>ERZ761602.4606-NODE-4606-length-17391-cov-4.812875_pt1 | contig 17391 bp, 14 predicted proteins | sample MGYA00512165_ERZ761602 | MGnify/ENA primary metagenome ERZ761602 (study PRJEB28899, sample SAMN02445085) | bioreactor sludge metagenome | biome: EBPR sludge; isolation source: Thorneside wastewater treatment plant | place: Australia: Brisbane, Thorneside... | reverse complement strand
CTTCCACGCTCAAACAATAAGCGGCTTCCATCCACGGCAAGAGGTGGTGCAATTCCGCTCGCGCTTCCAAAGCGAGAGCCAAACCAAATTGCGTGCCATTCACGAGCGCAAGCCCCTCCTTGGGCGCAAGCGTAAGCGCTTTCCAGCCGTGCTTTTTAAGCAACGGAGCAGCGGCGATATCTCGCCCGGCTTCATCGATAAATTTTCCCTCTCCAATAAAGGTGAGCGCCAAATGCGCGAGCGGCGCCAGATCCCCGCTCGCCCCTACTGAACCTTGGAGTGGAATTTTCGGAATCGCTCCCTCGTTCCAATAATCTAAATGACGCTCTATCCATTCGGAGCGAATGCCGCTGCGACCCTTGCCCAACGAAATCGCGCGAGTCAAAAGCAACCGTCGAACGATTTGCGGAGCCGCCGCGGCTCCAATTCCACAGGCATGTGAACGCAAGAGATTAAGTTGTAAAGCGACTAATTTATCCGTGGGAATTTTTTTCGACGCTAGCCGCCCGAAGCCTGTGTTGATCCCGTAAATAGGATCTTTTCCCTGCGCCACAGAAGCTACAAACTTTGCAGAAGCGTCCATCGCTTCGCGAGCACCTTTGTGAAGCGAAAGTTCGGGAGCGGTCCGCATCAAATCTTCAATTTCATCGAGGGTAAATTTTGATTGTGGGTTCAAAATCATGCCCCTATATTGCAGAGGTCGGGGAGACGAAGAAAGAAATGCTTTATAACTCGATTCTAGAAACGGTTGGCGACACGCCTCTGGTAAAACTTGGCAAAGTGGGGTCCGGCCTGCCGATTCCTCTCTACGTAAAGATGGAGTCTATGAATCCTGGTGCGTCTGTGAAGGATCGCATTGCGCTCAAAATCATCAATAGCGCTGAACAGCGCGGTGAATTAAAGCCGGGTGGCACCATCGTAGAGGCCACTTCGGGAAACACGGGCATGGGCATTGCACTCGTCTCGGCCGTACGAGGTTACAAAGCCATCTTTGTGATGCCCGATAAGATGTCGATTGAAAAAATTCAAGCCCTTCGAGCGTTCGGCGCCAAAGTAGTGGTCACACCGACCGACGTAGAACCTGAAGATCCTCGCTCTTATTATTCTGTAGCCGCGCGTCTTGCCAAAGAGACGCCCAATTGTTTTTACGCCAATCAGTATCACAATCCCGACAATCCCCTTGCGCACTACGAGAGCACGGGCCCAGAGATTTGGAAGCAAACGGAAGGCAAAATCACCGCATTTATCTGCGGGATGGGAACCGGTGGAACGATTTCAGGTGTGGGCCGATATCTCAAAGAGAAGAATCCAAAGATTCGAATCGTTGGCGTGGATCCCGAAGGCAGCGTTTACACGGAATTCAAAAAGTCCGGAAAGATGGGTCCCGCTTACGTCTACAAGATCGAAGGCATCGGCGAAGATTTCATGCCCTCCACCATCAACTTTAAATATATAGACGACGTCATCACGGTGGCAGACAAGGAATCTTTTCAGATGACTCGGCGTCTCGCGCGACAGGAGGGAGTGTTTGCGGGAATTTCCTCTGGCTCTGCCGTGGTCGGCGCTATCCGATGGGCGGAACAATTGAAAGATCCTGAACTTCAAAAGGGTCTGGCGGTGTGTCTCCTCCCCGACTCAGGCTCTCGTTATTTGTCCAAGGTATACAACGACGACTGGATGCGCGAAGCGGGCTTCTTAGATGAACCTGATGTGCGCGTAATGGATGTCTTCAAACAACGCCCTCTCATCTCCTGCAAACCAACAGAAAAAATTAAGATGGTAATTGAGCGATTGAAATCGAACGGCGTGTCGCAACTTCCCGTGCTCAAAGACGACGGAAAATTATTTGGCATCGTAGATGAAGCCGATCTTATGAATGCGATCGTGGCGGGTTCTGCAAATCTAGAGAAGGCGGTGGACCCCTTTGTGATTCGCACTGTGGAAACCGTGACGCTGCAAAGTCCAATCAAACGAGTTCAAGATCTCCTCAAATTGGACAAAGTGCCCGTCGTTGTGGAGGGCGATAAACCCATTGGCGTCATCACGAAGATCGATTTACTCGATTATTTGGTGACGAAAACGGATTGAGTAAGACGGATTGAATCTAAAGCGATAGCTTAAATTTTTTGGGCCCGGGCCCAAACTAGTGAATCGAAGAATCTCCTCTCGAACCCGACGGGCTCCGTTACAGGGCGCATCACCATGAGTACCACCACTAGAATTCATCCCATTCTCAGTCTCAGATTTCTTCGTGACCCCGAGCCTTCAAATCGGCGAGAACCTATCCTATGAAAGCCGGCACAAAAGACTCAAGTTTTCACGCAGATACCCTCGCCATTCACGCGGGTCAGCGACCTGATCCTACGACGGGGGCAATCATGACCCCTGTGTACCAGACGTCCACCTATGTCCAGGATGGTCCTGGCGAACATAAGGGATACGAATATGCGAGAACGCATAACCCCACCCGTGAAGCACTCGAAAAGAATATCGCGGCATTAGAAGGCGCGAAGTATGGCGTAGCCTTCGCCTCAGGATGCGCGGCGATGGCCAATGTCATGCACTGCTTCGAAGCTGGCGATCATTTTGTCGTGAGCGATGACGTGTATGGCGGCACCTACCGAATCTTTACAAAAAATTTTGCAAAGTTGGGACTTAACTTCACCTTCGTCGATACGACCAAATTGGACGCCGTCGAAAGAGCGATGACGCCAAAGACCAAGCTCGTCTGGCTAGAAACCCCCACGAATCCAATGCTCAAAATCGCAGACATACGCCGGATCTCGGAGATGGCCCGAAAGAAGGGCGCACTCAGCTTAGTAGATAACACCTTCATGTCACCCTATCTGCAACGCCCCCTTGATCTCGGTGCCGACATCACGCTTCACTCCACCACCAAATATTTAGGTGGGCACTCCGATGTGGTGGGTGGTTTTGTTGGAACTTCCGATGAAGCCTTCTTCCAGAAGATAAAATTCAATCAAAATTCTATCGGAGCAGTGCCCGGTCCTTGGGATTGCTTTTTAACGATGCGAGGAACAAAGACTTTAGCTGTACGCATGCAAAGGCATTCAGAGAATGCCCAAACGATAGCAGAGTGGCTCACGAAGCATCCGCAAATTGAAAAGATCACTTACCCTGGCCTTCCGACGCATCCGCAATTTGATTTAGCAAAATCTCAAATGAAAGGATCAGGCGGGATGCTCACCTTCGTAGTGAAAGGCGGCCTCCCCAAAGCTTCGTCTTTCCTCAAGCGCTTAGAAATTTTTGCGTGTGCCGAGAGTTTAGGCGGCGTAGAAAGCCTCATTGAACATCCTGCAATCATGACCCATGCGGGAATTCCGGCAGACATGCGAAAGCAGCTTGGCATTGACGATGGATTTATTCGCGTCTCTGTAGGAATCGAGTATGTCGAAGATCTAAAAAAAGATTTAGATCAAGCCCTGAAGGCATAGAAATGAAAGAACTTAAGATTGCACAATCCGCCGCACTGGCCGCTGGCAAAATTATTAAAAGTTATTACGGCAAGAAATTCACCATTCGTCACAAAGGCGAGATCAATCTCGTTACTGAGGTGGATGAAAAGGCGCAGAAAACGATTTTAAAAATCATTCAAAAGGCGTTTCCAAAGGATGCGATCCTCGCCGAAGAAGGCGATAAATCGAAGACCGAGGCGGCGCCCAGACGCTGGATCGTGGATCCCCTCGATGGCACCACTAACTTTGCTCATGGCTACCCCATGTTTTGCGTCTCCATTGGATTTGAAAGAGATGGCAAGATGGAATGCGGCGTGATTTATGATCCGCTTCGTCCGGAAATGTTTCATGCCGTGCGGGGAAAAGGCGCGTTCCTCAATAAAAAGAGAATTTCCGTCTCGAAGCCGACCGAACTTCGGAAGGCGCTGCTCGTTACCGGTTTTCCCTATGACTTGGACAATCCGAAATACAACAATGTGCCGATTTTTCTGCACATGCTCAAAAAGGCTCAGGCCATTCGAAGGGACGGAAGTGCCGCTTTAAATTTAGCTTACGTCGCCGCGGGTCGCTTCGATGGATTTTGGGAATTGGGATTGAGTCCCTGGGATATTGCCGCTGGAATGCTTTTGATAGAAGAAGCCGGAGGGACGCTTTCCAACTTTGCGAAGGATAAAATGCAAATCACCGATCATCATTTGATTGCAGCAGGCCCGGGAGTGTTTGGGGAATTGCAGTCGCACGTCCACGGGAGTTGGATTCCCGCCTGAACCTCTCATCCGCCCTGGGTGAGAATGCGGTAGAGTCGCCTGGCGGGAATATTTTGAGGATCTTTTAAAAGCACACGATCCACTTCCACTTTTGCCCCCGCAACATTGCCTTGATTCGCATAAGCGACGGCCAAATCCAGACGAGCCTCATTGAAATCGGCAAACAGAGAAATTGCCTTTTTCAAATGCGACACGGCTCCTTCAAATTTCTGCAAACGAAGTAAACAAAATCCAAGCGCGCGCTCGGCCGCAAAGTGCGAAGGTTGCAAAATGACAATTTTCTCAAAAATCTTGAGCGCTTTTTCCCACGCCTGCATATCGGTCAGCACCGAACCGTAGTTGAAGAGCAAATCGGGATCAGAGGGATAACGTTGCATGCCGCGCTGAAAAGTGCTCAGCGCTTCAGAATTCTTTCCGAGCTGAAAGTAAGCATGACCAAGATGCGCATAGACCGACGGCGCATCGGCTTGCTTGAGTACTCGCTCAAAAGTCGCTACGGCCTCCGTTGTTTTTCCATTGTTCAAATACTGAATACCAAGTTCAAACAGAGCTTTGGGATTGGAACTTTCTTCACGAACTTTTTCTTCCAGCGCTTGCTGATACGCTCGCGCCTTTTGCTTTCGTTCCACTTCTTCGGGCAGACATCCGTAGTGGTGCACCGGAATGTCGCAATTTTGAATGAGACTAGTGGGAATCGTCGGATCGACCATTTCATGTACGCGTCCCTGAAAACGGTAGCCTCGCCCACTTTGAAACAGACGAACTTTCGAGCTTTCGAAGTACCCAAGCGCACCCTTTTCTTCCGTATACTCATTTGCGGAAGGTTTGAATCCTGCGACATTTGCATCATGCACATAATTTCGAGTGGGAATTCGATAGGCGTGAAGCATGGGATTTTCCGTAAGCGCCAGAATCTTCGAACGATCCTTTTCGGCGATGACCTCATCGGCATCCAAGATCAAAATCCAAGGCTGAGTGGCCTTTTCGCAGCTGAAATTTCTCGCTTCGGAGAAGTCTCCCGTCCAAGTGAAGGAAAAGACATTCGAGGTATAGCGCGAGGCAATTTCGCGTGTTCCGTCCGTGGAGCCAGTATCGACTACAATGATTTCGGAAGCCAAGCCGGTCAGTGACTGCAAACAGGCCTCTATCCACGGCTCTTCATTCTTTACGATGAGACAAACGGAGATCATCTATTTGATTGTACCCTCAGATGCGCTAAAACATCCCTCATGACTCAGAGGGCAAATGTGACTCAGAGCACCCAGAATGCCATGAGAATTCCCGGTGAATGGGCGCATCATGAATCGGTGTGGCTGGCATGGCCGGCGGCTAAGGACCTATGGGAAGAGGATCTGCCTGCCGCTCAAAAAGAATTTGCGGATCTCTGCCGGGCCATACAAATTTCTGAGAAATCCGAACATCTGCAAATTTTAGTGAGAACGGAAGCGGAAGAGCTTGAAGCGCGCGCCGGCTTGAAAGGTCTGCGCGCCACTTTTCACCGTATCCCCTACGGCGATATTTGGCTTCGCGATACGGCGCCCATTTTCGAATGCGATCCAGAGACCGGCGCGCAAAAAGCGAATGTCTTTCAATTTAATGGGTGGGGTGGAAAGTACCTTCTCCCTGGAGATGATCGAGTCGCAGCGCGAATTGCGGAGACTTCAAAACTCCCCCTTCAGAAATGGGATTTTGTTTTAGAAGGTGGCTCCATCGAGATGGATGGCGTGGGAAATTTACTGACGACTGAGGAATGCCTGCTCAATCCCAATCGCAACCCTGGCGTCACGCGTGAAAGCATAGAAGAAAAACTTCGAGAGTCCCTCGGCGTGAAATATTTCCTGTGGCTAAAACGCGGTCTTTTACTGGATCACACCGATGGGCATATCGACAATCTCGCACGATTTGTGAGGCCGAATGAAATTGTCATCATGAAGCCAAGTTCCAAGGACGACATCCAATATGAAGTCTTAGAAGAAATCCGCGCGCTCTTTCACGAGACCGCGAAAGCAGGATGCGGACTGATGAAAGTGCACGAAATCACGTCCCCGGGTTCAGTTTACGATTCGGAGCGGGAGATCATGCCGGCCAGCTACATGAACTTTTATATTGCAAATGAATCGGTGGTGGTACCCCAGTACGGCACCCCGAACGATGCGGAAGCACTACGCATTTTGCAGAGTCTCTTTAAAACCAGGAAGGTAATTGGCTCAAGCTCCAAAGCGATTCTCACTGGCGGCGGTAGCTTCCATTGCATCACTCAGCAGGTTCCGTCTTTAGAGGGAAGATTATGAAAGTAAAAGTTGCAGCACTTCAGTCGGAAATTTCCACCGATCCCAAAAAAAACATTCAGCGAGTAGTGGAACTCGTGCGCGAGGCTCATGGAAAGGGCGCTCAAATTATTTTGCCGTCCGAGCTCTTCGAAAATATTTATTTCTGTACCAAGCAAAAGGATGAATTTTTTTCCTGGGCGAAACCGATCGCGGAAAATCCTCTGCTGGATCAATTTCAAACGCTCGCAAAAGAACTCAAAGTCGTCATCCCCACTTCCTTTTTTGAAAAGGACGGCCCTCATTATTACAATTCCGTGGCGATCTTCGATGCAGATGGCTCAAATCTGGGTATTTACCGTAAGAGTCACATTCCCGATGGTCCCGGCTATCAGGAGAAGTTTTACTTCCGCCCTGGAAACACCGGCTTCAAAGCCTGGAAAACGAAGCATGCCACGATCGGTGTGGGCATTTGCTGGGATCAATGGTTTCCCGAGTGTGCGAGAGCGATGGTCCTTCAAGGTGCAGAGATCTTGTTCTATCCCACGGCGATCGGAACAGAACCTGAGGCTCCCGACTTCGATACCAAAGATCTCTGGCAACGGGCCATGCTCGGCCATGCCATCTCAAATGTTACTCCCGTGGTGGCTGCGAATCGCGTGGGAACAGAAGGCAATCAAACTTATTACGGCCATTCGTTCATCACGGATCATTTTGGAAACAAGATCGCCGAGCTAGGGCGAAAAGATCAGGGCGTGATTGTTCAGGAACTTGATTTGGCAGAAGCGAAGCGAGCGCGGTCCTCTTTTGGATTTTTTCGCGATCGCCGCTCCGAACTCTATTCCTCGCTTCACGGATAAAAATATCCGACCCACCTTCGAATTCGCTTGCGAGGCCATTTCAACCTGATAGGTTCCTGATGGGTTTTGGGTTTTTTCATGGGGGTTCGAAATTTAATTTTTATTTTGCTTTTGGGTTGCGCATCCGCGCGCGCATGGGCGATGACGACTCAGCAAGAGGCCGATCTTGCAAAGATCAGTTCGACTGCTGAACCCTTCTTGGAAAGAAGCAAGGCCTTTTTCCGCCTCTACATTGATAATTCCAATTTTGAGGAAAGTTTTTCTCTTTTTTCAAGCCTTCTCGAGAGCTCAAATGAAGCGGCGCTAGATATGATTCTCAACCATACGGCGAGTCTCCCTTATGGAAAGTGGGGACCGGAGAAGAGTCAGCACCTTCTCAACAAATATTTCGATCTCATTCAGACTTTTGAATCGGCGACCTATTCCTATCAGCGCGTCGTCGAAGTCATTTGTTCAAATCCCTCGAAGCCCACCCAGGAGCAATTGGAAAAAATTCTTGGCCCGTTAGCGGATCCTCAAGGCGACTATGTCCTCACGGTCGCCGCTACCACGTTCATGAATTACACAAGACGCTACCCAGATCTTCAAATTCCGGAATTCTTGTTTACAAGGTGGAAAAGCCGTGACCATTGGCTTCCAAGTGAGAGTAAGTTTTTTGTCGAATATTTTCAGGCCCTGGATGTAGAGAAATATTCCCATTTCTTTAACCATTTCATTTACTCCAAAGATCCGGGAATGAATGAAGCCGCTGTAAAACGGCTCAGCACACTTCTTAGAGTTCCAAAGAACACATCCTCGATGGAAGATTGGATTACTCAATTACTGCATTTTTTATCTGATCCTAAATCAACCGTTTCAAAAATGGAGGTCGTGAGCGCTCTAATCAATTTGTGCACCATATGGAAAAAGGACCACCCCGATTTTGCAATTGCCGACAAATTTTATTGGGACATTCAACCCGCCCTACGCGAAAATATTTACGGTACAAATTCAGTCCTCGATTTTTTTAGACCCGAATTTCTACACTCTCCGGAAACGCTTGAAAGTTTACGAAACGTTCTGGAAGAAAGCGTCGCCGACGCTGAGAAAAATGAGAAAATGTTAGGAGATTATTCGCTTCTTATACCCTTCGCGAGGCGCCTTCCAACGAAGGATCGGAAAGTTCTTGGAAATCACTTTCGAAAATTACTTCAAAGCGAAGAACGTCAGCCGAGTTATCCCTTTGAGAAAAAGGATTATTACCGCCATTACCTGAGCGCATTGGGCGAAGCTGTGGGAACGACTGATCAAATTCTAAGTGAAGTCTATTTAGACCTTCACAAGTTTCAGTATCTTTCACCGCAAGATTTTTATGTCGGCCGCGATTTTAAACCTTCAGAAGTAGAGAAACTCTCCGCATTTCACGCGACAACACTCTACCCGGCGTTTCAGAGAGAGAATTTTAAAGAATTTGCAGTCTCGTATGTCCGAGCACTTGATTCAATGAAGGATTTTCCTCCCGAGTGGGATCCTTCAAAACTAGCCTCTCTTCTTCAACATTCAAATGAAACAACCCTCAATCTGGCGTGGGAGTTTGTAGCCATTGCCTCTAAAAGCACGCAAGCGAAAGCACTTGCACTTCTCTCTCCTTCACCGAATGTGACGGCAAAGATTCTGTCCATCAATCCAATGGTGCAGGGAGGAGCTCGCCTCTTGAAAATTTACTTTGAATCAACGGAGCCTGGCGTGGCTGCCAAACGCTCGGAGATCTATCGAAAAATTCCGACATGGGGTGAATCGGCTGCCGAACTCTTTCCTCTCATCGAAAGCTATATAGAGCCCCATGCAGCGAACGTGGAAGAACGTGCTCGAGCTCTGCAGAGTCTTTCAAGTCATCTTCCTCTTCTCGATCTTATTCGAAATGCTGCCGATAAAAGCGAGCGGATCAAATGGCTCGAGCTTTTCTCTCAGTCGACGAATCAGCGAGTCCCGGATGAAATAGAATTTCTTTTCGCCGGATTACCGGGCAAAGACTCTTCGCCCGAAGAGGTTGCTCTCATGTTGAATGCCTTTGAAAAGCGCTCCGCTTTTCTCACTCCGGAAGATTGGAAGCGTCTCAAGGAAATTATTCCCTTGATCATGGATACACACATCCATGCACTCACCGATGAAGCCATGATGCGGCTCATGGGGGATCTTAAAAAATCCAATTCTACAGACCCGATTTGGACCCGCGATGTTGAATCGCTCGATCGGAAATTGAGATCCGGCAGTTAAGGTTGAGCGCCCCATCCATATCCCATTTCCCGGCGTCCAAAGTCCCGAGAGCCTGCTCAAACCGCTCTGAAACCACTTAAAATGCACCCCATAGGCTTATCCAAGGTGGCAAGGTTCTTGCATCTCAATGGCGGTCTTTGGAACGGGTATTGAGTTTAGTGAGTTAGGGAGTTAGGGAGATGAGTTCAGAAAACGGGGATAACACCCAAAAAACGCCGTCGACAACGCGAGCTGCGAAAACGCTACTCGGTGAAATTCTTGTGCGACGACGCAAGATCAAAAAATATCAACTCGATTTTTGTCTGCGCCTACAAACAGCATACAAACGATGTGATCGTCACCCCCCCATTGGACGACTTTTACTTCTTCATCGAGCCATCACTCCTAAAGCATTGGCCGATGCTCTCGAGACGCAAGAAAAAATGCCGGGAGAATCGGTGACCGCGGTGATTAACAATTACGAACAGACTTTAAGTCAAATCAAAAGACTCTTAAATGGCGAGCCAGAGCCGGTGAAGGGATAAGTATGTTTTTTTTGATTCAAAATATGGCCTTTCATGTCTTACTTGCGATGGCCTCTAGCAACCCTTCCAATACAATCGCCCAGATGCAAATGGCGGAAGAAGAGTTCTATCGCTCCAACATAAATCGCCAACAGATTCATCTCAATTTAGAGGATCCTCATTTCGAAATTCCTGAATCCAACATGAATGTGATTTGCCGTGGAGGTCCTGGCGGACATGGATTCTCCGTCCTTACCGAGTTTCGATTTTAAAGAGAATCTCTCGTTAAGATCTCTCGCGCGATCGATTTGCCTCTTTCCACACCGGGCTGGTCGTAAGCATTTATTTTCAATCGGTCAGCAGAATATTCAATGAAAGCCTGCAGCATCGCCAAGATTGCACCAAGTTCCTCTTCCTTCTTCGGTACCAACTGAAAATCGGTCAAGGGCTGACACGTCTCTTTCGACGACAACCGCTCTTCAAAGGAAGCGATCGTGGATTCCGCCAAAATGCCGAGGACTTTCTCCGGCACAATGCCCGTAAGATCCTTAAAGTTTTCCGGCATCTTCTCCACGTTTCGTTTTTTGCCATCCTTCGCAGGCTCTCTTCGAAAAAACCAGAGGGCTTGGCTTTGCGGTCCATCCATAAAAAGTTGAAGGACAGAGTGCTGGTCTTGAGGCCCCTTTAGTACGGTTGGAAGTAACCCACAACGACGACCATCGGAAGATTTCTTTCCCAAGCTTTCGGCCAGGATCTGCTGAGTCCATTCTGCTAAACCCAAAAAGTGGTCACCGTACGCCCAAAGGACGACCCCAGATTTCGCTTCTGAAAAAATCTGATCGTATAGCGCCGCTAAGGGGGCGGGATTTTTTTTCAATGCTACGATGGCAGAGCGCGCAGAAGTGATTAACGTCTCAAACTGAACGCCCCATCGTTCCAAGAGAGCTCGATGAAAGACCGTGAAATTCGTAAAACGTCCGCCCAATTCTGGAGGAATTTCTAAAGAGGGAAACTTCCAAGTAGATAGTTGAGTTCGTAGCCAACCCTTGGCGGGGTCTGTGACGATGAGAAAATTCTCCATCTTTCTTCGAACCATGAGCTCTGCGAGGAGAGAACGAATTTCCAGTGTCTCCCCCGATTTGCTTACCACGCAATAGAGAGCCTCACGGGCAGAGGGCAAATGTTCCAACCGTGCAGGGTCCACAGAGTCTAGGAAGAGCACTCGACTCTGAAGTCCAAAAAAATCCGTGAGAACCTTCAGAGAAAAAACACTCCCCCCCATCCCAACCACTACGACCTTTTCATACCGCTTAAGAAGGTCAGTAATGGCAGTTGGCACTGCCGGGACTTCATACTGATACATAGGATGCCGAGCTTCGAAAGAGTAACGCCCTGCAGAATCTGAGCGTTGCGGCAAAAACCGAATATTCATGCGACCGACTCTAAATCGCGCCATTGACGTCGACAACGTCTCATTTTACTGCCGACTGGATGTCGCAGTTTTTACCCCTGCCTCTGAGACGTTCAGGGGTAGACGACTGCCCCACTCTTGCCTCAAAATAGGAAGGTGATTATGGGGCAGACACGTCTCTTTCTTACTTTTTTCTCTGCCTCGATCATCGCGCTGAGCCCTGCGTATGTCGGATGCTCATCAAAAAAGAAAGTTCCGAGCGCAGCGAAATCACCAATCATCAGCGAAGCCAAGACCGACGAGACGATTAAGCCCGTCACGCTCGATGCCGAGGCCGTGTCGAAGGCCCTTCTGTCCCTCAAATGGAAGGATATTTTGGATCTCACGGAGGGAGTGCATGAACCGCTGGCTCGGCTCGTTCGGCTACGCGCCCAATATGAATTGAAGGACTACGAAATCGTTCTGCAATCTGAGTCTTTAAAGGATCCGCGTTACGTTCCTTATGAAATGTTTTTGAAGATCCTTTCTGCGTTTGAGGCAAAAAATTACGATGCCACTTTGCAGTTTCAAATTCCCACCGACTTACCTCGGCCTCTCCGGGAACGTCTCTGGATGATTCGCGGCGACGTTTTCCGGGAGAAGAACGATTTGCTTACCGCCCTCCGCGTATTCAAATCCTTCCATTCAGAATTTCCACGGTCCACTTTCCAAACGGAGGTAATGCTTCGCATGGCCGACGTCGAGTTGGCGCTGGATCATCAGGATAAGGCCCTCGATATTTATGAGAGTATATATAAAGGATTTCCCATTCGAGATAACGATGACATCGCCCGACAAAAACTCTTGGAGTCAAAGCGTTTTGAACAGATCGACACCGACACGCATCTCGCCCGAGTTCAACAGCTAAAACGTGCAGCTCGATTCAAACGAGCCGAAAAGGAGCTAAGGGATTTAGCTAAAAATTCTAAAACGCCCGCGGAGAAGAATCGAATTGAATTGGCCCAAGCTCAGCTTCAATTCGCTCAGCGAAACTATTCCGAAGTGGAAGAAGTCGCCTCCGACGTTCTCAAGCGTTTAAATGCTCAAGGAAAAGACATTCAAACCAAACAAATTTATCACGAATGGCAGGAACTCTACGCTTGGTCTCTGACACGACAGAATAAGCACGACGACGGTGTGGCAGAGTATCAGAAGCTCCTCCTTCAAAAGGGACTCGCGGAATCGACTCGCGAAGTGGTGCTTTATCGTTTGGGCATGATTGCCCTGGACGATCTTCGCTACGACGATGCCACAAACTATCTCAAAGAACTTCGAGTTAAATTTCCAAATGGCCGTTATCAGGAAAGCGCCCACTGGTTTGGCGCATTGTCGATGTACTTGGCAGAAATTAGACGCGAACCACCGCTCGAAATGTCGGCGCAAAAGAAAGTTCTAAGAAAAGCGATGGATCTTTTAGAGATGACCACTCAACTTCCTCAAGCCGAGGTCCTGGCTCCGCAAGCCCTCTATTGGAAGGGATTGATTGCTCAGCAAATTGGCGACCGAAAAATGGCGAAACTCACCTGGGCGCGGCTAGAGGACTCTTGGACCTACAGCTTCCCTCGCTTACTTCAGTTGGAAAAACCCTTTCATTTCCTAGACGAAGAGAGTTCCGTAAAAACAGAATCCCTGCTGACAGAATCCGATTTTTCAAACGTCACGATCAATGAAGGGACCAATATTCACTTCGACCGTACTTTCTCAAAAGATATTTCATGGCAGCGCCTTGAGGCATTCCGATCGGTAGGCCTTCAAACCTGGGCGAAGATGGAATTGGATCGATTTGTTCAAGACTCTCGGAACCGCGGGCCCGCATTTTATTTGGCGGTGGCTGAACGATTTCAAAATGTGGAGGACTGGTCCAATTTGGTCCGTTGGGTCGATCGAAATTTAGATCGTCCTCTTTTTAGGCTCGATTTGAAGGATCCCGTCGTTCGACTTCACTACCCTCTCGCTCATCGCAATGCAGTGGTGAAAGCGGCCGAAGAATTTAAAGTTCCGCCCTATCTTATTTTGAGCGTGATGCGTGAGGAAAGTCGCTTTCAAGCGGATGCGATCTCTCGCGCAGGAGCCCTTGGTCTCATGCAGATCATGCCCAATCTTGGAGAACGCCTAGGCGCAGACCTGAAAGATTCTCGAGCAAAACGCAGTCAACTCACCAATCCGGAAATTTCAATTCGATACGGAGCTTATCATCTGAAAGAACTCATGGAGCGAGTGAATCGCATGGATATCCCGGCCAACCTCCGATGGGTGGTCATTGTGGCCTCTTATAATGCCGGGATCGAGCCCGTGCTTCGCTGGTTGAAGAATAAAGATACAAGCTCTCTTGGCATTTTTGTGGAATCAATTCCCTACACGGAAACGCGTTACTACGTGAAACGAGTGCTGCAGACCGCCAATATTTATTACCATCTCTACGGAGGTCCAGCGCACATAAAAAAGGAAGTTGCGAGACGAAAAAAAGTTAAATCGCAGGTGGGATCAGACGAACCACCGCGATCTATCAAGGGGGAAAAATTATGAAACGATCTTCATCCATGGAAGATGCTCGAGATGAACGCACGTCGACCGGGAGAACCAAAGTAATTCGTTGGGAAGAGCAATCCTCAAAACTGACACTTCTCAAGTGCAAACTTACGATCGTAAATGGGGAAAACAAAGGCAAAGAATTTGTCCTCAGTCAGCCCGTCATTCGAGTGGGAACAAAGAAAGAAAATGAAATCCCTCTTAAAGACGAAACCATGAGTCGAGAACATTTCGAAATTCAGCAAACCAAAGATGGTTATGTGCTGAGAGACTCGGGCTCTCTGAATGGAACTTTTATTAACGGCGTTCGCGTTAAGGAAGGATTTCTACTCTCAGGCAGCGTGATTCGAGCGGGTAAAACTGAAATGAAGTTTCTGCCGATGGATGAAGTCTTTGAGATCACTCCCAGCAAAAAAACGAAGTTTTTGAATCTCATCGGTGGAAGCACGGCAATGCGAAAAATTTATACCATTGTCGAAAAGATTGCCCCCACGGACGTCTCCGTTTTGATTGAGGGCGAGTCAGGCACCGGGAAGGAGCTCGTCGCGGCCGCTCTCCATGAAAAGAGTAAGCGCAACAAACGTCCATTTGTTATTTTTGACTGTTCGGCGGTGGCAGAGAATTTGATTGAAAGCGAATTATTTGGACATGAGAAAGGTTCCTTTACGGGTGCTACCGGGATGCGCCAAGGGGCGTTCGAATTGGCCGATGGCGGCACGATTTTCCTAGATGAAATCGGAGAGCTCGGAAAAGAACTTCAGCCGAAGCTCCTTCGCGTGCTCGAAAGCCGAACTGTCAAACGCGTCGGAGGAGATCGGCATTTGAACGTGGATGTTCGCGTGGTGGCCGCAACGAATCGAAATCTAGAAGCGGAAGTAAAGAAAGGCGATTTCCGAGAAGATCTTTATTATCGGTTAAACGTCGCCCCTATTTATTTGCCCCCGGTGCGGAAACGTAAGGAGGATATTCCGATGCTCATGGATTCCTTCATTGAAGAGTTCAATAAGCAGCACCCGGACCGCGCCTGCGAAGGGATCGAACAAAGTGCGATGGAGCTTTTAATGGCCTACGACTGGCCTGGAAATGTTCGAGAACTGAAAAATACGACGAGTCGGATGTTGTCTTTCATGGAAGGACACAAAATTACCTTAGAGGAAATTCCCGAAAAAATTCGTCTTCCCATCGCCAAAGCGGAGTTAGATATCCGAGAAGACCTTGGATTTAAAGACGCCAAAGAACAATGGATATCCTCTTTTGAAAAACAATATCTCGCCGAATTGCTGAAACGAAATAACTACAATATCTCCGCGGCGGCGAAAGAAGCGGGAATCGACCGAAAGAGCGTTCAGAGACTCGTGCGAAAATACAATCTGAATGCTTCGGGTCGCATCGAAGATCTCGAAGATGAAGAGTGAGATCCGATAAAAGGAAGTTAGATCATTGTCCTTCGCGGGCAAGATTTTTGTTCCACTCGGGAATTTCGATCTCTAGATCCACACTGCCATCGGGCACACATTGGCAAGAAAGTCGCGACTGAACCGAATAACCTGGCGCCGTCTCCAACATATCTAACTCGAAATCTTCCGCTTCATTGCAAGATTTTTCCCCAGACTTCACCTTGATATGACAAGTGGCGCACGCGGACACACCTCCGCACGCATGATCAATTTCGATTCCATGATTAAGTGCGATATCCAAGATGCTTCCAGGCAATCCCGTCTCGCCGTAGGGAATTTTCGAAGGGTCGACTTCGATTACGATATTCATGGGCATGAAACGCACACGAAAGGGCTTCGAAGCCTTCTTCAATTCCGAATAGCGAATGTAGGGATTCGTTCCGCCCATAGGGTTTTCCTTTTACACGGAAATGCGTAGCGAGAGACAAAAATTGCTCATTTTGGAGCCATATTGCGCCATTAAAGCTCGTAAAATCAAGGAGTTAGCCTTTGGAACGGCATTTGCTTTTTCAAGGGCATGGTGGTGTTTAAGCGTTTTTTCTTTCCTAGTTTCTTCATCTCATTTGTTGCTCTCGCTCTGCCGTTTTCGACTCTATCCGTTCACGCAGGCATGAAACAGCAGCTTCAGGTTGAGGAAGAGAACGAAAGCGCCGCCGTCGAGGGAGGAATTGAAACGGTTCAACAACAAGGTGTCCAAAGCGGTCCCGCGCTCAATGGAACGGTCTGCACGAACCCCATCAATCTGGGTGTGCTTGATTTAGCTTCCATCCGAATTCCTCAACAATCCTTAACGGTCATGTTTTCGTCGGTTGCCAATTTTTCAAACCAGCTTTTTCTTCTAAATCTGAAGCCCGTCAATTCGCCTTCCGTGCAAGCGATGATGACAATCCCGATGGATGTAAGTGCTGGAACGAATGCCCTTGTCATCACCAATTGGCCTGCGACGTTCCGAGCTCCTCTAAAGAGCAAGGTCTATATTGCCACGCTGTCGAGTCAGGATTTGTGCTTCAATTTTCTATTGAATGTTCAAGTGGATGACGACGGTGCTCCCCCTATTGGAACGGATCCCACACAAAATGATGGCGCAAACACAGGCGGCATTCTCATTGGTAGTAGCGGCACCGGCGACAATGGAACGAGCGGATTTGGCGCCTCCGCGGGAGCGGGTGCAAGCGTCGGAAGTTGCGGAGCCATTCACTCTCGATCTTCCTCTGAAACAGAGCCATCCGGTTTCACATGGATGCTTGTGGGTCTTTTATTAGCTGTCGGATTTAGTCTCAATCGCTTGAGGAAGTTTGAACTAAGGGAAAGAGCGCGCAACTGAGTTGATAAATTTCCTCAGCATTTTCTGCTTCGCTATACGTAGAGTTCAATTCTTGAAAGAAAGCGAAGATTTTGCCCTTCACCTCTTCATAATGCTCGGGCCGAAACGCGATAGTGAGGCCCGTGATTAATCGCTGATCGGCTCGAACATGATCCATCGCGTGCACAGCCTTCTCGAACATTTGACGATGAAAGTTTCGCGAATGCATCCCCTGAAGCGTCACAGGCGTCTCTAAAGCTTTGTCCTTTCGCAGCCAATGTCCTTCCTTTTTCTCGATCAATTGGAGCTTCTTTAAGACCTCAATCGCATCTTTAAATTCCTCTGTGGTAATGCTTAGGGCCTTCGCCAAGACAGAGTCCGATCGCGTCGCCCAATTCGTTCCCAGAGCTTCTAGAATGGCTACCGCATGCCAATTTTTAAAGAATTCATACTCCGCCTCCGCACTCTGTCTGGCTCTACGAAATTGCTTAAACTTAAGGACGGCTTGGTAATACTTATCACG
>ERZ761602.4605-NODE-4605-length-17404-cov-3.833305_pt1 | contig 17404 bp, 13 predicted proteins | sample MGYA00512165_ERZ761602 | MGnify/ENA primary metagenome ERZ761602 (study PRJEB28899, sample SAMN02445085) | bioreactor sludge metagenome | biome: EBPR sludge; isolation source: Thorneside wastewater treatment plant | place: Australia: Brisbane, Thorneside... | reverse complement strand
AGCATCTTTGCATCGCAACCCAACGGCGAAGTGCGCTATGTATGCGACGCGGACTCGAATCGCGTTGCGAACGGCGCAAATGCCGTTGAGAAAGCTGGAGCGGCTTCACCGAAGGCGGTAACCGATTTTCGCGAGATACTCGACGACAAGGAAGTTGACGTGCTGGTGTGCGCCGCGCCCAACCATTGGCACGCGCCCGCGACGATTCTGGGATGTTCGGCGGGCAAGCATGTATACGTGGAAAAGCCGTGCAGCCATACGCCGCAAGAAGGCGAACTCATGATCGAAGCCGCGCGCACGCACAAACGGTTGGTGCAGGTGGGAACGCAACGTCGCAGCAGCGCCAACATTCGTGCCGCCATGGCCCTGCTTCACGGCGGGGAACTGGGGCGCGTGTACTCCTCTCGCGCGCATTACGGGAGCGCACGCGGTACGATTGGGCATGGTAAGCCCGCGGAAGTACCGGCCACGTTGAACTACGAACTCTGGCAAGGACCGGCTCCGCGAAGGCCCTATGTAGACAACCGCGTGCATTACAACTGGCATTGGTTCTGGCACTGGGGCAATGGCGAACTTGGAAACAATGGCGTTCACACACTCGATTTGTGCCGTTGGGGACTAAACGTTGACTATCCGGTGCGCGTCTCATCTAGCGGCGGCCGGTATTGTTTTGACGATGATCAGGAAACGCCCGATACGCATGTTGTGGCCTTTGAATTTGCAGACAAGAAACTGATTACGTGGCAGGGCCATAGTTGTAATCCGAACGAGGGAGATTTCGTGGCGTTCTATGCCGAGAAAGGCTCGCTAGTGTTGACGGGCAACGGCGACTACACGCTGTTCGATCAGGATGCGAAGCCGGTCCGAACGGAGAAGGGGGAATTGGGCGAAGCCGACCATATTCCGAACTTCTTGAAGGCCATTCGGGACAATGCACCGCAGCAGCTCCACTGCGGCATCGACGATGCGCACAAGAGCACGCTGCTGACGCACCTCGGCAATATTGCGCACCGAACGGGCCGGGCATTAACCTGCGATGCGACGAACGGACACATACTCAATGATGCGGATGCGATGAACTATTGGAAACGCGAATACGAACCGGGATGGGAACCCAAAATCTCATGATGGATCGCAGGCAGTTTCTCGGAAGCGCGGCCGTGGCCGGCCTAACGGCTTCGCTGTCCGCGGACGCAAATGTTTCGGCGGAAGATCACATTACGGCGGGCGTGATCACGAATGCGGGTGGCGCGCACCTTGGAATCTATTTTGAGGCGCTTGCCAAGGTTGACGAAGTTCGAGCTGTTGTACTTGCAGACGCCGATGGCGCATCTGAAACGATGGCGCGGAATGCGCTCGGCGAGAAGCTGACGAAGGTATATACAGATCGGGACGCCATGCTTGCCACCGAGAAGCCGGCTATGGCCGTAGTAAGCCTGGAGGCAAAGCTTTCTCCGGAAGCTATTCGTGCGACACTGTTGTCGGGCTGCCATGTATTCGCGGAAAAACCAGCCTGCATACACGACACCGAGTTTGAGACACTTGTGAAGTTGGCAGATTCATCAAACCTCCTCCTCATGCTCGCGCTCGTGAATCGTGTTAATCCGGAAGTAGTCGAAGCGCGCCGCATTGTTGAAGCCGGTCTCATCGGAAAGATTTACGGCGTCGAAATGAACCTGATTCAAGATCAGACACGCCTCACGAATCCCGGTTATCAGGCATCGTGGATGGCAAGCAAAGCGCGGGCAGGAGGCGGTCATCTTTCCTGGCTCGGCATACATTGGCTCGATCTTGCGATGTACATCACCGGTTCGCGCATTGAGCAAGTAGCGGGCTTCTCGGGAAATGTCGGCGGTCAACCCTTGGATACGGAAGATTCGGTGGCGATGACGATGAAGTTTGACAAGGGATTCTTTGGAACGCTGACGTCCGGGTATTACCTCGACAAGGGCTATCAATCTCATTTGAAGATTTGGGGATCAAAGGGTTGGTTGCAGATCGATTCCGACCCGCCGCGACGAATGCGTTGGTACAGTTCCGAGGCTGGACAGGAGCCCGGCATGAAGGAATTCATTGGGCCTGAGGAATTCGATCCTTACATCATCTTCATGCGCAACGCCGTGCGAGCGAGCTTAAGGCTTGAGCACGCACCGATCTCAGGGGCAGATTCGCTGCATGTGCTGCGGACTGTCCACGGGCTCTACAAGGCTGCATCGACCGAATCGACACAGCAAATTAGCGCGGTATGAATTTACGCTTCACTTTATACTCCTCTCTCCTCCTGCTGGGCGCGTCGTGTTCTGTATTCAATGACAATCTACGGCCTGTGGAACGGGAAAAATTTTACCGCGCTGGTCAAATGGGCCGCGCTCGCCTCGACGCTGTCATTGATCGCCATGACATAAAAACCGTTGTGAATCTGCGCGGGGCGAATCCCGACGAATTGTGGTATCAGCGGGAATTGGCGGCTTGCGAAGCAAACGAGACGGCACACGTTGATTTGAAACTCACGATGCGCCGCATCCCGGAACCGGAGTCGCTGGCGAATTTGGTGGACATTATCGAGAACGCCGAGAAGCCGATTCTTGTTCACTGTCAGGCGGGGGTGCATCGCGCGGGAACGGCATCCGCGGTGTACAGGCTAATCACGGGAGACAGCGTCGATGAGGCACGACAGGAGTTTGGGCTCTTTTTTATGAACGCACCGATCGGCAACCTCCTGGATCTATACGACGGCTCCAAGCCTTTCGCGCAATGGGTGCGGGAGGACTATCCGCGAATTTACGCTGAGCGGGTGGGCAGTTGAGCAATCGCGAAACGCGCCTTCGATTCGGACCCATGAAGTTTTATGTCTCGCGCGGACTGGCCGCCGCGATGCTGCATCTTTTGCTCACAGAAACCTCGCATTCGGAATTGGCGTACACGACCGATATCGCGCCGATCATTACGAAACACTGCGCGGTGTGTCACTATCGCGATGGAAGCGGACCGTTCCCCCTGCTTCGTTATGAAGATGTGCTCGCGCGCGCGGCCATGATTGGGGAAGTCGTCCGTACGCGCCGCATGCCCCCTTGGCACGCCGATCCCGCGGTTGGACGATTCAAGAACGAGCGGCGCTTGAACGACGACGAAGTTAACAGGATCACCGAATGGATTGCATCGGGTGCGCCTCGCGGCGATACCCAGGGTTTCGTCCAACTGCCCTCTTTTCCGAGCGATTGGCGCATCGGCAGGCCTGATAAAATCTATACGATGCCGGAGGATGTCAGCCTGCCCGCAACGGGCCGCATTCCCTATAAGCAGTATGAGATTCCATCGGGATTCTCCCAGGACACGTGGATAGATGCCATCGAGATTCGTCCGAGCACCATGATGGCAGTGCAACACCTTATAGTGAAGATTAAGACAGACGCACCTCTGCATCGACGGCACGGCGACTTCGTTGGGTCCGGTCACCCTTTGCTATGCAGCTATACACCCGGCTCGGAGCCCGTACGATTCACTGATGGCAAGGCGATACTCGTACCGAAGCACGCGAAATTTCTCGTGCAGATCCACTACACCACCGCTGGAAAGCCGCAAAAAGACAGGACTGAAATTGGAGTAACCATTGCGGAAAAACAGCCAAGGGAATCCGTGGAGTGGGCGGTTGCCGAGGTTTATGATTTTACGATCCCCCCGCAGGTTTCGGATTTTCGGATTGCCACAGAACGAAGCGTTCCCCAAGACGCCTTGGTTTACGCGCTTAACGCGCATATGCACTACCGCGGCAAATCGTTTGAGTTTATTGCGCACTACCCATCTGGACGAAACGAACGCCTACTACGAATCCCGCAGTACGATTTCAATTGGCAAACCGATTACATTTTGGAGCGGCCCGTGTTCCTGCCCAAAGGCACGCGAATCGAGTTAATTGGCCACTACGACAACTCAGCGACGAATCCGAGAAATCCCGACCCGAATGCAACGGTTCGACACGGCGAGGACGTGTGGGACGAGGAGTTTGCCGGATACATGCGAGTAACGTGGATTGCAGATCGGACGCTGGTACAGCCATTGTTGATTGCAAATGAAGCTGAATTGCGCGAACCGCCGGAGTAAGCTTCCGCGCAGTGTTTCGTCGTCGTGTAACTTGATGTGATACACTCCCGCGCAAATCTGGATAGCCCTCTTGTGGACAGTCACGAATCCAAGAATCTCGGGTCCGCTTCCAAACTATCAGCGCCTGATAGTGTCCCGCGCGGCGCACGTTTCGAGTTGCCGAGGCCGACCCGGGCCTTGATCTGCGCGATCGTGATCTTGCTGCTGGTGCGTCTTATACTGCTTTCGCGCCCCGAAATCTTCATGACGGTTCCGAACGGCGATTTAGACACATTCGTATTCGCGCAGCGAGAGATTACCTATCGCACTGGCGAGGCGCCTAGCCCAAGAGTGCTATTGCTTGGTTCGTCGCGAACCTTATACATAACTTCGCCCATGTTGTCGCAAAGACTTGGGCTTCCAGAGTCAGAGGCGAGTAATTACGGGTTTCCGGGTCTTATCACGCCGACACACCTGCTGCTCTTGAAGCGAAATCCAGCGATGCTGGAACGCTGCAAACTGCTGATTCTCGAATGCACACCGGGAACTTACTACCGAGTGCGTACCAACGAGTTGTTGTCGCGCACCCTCTTCTGCCGGTTCGCAGACCTCTCGGATCGAATTGCGCAACCGACGGTTGGGCTTAAGGTTCAGACATTGGGCGATTTCATTTTTCCTTTCATCTCGTATCGGAACAATCCCGCGGGCTGGCGCGTGTTTGCACACCAACTTGCGATGAACCAGGAAGAACGTGCGCAAGATTTTCTGACGCCAGGAACGCTCACCCATCGCGCAGCGCACCCTCCTCAACTTGGACACCGTTCCGCGGACGAGATAATTCGGGATGTGGCGCCTCTTCCAATCCCATATGTACCGGCTGAAAGGGCGTTGGCAGAAATAATTCGCATCGCTCCTGCTGACTGCAAAATTGTCATTTGGATACCTCCGCTTCGCTCCGATTTCATGGGAGCGATTGCGCAAAATCCCGAGATGAAAGAAAGCTTCGACGCTTTCAGGAGAGTGTTTGAATCGTTTGACGATGATCGCGTGCAGATTGAATGGTTTGACAGTCCAGACGCAATGTCAGTGACTGACGATGATTTTGTCGACCCGGTCCACTTCAGTTTAGACGTAGTACGGGGCAAGTTGCTCGAGGATGCGGCGAGAGTAGTCGCCAAACATTTGCCAGATTTGGCGGCCGGCGACTAGCAGTGCTTTTTAATTCGTGGACATTCGCCGCGTTTCTATTGGTAGTCCTGCCCGTTTACTACGCGTTGCCACGACGTGGCCAGAACCTTTTTCTACTGGCAGCGAGCTATGTGTTCTATGGCTGGTGGGACTGGCGGTTTCTGTCGCTGCTCTGGATTTCCACTGTTGTCGATTATGCAGTCGCGCTTGCGCTTGACGCGACCGATGACGCGAGAAAGCGCCGATTGCTTATTTTAATGAGCCTTATTGTTAACCTCGGCATGCTGGGCTTCTTCAAGTATTTCAATTTCTTTGTCGAGTCCGCGATCGACACTTTGCAATCGATCGGACTCGAAGCATCCACTCCCCTGTTGCACGTGGTGCTTCCGGTTGGGATCAGTTTCTATACGTTTCAGACGCTATCGTACACGCTCGACGTCTACAGAAAAGAGCAGCCGGCCTGTAAATCGTTGGTGGATTTTGCGTTGTTTGTCTCTTACTTTCCCCAGCTCGTTGCAGGGCCAATAGAGCGCGCGACGGCGCTGCTCCCGCAGATTCAATCCGATCGTCGCGTAAGTCAGCAAGATTGGACGAGCGGTACCCAGCTCATACTCTGGGGATTTGTAAAGAAGGTCGCGATTGCGGACAGCCTTGCTCAGTATGTGGATACCGCTTTCTCCGATCCGTCGGCGGGCGATTCGCTGACGCTGCTGCTATGCACCTACGCATTTGCGCTGCAAATTTACTGCGATTTTTCAGGCTACAGCGATATCGCGCGTGGGATAAGCCGAATCCTGGGTATCGAGTTGATGGAAAATTTCAAGCAACCTTATCTCGCGAGGAACATCACCGAGTTCTGGCGAAGATGGCATATTTCCTTGTCCACCTGGCTGCGCGACTATCTCTATATTCCACTCGGCGGAAATCGTTTCGGTACGCGCGCACAGTACCGCAACCTCTTTATTACCATGTTACTCGGGGGCTTGTGGCACGGGGCAAACTGGACGTTTGTGTTGTGGGGCGCAATGCACGGCACTATGTTGGCGGTGCATAAGTACCTCCTGCGCGGCCGTCGGGTCGCGGTCGAGGGTGTGCCTGTAAGTGCGAGTGCATGGCTTCGCTATTGCGCTGGTGTGATTGTGACTTTCAATCTTGTCTGTTTCACTTGGATTTTCTTTCGCGCCGCAACGCTTGACGAGGCAATCACCTATATTTCGCAAATCGCAGGGGGCACGCTGCCTGCTGGCGCGTCACTGTATGAACCGGCGTACTTCGGTCTTGTGGAAGCGCTCACATTCTATGGGATCGTCTTGTTTGTGCTGGACGGCCGCTGCTGGTTTCGGAATGCTGAGTTGCCGTATTCGGAGAGAGATGTGTGGTGGCGAAGTGGTATCGCGTATGCCGCGGGTATGCTGATCTTGTTGCTGGTGCGCGAGAATGCCAGCGGCGCGTTCATTTATTTTCAGTTCTAGGCGTTCGAGTCTGGGGAATTAAGCCCGTTTAAAACTCAAGACGGATTCGATGTGTGCCGTATGCGGAAACATATCGACAACGGCAGCAGTGTCCACTTGCCAGCCCGCGCCGTGCAGAATCCGCGCGTCCCGGGCGAGGGTTGCGGGGTCGCACGATACATACACGATTACACCGGCGTCACACTGCGCAAGCGCCAATGCAATATTCTTGGCTCCATCCCGCGGCGGATCCAGAACAATTGCGTCCCATTTACGGCTGCTGATCGCAGCTTGCAAATCGGCTTCGCCCCCCACGCGATATTCGCCCTTGGCCATGGATACAGCCGCAGTAATGCTTGCACGGTTGTGATCTATGCCGAGCACTTCAGCTTCGAGCGCCAAAGAAAAGTTACCCGTGCCGCAGTACAAGTCGAGTACGCTTGACGCGCCGCCTATGCACTGCGTTACATGATCGCGCAATAGGCGATTCAGCAGGAGACTTCCCTGCGCGAACGCGCCACACACAACCGGCACACCGTCGAAAATGAATCGGTCGCGCGGACCTTCGGTGCGCAAGGATTGCGCTTCGGGAAAAATCTTCGAAAGTCTGGGGTTAGGTCGGGAGGTCCATGCCAGCACGTCGTCGCCTTCGGGATTGACCGTGATCTCGACTGGCCCCTCGATACGTTCCTCGCGCAACCACGCGAGCGCGGCGTTAAGGCGCGGATGACATAAAGGGCACTCCTGTATATTCACCACGTCGTGGGTCCCCAGCGCGTAGAATCCGCGTTTGCCACGGGCGGACTGAAACTCGGCGCGTGTGCGATAGCCGAGGCGCAGGGTGTCATTCTCGAGCATGTTGATATCGGCTAGTTCAATTCCGCCAAGCCGACGCAGGGTTTCGGCGACGATCGTGCGTTTCCACTCCAACTGGGCGGGATAGGCGAAGTGCAGCCAAGTGCAGCCGCCGCACTGGCCAAAAACCGGGCACGGTGCCGCCGTGCGGTACGGAGACGGTTGGGTAATTGACTCTATACTCCCCCAAACAACGCCGCGCGCACGGCGCGACGCCTTTGCGACTACGACGTCGCCTGGCAGCGCATACGGCACGAACCAGACTTCGGCGTCTAGTCGAGCAACGCCATGTCCACCGTGAGCGAGGCTTGTGATTTCGAGAGTCTTGACCATGTAGCGCGGAGTGTACCGCAAACCCTTGGGCTAAAGCGAGGGGATTGACAAACGACCGTTCGGTGGATATGCTTCCGACATGAAAACCGAACGTTCAGTCCCCCGCGATAGCCAACCTGTTGACAACCGCACCCGGATCCTCACTTTGGCAGTTGCAATGGCCCGAGAGGTCGGGTTGGAGGGCTTGACGATCGGGGTCTTGGCGAAGCAGGTCGGGATGAGCAAGGCGGGCCTCTTCTCCCATTTCGGTTCGAAGGAAGAACTGCAGCTTGCCACACTGGAGGCTGCTCGATTGGAGTTCCTTCGGGCCGTAGTCGCACCAGCAGAGCGCGTTGAGCGCGGCCTTCCCCGGCTCTATAGCGTTGTCTTCGACTGGATCACGATGATCGAGGCGCTCCGAGACTGCGGGGGTTGTTTTTTTTCAGCTGCCGCGACGGAACTTGATGGCAGGCCGGGTGCGGTTCGCGATCGACTTGTGGAAGCGAGCGGGCAGTGGTTGGATTGGTTACGCCGTCAGATTGTAATTGCACAAGAGCGCGGCCACATCGACGCGAGTATAGACGCGAACCAGTTGGCATTTGAGCTCCATGCCTATGGCCAGCAATGCAATTGGGCGGCGCAATTGATGAAGGATGAGACGGCATTTGAACGCGCACGGAGGGCTGTACGCGGGCGTCTTTTCGAGGTCGCGACAGACTTGGGCAGAGGCATGATACCTGCCAAATGACGGCGCAACCGTGATTTTGTCGAGGTGCACAAAATGGAAATTGGAGGGCTGCCGGGATGGGTCGCGTAAAGATGGAAGTGTATGACGCATTGTTCAAGAACGCCTTCGGTCGCACGGCGGAGGCGGCTGCCGCCGTTGCTGCAGAAAAAAGGCTGCTACAGCCTAAAGCCGAGAAAGCGCATCCGCTCTGGCTGATGGGACATTTGGCATTCGGCAACGACAACATTTTGAACGTCATTCTGTTCGGCGGTCCGCGAACCGTGCCGCGGGAGTATACAAAACTGTTTGGACCTCACTTCATCGGCGGCGAGCCTGTAACGCAGGACGCTGGCAAGTATCCGAGTTGGGACGAGGTCGTTACGGTGTACGGACAAGTGGCAGAAGCAACGCTTCACCTGTTGAAAGAGCAGGTAGACGCGGATCTTGACGGAGCGCCCAAGGGGAAAATCCCTCAAGGAACTGAGAGTTTCTTCAAGACATATGTGGGCACGCTCGACATGATGTTGCTTCACGATTCGTATCATCGTGGCCAGTTGGGACTCTTGGCGAGTCTCTAGGCCACAGGCGCGAAAAACCGCAAGCAATTCAACACGAAGGGATGGTGCGCGTCCCTTCGTATTTTCGTCCCGGATTTGATTTGCTCGGCATTGAAGTGTTACCTTTTCCGCTATTCCAATGCGCAAGTTCAGGTGCGATTTGATCCCGGTTTGCCGGGAATTACCTTGTGCGGATCGGGTGGTGGCGGCTGGGTCCTGCTCAACGGGATGCCGCTGAACCCGGTCAGGTCTTGACGGAAGCAGCCGTAGGTGGATTTTTTCGTGTGCTGCAGGGTCGCCTGGCCGTCACCACACGCTCCGCACCGGGACGCACGGAACCTTGGGGGTGACGCGCAACCGAAGGCGCGAGCGTCATCGCGACCGCTTTCTCCCCTGTTTCAGGAACGATAGATCGCGAGGGTTTGTCGCATGGCAAAAGACCCGTACTTGGTGCTGGCGCGGAAATGGCGTCCCCAACGTTTCGAGGATGTGGTGGGCCAGGAGCACATCACGCGCGCGCTGCAGAACGCGATCAGTTCGGGGCGTATCGGCCACGCGTTTCTCTTCATTGGATCCCGGGGCATTGGAAAAACCACGACCGCCCGTATTCTCGCGAAAGCGCTTAACTGCGAAGAGGCCAAGGGCCCGACGCCTACTCCCTGTGGTGAATGCGACAACTGCCGCACGATCGCTTCAGGATCGAATATTGATGTGCTTGAAATCGACGGCGCATCCAACAATACCGTCGACGACGTTCGCCAATTGCGCGAAAACATTCGACTCATCCCGTCGCGGTCGCGCAAAAAGATCTACATCATTGACGAGGTGCACCAACTATCCCAGAGTGCGTTCAACGCATTGCTGAAGACGCTCGAAGAGCCGCCCGAGCATGCGGTCTTCATCCTCGCGACGACTGAAACGCACAAAGTGCCGGCCACGATTATCTCGCGATGCCAGCGGTATGACTTTCGTCGGGCGGGGATGGAAAGCCTGCGGCAGCTCCTGCGCCAGATTCTGGAAACGGAAAAGATTACGTGCAGCGATGAGGCCGTGTACGCGATTGCGCGGGCTGCTGACGGAGGCATTCGGGACGCCGAGAGCATTCTCGAGCAATTAATCTCGTATTGCGGCAAGAACATCACTTACAAAGACGTTTTCGATGTCCTCGGGCTTGTCGACTGGAAGCTTCTGCACACATTATGCGGCGCGTTGCAAAAGCAGGACATCGCGACAGTCCTGGGTACGGTTGAAGATATTGTTGCCAGTGGAAAAGATCTCTCGCAGTTTGTGCAGGACATCTTGCAGTACTTTAGAAATCTCATGGTATGCAAGACCAGCGCCCCCAGAACTTTGCTTGCACTGCCCGATGATGAAGTAGCTGAGATGGAAGAAATTGCCGAGTCTTTCTCGCTCACACAACTAATCAAGTTAGTTGAACAATTTGCGGAATTGGCCAAAGACTTCGATTCGCAGTTGGCACAGCGCATCGCGCTGGAATCCCTGCTGATACGTCTATCGAAGATTTCGGTAGATGTATCCATCGACTCCGTGCTCGAGAAACTTTCGGCGCTCGGCAGCGGCGGCATGCCTACGCCGCCATCCGGGTCGCCTTCACCCCGTCGTTCAACCCCGGCACTGGAGCCCTCCTCATCGAACGGGGCGGATGAGCCCATCGCCGATGCGGCGCGACCTGCACGACCGCGCAAAGCAACCGTGACATCAGAGAATATGGCGCGAGTTTGGCAGTACTTGTCGCAGGTGGCAAGTGAAAGCAGCATGAACTTGGGCGTGGCTCTGGGCCACGCGGTCCCGGTGTCGCTTGTTGACGGCGAGTTGCTGGTCCGATTCGCGGCGCAGTGGACGCGATCACGGGCGCTCGTGGAGAGACAAGAGAACTTGGAGCTTGTTTCGAGGATAATAAAGGACATCACGCACAACGTCACTTCGGTTCGATTAGACAGTGCGTTTGAGGAAGTTGAATCGGAAGTGGCGGACATCCGTCCACTTCGCCATATTCACGGATCGGTGAACGCCGAAGAAGCAAAGGCCGCGATGGGCGACCCGCATGTTGCGCGAGTTGTGGATGTTTTCCGCGGCCGCATCGTCGATATTAAAAGAGGTACGGGGCAGGCCGAAGGCTAGTTTGCCCTAAAAGAAACCCTTCAGGGAGAGTTTTTCGTGGACGTATATGTTCGTAGAAGCCCGAATCGGTCGCCGTTAGAGATACTTGCCACGCTACTGGCGGGAATCGCAATCGGTTTTGCCGTGGGATATTTCACGTACGGTTATTTCAGCGCCGATACCGCGACGCCGACGACAAATCAGGTTGCGGTGGCGCCGAGCGAGGACGCAACGACCGCGCCGCCGGCGGAGGACCCGACGCAGGCCTTAACGACGGCGGTTGATCCGCATGCGGAACCGACTGCACCTGTTGCGGAACCCTCGGTTGACCTTGCGGCAATGGAGGACGTTTGGCCAGCGCGCCATCTGTTCATCGCGGTTGACGGACAAAAGCTGAGCAACCAGACAAAAGAACTGCTTGCGGAGTTGAAACCGGGCGGAATCGTGTTGCGCGCCGAGAACATTCGCATGATGAACCAGATGGTCGATCTTGTAAGCGAGATAAAGGCCGCGGTGGGCTTGGGGACCACGATAGATTCGCTTCCGATTATCGCCGTCTCTCAGGAAGGCGGATCGATAAATCCGCTGCGACTCAAAGAAGCGCCGACAGCAGCGAAAATTGGCGAGATGAAAGATCTCGCGGCGGCGCGTGAAGCAGGCGTCAACGTCGGCAAATCGGCGAACTCACGCGGTGTCGGCGTGTTGTTTGCCCCCGCGCTAGACGTCTACGTGAAAGGCGGAAGCAAGGATTTGCAGGCGCGCACCCTGGGCGAAGTGCCTGAGGAGGTTGCAGCCATAGGCCTTGCCTATGCGGATGGCATTGTGAGTGCCGGTGTGCTGCCGGTAGTCAAACACTTTCCCGGAATGGGATCGGTGAAGGAAGATCCATCGAAGACGCTGCCGATAGTTCAGGAAGATCAAGACATTCTCTCTCACCTGCTGCTTCCGTTCAGTGATGCGGCGAGTCACGGTGTGCCCGGCATACTCGTAGGCCACGTTGCCGTGCCCGCGATCGATAACGAAATAAAGCCAACACCGCCGGCATCGCTTTCGGCGAAATTTCTGAATGGACTGCTACGCGAGAAATGGGGCTTTACGGGCGTCGTGCTTGCAGATGACCTATCGCTCGCGGCAGTTACAAAGACCAAGACGGTTGAACAAGCCGCAGTCGAGGCTTTGTCAAACGGTTGTGATGCGGTGTTAATGTTGGACGAAGACCTCGACAAGATTCGCTCAGTTTGTGCTGCCATCGAGAAAGCCGCGGCGGAAGGGACCATTGACCGCGTAAAACTGAGTGCAAGCAAGAAACGGCTCGATGCCTGGCAAGTACTGTTGAAGACCCCAAAATCCGGGCTTGACGGACAATTGCCACAGTTTCCGCAGACACCCACGCCGGACACCATCGTTGCAACAACCGAACCTGCACCTGAGGCTGATGCTCCGACCGCACCTGCGACGGAGATTGAATATACGGTCGTCAGTGGCGATGGCCTGAAGAAAATCGCCACGAAACATGATGTGACGGTAGAGCAAATCAAAGAATGGAACGCGCTGAAGTCAGACAATCTGCAGGTTGGCCAGAAGCTAATCATCAAGACCTCTGAGGCGCCTGAACCCGCAACAGCACCGGCAGAAGCCACGCCAGCGGAGGTCTCGCCCGCCGCACCTGTCGAAACCGCAGTAACAGAGGAAGCAGAGACGACGGCTCCACCGAGCGAAGAACCCTCGGTACAGCCACCTGCGAATACAAAGCAGATCGAGCACGTTGTGAAAGGCGGCGACTTCCTTTCTTCTATCGCAACGAAATATAAGGTCACTTATCAGGACCTGATGCAATGGAACCATCTTAACGACACAAAGTTGAACGTCGGCCAGGTGCTTATTGTGCACGTTCCGCAAGATTTCCAGGATTCCGAGTCGGCAACTGCGACGCCCACCGACGGTACTCCTGCCCCACCCGCCGAAGAAGAGCCGCAGGCAGAAGCATCCGCTCCGGTGGAGACATCTGAAACCGCGACGCCTCCGGCGGATACGGAAGTCACGTATTCGGTGAAGCGGGGTGACAACCTTGCAAACATTGCCAGCAAGTACGGCGTGACGGTTCAAGACCTTCGCGAGTGGAACGGTATTGAAGGCAACCGCATCGACGTCGACCAGAAGTTGAAGATTCGACCGAACAAATTACCCGCGGAATAGTGCGCGCACCTTTACGCGACGATTACGCTGTGCGATAAGCCTTGCGGCCTGCCTCTTCGCAGAAGAGGGCAGGCCGCGCAACGCGACTCCGAATGCCCCGGGCTTGGCACTCGGTCGAGGGAGCCTTCTTGCGTTGCGCGGCCAGAGTCCAGGTTGCGGAGTCAGCAACCAGATTTCGGTGCTGGGCGCACCGATGAGAGGGCCACTTAACGTCCCCGCCGGTGAAGCTGCTTGGTCAGGGACCGAGCATCAACTGCACAGGCGAGTAACGGATTCGAATCAGCGAAGCCGGCAGGGGCTTTTAGGCTCACGGCGGCGTCTGTCGAGGGTGCCGACTTACCCACTCGGGAAGTCCTCTTCTGACACGCCATGTGGACAGCCATCAACGCCAGTGAGTTCATTGCCTGCCTCCTACTTCGCTGTGACCGCCAATCGGTCACGCATTCAGATAAAGCAACACCTATGCCAACTGCGATCCACACATCTAAAACGAGGTGTAAACGATTGCTTTCGCTATTCTTGTGACGAAAACGATGCGCGCTTTTTAGTGCCGCTATTCTTGCCTAAAACCTACGGATGCGTATGCTGCCAATTCTTGCGCGTACGTTGTGGTAGCTCTTTCGAATCCGCGCGCTCACCGCGTCAACATGCCATGCTTCAGGTTGAAAGACATCAAGCGGCAAGAAGAGCTCAAGAGAAAACTGAGAGGGTCGCTGGTGACAATTCTTTACACGCACACAATGTTGTCTAAGTCTGCTACCACAGCCTACATAACTTGCTGAATCCCCTTTGGTTATCCGACTCTACGCATGTGCGCGTGAAAAATCGGGACCAAAACGGTGGTACGGTTTGGCCCGCCTCAGGTAAACTATGCGGATGTATAAAGCCACACTTAACCCAAAAGAAGAGCGCAGAATGCTGCGCGGTCACCTTTGGGCATACCGAAATGAGTTTTCAGATTTGCCGGACGCCGAGGACGGCGCGTTGGTTGACGTCGCGTCAAGCGTAGGCCGATTTGTAGGCCGCGGTTTCTACCAAAAGGAAGGCGGGATCGCGGTCAGGCTCCTGTCGAGCCACGAAGAGCCCATTGACGGGGCCTTTATAGGGCGACGCATTCTGCGGGCTAAACGATACCGCGAGATCCTCTATCCGGGAGAAACCACCTACCGCTGGTTATTTGGCGAAAGCGACGGATTGCCGGGACTTGTTGCGGACCGATATGGAAGCGTCGTTGTTGCGGAGTCTCATTGCGCATTTTACGCGCCGCATACAGAGGCGATCGCGAATGCATTTCTTTCCGACGAATCCGTTACTGGTGTCCGCGTTTTCGCGGGAGGTCGCGTATCGCGATTTGGGGATGCGCCAATCTGGAATACGGTGGAAGCTTCCGGCGTCACGTTCAAGGTCAACATTGACGAAGGTCAGAAGACAGGCCTCTTCCTGGATCAGCGGGAGAATTGTCTTGCGGCGGCGCCCTTCTTCCGTGGTGCGCGCGTTTTTGACGGATTCTGCTATGCGGGCCAGTGGGGCCTGCACGCGGCGCGTGCGGGCGCGTCGAGTGTGTTGGCCGTAGATTCTTCCAAGAGCGCCATCGAGCTGGCCAAGACGAATGCGGTATTGAATGGTGTTGAGGGTGCTTGTGCATTCGAATGCGCGGATGTATCGGAGGCATTAGATCGCGGGGGCCGATACGACGTTGTAGTCTTGGATCCGCCGGCGCTTGCGAAATCGCGTTCCTTTGCGCAGCGCGCATTGGGCCATTATCAGAATTTAAACCAACTGGGTATGCAAAGCGTGGAGCCAGGTGGTTATCTTATAACGTCTTCGTGCTCACATTTTGTGGACCAGGAAGCATTCCTGGAAATGTTGAAGCGGGCGGCGCGCACGGTACAACGCGCGGTGTGGCTGGTGGATGTTCGGGGGCCTTCACGGGACCATCCGATACTGTTGGGTATGCCAGAGACAGCGTATCTGAAATGCGTCACGCTTCGCGTGTTCTAGTTTGCGCTGATACAGGTTAATGTCGTGATGACGAGTCTTGCCGGTGGGGTGGCAAATGAACAGTGATGGTCAATCCAGCGACCGATTGATGTCGATCGATGCCCTTCGTGGCTTCGATATGTTCTGGATAATCGGCGGCAACGCATTGGTGATGTCGTTCGTGAAGCTGTTCGTGACACCGCCACCGGAGTGGTTGCAACATCAATTCAGCCATGTCGAGTGGGAAGGCTTTACAGCGTGGGACCTGATCATGCCGCTGTTCCTGTTCATCACGGGCGCGTCCATGCCTTTTTCGTTCGGCCGGCGGTTGAAAGAGGGCCAGAACAAGACCGCGTTGTACATGAAGATAGTGCGGAGAACTCTGCTCCTGTTCGTGCTAGGAATTGCGGCGCAGGGAAATCTATTCAAATGGGACCTCGCCCAACTTCATCTTTATTGCAACACGCTGCAATCGATTGCCGCGGGCTACATCGTCGCCGCGTTCGCGCTGCTACACCTTCGGATAGTCTGGCAGTTCGCGCTCGCCGTCGGATTGATGGTTGTCTACTGGGTACTCATGATGTTTGTGCCAACGCCCGGTCACGGCGCGGCAATGCTCGAGCCCGGCGCGAACCTGGCGCTATGGGTGGATGAGACGATTCTGCGTTCGTTTCGAGACGGCACATCATATACATGGATACTCAGTAGCCTGACTTTCGCGTCGTCCGTGCTCCTCGGCGTTATGGGGGGACACATTTTGAAGTCATCGTTGGATGCGAACCGCAAGACGCTGTACCTAGCAGGTGCGGGAGTCGCTTGCCTTCTCAGTGGATACCTATGGAGTTTTCATTTTCCGATTATCAAACATCTTTGGACCAGCTCCATGACGCTGTGGGCGGCAGGCTGGAGTTTTCTTCTATTGGCTATGTTTTATTGGGTTGTCGACGTGGCGGGCTTCCGCCGTTGGGCTTTTCCATTCGTTGTAATCGGAATGAACGCCATTGCCGTGTATATGGCCGTGCAGGTATTTGGCGATTCGTTCATGGTTGCCGCGGATGAACTAACCGGTGGCGGCGGATTGATGCCGGCGCGCACGGGTTTTCATGAATTTCTTCGGTACGCGATTCGATTTGGCATCATTTGGCTGATCCTGCTTTACATGTATCGAAAAAAGACATTCCTGCGCGTCTAGCGCGGCTCGGCAATTGATTCGATCCAGTCGCCAATGCGTACCACGACATCGTCGGGAATTGTATGGCCACCGGTATATGCGAGTCGCTCGACCGGGAAGTCGCTGGTGCGAAGTTGCCGCTCCGCGTCATCGGCCTTTGCCACGGGAATCACCGGATCGTCCTCCGCGTGAGCCAGAAGCACGGGAAACGGGACGGTTGATGCCAGTTTTTCCGCGACGTCCTGCGGGAGATCCGCGCAACACGCAATCACACCACGCGGCGAGATTGCGCCGGAAACTGCGAACCGGTAGGCCATGGAGACGCCCTGGCTGAAGCCGAGGATGAAAACGCGATCGAATGGGATCGGATGATCGCGCTGAACTTCCCCCAGCAAACGCACCATAAAACCGGTAAAATCGCGAATCGAATTCTCTTTCTCGTAGATCGTCAGCCAATTGAAGCCGACCTTTTTAGGTTCCAACTGCATATAGAACTGATGGGGCCCCTGGGGTGCGATCACGATGATGTTACGGTGGCGTAATTCGGCGAAATGCCGCATGAACCCTTTGCACTTTTGGCCGAATCCGTGTAGCGCGACGAGGACAACTGGCGGGGAATTATATTCCTGGTCCGGCATCTGCACGCAGTAGTACCCCGTGGTTTCAATGGCCAATTGGCGCACGAGCAGTTCATCAGACATGGTGAGTCTTGCCTCCAGTTGCGACGCGCGCAATCTTACTCTATTCGTGGAAAATTTATGCAAAA
>ERZ761602.4604-NODE-4604-length-17407-cov-6.841402_pt1 | contig 17407 bp, 20 predicted proteins | sample MGYA00512165_ERZ761602 | MGnify/ENA primary metagenome ERZ761602 (study PRJEB28899, sample SAMN02445085) | bioreactor sludge metagenome | biome: EBPR sludge; isolation source: Thorneside wastewater treatment plant | place: Australia: Brisbane, Thorneside... | reverse complement strand
GTCTACGAAACCGGGGTAGAGAACGATCTCCCAGTCACCACCCACCTGATCATCAAAAACGCCGATATGCGCCTGCTGGTGGAAGATTCAGATGTTGCCATCGACCGCATCACCCAGGTGGTTGGCGATTCCGGCGGATACATCATCAGTTCGCGCGTGTGGAACCAGGTCCACTTGGACGGCAAGAACTACAAGTACGCCACCATCACCATGGGTGTGCCTGTCATAACCTTCGAACGCGCCCTCAACCGTCTGCGCGACCTCTCCCTTGAGGTTCTGGATGAAACCGCCTCAGGTGAGGATGTGACCGACCAGTACGTGGACCTGCAATCCCAGCTCGTCAACCTCGAAGCGACCCGCGAACGCATCAAGTCTTTCCTTGACCAGGCAAAGACCGTGGAAGAAGCGCTGCTCATCAATCAGCAACTTTCCGAGATCGAACGTCAGATCGAGGAGATCAAGGGACGCATCAATTACCTGCAAGACCGTTCCTCATTCTCGACCATCACGGTCAACATCGAGCCAAAGCTGCCAGACTACATCCCGCCCACACCGACGCCAACTCCCAGCCCAACCCCGACACCCAAAGAACCCTGGAAACCCGGTGAAACAGTCGGCAGCGCCTGGGGAACGCTTGTCGATGCCTACCAAGTCATCATCGACATCCTGATCTGGATCCTTCTGGTCGTCGTGCCCATCTTCGCCCCACCGATCCTGGTCATCTGGCTGATCGTAAAGTTTGTAACACGCAAGCCAAATAAACCTTCATAAAATAAAAGCGCCGGGCGGTTCAAACCCGGCGCTTCTTTTATAGCTTCACCCGCCACATTTCGATGGCAGAGCCGATCCCGCGGATCTCGCCTTGGAACCTTGCGACTGAATTTGGGGCAGCATTCTTTTCGAGATATTCATTCACCTCAGGGTCATTGCGGATCTCGGCAGAGAGAATCAACTCCCCGCCCACTGAGAGGTGTGGGAGACGCGCTGCGATGTTGACCGTCGAGCCGAAATAATCGAGCCTGTCGTTCAAATTCACCACAATGCATGGACCATGATGTACGCCAACCTTGATGGTCAACGGCGGGATGCCGCGGGCGGTCAATTCTTTTTGAACGTTCCAGATCGCGCGGACGGCAGAAACGGGTTTGCGGAATGCCGCCATGACCGCATCACCCATGGTCTTGACGATGGCGCCGTCCTCCTTCGCGGCGGCTTGCGCGATGATATCGAAATGGTCACGCACCTTCCCGAATGCCGGGGCATCGCCGATATCACGGTAAAGCTTCGTGGAATTGCGCAAGTCAGTGAACATCAGCGTCATCGAACCGACGGAAATTTCCTCGCCCGCTCGCAATACTTCATCTGAGAATAGATCGCGGAAAACCTGCAAGGTTGTCACATCCGCTGCAGTAGCCGCCTGGTCCGACCAGGTGACCCGCTCCATTTGGAAAGTCTGGGTAAAATCCAGGTCGTTGAATAAGCGGATATTTGGGGTTAGCCCAATAGACAGGAATTCGTTCGACCAGGTTCGTTTCGCAGCATGGAAATCCATTCGGGAGGCTCCTTCGGCAGATGCAGTGAGAGTCTGCGATCCCTCCAACCCGGATGCCATGACCCGGTACCGTCCCGGCGTGAGGACGGTATTGAACGGCAATTCCTCATGAGGCGGTACGACCAGCGAAAAGACGATATGCGGCTGTCTCTGCGGGCTTCCAACGCAGAATTCGATCGAGGCATCCACTTTTCTCACAGACGGATTCGGGCGGAAGATGACCTCCACGTTCTTATCGAAATTCGCGTCGAAATTGATCTGGCAGGTATTGCAATGCGAATGTCCGCTCAAGTCTCCAAGCCGTTTATGATCTTCCGCCACACCGCGACATTCGGGGCAGAGCAGATCCCAATACATATCGAGCAATCCTTCGCGCGTGGCTCGCAGGAAAGTCTCCAGGACTGCCCGGCGGTTCAATCCCCAACCGTCTGCCAATGCATAAGGTCGCATGCGTTGAATGGAAATATCATCGGCACGTTGGATGTATTCGGAAAGGCGATCAACAGCCTGAACATCCCCCTCCCTGAAATGCAGCCGCTGGTTGAGAATTTGCAGTCGGGAAAAGCCGTTCGGCTTGAAATTCCGCCCGGAGTTGCCAGTCCGCTCCAAGTCCGGGTCTGAAGCCAGCCGGTCATATTTCGCGAACGTTTCACTGAATCGCCTTTCGCTGACAAATCCAATGCCAAGGGGAATCGCAATCTCACCCAAAAGATTCCGCGAAGTCGCCCACACTTCATAGACAAGGTGCGTACCGGGTCCACGCTGTTCGAGACGGCAATCGACGCGCATCTCAAGCAGGGGTCCCGTCTTGTAACGGCGCAAGATCCCAAAGCGGTATGGGTACGTCCACTCGAACGGCTCTTCATCCCAAATAATGTCGATGAACGGAATTTTGAATTTGACCTGCTTGACACGGTTCTTGATCCCCATCAATTGCATGGGCGGCAGACCCGTATCGCGGTTGAAGCGGTTCGTATCCGACACAAGGTGCCACAACGCTTCAGGCGAAGAAGCAAGGTCCCATTCCCATTTGTAGTGATATTCGCGGGGCATATAGGTTAGACCAATAAAGTGAAATAATCTTACCCGCACTTTGCGATTCGAGTATTACAGGTGAATGAGAATTTATCTGTAGTAACAACACCTGCCCACAGGGCGCCTTGCAGAGTCGTTACTGCGAAGCGCTACAACGAAATCAAACCGAGTTCAATCCCACGCTTTACGGCTTCGGTGCGGCTCGCCGCCCCCAATTTCGCATACAACGCCGAAAGATGGAACTTGACCGTATGCTCGCTGATGCCGAGTTCCAAAGCAATTTGTTTATTCGCAAGCCCCCCTGCCATATTTTGGAGGACTTCCTTCTCCCGGGCTGTGAGCGGCTCTGCGAGTAAATCTTCTCCCAATCCTTCACCGCGCTTTGGCAGGCGCATCAACCCCTCGACCAAGCCTGGCGCGCCGACCCAAAGCCCTTCCGCCACTGCGGCAATTCCCGCCGCCAATTCGTCCGCACCCGCTTCGAGCGATAAGATGCCCCAGGCATGGAGGTCCGTAATCAGCATCCCGCGAATCGAATCGACGTTGTCGGTCAAAAATAATATTCCAAAATCAACCGGTTCGATTCCACGAGTCGCAGAGACCGAAGCAAGCACAGCCACTTCGGTCTCTTTATCATTCACATCGGCGAGCCTCGCCGCCTCCCCCACCACGCGAATGGAAGGATGACCTGCAAGCATTTCGCGCAAGCCGACCCGCAAGGCGTGATTGGGAGAGACGATGGTTACATGAATCATGAAGCATTCTTTGGAGTGTAACGATTCCCATCGTTACACTGTCCAAAGTCAGGAGACTTTGGACTCCTCATACTATCTTTCTCCTACAACCACATTCACCTTTTCCAATTTGCCTCCGCGCAGGATATCCATCGGCGTGGATTTACCGACCACATCGCCGCTTAAGCGGGTGAATAACTCGTCGTGATGTTCAACTGCCTCCCCCGCGACGCCGATAAGGATGTCGCCGACCATCAAGCCGCTTTTTTCGGCTGGGCTGTCCTTTTCAATTCCTACTACGAGCAAGCCGGTTTCCTGTTCACGTTTCCACTGGCTTTTCGCTTCAACAGGCAGGTTCACGGTCTGGCTGCGGATGCCGATATATCCACGTTTGATCTTGCCATTCTTGGCAAGCGTGTCGGCGATCTTCAGAGCAATATCCGCAGGGATGGTGACGGCTTCCCCACCCATGCCGAAACCGGAGGTATTAATGCCATAAAATTCGCCCTCGCCGTTGATGAGCGGTCCGCCAGAAAAGCCTGGGTACGAAACAACATCGGTCTTGATGTACTTCTCCAACATGCCGCCGCGCCCGGTGCGGACGGGCCCACCGATCTTGTTGATCGTGCCAAAACTGGATTCGATCCCATCCGCGGAGGGGCGTCCGATGGCGAGCACGAATTCGCCCACGCGCGCAGGATTCTTTGCGGCGGCAGCGGGAGAAGCTGAGGCGGAATCCAATTTCAGGACAGCAAGATCCGTTCCCGGGTCCCGACCGATGAGGCGGGCTTTTGCTTCGCTCCCATCACTAAAAAGAATCCGAATGTCTTCTTCTTTTTCCACTACATGCCCGGCCGTGAGGATCGTGTCTTTTGAAATCGCAATGCCGCTGGCGGGCATACGGCGGCGGGCATCGACGAGAACAGTATATTTGCCAGCCTTCTCGGCGGCATTCGCCATCGATTCGGAAAGTTCACTAAAAATGTTTTTACTCATGGTTTACTCCTTTGCACTCATTGTAGCGAGGGCAGGGTTAGAGTGTATCGGTGATTCGAGCGGGAGGATACTGGACGTTTGGGTAGGTGAGGGTGAGAGGTTGTCAGTATCTGTGGAGGGAATGGAAAGTAGGACATAGAGATTTGAGACTAAAAATTAGCGGGAACGGGCCTTTTGTTCAATGGGTAGAAGAGAAGAATAGATTTTTTCGTGAGTCGGGGTGGGTATGTTGAAGGTTTTGCCCATACGGATGACTGCGCCTGTCTGTTCGTTCAGTTCGGAAGGGCGTCCTTCCATCATATCCTTCTGCATCGAAGGGATCACATGCGGGGCGATGGTCTCGATGCGCTGCATGGTCGCTTCGACAAAGTTCCCGGCGATACCAACACCACGTGCATGGGCGATAGTGGCTGTTTCTTCGAGTGCATTTTGCAACATGGAACGAGTCTCAGCGTTGGCGCGAATCTCACCGATAGGCAGGCGGGTGTATGCGCCAACCCCACTGGTGGCGGAAATGAAAATGAATTTTTCCCACATCGCAATTTGAATATCGGGCGGGTTTTCGGCGGTGATGCCGGGAATAGATTTGAACATTTCGACAAGGTTTTGGACCCGCCCACTTTTTGTATGATCCCATTCGCCGAAAGCGATATACGGCGCTATGCCCACATGACGGATATGCCCGGGTGCTTCGATGAAAGTGCTGATTCGGCTCAATCCCCCTAGGACGTGTTTTTTTCCAAATGCGGAAAGAAGTTTTTCCATATGTTCCATGCCGTTCATCAGCGGCAGAATCAGTGTATTATCCCCTATCAACGGTTTCATTTTCTGAACAGCATCATCCAACTGCCAGGCTTTGACTGCGAGCAGGATCAAATCCGCTTTGCCGATGGACGCAAAATCGTCAGTTGCTTTTGCCGGGCGGATGATGAAATCTCCGTCGACCGAATCAACACGCAATCCATTTTCCCGGATGGTATCGAGATGCGCCCCGCGAGCTATAAAGGTGACGTCCTGTCCATGTTGGGCGAGCCGTCCGCCGAAATATCCGCCAACGCCGCCGGAGCCGAAGATTACAATTTTCATGAGTTTTCCTTTGAAGCAGAACAAGTCTGTAGACTTGTTCTACAATAGAGTATATCTTACGCCGCAGGAGCCAACATGGATTCAACCACCCTCACAACGGAAAGACTGATATTACGTCTCTTTACAATGAACGATATCGAAGACTTGTTTGCCATCACCAACGAGACCGATATCTTTCGATATTTCCCCACCAAGACCGGCTGGACAATTGAAAAGACCGAGCGGAGCATTTTTCACCAGATCCAACACTGGGATAAATACGGCTACGGGCAAATGGCAGTAACGCTGACGGATTCCGGTCAACTGATGGGTTGGTGCGGGCTGGAATTCCTGCCAGAGACGAACGAGACCGAGGTCGGTTATTTGTTAAGCAAAGCATTTTGGGGAAGGGGATATGCCACAGAAGCTGCAAAAGAATCGGTAAAGTTCGGGGTCGAAAACGTTGGGTTGAAGGAGATCATCGGCTTGACCGACCCTGAAAATATCGCTTCGCAAAAAGTATTGCAAAAATGCGGAATGACATTCACACGCCGCCAGGTCTATTTTGGGATGGAAATGTTCCGGTACGCGATTCAGGCTTGATGTCCGATAAGAAGCAAAGAGGTCAAAAGAATCCACCACAGAGAACACGGGGCCCACTGAGATTTTATTTTTTTCTCCGTGTCCTCTGTGAGCTTTGTGATGAAAATTTACGCAGGTACAGCTTCGGATTCGGCTTTTGCCAGTTGGTCGTGGTCGGGCAAAATAGATTCAGCGTTGTGGATGGCGGGGATAAAATATCCCGCCACGCCGACAAGTGCGCTCAACACGCCGCAAACAAGCAGAACGATTCCCATCCCCGTGCCTGGGCCGGTTCCCACCAACCCGCCAAAGGTTTCAGAAAGCGTTGAAGCGGTGCGCATTTGGGGCTCAAGCACAAAATCCGCAAGAGTGCCTGCAATGATGGGCGAAATAGGATTAGTGAACCAAGCGATCAGACGGCGGGCGGAGAAGACCCGTCCCTGCACATCAGGCGCAACCTTTGCCTGCCAGATGGCTTGATTGGACCCATTGACCAATGGGATCACAATTGCAGTGATGATCATGCCGGTGATCCAGACGGGCAGGCCACCCATCAAGCCGAGGATTGCCATGCCGATCCCGGAGACAATCCACCCAACAAGCACACCATGCACGCGGAGTTTAAACCCGCCCCAGGCGCTCATGATAATGCCGCCGATGACGCCACCCACCGCTCCAGCCGTCTGGGCGGAGCCAAGCATGAGACTATCATTGCCGGTTTTCGAGAGGATCATCGGAGCCAATAGTGTGAAACCAATGCCCGCAAAGAGATTCCCCATAAAGAAGGTCAACTGCAATCCGAGCAGGCTGGGGCGCGCAAATATATATTTGAAACCATAAGCCGCTTCCTTCCAGATACTGCCCCTGCCCTGCTCGCCCTCTTCGGTGCGCGGTGGCTGGGGAATATGGACGATCATCAACGCGCCAATGGCGAGGATGAAAGTGGCAACATCGAAGAAGAGGATGCCCGTCAGCCCGATCAGGGGGAGAAGAACGCCCGCCAAAAGCGGCGCAATCACATGTGGTCCCGCCTCCACCAGTGACATCATACCGTTGACGCGTCCCAATTGTTCCTTTGGAACCATGGTGCTGATCGCGGCGGAATAGGCAGGCCACTGGAAGGCATTGCCCAGGCCGTAAATGACCGAGGCAAAATACAAATGCCAAAATTCAAGGATACCCAGCGCCTGAAAGATCAGGATGAGGATGGTGGCAATGCCTGCCATCAGGTCGCTGACCATCATCATCACCTTGCGGTTATGGCGGTCCACCATCACGCCAGCGATGGGAGAAATCAGAAGGAAAGGCGTAATAAAAAAGACTTGCATCAAACCAAGTGCAGTCGCGCTTTCGGTTTGCTGGAACATCCATATCGTGAGCCCAAATTGACTCATAGCGCTGGCAAGCACCGAAATGATCTGCCCCAGCCAGACGATGGTGAAACCGAACATGCCGCTGGGCGCTTTTGTTTCAGTAGTCTGCATTTTGTTTTTCCTGTCCAAAACTGAAATGGAGTCAAAAGTCCCCTGACTTTTGACTCCGGCAACATCCAACGACAGGAGTCGTTGGACTCAACAGGTTACTGCATCAACTTGTACAGGCAATAGGCTAACATCTCACACTCACCTTTCACTATTCGACGAATATCTCAACATGTTCGCCGTCTTCTTCATCCGTAACGTCGATGATCTTTCCGGTCACACCCATACGCAGGGCTTCCATCACATTGCTCATGTCCACACCCTGGACTTCGGGAGCAAAGTGCGCGCCGATCTTAAGACCAGCATCCACCAATGCCAGCGGAATTTGAACAGAAGCTTTCGAGCGCCCGGTGCGGGTATCCGTCACGCGGACTCTCAACATACGCGCCCCGCCTGCGGAGGGCGGACGCGGCGGCGCTGGCACGCCCCGGCGCGAGTCGCTCAAGGCCGAGAGCAGTTTTGCCCCCTCCTCCGCGCTGATCTTGCCTTCCTCGATCAATTTCAGGATCTTCATTCGTTCTTCCGTATTTGCCATATTCCATTTCTCCTTTCGCCGTTGTCTTATCCGGACGTTAGAGAACGTCCTTCACGCAGTGCGCGTCACTTGTTATCCCGCCGCGATGGCGATGTTATCTTCCACTGGCGTTTCTTCTTCATCGGGTGTATTCGCACCCTTCGGAAGTTTGAATTTTATCCAGATCGGGATGATCGAAAGCATCAGGACTGTTGCCGTAATCTTAAAAGGAGCGGTCGGACCAAAGCGATCCCACAACTGCGCGCCGATCCACGGAGCGGGAAGCGAGACAATGCCCAGACTGGTGCTAAGCATACCAAACGCCAATCCGCGTAGTTTCTGCGGAACCGCCTTGCTGATCAATGATGAATATGCAGGCTGTGAAATTCCAGCACCCAATCCAGCCACCGCCCAGCCGACAAAGAACAACCATTGGTATTGCACGCCCTGCGGGATGTTGACCAGAATGAACAACGATGAAGACAGCAGGAACATTCCCAGGGCGATGCCGACTCGTTCACCCGCCTTATCCGAAAGCCAGCCGCCAGGAATTGTGCTGAGCATCATGAAAATTCCGAACATCGCTGTCACCCAGCCGATCTGCTGGTAGTTCAATCCGCCAGATTCCTGCATGAAGACCGGGAAGAGGTTCCCTGAAAACTGGAACGAGACATCCCGCAGGCCGTCGGTAATCAACATCCACGTGATCAAACCGCCTGAAAAGATCAAACCTACCATAGATCCCATATTGCTCTTCAAGTCGGAAAAAGACAGCTTTTTCTTTTCACCGTTCGCCTTTTCCCCCTTTGCAGCTTCGCGCGCCATGCTCAAACGCATGACCATGGCAATAAAGTAAAAAACGCCCGCTACGAAGAGCATCAACTTAAAACCATATGCGCTTGTCAACCAGCCGCCGAGCGGAGGTCCCACCACTGCCACGATCATGAAGATCGCCTGCGAAATTCCATAGACCTTGCCGCGGTTCTGCTCGCTGGAATGTTCGGCAATGAAAGCATCAAAGCTGGGTCCCACCAGCGACCGTGCAACCGCACCCACTGCCGTTGCAAGCAACAGCCATTCCCAGCGGTCAGCAAGCACAAGCGGAATATATCCGATCACGCCGAAAACACTTCCAATGGCAATAGCGCGCAAACGGCCGAGCGAGTCCGAAACCCAACCACCCAAGATCTGCAGGAACAAGGGTACGATCTGCGCCAACGTAAAGAAAAGACCGATCTGGGTGATATCTGCATCCAGGTCCTTTAAATACAAAGGCAACAATCCATCATACATGCTCCCGCCAACGTTCGCGAAGATCATCGCCGTCAGGAACAGGATTAAGAGTCCGCTCAATAAAGGTTGTTTTTTAATGGTTTCCATTTTTATCCTATAAAGACTTGCACTTTTTCTCCATCATCTGAATCATCCACATGCACAACAAAGGGGTCGCGAGTCTCTTTCAGCAGGGTTACCAGAGTCGCCACATCGTTCACATTCTTGTCTTTTAACCCGTCGATCCGTTTGCCGAACACTCGAATGAACCACGCGGTCAGACTCAACGGCAGCGGGAATGCCAGCGAAATTTTTCGAGGTCCATCCTGGTCATTCGATTGACTGCGGTCCACGTTCACGTACAGCCAGCGGGACGAGCGGCTTCCCGCCCCCAACGCGATCAACAAAATACTGAATGCCAGCGGCATACCCAGGCAGTAGAACCAGAAATTCAGACCAGAGTTTTGCTGGATGCTGAACATCCACCACGCGATAAAGACCGTCATGAAGATGCCGATCCATAGAAACGCACTGGAGAATTTACGCGCCCGCCTGCGGACTTCATCTATTTCAGGAGCATCGGTTCTTTCCCCGTCCAAGCCTGATTCGGCCATGATGACCTCCGGTTCCGGCGAAGGCACTTCCTCCGCAGACTCGTCCAGAGCGCGCATCAGCTTCGCCGCCTCCTCTGCGCTGAGCTTGCCATCCGCGACCATTTGCAAAATCTTTTTTCTCTCCTCTGAAGACATTACGAGCCTCCTTCCAATGCCGATAACAGTTTTTCCGCTTCTTCCGAGGTGATCTTCTTCTCTTGAAGCATCTTCAAGATCGCCAGCCGTTCTTCATCCGAGACTGGCTGTTTGGGCGGAACCGGCACACCTTTGGATGAAAAGTTCCAATTCCAACGACCGATCTCCAGAGCCGCCTTGCCCCGTCCGCGCCGTTCCGCATCGCGGACCTTCTGCTCGATGCGCCGGTTTGCCGCTTCGATCTTGCGTTGGGCGCGTTCGGTCGCTTGCTCCACGCGGCGCGAAATACGCTCGCCGAACCCGGACCAATCCATGCCCATGCCAGCGAAATTGCCGAAGTCTTCCGCCGATTCGCCCGCATCCGAGCGGTTCGAAACACGGATGTCGCCGCCGGCGCTGAGTGTGATCTGGGCGGAACCGTCGCCGAGGACGATCACACGGCTGGTGGCATCTTCCTCGTTTTCCACGCCATCCCATTCCACGTCAATGTCGTCGGCGCTGAGGGTCAGGGTTGCGTTCGACCTAGGCGGCATGACCAAAAGGATATCGTCCCCGGCGTTGACCTTGTAGGTATTGCCGGGCTGAGGATTGATATACATCACCACATCCTCGCCCACATTGGCATGGATACTGCCGCGCACGTCGCGCAAGGCAAGGTCGTCCGAGACTGAATCGAGAGTCACGCTCCCATCCACATCGCGGATAGATACGTCCGAATCCGCTTTACGGATGGATAAACTCCCTTTCGCGCCGCGCAGGTTGAAATCCGCGTGAACCGTTTCGATGGTCACGTGATTGACGTCGCGCATGGAGAGGTCGCCGCTGATCTCGGTCAACTCGATCATCCCGGTCACGCCGCGAATGGAGGTATCCCCATTTATCTTTTGAATGAATACGCTCGCGCTCTTCGGCACACGCATCGATAGATCGTCGCAGGAAATTTGCACCTGGTCGCCGTCCTGGCTGACAATCAAATCGTCATCGTCGGCTTTGAGCAGGATGTCGTCCCCCTCCCAGCCCACCAGACTGAGGTCGCCGTTTATTGAATCGATTCGAATGGTCGGGGTGCGTCCCGCGGAAATGGTTTTGGACATGGCTTATTCCTCCTCGCCGCGCAACAAGCGCATGGCTTGATCGGCTGTGATCTTCCCGGCTTCCAATTCGGCGATGACATCCCTGCGGGTTTCTTCGTCCACTTCGGGAGATTCATCCCTACCGGGTTCGAAACCAAGTTTTCGAATTACTTCATGTAAACGGTTACGGATGGTGGGATATGACCCCCAACGCTCCTCTAACTCCATACGGTTGATCTTGCCTTCGCACCGCACGAACGAGATCACAAACTCAACCTGTTCAGTGGATAGATTCGAAAACTGCCCCATCGCAAACTGACCCTCGATCGAGGTATCGCAGCTGGAGCAGTGCAGGCGGACAACTTCCATTTCAGACTGGCAGATCGGGCAACGGGTTGGAGCGGGTCGCATAATGGGTCTCTCCGATTTATAATTGGTTGGAATGGTGTTTTTCCAACGAAAAATGAAGATTTTTAAGCCGGATTTGCGAAAAATCAATTTGTGTTTCTCAAATCCTAATAAAATTATACTTATTATTTACTATTTGTCAAGTACAAATAAGGAATTTCAATACTAACCTCAATATTATTGAATTCCCTATTAATATTCTCAATTCCTTGGAGGTTCCTGTGATCCGTTCCCTTTATTACAAACCTGGGCAGCCCGTCAGCACCGACATCCCCCCCGCTGAGTTCCCCCGACTCATCCGTGACCGGAGAGGGATGTTGTGGGTGGACTTTATCGGCGAACCAGGCGAACAAGCCGAACCTATTCTACGAAGCTTTGGTTTTCACCCGCTTGCGATCGACGATGCCCTGCAGGAAACACATACCCCCAAGGTCGATGACTGGGGAGATTATCTTTATATCGTCTTGAGCATCCTGAACTACCGGCAGGAGAACGGGGTGTTCGATGCCGAGATGGATGAACTGGATGTCTTCCTCGGTCAGAATTACGTGGTTACTTTTCACGACCAGTTATTGACAGCCGTTGAAGATACATGGGTCGCCTGCCAGCGTGACATCCGCCACGTGCAGGACGGCGCCGACCACCTCCTCTATCGCATCGTGGATTCGCTGGTCATGAGTTATATGCCCCTGATCGAAGACATAGATGCACAAGTGGACCAGATCGAGGACAAAGTTTTCGACAGACCCCACCCCGAGATCCTCGAGCAGATCTTCGCCCTGAAACGCATCCTTCTCACCATGAGGCGCATCCTGCTCCCCCAGCGAGAGGTACTGAACAAGCTTGCCCGCGACGACTACCGTGTGATCGACCCGCGCGACCGGGTCTTCTTCCGCGATATTTACGACCACCTTGTCCGCTTGCACGACTTGAACGAAAGCCTGCGCGATCTCGTCGGTGGTGCGTTGGATACGTATCTTTCGGTTACTAACAACCGCATGAACGAAATTATGAAAGTGCTCACCATCATTACGACTTTCTTTATGCCAATTACATTTCTCACCGGCTTCTTCGGCATGAACTTCTTCGAACCCGTCGCGGGTTTGGTCGGTTGGACAAATCAGGAGGCATTCATTGCCACAATGTCGGTTTTGGTAGGTCTCCCCCTTCTCATGTATTTTTGGATGCGCAGACGTACTTGGGTCTAGCTTATTTTGCAGTCAAAAATCCCTTGACACAGAACAGGCGTTCGGTTATCATTCCTAGCACAAATGAGCGAAGAATGCTCACCACCCATGCCAATCCGTTGGCAGGAGGCTTGAAATGATGATGGTTCGAAAAAGCAAAGGCATTGGCGAACGCCACCAAAAAATCCTGGGGTTTATTGCGTCCTACCAGCGCGAACACAAACACCCCCCCTCCATTCGCGAGATCGGGGAATACTGTGACATTTCCTCTACTTCGGTTGTGAACTATTACCTTGATCAGTTGGAGAAAGAGGGGTTGCTGGAGCGTGACCGCAAAATTTCGCGCGGGATGCGCCTTACCGGCGACAACAACCCCCTCGGCGACATGCTACGCGTTCCGTTGATGGGTGTCATTCAAGCCGGTGAACCCATTCTGGTTCCGTCTGAATCTCCATTCACCCCGGAAGATTCGGTCGAGATTGCCATGTCCATGATGCCTTCCAGGGAAAAGGGAAAAGACCTCTTCGCCCTTCAAGTCCAGGGAGACTCCATGATCGACGCCATGATCAACGACGGCGACATCGTGATCCTGAAACCCGCCCAGGATGCCCGCAACGGAGAAATGGTCGCCGTCTGGCTGACGGAACGCAACGAGACCACGCTCAAATATTATTACAAGGAAAAGGACGGCTTCCGCCTCCAACCCGCCAACCCGGCTTTCAAACCCATTATGATCAAAAAGAACGAGACCATCGATATAAAGGGCAAGGTGGTCATGGTCATCCGCAAGATGGAGCGGATGGCGGCATAACAGCTTCCAAAATATTCAGAATCAAAAAGAGACCATCCAAATTGGATGGTCTCTTTGTTTTCCGTACAGATTACTCGACGACGACCTGTGCGCCAGCTTCCTCGAGCTTCTTCTTGGCGTCCATGGCGGCATCCTTGCCCACACCGGTGAGGACCTTGGAACCGGCAGTTTCGGCAAGAGTTTTGGCTTCGCCGAGACCGAGGGAAGTCAACTGGCGGACGACTTTGATAACGTCGATCTTCTTGGCGCCAGCATCCTTGATGACCACATCGAACTCGGTCTTTTCTTCAACGGGTTCAGCAGCAGCGGCAGGACCAGCGGCGGCAACAGCCACCGGAGCGGCGGCGGAAACGCCCCACTTTTCTTCGAGCATCTTTACGAGGTCAGCGGCCTCGAGAACGGAAAGGGTGGACAGTTCATCCACGAGTTTAGCGAGCTTGTCGGACATTGTTTAGCACTCCTTGCTAAGTAATAATTGTTGGATACGAATTTGCGAGTATGGCTCGCATAAACTACGCGGCGGCTTGTGCGCTTTCGGCGTGAGCCTTGATGACGGCAGCCAGTCCGCGGGCGGGTTCTGCCAGTGTGCGGACGAGTTTGCCAGCCGGGGCTTGCAAAACGCCAAGCAGGGTTGCGCGCATTACTGGCAACGGCGGCAGGTCAGACAAAGCCTTAACCTGTGCGGCATTCAGGGACTTACCACCCATGAAGCCGCCTTTGACCTTGACGAACTCACTGCCTTTTGTCGCATCGGTCAGGGCTTTTGCGGTGGATGCAGGGTCTGTAAATGCAAACGAGACTGCTGTAGACTTGACCAGCATATCACCGGGGACATCCATGCCATTGTCTGCGAAAACGCGGCGGACCAGCGTATTCTTGACCACATGGAATTCACCGCCCGCTTCGCGGATTTTCGCGCGCAGAGCATCGAGCGACTTCATGTTCGCGCCGGTATATTCCACAAGGATCACCGCTTCACTGCGCTTGACCCAGTCGTTATACTGGGCAAGCACCTCTTCCTTGCGTTGTTTTGAAATTGCCAAAGGGTATTCACCTCCTTTCGAAAAAAGTCTTTGCCACTCTCGCAGGCAAAGACTTTTTCGCACTCCCTCACGGGAGAACAGCGCGGAGGCGCTGATATATGCTACTGGGTCCTCACCTGAGCAGGATATTAAGTCACTGTCCCGGTCACATGCACCGCACGACCTTTCACAGAGACACCCGCCTTCATCGGCGAAGTGGTTTTTCAGGAATTATAGGATAACGTGCTTATCCTTCTCCATCAATATGTTCATTGGGATCGACCTTTACGCCGGGTCCCATGGTAGAGGCAACGGTAATGCGCTTGATAAAGTTGCCTTTTGCGCCGGACGGGCGGGATTTATTGATCGCGTCCATCAGCGCCACATAGTTCTCATACAGTTTATGCGCGTCGAAAGAAGCCTTACCGATGGAAACGTGGATGTTATTGCTTTTATCGAGGCGATATTCCACGCGACCGGCTTTCGCTTCCTTGATGGCGCGTTCGAGATCCTGGGCGGGGACAACTGTGCCAGCCTTGGGATTCGGCATCAGTCCGCGCGGACCGAGCACACGACCCAGGCGACCGACCTTGCCCATTGCATCAGGGGTGGCAATAGCGACGTCGAAATCCAACATGCCGCCTTCGATCTTCTTCAGGGATTCGTCGTCATCCGCAACAAAGTCCGCACCACCTGCGCGGGCCGCTGTCGCGCCTTCACCCTGGGCGAAGACCAAAACGCGAACGGTCTTACCCAAGCCGTGTGGGAGCACGACCACATCGCGCAGTTGCTGATCCGACTGACGCGAATCGAGCGTGGTACGCATGTGGACTTCGATCGTGGAATCGAACTTGGTGATGCTGGTATCTTTTGCGAGAGCTACGGCATCTTTTGCCGGATAAATCTTTTCAATATCGACTTTTGTAAGAGCCGCCAGGTATTTCTTTCCGTGTTTAGTCATTTTATCCTCCGTGGTACAAGCGTGACGCTTTCAGCGCCACTCCCACAATTATTAATCAACTACCGTAATGCCCATCGAACGGGCGGTGCCTTCGATCTGCAGCATCGCACCTTCAAGGCTGATGGCGTTCAGATCCTTCATCTTGAGTTCCGCAATCTCGCGGACCTGGGCACGGGTCACCTTGCCGACCTTTTCCTTGTTCGGAACGCCGGAGCCCTTCTCAACCTTGGCAGCCTTGCGCAAGAGCACCGCCGCAGGCGAGGTGCGCAGCACAAAAGCGAACGAACCATCCGTATAGATTGTGATCTCTGCGGGGAGGATCTCACCGGGGCGGTTGGACGTGCGCGCGTTGTATTCCTTGCAAAATGCCATGATATTGATGCCATGACTCGCCAACGCGGGACCCACCGGGGGCGCCGGATTTGCCTTTCCAGCCTCAAGCTGGAGACGTACGATTGCTTTTAGTTTCTTTGCCATTTCTTTTACTCCTGTGGTTTTGGCGTGACGCTTTCTGCGCCACTCCCACTAATCAGTTGTTCAGTGGTCAGTCATTGTTTACTGATTTATTGCCAACTGTTTACTGGTATTACGATTTTTCGACCTGCAAGAAGTCCAGTTCCACCGGCGTTTCGCGACCGAAGAAACTGACCATTACGCGCACCTTGCTGCGCTCCATGTCGATCTCGGCGACCACACCACGGAAATCATTGAAAGGTCCATCGATGATGCGGACGCGCTCACCCTGCTTGAAGGTAACCTTGACCGTGGGCGAATCGGCTTCCGTCCGCTTGACGATCTGAGCCACTTCTTCGGGACGCAAGGGCGTTGGAGAATTTCCCATGCCCACAAAACCGGTCACACCGGGGGTATTGCGCACCACATACCATGACTCTTCGGTCAATGCCATATTGACCAGCACATACCCGGGGAAGATATGGCGCTCAACTGTTCGGCGTTTACCGTCCTTGACTTCGATCTCTTCCTGCATGGGGATGAAAACATCGAAGATCCTGTCTTTCATGCCCATCGTCTCGATGCGTTGTTCAAGGTTGTGACGCACTTTGTTCTCATAACCCGAGTAACAGTGGATCACAAACCAGGCCGGACCCTCGACGGTGGTTTCGACGGGAGGAAGGTTCGAGGGAAGCTTTGCCTCGGGCGCAGGAGCAGGCTCAGGTTCCGGAGCGGAATCGGGAACATCCGCGGAAGCAGGCTGCTCCACGGGTGTCTCCTCCGTCGGCTTTTGTTCAAATTGCTCTTGCGGTTCCGGAAAGTCCATACAAAACTTCCAAACTAGATCGCGAGGATCAGGTTCAACAACTCTTCGGCGAGAAAATCCACGCCGGCCAGGAAAAGCCCAACTACGAACATCACAAGCAGGACCAGCCCGGTGAGGCGTCGCGCCTCGGGCCAGGTGGGCCAGCTGACTTTGCGCAGTTCACCCGTTGTTTCGCGGAAATAACGCTGGATTGCGTTTTCCTGTTTCTTGACTTTCTTTGCCTTCTCAGCCAAGGGTTTGCTCCTTCAGGTTTTTACGGCTAAAACGCCGCGGGGCGCGGCGTTGCCTAAGGCAGGCCAGGTAGGACTTGAACCCACAACCGCTCGTTTTGGAGACGAGAGCTCTGCCAATTGAGCCACTGGCCTAGAAGTGTCAGGCACTTCGGTGTCACGTGTCAGATGTTCCTGACACGTGACACCTCGCACTTGACACGTTTTACTACTTCGTTTCGCGATGTACTGTGTGCTTCTTGCAGCGTCCGCAGTACTTCTTGAATTCCAACCGGTTCGGATCGTTACGGCGATTCTTTTCGGTGGTGTAATTTCGCTCTTTGCAATCACTGCATTGCAGAGTGATGACCGGGCGAATGTCCTTCTTCTTAGATGCCATTTTACTTCCTTGCTTTCAATCGCTTACGCAATGATCTTGGTGACGACACCCGCGCCGACGGTCAGACCGCCCTCACG
>ERZ761602.4603-NODE-4603-length-17409-cov-5.015616_pt1 | contig 17409 bp, 14 predicted proteins | sample MGYA00512165_ERZ761602 | MGnify/ENA primary metagenome ERZ761602 (study PRJEB28899, sample SAMN02445085) | bioreactor sludge metagenome | biome: EBPR sludge; isolation source: Thorneside wastewater treatment plant | place: Australia: Brisbane, Thorneside... | reverse complement strand
AGCCGACCCCACAGAGTCCGAGTCCGAGTCCACAGAGCGTACGGGAGCTCCCGCGTCCGGCCACCAAGCCGGTGCCGCTCGACGCGCTCGACGGCTTCGACGACGAGCCGCGCGCGAAGAAGTCCGGGCTCGGGCTGGGCATCGCGGTGGTGATCGTGCTCATCGTGGGTGGGCTCGCCGCGGTCGCGGTGCTGAGGCCGGACGTCGTCGATCGCGTGATGGGTCGCGCGCCCTCGGAGGACGAGCTGCGCGCGGAGGAAGAAGCGCGGATGCAGGCGGAGCGCGCCGCGCAGATGGAGCGCGCGGCGGCCGAGCTGCGCGCGCGCTACGGGCGCTTGGCGATCCGGGTGGAGGGGCACGAGCGCGCGCAGATCTTCCTCTTCGTGGGGCGCGGACCGGCCGCGGCGGAGAACCTGCCGACGGGCCTCGCGCACGAGCTCGTCGCGATCGCGGACGGTCGTTCGCCGACGCGCGCGGTGGTGCCCGCGGACGCGACGTGGACACCGAGCGACGACGGGTTGCTCTACGAGCTCGCGATGCAGACCGGCGACCAGGAGATGGCGTTCGAGCAGCTCGTGCTCGGGCCGACGCGCCTCGATCGGAACGCGATGGGGACTCCGAGCGGTGAGCTCGGTCGTGTCCGCGTGATCACCACGCCGCCGGGGGCGCGGGTGTTCTTGCTCGTCGGCTTCGGCACCACCGAGATCCGTGATCTTCCGACCGACGCGCCGCAAGAGATCCTCGTGTACGACGAAGGCGTCCCGCCGGTGCGTTCGTTCGTCGGTCCGAGCGATTGGCGCGAAGGGCCCGAGGGCAAGGAAGCCGAGCTCGTGGTGACCTTGCCCGAGCCGACGCGACGGCGTTGAGGCGGTCGGAGAAGAACGCGCAGACGTGCTCCGGATTCGGCGGCTGAACGGGACGGCCCGTTCGAGGTGACGCTCCGCTCGTTCGGAGCGTTCGTTCGGAGCGTTCGTTCAGGTCGGATCGACGCGACTCGGCTTGCCGGTGAGCGCTTGAGCGACCGCGTCCAAGGTCACGCGCGCGAGCAGGTCGGCGAGCTCGTCGCGCTCGAGGTCCCCGTGATCGAGCCAGTCGAGGCTCACTGCTTCGACGAAGCCGATCACGCCACGAAGCGTGGTGCGCAGGCGCGCGTCTTGGCCGACCGGGCCGGCCTTCTCGAGCATGCGCGCGACCAGGCGTCGTTTGGTGTCCTCGACGAGCTCGCGGATCTCCGGATCGACACCGAGCCCGCCACGCAGGAGGAACGAGTACGCCACGCGGCGGCGCTCCACGAACGAGAGGAACGCGAGGTACCCGCGCCGCAGCAGGAGCGGGTCGTTGGGGGGGCTCGCGGGCAGCTCCTTGGCGACATCCGTCTCCGCGAGGAGCTCCTCCGACGCCTGACGGACCGCGGCGACGTAGAACGCCTTCTTGCTCGGGAAGTAGTGGTAGAGCAGGCCCTTCGAGATGCCGGCCGCCTTGGCGATCTCGTCGATCGAGATCTCCTCGTAGGTGCGATCGACGAAGATCGTCAGCGCGAGATCGAGGAGCTGCGCGCGACGCTCGTCGACGGAGAGGCGGGCACGTTTCTCGGCGCGAGCCACGGTCGCCGACCATAGCAGGAACGCCCGCGCGCGCGCCCCGGTCGATCCCGAGCGCGACGCACGGTCGGACGCACGCGCGGTCGTATACGCGCATCCGTTCGGCGGTGCTCAGGTCGAGAGCGTCCAGATCGGCGGGGCGTCCGGCGGGTCGAGCCGTCGGCGAATCGCGAAGCCGAAGCGTTCGTACCAGCGCACGTTGGCGGAGTTGCTGGTCTCGAGGAGCGCGGGGACTCCTTCGGCGCGTGCGAGCGCGAGACCGGCTTCGACGACGGCGGAGGCGAGCCCCGCGCCGCGTGCCTCGGGGCTCGTGCCGACGAGCGCGAGGTACCAGTGGGCTTCGGGGCGACCTTCTTCGATCGCGGCGGAGACCTTCGCGACGCGGAAGAGCCGACGCGGGCCGACCACCCGCGCGAGGGTGGGCAACATCGCGAGCTGCGCGCCGAGCGGGAGGTTCCAGCCGCCAGGTGGCATCCAGAGCGCGACCGCGCGGAGGGAGTGGTCGACGAAGACGCGCCCGCGCGGTGCGATCAGGCGACGCGTGACGAGCGTGACGTAACGCCGGCGAGCGCGTGCGTCGCCGCGCGTGAGCCAGCCGACGAAGGGATCGCGTTCGAACGCGACGTCGAGGAGCGCGATCACCGCGTCGAGCTCCTCGAGCCGTGCGTCGCGAACGGACGGGGGCGCGTCGTTGGGTGTCACGGGCGCCACGTCATCAATCGCATCCGTCCCCGAGTCCCCACGATCTTCGCGAGCGCTCACGTCGATCCCTCGCGCTCACGTCGATCCCTCGCGCTCACGTCGATCCCTCGCGCTCACGTCGATCCCTCGCGCTCACGGCGTTCGAGCTCGTCGGCCCTCGCGCGCGTCGAGGGCGTTTCATCCTTCGGCGGGCGCGGTGGGCTCGGCGGGAGTCGCCGTCGGTGCGTGGGTGTCCTCGGTGCGCTCGAGCAGGCAGCGCGGCCGTCCGTCGCTCGCCTCGCAGTGATAGACCGCCTCGTGCCCGCAGCCGGACGCGCGGAACACGAACGGGCTGAGCTCGTCGATCGTGACCTGGTCGATCTCGCAGCGGAACTCGCGCTCGCCGCGTTGGCGCGCCAGGAGCGAGAGGTTCACGCAGAAGCGCTGCGTGACGCCGGGCGCTTCGGGGCATTGGTAGACGCCCGTGCGGTCGCAGCCGGTGACGAGGTACGTGTCGCGGCTTCGCTTGCGCACCTCGAGCTCGTCCTTCGGGCATCCGAAGTCGAGCGAGGCTTGGCTGCGCGAGTTGCGGACGTTGGGCTCGCAACCGAACGCGAGCGATCCGAGGAGCACCGTCACGACGAGCGCGTGAACCTTCATGGCCGGCACTCTACCGCTTCCTGCGGGGCGCTGTCGCGGAGGTGCGAACGACGGACGTCACGAGCCCGACCGGCTGGCACCGATCGGGCTCGAACGAGCGTCGCCGAAGCTCAGCTCGCGTCCATCGTCGCCGCGTAGCGCGCCACGTGCGCGGACTCGTCGCCGCAGATCGTCACGAGCGTGTGCATGCGCTTGAACCACAAGCCGATGTCGTGCTCGTCGGTGACGCCCACGCCGCCGTGGAGCTGAATCGCCTGACGGCTCACGAGCTGCCCGCCCTGCGCGAGCTGGAGCTTCGCGGCCGAGACCGCGCGTGTGCGCTCCGTCCCTTCTTCGCTCGCGCGCACGACGCTCTCGGTGTGGATCGACTTGAGCAGCTCCACCTCCACGAACATGTCGACCGTGCGGTGTTGCAGCGCCTGGAAGGTGCCGATCTTCACGTCGAACTGCACGCGCGTCTTCAGGTACTCGACGGTGGTCCAGAGCATCGCGAACGCGACGCCGAGGCCCTCCGCGACGGTCCCGGCCGCGCCGTAGTCGAGCACGCGCTCGAGCACCTCGACGGCGGGACGCGCCGCGAGGCGACGGTCCTCGCCGACCTTCACGTCGACGAGCTTCACGTGCGCGGCGCGGTGCCCGTCCATCAGCCGCACCGTCTTGCGCTCGCACGCCGCAGCGTCGACCACGAAGAGCTGCATGCCCTGATCGCTCATCGCGGCGACCACGAGGTGATCGGCCGCGTGCCCGTCGAGCACGAACGCCTTCTCCCCCGAGATCACCCACGCGTCGCCTTCGCGGCGCGCGGTGGTCGCGCAGCAGCGCGGGTCGAAGCGCACGTTTCGCTCGGCGAACGCGAGCGCGAGGATGGTGTCGCCCTCCATCATCGGCGCGAGGAACTTCTCGTGCTGCGTGGACGACCCGCCGAGCCAGAGCGCGTGGCCGCCGAGCACCACGCTCGACAGGTACGGCTCGGGCACGAGCGTCTTGCCGAGCTGCTCGAGCACGATGCCCGCGTCGACGAAGCTCCCGCCGAGGCCGCCGACCTCTTCGGGGAAGGGGATCGCGAGCCAACCGAGCTCGCCCATCTTCTTCCAGGTCGCCTTCTCGAAGCCGAGGCCGTCGGCGTCGCGGAGCTTCCGGAAACGTTCGACCGTCGACTCCTTCTTGCCGAAGTCGGCCACGGTCTTCGCGAGCATCTTCTGATCGTCGGTGAGATCGAAGTTCATGGTGTCGTCTTCCTGGTGGTTCTTCGACTCGGATCTCAGGCGCCCGGCATCCCGAGGATGAGCTTCGCGATGATGTTCTTTTGAATCTCGTTGGATCCCGCGTAGATCGTGGTCGCGCGGTCGTAGCAGAAGGTCGGCGGAACCCAGCGCTCGAAGGGCTCGACCGCCTCGTCGTCGTGCCAGGCGAGCGAGCTCTGACCCATGAGCTCCATGCAGAGCTCGTCGGCCTCTTGGACGAGCATCGAGCCGACCAGCTTGAGGATCGACGACTCGGGTCCGGGGTGGTGCCCCTTCTGCTGCTCGGCGAGCGCGCGGTAGTTCGTCATCTGGTGCGCGCGCAGGCGCATTTCGAGGCGCGCGAGCTTGCTGCGGAAGTGCGGATCCTCCAGCAGCGGCTTGCCGTTCGCCCCGAGGTGGTGCGCGGCGAGGCGCTTGGCGAGGCGCAGGTTCCGTCGCGTCTGGCCCACGGCGGCGACGAGGGTGCGCTCGTGACCGAGCAGCGCCTTGGCGAGGTTCCACCCGCCGTTGAGCGGCCCGAGCAGGTTCTCCTTGGGGACCTTCGCGTTGTCGAAGAAGGTGTCGCAGAAGGCCGGGGTGTCACCGAGCGTCTGCATCGGCTTCACCTCGACGCCGGGCGTCTTCATGTCGATGAGCAAGAACGAGATGCCCTGCTGCTTCTTGCCTTCGGTGCTGGTCCGAACGAGGCAGAAGATCCAGTCGGCATACTGCGCGTAGGTGGTCCAGGTCTTCTGCCCGGTCACCACGAAATGGTCGCCCGCGTCGACCGCCATCGTGCGGAGCGACGCGAGGTCGGAGCCCGCGTTCGGCTCCGAGTAGCCCTGGCACCAGACCTCTTCGCCGCTGAGGATCTTCGGCAAGAAACGTTGGCGTTGCGCGTCGCTGCCGAAGCGCATGATGAGCGGCGCGACCATCACGAGGCCGAAGGGCGAGAGCGGTGGCGTGCCCGCGAGCTCCATCTCTTCCCCGAGGATGAAGCGCTGCGTGGCGGAGAAGCCGGGACCGCCGAACTCCTTGGGCCAGTGCGGCGCGACCCAGCCCTTGGCGTAGAGGAGCTTGTGCCACTCCATCACCTCCGGCATCTCGAAGTGCGCGGCCTGCTCGGCCTTCGCCTTCAGGTGCGGCGGCATGTTCTGCGCGATCCACGCGCGGACTTCTTGGCGGAACGCCTCTTCTTCGGGGCTGAACGACAGATCCATGGCGCGGGACCATAGCGTCGTCTCGCGCGCGAGTGAATCCCCGTTCAGCGTTCTCGTCGCGCCGTCGCGCCGTAGCGGCTCGGCAGCGTTCGGGTTCGTCGCCGCGGATCGCTCGGGTGGCTTTGCGCTCCGAATCGGGCCCGACGTCCCGGAGAATCCCCCTCGCGCCCTGGCCGACGCGGCGCGTCAAAGCTAGACCTTCGCCCGATGCCGACGCGACGCGAGATGTGGGAGCGCTTGGGTGGGGACGTCGACGTCCTCGTGGTGGGCGGTGGGATCACCGGCTCGGGGATCGCGCGGGACGCGGTGCGGCGCGGCCTCTCGGTCGCGCTCGTCGAGATGAACGACCTCGCCTACGGCACCAGCTCGCGCAGCAGCAAGCTCGTGCACGGTGGACTTCGTTACCTCGAGCAGGGCGAGCTCGCGATGGTCTTCGAGTCGGTGAGCGAGCGGCGCATCCTGATGGATCTCGCGCCGCACCTCGTGAACCCGCTCGGCTTCTTGTTCCCGGTCTACAAGGGCTCGCGGCACAACCTCTTCGTGATCAACACGGGCATGTGGCTCTACGACGGGCTCTCGCTCTTCCGCTCGCCGAAGATCCACAAGAACCTCAAGCCCAAGGACGTCGCGGAGCTCGAGCCGGCGCTCGACCAGAAGGGTCTGAAGGGCGCGCCGCTCTACTACGACTGCTCCACCGACGACGCGCGCCTGACGCTCGAGACCGCGATCGACGCCGCGGATCAGGGCGCGATCGTGTGCACGGGCGCGAAGGTGAAACGTTTCCTCAAGGGCGAGGACGGACGCATCCGCGGCGCGCTCGTCGAGGACACGCTGCACGGCGGCGGCACCAAGGAGGTGCGCGCGAAGGTCGTGATCAACGCGACCGGTCCGTGGACCGACGCGACGCGCGCGCTCAGCTCGATCCCGGGGCAAGAGCACAAGAAGGTGCTCCGACCGACCAAGGGCATCCACATCGTGGTCGACGCGGCGAAGCTGCCCGTGAAGCACGCGGTGGTGTGCTTCCACCCGACCGACGAGCGGGTTCTCTTCGCGTTGCCCTGGGGCGATCGCACGTACGTCGGCACCACCGACACCGACTTCGAGGGCGACCCGAAGGACGTCGCCGCCACGCTCGAGGACGTCGACTATCTGATCGACGCCTCGAACGCGTACTTCCCGAATCACAAGATCGCGCGCGAGGACGTGATCGCGACGTGGGCGGGCCTGCGTCCGCTCGTGGCGCCTCCGGAGAAGACGGCGGGGATGAGCGAGAGCGACGTCAGCCGTGAGCACGAGATCCTCGTGGGGCGCGACGGGCTCATCACGATCGCCGGCGGCAAGCTCACGACCTACCGGCGGATGTCGGCCGAGGTGGTGGACACCGCGGTGAAGCTGCTGCGCATGCAGGGCGGCGCCAAGGGACTCAAGCCTTCGCGCACCGACGAGAGCCCGCTGCCGGGTGGGCAAGGTTGGCCGGAGGACGACGATCACGACGCGGTCGCCAAGCGCGTGCGCGCGGCGAGCGAGGATCGGCTCGAGCCGGACGTCGCGCGCCACCTCGCGGACAACTACGGCATGCGCGCGATGGCGATCGCGAAGCTCGTGAAGGAGGATCCCGGCCTCGCGCATCGGCTCGTCGCGGGACGCCCGGAGATCCTCGCGCAGGTGACGTACGCGGCCACGGACGAGCTGGCGGCGAGCGTGACCGACGTGATGGTGCGCCGAACCCAGCTCTTCTACCGCGACGTCGATCAGGGGCTTGGTTGTCTCGACGCGGTCGCGCACGAGCTGGCGCGCCGCCTGGGCTGGGACGAGCGCACCCAGCGCGCGATGTGCGACGCGTACCGCGCGGAGGTCGCGCTCGCGCGGCGTTGGAAGACCGAGATTCGCTGAGCGTACGGCGCCGGACGGCACAGCGTTCGGCGCGAGCGTGCACGTCGGCTTTGCGTGACGCGCGCACGTCGATTCGGAGTGCCGTGCGCGATGCGTGCGGCGTCGTGCGGCGGGGCGGATCACTTCCGCGCGACGCGCGCGCGGGGCGCTGCTACATCGGACCCCATGGCGCGCCTCGATCTGCTGCGAAGCCTCCTGCGTGCGGGCGCGGACCGCGCGCGCGACCGAATCGGCGACGTCGCGCCGCTCGCCACCGTGCAGCGCGTGGTCTCGGAGCTCCGCCGCCAGCGCCTCGTGATCCACGAGCGCGCGCTCACCAACGTCGTCGCTCACGCGCCGGACGTGCGCGCCGCGACGGTGACCGCGCGCCACGGCGCGCTGCTCGTCGACGTGGCCTTTCGCGACGGGGAAACGGTGGCCTGCCGGTTCGTGCCGGAGAGCGCGCGCTTCGCGCCGCGGGGCGCCAAGGAGCTCGTGTTTCGGGTGGAGCCGGTCGAGGCGTTGCGCAGCGCGCGCACGCGCGAGGTCGCGGGGGCTCTCGCGGGGGCCATCGCGCACACCCTCTGGAGCGTCGCTCTCGGCGTGCGCGAGGGCGACGACGCTTCGGGTGCGATCGTCGATCGGGACGGCGCGGACCTCGTGCGGGTGGACCTGCGCACCGTGCCTGCGGTGCGACGTGCGCAGGGCAAGGGACCTTCGGCGATGATCCTCGAGCTGCTCGAGCTGCGCGCGATCGAGTGCGACGACGGCGAGATCGCGCTGGTGGTGAAGCTGCCCTCCCTCACGGGCTGAGCGCTAGAGCGCCGGGAGCGCGCCGGGAGGTCCCCCACGAAGGGGTGTCTTCTCTTTCGCGCGGAGCTTGTACTCTCCCGCGCATGATCCGGTTCTCGACCAAGCCGCAGGTCGCCGAGCAGCAGATGCACGCGATCCTGTTCTACCTGACGACGTTCGGGTACATCGACGGCGACTTCGACGACAGCGAGAAGGAGTACGTGCGCGAGTACGTGCGCAAGCTCGTCGTCCAGCGCGTCGAGACCGGGATGCCGGACGCCGACGCGAAGCTGAAGGCGGAGCTCGTCCAGCGCTTCACCACCCACTTCCTCGAGGTGTTCGAGAACATCGACGCCTACGTGCGTGACCTGTTCACGGAGGCCGTGGCGCAGAACGAGAACCAAGACGCGTTCATCCACGCGAAGCTCAAGCTCAAGTGCTTCGAGCTCTTCCAGGGCTTCGACCGCGAGAACCAAGAGGTCCTCATGGAGGCGGTCGACGAGCTCATCCACGCGGACGGGCAGGTGCACCCCGCGGAGGCGAAGTTCCGTGCGGAGCTGGTCGAGCTCTTCCACTCGGACCTCGGGGTCGAGCTCGAGCCGGACGCGGAGGCGCCGCGCACCACGATCGTCGATCCGGTGCAGAAGCGGGTCTCGAAGCCGGATCATCCGTTCTTCGGTCAGTTCGAGTTCCACTACTCGGCCGACAAAGAAAAGATCATGCAGCAGGTCGACGCGGACCGTCGTCTGCTCGTGAAGGTGCGCGAGACGCTCGATGCTCAACGCGAGAAGGGGCAGGGCAAGCTCGCCGGCAAGCAGAAGGTCGACGAGCTCGGGAGCGAGCCCTTCCTCGACAGTCACGTGTACTACTGCCCCGCCACGCACCCGGCCGGCTACGAGCTCACGGTCCTCGGTGACCTGCACGGCTGCTACTCCTGCCTCAAGGGCGCGGTCATGCAGGCCGAGTTCTTCGACAAGGTCGCCGCGTTCAAGCGCGACCCGGAGAACCATCCCAAGCCCATCCTGGTGCTGCTCGGCGACTACATCGATCGTGGCCTCTTCAGCCTGAACGGTGTGCTCCGCACCGCGCTGCAGATGTTCGTGACCGCGCCCGATCACGTGTACGTGCTGCGCGGGAATCACGAATATTACATCGAGTACAAGGGGCAGATCTTCGGTGGTGTGAAGCCCGCCGAGGCGATCAACACGCTCAAGCCGCATCTGCCGATCGAGGTGTTCCGCGATTACATGCGGCTCTTCGAGGCGATGCCGAGCGCGCTGATCTTCGATCGGACGCTCTTCGTGCACGCGGGCATTCCGCGCGACCTGCTGGTGAAGGAGCGCTGGAAGGACATGTCTTTCCTCAACGATCCGGACGCGCGCTTCCAGATGATGTGGTCCGATCCGAGCTCGACCGACGTGATCCCGGCCAAGCTGCAGGAGCAGTCGGCGCGTTTCCCGTTCGGACGGCTCCAGGCGGCGGCGTTCCTGCAGCGCATGGGCTGCCACACGCTCGTGCGCGGTCACGAGAAGGTCGACTCCGGCTTCGCGCGCACCTACGACGACGAGCAGGTCACGCTCATCACGATCTTCTCGTGCGGCGGATCCGACAACGAGGATCTACCGGCGGACTCGAGCTACCGCGGCGTGACGCCGAAGGCGATGACGCTCTCCTGGAAGGACGGCGCGCAGACGATCGTGCCGTGGGACATCGACTACCGGACCTACAACGATCCCGAGCGCAACGCGTTCTTCAAGGCGCCGCCGGAGATCGAGCTCCGGAAGTGATCGCCGCGGACGTCGCCGGTTCGTGAGCGCGAAACGAAAGAGCCCCGCCGAGACCGACGGGGCTCCTTCGTTTCGCGCGCTCTTCGTGTCGAGCGCGCGATCTTCGATCACTTCAGCGCGGCGAGCGCGGCGTCGTAGCTCGGCTCCTGCGCGATCTCGGGCACGAGCTCGGTGTGCAGGACGACGTCGTTCTCGTCGAGCACGACGACCGCGCGACCCGTGAGGCCCTTGAGCGGACCGTCGACGAGCGCGATGCCGTAGTCCTGCCCGAAGCTCGAGCGGAAGCTCGAGAGCGGGACCACGTGCGAGAGACCTTCCGCCTCGCAGAAACGCTTCTGCGCGAACGGCAGGTCGCCGCTGATGAGCAACACGACCGCGTTCGAGTCGCCGGCCTTCGCGTTGAACGCGCGCCCGGCGGCCTGACACACCGCGGTGTCGTAGCTCGGGTTGATGGTGAGGACCTTCTTCTTGCCGGCGAAGTCCGCGAGCGTCTTCTCCGCGAGGGTCTTGTCGACGAGCGTGAACGCCGGCGCCTTGGTGCCGACCTTCGGCAGCTCGCCGCTCGTGTGGATGGGGTTCCCCTTGAGGGTGATGTTCGCCATGGCCGCGCTTGTCCTCCCGCGCGCGGCGAAGAGCAAGGGGGCGGTGGACGATTCGAGGTTCGGCTGCGTGGTGGACGCAGCCGCTGCGAGGTCGCTCGGCTGGAGGTCGGGTCCGAGCGCAGCGCGACCCGTCTGCGCCCAAAAGCCCCCGCACGTCACGCGATCGCGGCTCCCGCGTCTCTGCACGTGTGGGTCGAACGCCACGACGCGAGACCCGATGTGAGCCATGTTCGCGGTTTTCGCGAAGAAACCGACTGGTACACGTCTAGAACACGTTTCATACTCGTCGGGTATCTCCGGACGTCCGAGAGGACCGAGTCCGGGGGTCGAAAGCGGCAAGCCGCTCGAAAGCGGAGGGGGTGGGCACATGGCTCGACGAACGAACTTGGTCGTGATCGCGCTTTGCACCGCGCTCGTGAGCTCGCTGGGCTCGGTCGCGCACGCGGACCCTCGGCACCCCTCGGACGACGCGTTCCCGCGCCCGCCGGTGCACCTCGAGCACGAGTCGCGCCTCTCGCTGCCGACGTGGGTCACGTGGGCGGGCGTGGCGGCGACCGCGGTGCTCGGCACCTCGATGGTGTGGTCGTTCTCGAAGCTCTCCGACGCGCGCCGCATGCAGGACGCGGCGCCGAGCGACGCGCACGAGCGCGCGCTCGAGCGGCAGCGGCGTCAGACGATCGGGCTCGGTCTCGGGACGGGGCTCGCGGCGATCGGGACGACGCTGATCGCGATCCTCGCGACCGACTGGGACGGCCCGGAGCTGTCGGCGTCGGTCTCGCGCGAGGGCGCGCTGCTGGGTCTGAGCCGCCGGTTCTAAACGCCGGTTCGAAACGCCGGTTCGAAACGCCGGTTCCAAACGCCGGTTCTGAACGCGGGAGTCGAGCTCAGCTCGACTTCTTCTCCGCCACCGCGCGGGCTCCTCCGAGCTCGCGGGCCCACGTCGCGAGCTCGCGCATGCCTTCGCCGAGCGACACGCGCGGCTCGTAGCCGAGCAGCTCCTTCGCGCGCCGCGGATCGAACGAGCTGCTCTGCGCGCGGCGGACGATCTCTTCCGCGGGGACCGACTTCGTCCACGAGAGGGCGAGGTGGCCGCGTACCCCCAGCGCGCTCTTCTTCGGTGCGGGGAGATCGAGCGCGGTGCTGAGCGCACCGAAGAAGTCGCCCGCGAGGTTCAGCTCTGCGTCGAGCACGTAGACGATCGCACCGCTCGCTTCGGCCTGCGCGGCGAGCGCGGCGGCGTGCGCGAGGTTGTCGACGTGGGTGGTCGCGACGAGGTTGGTGCCGGGGCCGAAGAGCGCGATGCCGCCGCGCAGACCTTCGGCCGCGAGCGCGGGCAGGCGCGAGCGATCGCGGGCACCCCACACACGACCGGGGCGGAGCACCAAGACCTCGAGGCGTCGATCGTCCGCGGCTGACCCCGCGGACCTGCGACGATCGCTCGCGGCGCCGATCGCGACCTCTTCGGACTCGAGCTTGGTGCGACCGACCACGCCGAGCGGCAGATGCGAGAGCGCGCGATCTTCGCTCCAGCCGACGCGTGGGCCGCGGTGCAGCGTCGCGTCGGACGAGCTCACGTGCACGAGCCGCTTCACGCCCGCGTGCCGCGCCGCGCGCACCACGTTCTCGGTGCCCGCGACGTGCAGCGTGCCGAGCTCTTGGAGCGACGCGCGATCGTCGTGGCGTCCCGCGGCGTTCACGACCACGTCGCAGCCCTCGGCGGCGCGCGCGATCGCGTTCGGGTCGCCGAGGTCGCCTTCGAAGAAGCGCACGTCGTGCTTCGACTTCGATTCGTGCTGCGCGGTGGCGCGCGCGGCGTCGCGCACGAACGCGTGGACGGTGGCGCCTTCGTCGAGGAGCCGTCGGACGATCGCGCCGCCGACGAAGCCGGTGGCGCCGGTGACGAGCACGCGCATGCCGCGAGGCTGTCAGGCGCGAGCGGCGGTCGCAACGCGCGCGTGAGCCGCGTGCATCTCGACCGCGTCGACCGCGCGCGGGTCGCGTGACGCACCCGTTCGGGGCGAGCGCGGACGCGGTCACGAACCGATCGGCGCGGCTCCGTCCGCGGGGGCGGCCGCCCCCTCGCCGCCGCCATTCCGCCGCCACCCCTCCGCCAAGCTCGCGAAATCGTTGAGCGCGCCTCCGGTACGCGCGTTGCGATGGGTCCGGCGCACGCGCGGCCTTCGCCGCGACGCAGGAGGCAGACGAATGATCAAAGAGAAGCTCAAGGCGATGGACGAAGCGCTGCGCGCCATCGAGAAGCAGTTCGGCAAGGGCAGCATCATGCGGCTCGGGGAGCGCAAGGTGGAGCGGGTGCCCGTGATCCCGAGCGGGTGTCCGTCGCTCGATCGCGCGCTCGGGATCGGCGGCTACCCGCGCGGTCGCGTGGTGGAGATCTTCGGGCCGGAGTCGAGCGGCAAGACGACGCTCACGCTGCACGCGATCGCGGAGTGTCAGCGCGCGGGCGGCGTGGCGGCGTTCATCGACGCGGAGCACGCGCTCGACGTGCAGTACGCGCAGGCGCTCGGGGTCGACGCGCAGTCGTTGCTCGTGAGCCAGCCGGACACCGGCGAGCAGGCGCTCGAGATCGCGGAGACGCTCGTGCGCAGCGGTGCGGTGGATCTCGTGGTGATCGACTCCGTCGCGGCGCTGGTGCCGCAGGCCGAGATCGACGGCGAGATGGGCGATCAGCACATGGGCCTGCAGGCGCGGCTGATGAGTCAGGCGCTCCGCAAGCTCACCGGCATCGCGCACCGCACCGACACCACGCTCTTCTTCATCAACCAGCTCCGCATGAAGATCGGCGTGACCTTCGGATCGCCGGAGACCACGACCGGCGGCAACGCGCTCAAGTACTACGCGTCGGTGCGGGTCGACGTGCGGCGCATCGGGAGCGTGAAGAACGGCGAGGCCGCGATCGGCAACCGAACGAAGGTGAAGGTCGTGAAGAACAAGCTCGCGCCGCCCTTCCAGCAGGTGGAGTTCGACATCCGCTTCGGGGAAGGCGTCGACGCGATCGGCGACCTGCTCGACTGCGCGATCGCGGCCGAGGTCGTGGAGAAGAACGGCTCGTTCTTCAAGTTCGCGGGGCAGAGCCTCGGGCAAGGGCGCGAGAAGGCGCGGCAGCTTCTCGTCGACGACGCGACGTTGCGTGCGAGCGTGGCGGAGAAGCTCGGGTGGGCGGTGCCGACGCCGAGCCGCGCGAGCCAGCGCGCGAGCACGGCGGGGGACGAAGGCGGAGAGCTCGACACGAAGGATGCGAAGGACGTGAAGCTCGACGCGAAGTCGAACGCGAAAATCGCCAAGGCGAAGGAGTCCGAAGCGAAAGCCGCGTGAAGCGCGCCGTTCGGCGACCGCGTCGACGGACGACGCTCGTCTGCGGGTGAAGTCGAGGCTCGAGGCACGCGCGAGCTCGCGCACCCTCGGATCGCCTTCGGCCCCGAGTGAATCGCGCGCCGCGACCGCGTGCGTCACTCGGGGCCGGGGCAGCTCTGCTCGATCCCGAGGCGACGCACGCGGGGCGCGCCGATCGCTCCGTCGACCTCCAGCGTGAGCCGCAGCTCCACCACGCCGCCTCGCGGGAGGTCGAGCGCGATCGGGCTGGTCGCGCCGGGGAAACGCGCGAGCTCCACGAACGTCGCCGACGCGAGCGCCGCGCGCGTCGCAGCGTGGCGACCTTCGACGATCACGCGCCCGTTCGCGCCCGGATCGAGGATCGCGTGCAGACGCAGCCACTCGGTGTCGGGCGAGGGGCCGTCGCCGATCGTCGGGCAACCGTCGAACACCCGCGTCGTGTTGCCGCGCGGCAGGAAACGCTCCGCGCGCTTGGCGCCCGTGAGGTCACCTTGCGTGTGGGGGGCGCGTCCGACGGGGACCTGCGCGGTCACCGACTCGGACTCCGGGTCGAAACGCGTCGCGACACCCACGCCCGGTGCGCCGTTGCCGGACGCCACCCACACGCGACCGAACGCGTCGAGGCCGACGCCGATCGAATCGCGCGGGAGGAGGCCGAGCTCTTCGAGGTTCCAGGTCGACTCGAGGCGCAGCGGCGCGACCAGCAGGCGCGAGAGGCGTCCGTCGCTGTGCGCGACGAAGGCGCGACCGCTCGCGTCGTCGATCACCGCGCCGCGCACGCTCGGCGGCGTGCTCACGGTGCTCCAACGTGCGCTCGCGGGATCGAAGGTGGAGACCACGTCGCACGCGAAGCCGGTGACCAGCACGCGGCCCTCGCGATCGACGTCGAGGCCGTAGAGCAAGTAGCAGGGAAGGGGCACCTCGCGGACCGCGGTGATCACCTCGGTGCCCGAGGGGCGCACGCTCGCGAGGTAGCCGTCGCGCGAGATCATCCAGAGGGTGCCCCACGGATCGAACGTCGCGGCGTAGGGCGAGAAGCCCGGCAGCTCGTGGCGCGCGCGGATCGCGCCCGACTCGCCGTCGACGTGGAGGACCGCTTCGCCGTCGTGCAGACCGACCCAGAGGTCGCCGGGTCCGCCGCCGTCGGGGCCGACGTTGCCGTCGATCGCGAGGGCGCGCGGGATCTCGCGATCGGCGCCGATCGTGATCACCGGGCCCGCGCACTCGTCGTCCTCGACCACGCGCGCGTCGGTGGACGTCTCGAGGCCGTCGCCGTCCACGTCGAAGCAGCGGCTCGGATCGGTCGCCACGCGTCGCATCGAGCCGATGCCGTCGAACTCGCGGTTGGCCACCCAGGCGTCACCACGCCAGTCGACCGCGATGCGGCTCGGCTCGAGACCGCCCGTGACGTAGCGGCCGATCTCCACCGCGGTCTCCGCGTCGATGCGGCTGAGCGTTCCTTCGGCGCTGTTGGCGATCCACACGTCGCCGGAGAGGACCTCTTCGCGGCGCAGCGTGAGCTCGCCCGAGCTCGTGATCTCGAGGTCGTCGGTGGGCTCGAAGGGCTCGCCCCACGCTTCGCCCGCGCAGCCCGGCGTGCAGCCTCCGCAGGGGCTCGTGACGCCTTCGTCGACGCGGCCGTCGCAGTCGTCGTCGCGTTCGTTGCATCCCTCCGGGCCTGGAAGCTGCGCGCCGCGGCAGATGCCCCAATGACCACCGATGCAGAGCGCGCTGCCGCCGACGCACACGCCGACGCCTTCGGTCTCGGGGGGCGCGGCGTAGCAGGCGAGCGCGCCGGGTAAGCAGGGGCAGCCGGTGGCGAACGGCGTCGCGGCGCAGTCGGGGGCGGGGACCCGGTCGCAGTCGACGTTGCGCAGCGGGTTCGTGTCGTCGCAGTCGGGGCCGGCTTCGCAGCCGACGCCGAATCCGTCGACGTCGCGATCCTCGCACGTGGGTTTGGCACCGGAGCAGCCGGGGATGGCGATCGCCGCGAGCGCGCCGAGGGACGCGAGAGTCGCGAGCACGACGAAGGAGGAGGCCGCAGCGCGACGCACCGCGAGACGATAGCAGCGCGCGCGACGGCCCGCCTCGCGGGAAACCCCGTGGGCTCGAGGATCGATCGTCGCCCCGTGTCGAGGCGAGGCTTGGTCGGAACGTTGACGCTTCGCCGGAACCCCGGATGATGTTCGGATGGTTCTCGCCTCCGCTCGTCGCGGCGTGCTCGCGCTGCTGGTCTGCTGGGTCGCCCTCGGTGCCTCGCGTGCAGCGGCGGACGAGCACGTGCTCGAGGATCTGCCGAGCGTCCATGAGGCCTGTCGGCGAAGCGAAGAGCCGGGGCGGCGCGTGCTGCACGTGCTCGAGGTCCCGAGCTTTCGTTTCGACGGCTACGACCGCGAGGGCGGACGCTTGCTCGTCGACACGCGCCGCAACCTTCGCGCGCTGCGGGGGGCGGTCGAAGTGCTACCCAAGGACCTGGAGGACGTCGCGTTCGTGGCGTCGCCGGAGCGCGCGCGCGAGCTGCGGCGTCGCGGGCGCGCGTTGCGCCTCGGGTTCTTCTTGGGATTCGACGGCGAGGGGCAACCCTGTGTGGTGCGCGCCGCGGTGGGCGTGACGCTCGTGCGGGCGGAGCTCGCGTTCGCGGAGCTCGTCGACGCCGACGGACGGGTGGTGGCGCGCGAGGACATGGATCGATTGCGCGCGTGGCTCGACGACGAAGAGCAGGACACCCTGCCGGGCGAAGGACCGCGGGCGGCCGTCGTCGCGATCGCGGTGGAGCGGGGAGCGACGGCGCCCGACGACGCGCTGCGCGCGCGCGCCGTCACGCAGGCGCTGGGGGTCTGCTACGCGCGGGAGCCGCGCGGCGACGCGATGGCGGTCGCTCGGCTCCGCACCGACGCGGCAGGGCGCACGATCGAGAAGGGCTTCTCGCTGACGGATCTCGCGAGCGACGCGGTCGGCGAGTGTGTGCTCGCGGCGCTCGCCTCGGTGAGCTTGCCCGCCGGCGAGCGCGTCTGGCGCGTGCAGGTTCGCTTCGCGGAGTGACGTACTACCGGTCGAGAGGTCTACCGGTCGATCGGTGACGCGCTCGCCTGCTCGACGAGCGGCTCGTGCGGGAAGCGGACGACGGCGACGACGTCGCCCTCACGCGCGTCGGGCTCCGCGACGAAGTCCCAGCGTCGGTGCTCGACCTCGTACGCCACGACTCCGTCGCGCGCGCCGTGCTCGAGCAGCAGGGCGAGGAAGTCGCGACACGCGGCGTGCTGCGCGTCGTCGGCGCAGGTGCGGAGGACCCGGCGGTAGCGTCCGTCGCGTAGCGCTGGGAAGAGCGCCTCGGGCCGCTCCTGCCGTCGAGCCCCGTCGTCGTGGATGGCGACGAGGCGGTGGTAGTCGACGACGCCGGTGTCGCGCTTGTGCGAGTACATCTGCATCGCGGTGAACGGGAAGAGCTCGATCGCGAAGGTCCAGAAGAAGAGCGCGACGCCCAGCGCCACGACGATCGCGCGAGGCGGAGCGGTGTGCGGCGGCCCCACTTCGTCCGTCGGAGCGCTCGTACGCACGCGCGGATCCCTAGCAGCCCGTTGAAGAACCTCGTTCTTCAACGGAGCCGCGTGTTTTGGGGG
>ERZ761602.4602-NODE-4602-length-17410-cov-4.783578_pt1 | contig 17410 bp, 20 predicted proteins | sample MGYA00512165_ERZ761602 | MGnify/ENA primary metagenome ERZ761602 (study PRJEB28899, sample SAMN02445085) | bioreactor sludge metagenome | biome: EBPR sludge; isolation source: Thorneside wastewater treatment plant | place: Australia: Brisbane, Thorneside... | reverse complement strand
CCTCGGGGATCAGCATCGAGACGGGCTGGCCCAGCATCGCCGCTTCGGCCTCGATCCCGCCGACGCCCCAGCCGAGCACCGACAGGCCGTTGACCATGGTGGTGTGGCTGTCGGTGCCGACCAGCGTGTCGGGATAGGCAAGCTCGATCGCGCCCTTTTTCGTGGAAACCTTCCGCGTCCAGACGGTCTGGGCGAGATATTCGAGGTTCACCTGGTGGCAGATGCCGGTGCCGGGCGGCACGACGCGGAAATTGTCGAACGCGCTCTGGCCCCAGCGCAGGAACGAATAGCGCTCGCCGTTGCGCTCGTATTCCAGCGCGACGTTTTTCTTGAAGGCGGAGCGGTCGCCGAAGGCGTCGACCATGACCGAGTGGTCGATGACGAGATCGACCGGGATCAGCGGATTGATCTTCGTGGGGTCGCCGCCCAGCGTCTTCATCGCGTCGCGCATGGCGGCGAGGTCGACGACGGCGGGAACGCCGGTGAAGTCCTGCATCAGCACGCGGGCCGGCTTGAAACCGATCTCGGCGGCGCTCGTCTTCTTGCGCGCCCAGGCGTCGAGCGCGGCGATGTCGGCCTTGCGCACCGCGCGGCCGTCCTCGTTGCGCAGCAGGTTTTCCAGCAGCACGCGCAGCGAATAGGGCAGGCGCGAGACGTTCTTCAGCCCCGCCTTCTCGGCCTTCTTCAGGCTGTAATAGGTGTAGGACTTCGTCCCCACCTTGAGGGTCGATTTCGTCTTGTAGCTGTCGAGGCTGAGCGAGGCGTCTGTCACCGGGGAGCGTTCCTGTCTGATGTGAGACCGGCCGCGCCGTGGCGCGGCCAAAGACAATGCGTGCGCCGCCGTGTCTTAGCAGATTCCCGCACCGGTGGTAGGGGTGTGGGACGAAACGGGCGCAGAGCTTTGCGAGGCTGAGGCCCCAAAAAGGCTGAGCCTGGGACGAGGCAGGAAAGGGCGTGTCATGAGCGCAGGCGACGCGGTGCGGGTGGAACGGCAGGGCCCGGTGACGACCGTCATCCTCCACCGGCCGGAGGCGCGCAATGCGGTCGATCGCCCGGCGGCCGAGGCGCTCGCCGCCGCCTTCCTCGCTTTCGAGGCCGACGAGACGGCGACGGTCGCGGTCTTCGCCGGCGAGGGTGGGGCGTTCTGCGCCGGGGCCGATCTCAAGGCGGTCGCCGCCGGGCGCGGCAACCGCATCGCCGACCTCGAACCGGGCGGACGCGACGCGAAGGGTCCGATGGGGCCGTCGCGGCTGGTGCTGAGGAAGCCGGTGATCGCCGCCATCGAGGGACCGGCCGTCGCCGGCGGGCTGGAGCTGGCGCTCTGGTGCGACCTGCGGGTGGCGGCGGAGGATGCCGTGCTCGGCGTCTATTGTCGCCGCTGGGGGGTGCCGCTGATCGACGGCGGCACGGTGCGCCTGCCGCGCCTGATCGGCCATGCCCGCGCGATGGACCTGATCCTGACCGGGCGCGGCGTCGGGGCGGCGGAGGGGCTAGCGATGGGCCTCGTCAACCGGGTGGTCCCCAAGGGGACGGCGCGGGCGGCGGCCGAGGCGCTGGCCGCCGAGATCGCCCGCTTCCCGCAGGTCTGCCTGCGCGAGGACCGCCTGTCGGCGATCGAGCAATGGGACCTTCCTTATGACGCGGCGATGGCCAACGAGTTCGCCCACGGCAGGCTTTCGCTGGCGGCGGGCGCGGCGGAGGGGGCGGCCCGGTTCGCCGGCGGCAAGGGGCGCGGCGGACGCTTCGACGAGATCTGAGACTTGATATTCGTCAGCGCGCCGGCCGGGCCGATGGGTGCTTTCGGCGCGCGCGGCTGCTAGGCACGGGGCATGGGTTTCCAGAGGGTCGAGATCAGGGCGGACGGGATCGCTTGCCGGCGCGGCGAGCGGCTGCTGTTCCGCGATTTCGGCCTCACCGCGGCGGCGGGCACGCTGACCGAGATCGTCGGGCCGAACGGGGCGGGCAAGAGTTCGCTGCTGAACGTGATCAACGGGGTTTCGCCGGGCTGCTGAAAGCGGAAGCGGGAACGGTCGCGGTCGTCGCGGACGGGCGCGTCCTGGGGCGCGACGACGAGCCGCCCTCCGGCCTGATGCACTATCTCGGTCATCTCGACGCCCTGAAGAACCCGATGACGGCGCGCGAGAACCTCGCCTTCGCGGCGCGCTGGTTCGGCGCGGCGCACGGCATCGACGCGGCGCTGGAGCGCGTCGAACTCAAGGCCCAGGGCGAATTGCCGGTCGGCTATCTCTCGGCCGGACAGCGGCGACGGCTGGCGCTGGGGCGTTGCTGGATGATCGCCCGCCCGCTCTGGCTGCTCGACGAGCCGACCGCCGCGCTGGATGCCGCCGGGCGCGCCCTTGCCGCCGAACTGATCGCCGCGCATCTCGCCGCCGGGGGCACGGCGCTGGCGGCGACCCACGAGCCGATCCTCGCCGGGGCGGCACAGGCGATGATCGCATGAGCGCCTTCCTCGCCCTCGTCCGGCGCGATCTGTCGCTCGCCTTCCGTGTCGGCGGCGGACCGTTCCTCGGCCTTGCCTTCTTCCTCACGGTGACGGCGCTCCTGCCCCTCGGCGTCGGGGCACGGCTGAACCTGCTGGGCGAGGCGGCGGCGGGATTCCTGTGGGTGTCGGCGGCCCTCGCGGCGCTGCTCTCGCTCGACCGCCTGTTCCAGGCCGACGCGGAGGACGGCTCGCTGGAGCAACTGGCGCTGGGCGATCTGCCGCTGGAGGCCGCGGTACTCGCCAAATGCCTCGCCCACTGGCTGACCACGGGCCTGCCGCTCGCCCTCGCGGCGCCGGTGCTGGCGCTGATGCTCAACATGCCGGCGGGCGGCTACGGCGCGCTCGTCCTGTCGCTGCTGGTCGGCAGCCCGGTCTTCAGCCTGGCGGGCGCCATCGGCGCGGCGCTGACGGCGGGGCTGCGGCGCGGCGGGTTGCTGCTTTCGCTGCTGGTGTTGCCGCTCTTCGTGCCGGTGGTGATCTTCGGCGCGGGCACGGTGACGGCGGCGATCAACGGGGCCGAAGGCGATGCGGCCTTCCTGCTGCTCGCCGCCTCCAGTCTTTTCGCCCTGGTGCTCGCCCCGCTCGCCGGGGCGGCTGCGCTGCGCATCCATTTGAGCTAAGACGGCGGCCGCCGGACGGAACCCCCCATGCTGCGTTACGCCAACCCCAAGCGCTTTCTCGACCTCTCGGCGGCCCTGCTTCCCTGGCTGTGGCTGGCGGCGGCAGGGCTGACGCTGCCCGGCCTCTACCAGGCGATCTTCCTGGTGCCGCCCGACTACCAGCAAGGCGACACGGTGCGGATCATGTATGTCCATGTGCCGTCGGCCTGGATGGCGAGCTTCATCTACGGCTTCATGTTCGTCGCCAGCGTCGTCGGCCTCGTCTGGAAGCATCCGCTGGCCGATGCCGCGGCCAAGGAGGCGGCGCCCATCGGGGCGATGTTCACCGCTGTCTGCCTGATCACCGGCGCGCTGTGGGGCAAGCCGATGTGGGGCACCTACTGGATCTGGGACGCCCGCCTCACCTCGATGCTGGTGCTGCTGTTCCTCTATCTCGGTTATCTCGGCGTCTGGGCGGCGATCGAGGACCGCGCCAAGGCGGCGCGGGCCGCGGCGGTGCTGTGCGTGGTCGGGGTCGTCAACATCCCGATCATCCGCTTCTCGGTGGAGTGGTGGGACACGCTGCACCAGGGGCCGAGCGTGGTGCGCTTCGAGGGCGGCAAGCTCGCACCCTCGATCGATCCCTCCATGCTGTGGCCGCTGCTGATCGTCGGCCTCGGCTGCACGCTGCTGTTCTTCGCGCTGCTCTTCGTGAGGATGCGCACCGAAATCAGACGGCGGCGCATCCGTGCCCTGCTGGCGGCGCAGGCGGGGGGCTGAATGCTGGCCTATCTCGCCTTCGAACCCTATGGCTGGTTCATCTGGCCGTGCTTCGCGGTCTTCGCGCTCGGCGTCGGCGGCGTCCTCGCCGAGACGCTGATCGCCGCGCGGCGGTCGAAGCGGCTGCTGGCGCAGCTCGAAGCGGCCAAGGCCCGGCCGTGAAGCGCCTGGTCGCCTTTCTGCCGCTGATCGTCATCGCGGCGCTTGCCGGCGTCTTCCTGCTCCGGCTCGAACAGGGCGGCGATCCGGCGCGCATTCCCTCCGCGCTGATCGGCAAGGCCGCACCGGCCCTCTCCCTGCCCGGTCTTGCCGGCGGTCCGGGCATCTCGCCGGCGGACCTGGCGGACGGGCGCGTGAAGCTCGTCAATTTCTGGGCGAGTTGGTGCGCGCCCTGCCGGATCGAGCACCCGCTCCTGACGGCGCTGAAGGGCCGGGCCGCGCTCTACGGCATCGCCTACAAGGACACGGCCGAGAAGGCGCAGGGCTTCCTCGACGAGCTCGGCAATCCGTTCGAGCGCATCGCCATGGACGCCGATGGCCGCGTCGCCATCGAATGGGGCGTCTATGGCGTACCTGAAACCTATGTCGTCGACGGCCGGGGCGTCATCGTCTGGAAGCATGTCGGGCCGCTCGACGAGGCGTCGATCCGCGCCGACATCCTGCCCGCCATCGAGCGCGCAGAGCGCCAGGCTCCGTTAACGACTCCCTAAGGGAGATGGTTAATGGTCCGTTCCGTCATGACGACCCCGATCAACGGATTGCCCCCGCCGGCCACTGCCGCCCAGACCCTGAGCCCGGGCCAGGCTATGCTGCGCCGCATGTCCGAAGCGGCGCGCGCTGCGGCCGTCACCCAGCCCGAGGCGCAAGCCCAGCCGGCGCCATTGCCCGCCCGCGAGGCGCCGTTCGGCGTCGAGCGTCCGCGCTACCAGCGGCCGGGATCGCTGCTCGATATAAGGGTGTAGCGGCTACTCGCCGCCGGCGTTGGCGGCGATCAGCGCGAGCGATCTGAGAAATTCGGCCCGCCGGGAGGCGGGCAGCGCCGCCAGCAGCTTCGCCTCGGTCTTCTTCAGCGCGTTCAGCGCCGAGGCGAGCGCCCGCTTGCCCTTGGGGGTGAGGCGCACCGAGTTGGCGCGCGCATCGGCTTCGGTGCGCTTGCGCACGATGAGATCGCGCTGAATCATCCGCGCCACCATGTCGGCGAGCGTCGAGCGGTCGATCCCGGTCGCGGCGACCAGCGCCGTCTGGGTCGCGCCGTCATCGGCCTCGACGGCGATCAGCACGGTCAGCTGGCGCGGCGTCAGATCGGAGCCGCGGGTCTCGGCGTCGAACAGGTCGGCCGCATATTGTCCGCAGCGGCGCAGCAGGTGGACGGGCGAGGATTTGAGTTCGTATTGTTTTTGCGCCATGCCGACTCCACCGCATCCGCCGCGTTTCGCTCCGCCGCGCCATTGGCTTGCGCGCTCTGGAGAGAAGCGGAAGACGCTGAAAACACAAAGCGGCCGGCCGGCCGCCCGATCGAACGAGCCGGGATGCTAGACAATTGACCGCGCCGCCGAAACCCCCCGATGAATCGAGCTTTGCCACATTCGACCGCCGCGTGCCCGACGGCGATACGCAGGCCCGCCTCGTCTGCCGTGATTGCGGCCACATTCACTATGACAACCCCAAGATCGTCGCCGGTGCGGTCATCGCGCATGACGGAAAGATCCTGCTGGCCCGCCGCGCCATTCACCCGCGCCGCGGCTACTGGACGATCCCGGCCGGCTATCTGGAGTTGCATGAGACGCCCGATGCGGGCGCCGCCCGCGAGTCGATGGAAGAGGCCGGCGCCGCCATCGCCATCGACGCGCTATTGGCGGTCTACGCCATCGCGCGCATCAGCCAGGTACAGCTCATCTATCGCGCGCGGCTCGCCGCGCCGGCCTTCGCCGCCGGGCCGGAGAGCCTTGAGGTCGGCCTGTTCGCCTGGGACGACATTCCGTGGACGGAGATCGCCTTTCCCAGCGTCCGCTGGGCGCTGCACCACTACCGCGCGGTGGACGGCGAGGCGTGCTTCGCGCCGTTCGGCAATCCGCCGGGCGACAATGGGGATTTCGGCTAGAGCATCACCTTGTCGAATAGCCGGGACGTGCGTCTTCGGGTGATGCCCTAGTCGTCCGCCGGCGGTGCGTCCTCCGGCAGCTGGTGCCGCATCAGCAGCGGCGTCTGCGCCAGCATGAAGGCCATCATCAGCACGGGCACGGCGAACAGCTTGTAGGCCGCCCAGGTCTCGGCCGAGAAATTCGTCCACATCAGGTGGTTGGCGAGGGCGAGCAGCAGGAAGAACCCCGCCATCCGCCAGGTCAGCTTGCGCCAGCCCGAATCGTCGATGCGGAAGGCATATTCGAACAGGCTGCGCAGGAAGAGCCGTCCGAAGGCGAGGCCGCCAACCAGCAGCACGGCCAGCAGCGAGAACCAGATCGAGGGACGGATCTTGATGAAGGTCTCGTCGTGCAGCAGCAGCGTCAGCGAGCCGAAGCCGAGCGCCGCGACGGTGCCGAGCAGGATCAGCGTCGAGACGCGGCCCTCGATCGCCCAGGCGGTGCCGGCGGCCAGCGTCATCAGCCCCATCAGGACCGCCGTAGCGGTGAAGATGTCGCTCGCCAGCAAGGTGACGAAGAAGACGACGACCGGCCCGAACTCGAGCGTATGCTTGAGCGTCAGGCTCATGCGGCGGCGGGCCGGGACGGGCGCGGCGGTCGGGTCGTCAGCCATGGCGGCAGCGGGCTCCTTCGAGGACGACGACATGCGGGGCGGGGCCGGCGAACGCTCCGTCGAGCGCGATGCGAACGCCCTGCGGATCGGTCAGGCTGACGGAGCCGCCGTCGAGGCGGGCGGCGCTGTGCGCCCCGCCGAGGGTCGGGAGCGTCAGTTCGCGGGCCTGCGGCCGGGACATGAGGAAGACGTTGATCGCGTCCTTGCCGGCCGTCGTGCGGTAGGGCGTGCCGTCGCTCGCGGTGCCGGCCGGAACAGCCGCGCGGCGCGTGCCGTAGACGGCCCTGCCGTTGACGCGCAGCCAGCCGCCGAGCGCGCGCAGCAGCGCCTGCTGCACCTCGGGAACGCTGCCGTCGGCGCGCGGCCCCATGTTGAGCAGCAGATTGCCGCCATGGGCGACGATCTCGACGAACGAGGCGATGAGTTCGTCCGCCGACAGATAATCCTCCGGCCGCGCCCCGGCGTTGAAGCCGAACGACATGTCCATGCCGCGGCAGGCCTCCCAGGCGCGGTCGCCGAACTCCAGGCGGTCGGAATATTCGGGCGTACGGAAGTCGCCGATGCCGGTATCGCGCGGCATGAGGTCGTCGCTGCCCGATGCGCGGCGGGCCTTGATCATCGCGTCCAGCTCGGCGCGCGGCCCCGGCTCGCGCAGGCGCTCGAAGGCGCGCCGGCTCGCCGTCCAGCGATCGTTGACGACGCCTTGCGGGCGCGCCGCGCGGAAGAGGTCGAACAGGCGGTCGCGATCGCCGGCGTCGGGATAGGCGATGTCGTTCCAAAGGACCTCGGGGCCGTAGCGCTCGATCAGTTCGCGATACTGGGCGAGCGCATAGGCACGATAGTCGTCCTCGAAGGGGACGCAGGCCATCATGTCGCCGAAGGTGGCGATCGGCACGTGGCGGAACGTCCAGTCGAGGCCGCCGGAATAGTAGGTGCCGAAGGTCAGGCCGCGCGCCCGCACCGCCTGGCCCAGTTCGCCCACGAAATCGCGCCGCGCATGCCAGCCCGGACGGTGCGGGTGGGGTACGTCCGTCGGCCACAGGCAGTAGCCGTCATGATGCTTGGTGACGAGGACGGCGTAGCGCGCCCCCGCCTCGGCGAAGAGATCGGCCCAGGCCGCGGCATCGAAGGCTTCGGCGGCACGGTCGAACTCGGCGCGGAAATCGGCATAGGGCCGGTTACCGTGAACCGCCGCGTGATGGCGCGCCGCCTCGCTGTCCGGGAAGCGGATCGAGTTGGCGTACCATTCGGTATAGGGCAGGTGCGCCCAGCCGTCGTCGGGCCGGGCCCGCATGATCTCGGCGATGGTGCGGCCGCGCGGCGCGAAGGCCGGCACCGCGAAGATGCCCCAGTGGACAAAGATGCCGAGCTTGGCGTCGCCGAACCAGGCGGGCGGCGCGTTCATGGCTCCAGCCCCACCAGCGCCCGGGCGAAGCCGCGCGGGTCGAAATACTGCAGATCCTCCGCCCCTTCGCCGAGGCCGACATAGCGGACCGGCAGGCCGGAGCGCTCGGTCGCGGCGACGACCGCGCCGCCGCGCGCCGTGCCGTCGAGCTTGGTGACGGTGAGCGAGGTGACGCCGGCGACCTGCTTGAAGGTGTCGATCTGGGCGAGCGCGTTCTGCCCGGTCGTCGCATCGACGATCAGCATGGTCTCGTGCGGGGCGCTGGGGTCCACTTTCTTCAGCACACGGATGACCTTGGCCAGCTCGTCCATCAGGCCCTGCTTGTTCTGGAGACGCCCGGCGGTGTCGACGAGGAGAACGTCGGAGCCGTTCGCCTGCGCTTCCTTGTAGGCGTCGAAAACGAGGCCGGCGGCGTCGGCGCCTTGCGCGCGGGCGACGACCGTCGCGCCGGTGCGGCCGCCCCAGATCTTGAGCTGCTCGATGGCGGCGGCGCGGAAGGTGTCGCCGGCGGCGAGCGTCACCTTCATGTCCTGGGCCTGGAGGGCGCGGGCGATCTTGCCGATGGTCGTCGTCTTGCCGACGCCGTTCACGCCGATGACGAGGCTGACATAGGGCTTGTGGGCGCTGTAGGGCGGCGGCACTTCGGGGCCCGCGAGGATGCGCTCGATCTCGGTGGCGAGCATCGCGCGGATCTCGTCGCCGGTGATATCCTTGTCGTGGCGCTGGGCGCGCAGCGCCTTGGTGATCCTGGCCGCCGCGGCCGGCCCCATGTCGGCGCCGATCAGCGCGTCCTCCAGCTCGTCCAGCGTCTCGGCGTCGAGCCGGCGCTTGGTGAAGACGCTGGCGATCTGTTCGCCGACGCGGTCGGACGATTTCCTGAGCCCGGCGCGCAGGCGCGCGAGAAGGCCGGTTTTCTGGTCACTCATGCGGCGTTCCGGTGAAGCGGGCTCGCCGTCAGCTCGCGCGCGCCGGCGGCGAGGACGGTCATGGGGACAATGTCGCCGGCCGCGCCGGTCCCCGAGAAGCGGACGGGCGAGAAATCGGCGAGGCGGCCGAAGCCCGGCTTTTCGACGAGCACATCCTGCGCGGTGTCCAGGTGGCGGGCGAGGTGGCGGGCGAGGGCGGCGTCGCCCGCCTCGCGCAACCGGGCGGCGCGGGCCTTGACGATGCCGGGCGCGACCAGCGGCATGCGGGCGGCCGGCGTCCCCTTGCGCGGGCTGAACGGGAAGACGTGGAGATAGGCGAGGCCGCACTCCTCCACCAGCGCCAGCGTCGCCTCGAACATCGCCTCGCTCTCGGTCGGAAAGCCGGCGATGAGGTCGGCGCCGAAGGCGATGTCCGGGCGCAGGCGGCGGGCCTCGGCGCAGAAGGCGATGGCGTCGGCGCGGGCGTGGCGGCGCTTCATGCGCTTGAGGATCATGTCGTCGCCGGCCTGCAGCGAGAGATGGAGATGCGGCATCAGCCGCTCCTCCTCGGCGAGGAGGCGCAGCAGCGCCGGGTCGGCCTCGATGGCGTCGAGCGAGGAAATGCGCAGGCGCCTCAGCTCCGGCACGAGCTTGAGGATCTTGGCCGCGAGGTCGCCGAGCTTCGGCGTCCCCGGCAGGTCGGCGCCGTAGGAGGTGATGTCGACGCCGGTCAGGACGATCTCGGCGGTTCCGCCCTCGGCCAGACGGCGCACCTGCGCCACCACGTCGCCCATCGGCACGCTGCGCGAATTGCCCCGGCCATAGGGGATGATGCAGAAGGTGCAGCGGTGGTCGCAGCCGTTCTGCACCTGCACAAAGGCGCGGGCGCGGTCGCCGAAGCCGTCGATCAGGTGCGCGCCTGTCTCGCGCAGCTCCATGATGTCGTTGACGCGCACGCGCTCGTGGTCCTCGGCCCCGAAGGCGGGGCGCGGTGCGTAGGAGGCAGCCTGAAGCTTCTCGGCATTGCCGAGCACGCGGCCGACCTCGGGCATGCCGGCGAAGGTCTTCGGCTCGGTCTGGGCGGCGCAGCCGGTGACGATGATCTCGGCGTCGGGGCGCTCGCGCTTGAGCTTGCGGATCGCCTGGCGGGCCTGGCGGACGGCCTCGTTGGTGACGGCGCAGGTGTTGACGATGACCGCATCGGCGAGGCCCGCCGCCGCCGCCTGGGCGCGCATCGCCTCGGACTCGTAGGCGTTGAGGCGGCAGCCGAAGGTGACGATGTCGACGCCGCTCATGACGGCGCCGTCAGCAGGGTGTCGAGCGCCGCGCCCATCTCGCCCGCGAAACTCGTTTCGGCCGGGCCGGTCATCAGCACGTGGCCGTCGCTTTCGCGCCAGGCGACGGCGAGCGTTCCGCCGGGCAGCTCGATCTCGGCGGCGCGGGCGAGCTTGCCGAGCCGGACGCCGGCGACCAGCGTCGCGCAGGCGGCGGTGCCGCAGGCCAGCGTCGCGCCGGCGCTGCGCTCCCACACGCGCAGGCGTGCATGACCGGGATCGATCACTTCGGCGAAGCTGACATTGGCGCGCTCGGGGAAGAGCGGGTGGTTCTCGACAAGCGGCCCGACCTTGTCGAGCTGGATCGAGGCGGCGTCGTCGACGAAGAAGACGGCGTGCGGATTGCCCATGCTGACCGCGGCCGGACCCCACAGATAGGGGTCGTCGATCGGGCCGATCTTGATGTCGATGCGGCGGGTGTCCATGCGCTCGGCGAGCGGGATCTCCTCCCACTCGAGGCCGGGCGCCCCCATGTCGACGGTGACGAGGCCGCCGCCGGCGTCGGTCGCGACCAGCCGGCCGCCCAGGGTCTCGACGACGACTCGGGTCTCGCGCAACTCGTCCATCATCAGCCGGGCGACGCAGCGCGTGCCGTTGCCGCAGCCCCCGGCCTCGCTGCCGTCGGGGTTGAAGATGCGCATGAAGACGTCGCCCCCGGCGCGGGGCCGCTCCAGGACCAGCAGCTGGTCGAAGCCGATCCCCCGGCGGCGGTCGGCGATGGCGCGCGCCGCCGCGACGCCGACGGCAAGGCCGTGCGCGCGGGCGTCGAGCACGACGAAATCGTTGCCGAGCCCGTGCATCTTGAGGAATGGCGTCGCCATGGGCGGCTATATAGGCCGCGTGTCCCGGCGGCGAAAGCGGCTTCGCCGCCCGCCGGGCGGAACGCAGGGCGGTTCAGCGCGCGTGGTCGCGCAGGAAGGCCTCGATGGCGAGGCGGGGTCTCATCACCGTCTCGCGGTCGGCCATGACCGCCGCCTGCCCGACCAGGCGGCGCTGGGTGTCTTCCGGAAAGCTCGACCACAGCGCCGCGACCGCGCAACCGAGGCGGCGCAGGACATGCTCGTCCTGCGGGCGGTAATCGAGAGACAAAGGCGTGAATTCGGACATGGGTAGCCTCCCTGCCGGATATCTGAGCCAAATCAATAGCCAACGATCATTGATCGATCCTTTCCGGTAACCATAGACAAAGTAGGGTCGGAGGCGTCCTCTCAAGGCCTCGTGAACGCCCTGCCGTTGCGCGCCCGTGCCGGGCATGGCTATCTCGCCCCAACCGGCCGCCGGGGGGCGGCGATCGCAATTCGAGGACACCACATGCCAATCGACGCGCGCGTCGCGGCAGCCGCGCTGGCTGCGGTTTTCGCAAACGGAGCCGCCATGGCCGAGACGACCGAAGACCCGTTCGTATGGCTGGAAGAGGTGAAGGGCGAGAAGGCGCTCGCCTGGGTCAGGGAACAGGACGCCCGCACCGAGGGCGAGCTGAAGTCCGATCCGCTCTTCCAGCCGCTGCTGGACGACGCGCTGGCCGTTCTGACGGCGCAGGATCGCATCCCCTACGTCACCTACCGGGGCGGCCATCTCTACAATTTCTGGCAGGACGACGTGCATGTGATGGGGCTGTGGCGCCGGACCGGCGTCGAGTCCTACAAGAGCGCGGCGCCCGAATGGGAGGTGCTGCTCGACCTCGACAAGCTGTCGGCCGACGAGGGGCAGAAATGGTCGTTCAAGGGCGCCTCGTGCCTGGCGCCCGAATACACGCGCTGCCTCGTCCAGCTCTCGCCCGACGGCGGCGACGCGGTCGAGATCCGCGAGTTCGACGTCAACACCAAGGCCTTCGTCGAAGGCGGCTATCGCCTGGCCACCAACAAGTCGACGGTCGAATGGGTCGACGGCGACACGGTGCTGGTCGGCACCGATTTCGGCGAGGGCTCCTCGACGACCTCCGGCTATCCGCGCATCACCAAGCTGTGGAAGCGGGGCACGCCGATCGGCGAGGCGACGACGGTGTTCGAGGGCAAGACCGAGGATACCGCCGTGTGGCCGATCGTCTACGACACCGCCGGCGGCCCCGTGCCGACGGTGATGCGGGCGGTCGATTTCTTCGACGCCGAGAACTATCTCGTCGCCCCGGACGGCACGACCAGGATGCTGCCGCTGCCGCTCTATGCGGAGATGCGCGGGATCTTCAAGGGCGAGGTCGTCTTCTCGCTGCGCCAGGACTGGGTGGCGGCCGACGGCGTCACCTACAAGCAGGGTTCGCTTCTGGCCTTCACGCTCGCCGACTGGCAGGCGAGCGGCCAGTTGCCGGCGATCAAGACGCTGTTCACGCCGAGCGAGCGCACGGCGATCGACACGGTCACCTTCACCTCCGGCAAGGCCTTCGTCTCGGTGCTCGATAACGTGCGCGGGCGGATCTACGTCCACGACGTCGCCGGCGGCGCCTGGACGGCGCCCGAGCCGGTGAAGCTGCCCGACACCGGCACCGTCTCGATCGCCGACGCGGACCCGCACTCCGCGACGGTGATGTTCAACTACGAGGACTATCTCACCCCCGACAGCCTCTACTGGTCGTTCGACGACGGCGCCGCGATCGAGATGGTGAAGTCGCTGCCCGGCCGCTTCGACGCCTCGGCCTATGAGATCAAGCAGTTCGAGTCGACCTCCAAGGACGGCACGAAGGTGCCGTATTTCTGGGTGGGGCCGAAGGGCGCGAGCGGTCCGGTGCCGACGCTGCTCTATGCCTATGGCGGCTTCCAGGTCTCGCTCACGCCCTGGTACTGGCAGACGGCGGGCAAGTTGTGGCTGGCCCGCGGCAATGCCTTCGTCGTCGCCAATATCCGCGGCGGCGGCGAGTTCGGACCGCGCTGGCACGAGGCGGGGCTGAAGCAGAACCGCCAGCGGGTCTATGACGACTTCCTGTCGGTCGCCGAAGACCTGATCGCCAAGGGGCTGACCACGAACAAGCAGCTCGGCATTTCGGGCGGCTCCAACGGCGGGCTTCTGGTCGGCGTCGCCTTCACGCAGCGCCCTGATCTCTTCAACGCCGTGCTGTGCGACGTGCCGCTGCTCGACATGATCCGTTACACCAAGCTGCCGCCGGGGGCATCGTGGATCGCCGAATACGGCGACCCGGAAATCCCGGAGGAGCGGGCGGCGATCGAGAAGTACTCGCCCTACCAGAACCTGAAAGACGGCGTCGTCTATCCCCGCGTCTTCTTCCTCACCTCCACCGCCGACGACCGCGTCCATCCCGGTCATGCGCGCAAGATGGCGGCGCTGATGGAGAGCAAGGGCTACGACTTCCTGTTCTACGAGGAACTGGAAGGCGGTCACGGCGCGGCGACCAACCAGAAGCAGCGCGCCGCGCAGCTCGCCATGCAGTACGTCTATCTCGCCAAGCAGCTGGGCGGGAAATAGGGCCGGCGCGGCGGCCGGCGCCGTCCCGCCCCCGCGGTGGGGGCGGGGGCCTCAGTCGCTGCCGCGCGGCAGCGCCAGCGTCGTCAGCCAGCAGACCGCCAGCAGAGCGGCCGAGGCGGCGAGCGGCGCTGCGATTCCGCCCCATTGGTAGAGGGCGCCCGACAGCGCCACGCCGATGAACCGTCCGGCGGCGTTGGCGGCGTAGTAGAAGCCGACGTCCTCGGCCACCTTCTCCGATCCCGCATAGGCCAGGATCAGGTAGGAGTGGAGGGACGAGTTGACGGCAAAGGCGAAGCCGAAAAGCGCCAGTCCGCCGACGAGGACGATATCGGGATGGGCGATGCCGGCGCCCAGCGCGACGGCGAGGATCGCCGGAACGGCCATCAGCCCCAGCGACCAGGCGCGCGCGGCCGGCACCTCGGAACCGAGACCGTCCGGGCTGCGGCGGATGAAGGCCGGCGCCATGGCCTGAACCGCGCCGTAGCCGATCGTCCAGAGCGCCAGGAACGAGCCGACGGCCACGAATGTCCAGCCATGGGCGTAGAGATAGACCGGCACGCCGACCACGAACCAGACGTCGCGGGCCGCGAACAGCGTCACCCGCGCCGCCGCCAGCAGGTTGACGCCGGCCGACTTGGAGAAGAACTCGCCGGCCGTCTGCGAGGCGCGTGCGCGCCCCATCATCGGGGGCAGCGCGAGGACGACGCCGGCGAGCACGAGGCCGAGCGCCCCCGCCATGATCCAGAGCGCCGGGGCGAAGCCTGCCGCCTCGAGCAGGAAGCCGCCGAGGAAGAAGCCGAGGCCCTTCATCGCGTTCTTCGAGCCGGTGAACCAGGCGACCCAGCGGAACAATTGCCCGGCATTCTGGGTTGCAGTCAGCTTGATGGCGGATTTCGACGCCGTCTTGGTCAGATCCTTTGCGACGCCGCAGACGCCCTGGGCGACGACCACCCAGGCGACGGAGAGGGCGGGCGCCCATCCCGGCGCGACCGCCGAGAGCAGCAGGAAGCCGGCAATCTGGGCGGCAAGTCCGATCGCCAGCATCCGGGCGATGCCGAAGCGTGTGGCGAGCCAGCCGCCGATGAGGTTCGCGCCAATGCCGGCGGCCTCGTAGAGCAGGAAGAGCAGGGCCAGCGTGAACGGCGAGTAGCCGAGCCGGTAGAAGTGCAACAGGACCAGCATGCGCAGCGCGCCGTCGGTCAGCGTGAAGCCCCAATAGGCGGCCGTGACGACGGCGTAGTTGCGCGCGCCCGGCACCGTCAGAGGCCGGCGTCGCGGAGGTGGCACGCCAGATCGACCATGCGGCAGGCATAGGCCATCTCGTTATCGTACCAGGCATAGACCTTCAGCAGAGTCCCGTCGGTGACCATGGTGCTGGGGCCGTCGACGATCGCGCTGCGGGTGTCGCGGACATAGTCGGCCGAGACCAGGGGGCGTGGCTCGAAGCCGAGTATGCCGGCCAGCGGACCGGCGGCGGCCGCGGCGAAGAGGGCGTTCACCTCTTCGGCGGTGACCGCGCGGTGCATCTCGAAGACGCAATCGGTGAGACTGGCGTTCAAGACCGGGGCGCGGACCGCGTGGCCGTTCAGCTTGCCCCTGAGTTCGGGATAGATGAGCGCGATCGCCGTCGCGCTGCCGGTCGTGGTCGGCTGCAGGCTGAGCATCGCGCTGCGGGCGCGGCGCAGGTCCTTGTGGATGGCGTCGACGACGAGGTTGGTGTTGGTGGGGTCGTGGATCGTGGTGATCTGGCCGTGCCGGATGCCGATCGCCTCGTGCACCACCTTGATGACCGGGGCGAGGCAGTTCGTGGTGCACGAGGCTGCCGTCACGATCGGATGGCGGGCCGGGTCGTAGAGGTGCTCGTTCACCCCGACGACGATATTCAGCACCGGCTCGACCTTCACCGGCGCGGCAACGATCACGCGCTTTGCGCCGCGGTCGAGATGGCCCTGCAGCGTATCGGGCGCGAGCAGCTTGCCGGTGCACTCCAGCACCAGATCGACGCCGAGATCGCCCCAGGGAATGTCGGCCGCCTGGGAGTGCGCCGAAAGGGTGAGGCGCTTGCCGCCGATGGAGACGGCGCCCTCGCAGGCGTCGAAGGCGGTCCGCCAGCGGCCCTGGGTCGTATCGAATTCCAGCAGATGGGCGATCGCGTCCGGTCCGCCCTTGATCTCGTTGAGATGGATGACGTCCAGCCGGTTGCCGGCGCGCGGGTCGTCGCCGGGCCGCTCCGCGGCGCCCATGGCCGCTCGCAGGGCGAGCCGCCCGATCCGTCCCATTCCGTTGATGCCGACGCGCATGACGCTCTTGCCCCGATGAGGGCTCGCGATAGCGTGCCTATGCGACCGTTTGGTGACAGCGCGCCGCCGGGCTCATTCCTCGCCCCTCACCCGCCCCCGCCCGGCCTTCACGCCGGCCCGCTTCGACTTGCCCTCGAGCCGCTTCAGTTTCGAGGAATAGGTCGGTTTGGTCGCCTTGCGCGGCTTGGGGCGGAGGCTGGCGGCGGCGATCATCGCGACGAGGCGTTCGAGCGCCGTCGCGCGGTTCAGCGCCTGGTCGCGGTGGTCCTGCACCTTGATGACGAGGACGCCGTCCTTGGTCATCTTCGAACCCGCCGCCCGCATCAGCCGCGCCTTGGTCCAGCCGTCGAGCGAGGGCGAGCGCTCGACGTCGAAGCGCAGCATGACGGCGCTCGACACCTTGTTGACGTTCTGCCCGCCGGGGCCAGAGGCGCGCACGAAGCTCTCTTCGATCTCGGCCGGATCGAGCGAGACGGCGTCGGTGACGGGAATGCGGGCGGCGGTCATGTTCCCCATGTGGCCCGGCGGGCGGGCGCGGTCCAGTCCGGAGACATCCCCCAGCCTTGACTTTCCGCCTCCGTCAGGGCTTATGCCGCCGACCTTCGGGACAGTTTCGCCCCGACGGCCTTGAGGGACGGCCCTCAAGGACGACCCTCCGGCAGCGCGTTGCGCCCCCGGGGGCTTTGGCGCTTGGGTTGCTGGGTTCATGTTCGACACGCTGACGAACCGGCTGGGACAGGTTTTCGACCGCTTGCGCGGCCGCGGCGCCCTGTCCGAAGGCGACGTCAACGAGGCGCTGCGCGAGGTCCGCGTCGCGCTGCTGGAAGCCGACGTCTCGCTCGGCGTCGTCAAGAACTTCATCGAGAAGGTCCGCGTCAAGGCGGTCGGCCAGGACGTGCTGCGCTCGGTGACGCCGGGTCAGCAGGTGGTCAAGATCGTCCATGACGAGCTGACCGCGATGCTGGGCGACACGGCCAGCGGCATCGATCTGGAGGCCCCCGCCCCGGTCGTCATCATGATGGTCGGCCTGCAGGGTTCGGGCAAGACCACCTCGACCGCCAAGATCGCGCTGCGCCTGACCAGGAAGGACCGCAAGAAGGTCCTGATGGCTTCGCTCGACGTGCAGCGCCCGGCCGCGCAGGAGCAGCTGAAGATCCTCGGCGAGCAGGCGGGCGTCGCGACGCTCCCCGTCATCGCCGGGCAGATGCCGGCCGACATCGCCAAGCGCGCCGTCACCGCCGGGCGCCTCTCGGGCTACGACGTGGTGATGCTCGATACCGCCGGCCGGCTGCATATCGACGAGCAGCTGATGGCCGAGATCGCGGCGGTGCGCGACATCGCCCGGCCGCACGAGACGCTGCTGGTCGCCGACGCGCTGACCGGCCAGGACGCGGTCAACATCGCCAAGACCTTCAA
>ERZ761602.4601-NODE-4601-length-17432-cov-4.288945_pt1 | contig 17432 bp, 9 predicted proteins | sample MGYA00512165_ERZ761602 | MGnify/ENA primary metagenome ERZ761602 (study PRJEB28899, sample SAMN02445085) | bioreactor sludge metagenome | biome: EBPR sludge; isolation source: Thorneside wastewater treatment plant | place: Australia: Brisbane, Thorneside... | reverse complement strand
ACCTCAATCATCAACTCGACATCGAACCGCACTCCGACAATACGGTCATCACCGGGAACGTATACGCGAACAACGGCACAAAAGCAGCGGAGGCATTCACGTCCGCCGGCGCGCCGGGCGGCGATCTGTTCTGGGACGGAACCGGTCAGGGTAATCAGTGGAAGGAAGAGGGAGCATTAAAAACGTTCCCGGAAAACCTGCTTCAGGTTGCGTCCGCAAAATAATCGCGTCATTGGTTGATTAGCGACACGTCCCGTCTGACGACGGGGCGTGTCGTTTTTGTGGGTGATGATTTTTAGTGAATATGATTGCGATCAATATCATGATTACGCAAATCGTAATCGAACCCATCTCCCAGCCGGGACTGTCACCGGCGCGTAGCCGGTGGCTGTCCCACCCCCGCCAAAAAAACCGCAACCGCAAAAATCTTGAGCCAAACAACCCCCAAAGACTACTCTGTTCCCCGACCCAAACAACACTCCACGCGAGCACAACCATGAGCAAAACGACCAGACGGCAATTCCTCTCTAACGTGGCCGCCACCGGTGCTGCCGGCGCACTCGGCGGCTGCACCACCCCCGCGCCAACCGAGGTCGCCGCGGTGACAACACCCCCGCCCGCGCCCGCGCCCGCGCCGGAACCCGTCGTGAAAGTGGAAGCCCCCGCGCGTCGCGTGCTCGGCCCGAACGACCGCATCCGATGCGCGTTCATTGGCGTCGGCGGACGCGGTGGCTCGATACTCGACAGTACGCTCGACCTGAAAGATGTCGATGTCGTCGCCGTGAGTGATGTCTACAAGCCTACGTTGGAAAGAGCCGTCGCGAAATGCCGCGCGAAAGTCCCCGATGCAAAGGCCTACGTCGCGTTCGAAGAACTGCTCGCCGCGGAAACGCTGGACGCAGTCGTCATCGGCGCGCCCGATCACATTCACGCCCCCGCGATCCTCGCGGCCCTCGATCGCAACCACGACGTATACACCGAAAAACCCATGACGCTCACCTGGCAAGAGGCCAAGGCCGTTCGCGATCGCGTTAACGAGAAAGCAGCCGTCCTCCAAACCGGCACGCAACTCCGCAGCGTGAACATCTACCAAAAAGCGCGCGAGGTTATTCAGGCCGGCGGAATCGGCAAAGTCGTCATGGTCCAGGTCGACCGCCACGGCTGGGGCGGCTTCACCCGATCGCGCCCCGCCAATTTTCAGGCCGCCGATGTCGATTGGCAGCGTTTCCTGCGCGACACCAAACCCTATCCCTTCGAGGAACAGCGCTATCTCAACTGGCGTCGATACGTGGAGTACTCAAACGGCGCATCGGGCGATCTCATGCTCCACCACCTCGATCTCTGTCACTTCATTACCGGCTGCGGCATGCCCCAACGTGTCATGTCCACCGGCGGCATATATCAATTAAACGATGGGCGCACCTGCGCCGACACTATCGGCGTGTTGCTCGAATACCCAGAGAAATTCACTTTCAGCTTCGCCGCAACTTTCGTCAACGGCCACTACGGATTGCTCGAACGCTATCTCGGCTCCGAAGGCACCATCGAAATTCGCGACATGTCGACCTTGAACATTTTCAAAGGCCGCAGACAGAACGAATCCGTCGAAACGATCAAATCAACCGGAATCAACAACACCCCGCACCTCGAAGACTTTTTCCGGTGCATGCGCACGCGCGAAAAACCAATCGCCCCAATTGAAGCAGGATTCATGGGCGCGATCTGTTGTCACATGGCGGTGTTGTCAGAGCAATCCGGAGACGCGGCAACATGGGACGCAACCACCGAATCAGTGCGCGTCTAACTTCGGATTAAGGCGCGGCCGGTGTCGTAGGGCTCGCGCTGTTCTCTTTGACCCGGTAGACGCCGATCCAGAACTGTGATATCGGCTGGCGTCCGCGCTGTTTCTCGTCCCAGTAGTAGGCAGTGCCTGCCTCGGTAATATCGATCAAGCCGACCCGCTCGCATTTCTCCATCAAGTATTTCTGCGCCCAACTCATGAACCTCAGATCGCTATTGCGATTCGCATTCCACGAACTGCTCACCGAAATCAGTACGGCATACTTCGGCGCGCCGTTCTCGATCTCGCCGATCATCTGCTGTTGCATTTCCGCCGCGAAAGGCTGATCTTCCATCAGCGGATAAATATATGCAAAACCGCTGACGGACCGCCGCTGCGCGTAAAAACATATCTGAGGCTCGGATCCAATCACCGCAATCCGATCTTCCGGCCCCGTATGCTCGCGCAAATACCGCGCCACCTCCAACGATTCCGGAAACGGATTAAACGAATACAGCGTGCGCGAAACTTCCACCGGTGTCTGCGTCAGAAGATACGCGCGATCCGCCAGTGCATACTGACCCCAAGCAACACCCACGATACCCAACGCGGCAAGCGTTGCCGATGCGCCGCGAACTGTCGCCGGCAGTTTGCCCGCCAACGCTTCCGCTCCCAACGCGCACAACACCGCCAGCACAGGCAGCATCAACACAAAATAGTGCGTGCGAAAATAAAATCCAGGACTCACCGCGATGCACGCCGCGATCAGCATGCCCCCAATGAGCAACCCGACGCGCCGCTGCTTCCACATCGCCACCAACCCAACAAGCGACAAGATCAAAATGAGAAAAGTCGATGGCACAATCGTCCGCATCGCCAATCCCAGGTTCTCGGGAATTCGCGTTGCATTGTTCTTCGCAACATAGGCCCCGGCATAATCGAACGTCCAAAACCAGAACGTGTCAAAAACTCCGCCAGCCCACAACACGCCACACGTAGCCAAAAACGGCGCAAATACGCCCGCGCCAAAGGTCACGATGCTCGCCCCGCGCGCGCGCGGCGTAAGCGCGTCATCCGTCACCACGCGCCAGATCAAATAGACGCCCGCCACCACAATGAAAGGCGCCGCGTGCTGCTTCATCATAAAAGCAACGCCAAACAGCAACCCGCTGCCCAGCGCGTGGGTCCATCGCACGGATCTGCCCGGATGCATAAGCACCAACAAACCGGCCAACCCAAAAAACACGACAAACTGCGTCGCATGCGCAAATGCGCCCAACACCCCCGAACTCAGCGAAATCCAACCGAAGGTCCCCGCCGCCGCGACCGCCGCAGGCGGACTCAAATAGCGCCGCGTCAGCGCATACAGAAAAAGGACCGCGCCCGCATTCACTACAAGCAGACCGAGGTGTATTCCAAAAACCGATTGGCCAAACACCGCAAGAATCGCCGCATACGCAACATAGATTCCCGGCATCTTCATGTTGTACATCTCGTCAAACGGCAAAACCCCGTGCAACAGGAGCTGCCCCGCATACGCATACTCGCCCTCGTCCCGCTCCAACGGCGCAGGCGCAAGACGTATGCGCACAACCGAGATCACCAGCAAAACTACGAAAAGGACGACAAGCGAAATGCGCCGCGCGCGTTCTTCGGGCGTCAGAGTGGATGTTGCCGGGTGCTTTGCAGGCATGATGCACCGGATTCTAGCCCGCTTTTCTCACCGCATCAAGGTTTCGTGCTTCAGCGCAAAGTGCATCGCGCGGCGAAAAATGCTCACGGGTGAGGAAGTTAAAGCACGCGCGACCTCGCGTTTGGGCCGCCTTCCCGCCTGGTGATACACTCCCCCGAATCCTGCCCCCTGTACGGCGGGTCTAACTGTGAACACGGGACAACTATGTCTCGTCTGTATCCCCGGCTGTCACCCACTACCAACAAGGAGACGCGCATGCGACGCGGTGTTCTGGCACTTACGGTTCTCACACTCTGCGGCTTCACGGCCCTCGCCCAGCAAACCATCGAATCCGTCGAAAAAGAAGTCGAGCAACTCTGGGCAAAAACCAATTCGTTCACCGCAAACGTCACCACGGATACCACCGTGGCAATAGGCCCGGCCACCATGAAATCCCTCGCCACCGGCACCATGCAAGTGCTGAAAGAAGGCGAGAAGTCCTACTTCAAGATCGACATGCTCAATAAAATCGATACCGGCGTACCCGTCGCGGGCACCCTCGAACAAAAAATACTCAGCGTGTTCGATGGCAAGGAAATGTTTAACGAGATGGAAGCCATGGGCATGAAGCAGGTCTACCGCATGTCCCCGGAAGATTCCGAGAAACAGGCCCCGCTCACCGGCAAATCGATGATCGAATCCCTTCGCCGCCAGGGCGAGTTAAAACTGCTGCCGGACGCCTCCGTCGATGGAAAGCCCACTTACGTAATCGAAGTAACGCCAAATCCGGAAACCAAATCCGCCGCGCCATCGCCGATTAGCATCATGCGCACCTACATCTCGAAAGAGCTTGGCCTACAGGTGAAAATGGAAGTCATCGATGAGAAGGGCGCGCCCATGTCCACCACTGTTTACAAAGACATCAAGATCAATGTCCCGCTCACCCCGGCCGAATTCGCCTATGTAGTTCCCGAGGGCGTCAAAGTTCAAGACATGAGCGAACTGAAAAAACTCCAACCCTAAATCGTTTCAGATTCGCATCGTATGAAGCGCACTTTTATGGACTGCTGTAGCAGAGTCCGCTTCGTACGGCGCTACAGCTTTGGCTGTCAAGTCGCCAGACGCAGCTCATTCGCGCTCATCGCTGCTTGATACTGCTCTCTTTCAGAAACAACGCAGCGCCGGTGGAGCCATTAACTCCACCGGCGCTGTTTCGATCCAATCAAACGCAGGCTAAACCAGGCGCGTGCCAACGCGCAGCCTACTTGTCCTTCCTCTTCAAAATATAGTTCACCGTTTCCTGAATGTCCGCGGCGTCTTCATTCCCGTCGCCGTTCACATCCGCGTCAACAGTCGGACTTCCCGTACCCAGCAACCCCTGCACAACCAACTGCACGTCGACCGAATTCACCTTGCCATCGTTATTGGTGTCCACCTTCAGGTCCGGCAGTATCGTCACCGCAGGCGCCTGCACGACATCGCCGCGCAGGTAAATGTTCTGCGTGAAGTACGTTCCCACCGCTATCGTCGTCGGCAACACCTGGCAGGTCCACAAATCGCCCGGCGCCGTGGCTTCACCCGGCAGCGTCAACGAATTCGTAAACGCGGGAATCACCGCGCCGTTCTTCATCCAATAAATAACCGTAGGCCCTTCCGGCAACGACGGATGTACATAGTTGTAATCCAGAACCAGCGTCTGGCTGTCTCGCGGTTCATCGGGCGAAATCTCTATGCCTTCCGCCCGCGGCAACACATCCAGCGCGGTAACGACAACCCCCACCGTCTGACAGGAACTGTATTGCCCCGCCGTCGCGCACAGGATCATCCCGTATACGCCGGGCGACGCCGCGCCGCTGTTCCAATTGAATTGCCCCGTGGCGGAATCGAGCGTCGCCCCATTCATCGCGCCCACGCCCAATCCATTCGGAAGCTGTATCATCGAATAAACCGGCGCACCCTGGTTCGTCAATGCGGTCGCGGTGAATGCCACCACGTCTCCCGGCGCAATGTACTGCACCGGCACCGGCTGCAACTCCAACGGTATCGACGGCGGCAACGAATTAAGATCGGTGATCGCGGTGTTAGGCGTGTTCCCGGCCAACACATCAAGGGCGTCCACCGGCACCCCGTTGCCGTCCGACAAACCGATGATTGCGCGTTCAGCCGTCAGCCCCAGATACGTGAATCGAATTTGTCCGCCGAAGAACAATTCGCACTGCACCGTATTGCCGTACTCTTCGCCGGGCTGCGTGCTGCCCTTAACGTCGAACGACGGCACGTCTTCAAAAGTAATCGCAATGCGATCGTCCAGGAAACGCGCCCAGATCTTTCCGCCGCTGCGCGGATCGAGATCCGAATACAGGAACGAAATCCGCGGATCCGCAAAATGATCTTCCAGCGTCGGCGAAGGACTCGGCATCGTGTCGTATTGCGACGCGGCCGCCGCGATGAACCCGTTCGACGATAGTGTCAGGCTGTTCAGGAATCGTCCAAAGAACGGAATCGGGACCGGCGAGTCGAACGTAAACTCCGTGTCGTCTCCCATCGCAATGGAATACGCGTCTTCGCGCGCCACAGGCAAGTTGCCGTCAAACAACGGGCTAATCTTGCTGTCCGTGGATACATGCGCCGCGTAGGTCGTGTAGTTGAAGTATACATCCGGCTTCTCTACAGCGCCGCCCGTTACCGGCACCGGCCCGGTAGGCACAAACGTCATCTGCGCGAAGGCCATGTCGCTTCCATCGCTGTACGATTCGGTCAGATAGTCCACATCCACGCCGATCGTCGCGCGCGCGAACAAAGGCTGGTTCCCCACAAAGGTTCCAGGCCGGGGAAATATGCCGTAGTACAGGTCCGTGCCCACGCCACCGCCCGGCGTATCCACAAACGACTCTTCCGTCGTCGTCGACGCCACAAGCACGCCGTCAGCCGCATTCTGCGGAAATCCGCTCGTCTTGCGGACAATGTCCACGCCCGTATACGTGCCCTCCGTCGGATTGCGCCACGTTAACGCAATACGAAGATCGCCCGACGCGCCCGCGCCGCGAAAATCGCGCAGGGGCAACCCTTCAAACTCTTTGATTCGCGTCGCGTACAACGCATTGGCGATCTGACCAATTTCGACCTGACCCAAACCAATGTTGTTCCCCGCCAGCAACAGCGCGTCGCCGTAATCGCTGTAGTCCGACGATTGATTCAACAGATTGGTCTGGCACTCGTAAAATAAATCCGCCACGGTCTGCAATCCAATCGGCTGCACGTCGAAACCATTAAAAGTGTCGCCGTCGGTCAGCAGGTAGCAAACCTTGTTGGATACCCCTGAATTGATGTGCACGCCGCCTAAGTCAAAGTTGGGATCGTAAATCCAGAACGGGCCTTTATAGGTGTCCGGACAAAAGAACGCGTTTGGATGCTGCATGTCGCGAATCGCGCCACCCGGAACTTCTTCACCCATCAACCAGCGCACACCCGGCGTGTCCAGCCCTTTTCCATTGGTTAGATCTACAAATTCCCCCCATATGTCCGAAAGGGATTCGTTAATCGCCCCGGACTCCATGAAGTAAATCAGTCCGGATTCGTTCGTGGTTACACCATGGGTTAACTCGTGTGAAACTACGTCATCCACAACGAAACCATCGCCAAAAAACATACGCGATTCGATCTCGCGCCAAAATGCGTTTGCGTAAGGGCAGTTGAAACTGCTGGGACAATAGCGCGTCGTAGCGTCCAGCGTCATACCCGCGTTGTCTATGCTGTCGCGGTTATGCTCGTTGAAGTAAAAGTCGTACGTATCCCCATAAAAGTCATACGCCTGATCCACATCCGTGATGCTGCTCGGACCGTCCCCTTCGCTCCGCTGCAACGTCCCTGGGTCAACCCCCGGCACATTCGCCGCGTCATAAATCGTGCGGTTCTTCGCGTGCAATATCATCGGAATCCGAATCACGGTCGCGCCCGAATGGGCGTCAATCAGAATCCGCTCGTCTGCCGGCATTCCCGCGCCCGTGCTGTACGTCTCGATGATGTACACCAACCGCGCCTGTCCAACCGCGCCGAGTACGTATGGCACGTACAGATTGAGCAATGCGGCATTGGCTTCGAAAGTTTGGTCAGGCCGATTCTGCAGCATCGCGTCAATCGCGGCGCTACGCGCCTGGTTCGGCGTGATCGACGGCGTGAGGGAAATGGCCCCCGAATAAACCCGGCCCGCATCGCGCATGATGTCGCTCAACACCGCAACGATGCCGCCGTCCGGCTGCATCTGCACCGTTACCTGCGCGCCAAAAATCGGCACACCGTTATACACCTGGTTCAGCCGAACATAGGTCTTCGCGTTGTTTGTCAGCACGCGATCGGTCGTAAAACCCACGCCGTCATTTTGAATGCCAAACGCGCGCCCGTGTTCCGCAAGGAAGGACTTCGCCACCGCCGGCGCATCCCCCGCCGCCTTCGCCTGCGAACTCGGATGAAATGCGTTCCCCACCGGCGCGCCAATGAACTTCAGATAACCTTCGGAAGTGGTCGTCGTATGTGGTGCGGAAAGGGTGTTCGAGCCGCGCATCGTTTTCAGCACGCTGCGCACCGCTTCTTGGGTACCGTCCTGCGCGTATGCCCCTGCGCTAAAAATGGCCGCGCAGATCGCCGCAGTCAGCATCCCCAAACTCCTGGACCGCATGACAACCCTCCCACGCAAGAAGCGTCTCAACCCACTTCACGCGGATTAATGAAATCCAAAAATCGCGCGCGCATCAAAGTCCGATCCAACCCAAAAAATCGCCACCGCTGGCGACCGTACCAAGCGCTACCCAAAATCACGCCAAGAACGACTTCAGCAGAATATCCCGATCTCATACCCCTGTCAAGTAGCGTGTCTCTAAAGTAGCAGGGTGGACAGAGAGCGTAAGTTGCTCTTTTATTTGGCCTTAACCCGCAGCTGGCGTGTGCTGCTGCCGTTGCCGCAGCTCTCGAAAGAGCGCGCGAAAGTGAGAAAAACCAGAAACCTCCGCGACCAGCAACCCCGCGCCACCCAGAATCAGTCCGATCATTAAACTCTGGACCGGTCTGTCGACCGTGACCCAGCCAAACGTGCGCAGCGTAAACCCTGCCACCGCCAGCATCAGCGACAGGGCAAGCGTCCCGAGCAACCCGCGCATCGGAAACCGGAGCGTTACTTTCTTCTTAATCACGGTATAGCTGAGGCCCCCCGCAACGAGATACCCAACGACGCCCGATAGTGCCGCCCCGCGAATGCCCAACAGGTACGTCGCCGCCGGCAGCAGAACCGCATACACGCACAATCCCGACAGGACAGCCAGCCCTGCCGCGCGCGGCTCATCGATCCCCGCGAGGATGTGGAGGTTGATATACGCCAGAAAAAACGCGATGCCCCCCACTGCCAAAACTTCAAAGGCATCTGGCGCGTTGAGTATGTCCGCGCGGAACAACGATGTCATCAGCACATCGGATCCACACGCCAGCACAACTCCCGCCGGCAGCATCACCGCCACCGCGGTTTCGTACAAGCGCTCTATCCCGCGTTCCAACACCGCGCGCTCGCCGCGAATCCACAACGTGCGCACCGCCGGCAACAGGCTCAACCCCGCCGCGATCATCAGACTGTACAAGATGGTCGCCGTCGGCAACGCCACCTGATACGCCGCAACGTCATCGCTGGATCGCACCAGCGAAATGACCACGGTATCCAACGCGGAAAAAACAACGATCCCGCCGAACGCCAAACTCAACCACTTGCCGGAATCAAACGCGTTCCGCACCAGATCCGGCCGCCACGACGTCCGCGCCCGCGCAAGCTGCGGCACCGCAAACAGAATCGCCACCAACTGCACCAGCACCTCTATAAACGCGCCGAGCGTATACGCTATCGCCGTCGCGTAAACGCCCCAGCCTGCGTGCAGCATCCACGCCGCGGACGATACGCACACGATCGCGCGCGCAAAATCTGAAGCGTTGCGCCATGCGATCGCCTGCACGCCCAACAACACCTGCTGCCCTGATTTGAACAGCAACACGCACACCGCGTGCAGCACGAGCAGTTGCAAAAGCCCCGTGGCTTCCGGCGCTTCCAGTTGCAGCGCATTCACCACAAACCCGGGCACAAAACAGAACACCGCGGCCACAACGCCCAGCGCAAGGCCCTGCGGCAACAGCGATCCGAGTATCAGCGACTTCGCGGATCCAAAATCTCCGGTCTCCCGAAATTGCGTCACGTAGGGCACCAAGCCGGGATCGAATCCGAACGTCACCACGATCTGCACGATGGTCACGAAGGAAAACAGCGTATAGAAAAGGCCATACTCCGCCGGCGTCAGATTGTTGTACAGCACAATCCGCAGCACGTAAAACAGAATGCCCGTAAGCACGGTCGTCACCACCGTGATCGCCGCGTGCTGCGCGAATTGCCGCGTGTAGTTCATCCCCTCGAATCCAGCGCGCACCGCACCGCATCCACAAACGCGTCCGCCGTGCGCTCGATCGTAAACGGCGCAATCGACGCGCGCGCCGCTTCCCGCATGGACGCCAACCGCTCCGGATGCGCGAAGTGTTCCTGCATCGCGGAAGCCAGCGCCGCCACATCGCGCGATGGCACCACGTAACCGTTCACCCCATGCGTCAACAGATCCGCCGACGCGCCGCACGCATCCGTCGCCAACACCGGCACACCGCATGCCAAAGCTTCGTTGATCACCAGTCCCCAAACCTCGGATCGCGAAGGCAGCACCATCAAATCCGAGATCGCGTAATACGCCGGCAAAGCCTCTCGCGCCACGAACCCCGTAAAAATCACCCGCGAAGCAATTCCCGCCTCGCGCACAAACGCCTTGTACTTTTCTTCGTCCTTTCCGCTACCCACCACCAACAACACAACATCCTCATCCAAACCGCGCGCACGCAGATCGATCGATGGCAGGTCGGGCCGCGCATGATCCCCAACAACCGCGCCGCCACACCCCATCGCAAACGCTTCCAACAACTCCCCGACACCCTTCAGATCCAGCAGATTCCCACAAAACAAAACCACCCTGCGCTGCCCGACACCCAGCCACTCCCGCAACCGCGCCGTATCCGCCGACCCCGCCGCGGCCGCAAACCGTTCCGTCTCCACGGTATTAAACGCGAAAAACGTCCGATCCCCATTCGCGCCCAATGAAACCAAATACGCCTGCGCCCGCGACCCATACGCCAGCCAGGCCTGCGCGCTGCGCACCAGCCAACGAACCAGCGGCCGCGTCACCCGCCGCAACAACGTCGACTCCGCCGCCGTGCTGCCACTCCAGAGCACAAACGGCGTGCGCGTCACCCGCGCATGCAACGCCGCATAGAACGCCGCCGGCGTGTCCCATCCACAACAAAGAATCACATCCGGCTTCAACCGCGCCAACGCAAAAGGAAACGTGACGTTCAACAGGATCGCGTTATACCGACTCCCCAACGGAATCGTAATACGAGAAACATTTGTCAACCGGAATCCGCCATCCGGCGCATCCGCCCGCCAATCCCGCACCGAACGAATGTCCCCCAAAATCCAAACATCCAAATCAAACCGCCGCGCCAAAGCCCCAAACAAAGGAACCCGATACGGCGACAAAAAATTGTGCAACAACACAACACGAACACACTTTGTATCCATCACATCCATAAACGCGAATGGTAGGCCTATCCCAACAACGAAGGCAATCAAACACAAATGCTCGCCCTTCACATCAAACCCCCACCCCCGTAACTCGTAATTCGTAATCGTAACTCGTAATCGTATTTCGCCTTCGCATCCGCATTTCGTGCTCGTGCGCGTGCTCGTAATCGCAACTCGCCGTTGCATCCGCATTTCATGTTCGTTCTCGTGCTCGTGCTCGTGCTCGTAATCGTAATCGCATTCGTATTCGCATTCGTATTCGCATTCGTATTCGCATTCGTATTCGCATTCGCCTTCGTATTCATAACTCGCCTTCGCCATCGCAATTCAAACCCGTAACCACAACGAACCCTCCAAAGCCGAAGGCGACGGAGGATCAAAATTCATCCCCCGTAGAAGGGGGTGGCGCGAAGCGCCGGGGGATGTAACACCACCAATCACCAACACCACACCAAAGCGCAACCTGATAGAGCGAGCAGCTTGCCATCTGTAGCTATCCGGCGAAGGATGGTCCCCGCGAGCCGCGCACTATCCACAGCCAATGTGCGAAAGAGCGTCCCCACAACCCGCGAACATCCGCCAAAACGCCCCCTCAAAAACCTCAACAAATTCCGCCGATACGCAGACCACCAACTACCCAGCGCCAAAGGCGCGACACGGCTCAAAGCCTAGGTCGTAAGGCCTAGGTCCCGGCCTCCCCAAAAAACCGAGGCCTGAAGGGCTGACACCTTCCCCTTGTCCCCACACGCGATCGTCGGGACGCACTCTTAAGAGGCTCCGCTTCGCCCCTAAGACCCACCGCGCAACGCAAACCCACGATTTCCGGCGTTCCGCCTCTAGCCAACAGTTGCGGCGAATGGGGTTAACCGACCATTAACTCCCGCGACTAAAGCAGCGCAGTTGTATATGGCTATATGGCACCTTGCATGTTAATTATCATATAGTAGGCTTGTGCAACAAATCCCTATTTATACCTGTTCCAGCAAGGAGGTTACACTACTTGAGACCGTCGTCAACCCAGTCCGCAGGAGTCGCTGATAGACTAATTTCATTAGGTTCAGGACTCGCACAAATTCCAGAACGACTTCTTCTTGCCCATGCGCGTGGGCAAGTCCTGTTCATAGTGGGTGCTGGTGTATCACGACAAGCGGGACTGCCAGATTTTCGCGGGCTAGTACTTGATGTCTACAAGATCGTCGACACGGCCGTCCACTCAGTAATTGCGAATGGCACGCCTGTACAAAATCTAAAACACTCGCAAGAGGCAGAAATCGACAGATTCTATAAGAAAGACTTTGACGTTGCTTTAGGAATGCTCGAACGCCGCATGGAGCGTCCGCATGCAAAGAGCAAAGTAAGGAATGCAGTCGCCACTGTATTACTATCTGCCGTAAAATCAGCTCCGATACACAGAGCCATCTTAAGTCTTTCGGACCGCGGTGGTACAACGGCCGTCGTTACAACTAACTTTGAATTGTTACTACAACACGCGGCAAGAACGCTTCGACAAAAAGTTGCCACGTACTCTCTGGGAGGAATTCCAAGACCAGGGAGGACAGAAAGTTTTGCAGGCATCCTGCATATTCATGGCGCGCTTGAGGCAAGCCCCGCAAGTTCTTCCGAACTCGTTCTCACTGATCAAGACTTTGGCGAGTATTACTTACGACGGCGAGTTGTTCCAGATTTCATTTATGATGCTGCTCGGCTATTTAATCTCGTGCTCGTTGGGTACAGCGCAGACGATCCTCCGATGCGATACCTTTTAAATGCAGTAGCTGCAGACGGTACTCGATTCGACGACATCAAGGAGCGCTTCATATTCTGGGGCGAAAGTGCGCCTGATCCAGTAGCTATTGAAGACTGGAAAGCGCGTGGCATCACGCCAATAGCCTACGATTCGGTGAATGATCACGCCGTACTTCTAGCGACGTTACAGCGGTGGGCCGAGCTTTCTGCCATAAATGGCAATCAAAACAGAATCGATGCCGAAATAAAGCGAATTGTTAAAACTAAACGCGGCATTTCAACCGATGCAGATAGCGATTTGTTCGACCATCTAATTCGTCGAAGCAATCCATCAGAGCGGATCCGACTTTCAGCACTTGCTTCAAGGCATAATGCTGACATTGATTGGTTAACGGCGATAATTGCCATATCTAAAGAGCCTAAGTAGTCAAAGTCATCATGAAAATACCATGGCATAGCTTGAACGAGTCGGATAGAGCAACGGTCGATGCGGCAACGGCATTCTTACGAGGACGCCTTGAAAGGCGTGCCACTATTGATTGGGCGCTTAAGCTTTCGTCCAATGATGTGATAAGCCGTAATGCAGTGCTCCACGCAATCGATAGTCATGGCGGAAAAACTATTAGCGAACCATTTCAAACGGCTTGGCGGCTCATTGAGGAAAGTTGGGCAAATGATTTCGCGCGTAACTCATGGCCAGAGTTTTATGACGTAGAGCGGAGTTTGCGAGACGGCGAATTGTCGGGGACATTGGTAAGGAACATTTGCCAACTCGTTTATCCCAGGCTGCATGTTGAGCAAAGTACATCCTACTTTGCCCCCCCAAAAAAACGCCCCAAGAAAGTCGAAGATCTTTTGAGCGCCGATTTAAGAAGTGGGGAAACGATTGAAATTAAGTCTTTGCATTTTGAACAAATACTCGATTTGACATTTCTCGAGGCGCTGGCTCTTTCGCTAGAGAATGCGGTGCTTTCGGGGCTTGAGATCGCAAGACGCCTTGGATGGGATGTAGATCGAAATCTTTGGCGGCTAGGCTTCTTGTATCGCGTCTATTATGTCCAACCTTCTGAAATGCCAATTGGTGACCACGACCCAGACAAGTTTCACACTGGAATAGCGCCTGCCACAAAGCTGTTGCATGCGACAGTGTCCCGAATTGCAGAAATAGACATCTCGCGTGCAAGAGCATACGTAAAGCGATGGAAGGCGGTCGATTCGCCAATACACATAAGACTGTGGGCTGCGATGTCACGAGATGAGCACCTCACAGAGCCGCATGAAATCGCCGAATTACTTCTTTCCATGTCCGACCAGCAATTTTGGAATCTTCATGACTATCCGGAAATTGCAGAAGTTCGCGCGCGGAGATTTAACGATTTATCTTTTGAAATGCAACTAGCCGTCACGTCACGCATTTTGAAATTTCCGCCGATAAATTTTTGGCGTCGACCAAGAAACCCTAAGGAACGCGCCGAAGCGCGCCGTTTCTGGGCAGCAAGGGAGTTGCGACGGATTGAAATTGCTGGAGCAGCCCTTCCGAAAAACACATCTGCATGGATGCAGGCTGGATTAAAATCAATCCCAGAGCTAAGCACGATGTCTCGGATTGACGAGGGGTTCTTGACGCCACCGATTGCTGAATTTGTACCTGCAAATCCTGACCCTTTTTTCAATAGCATACATGGTCGAGAGCGTTTGGACGCATTAGAAGCGGCATTACTTAGTCCCCGTGAGAGCTGGATAAATGATGCCTCCAAAGGTGCAAGTGATTGGTTTCGCAAGAACTCAAATGCGAGTATGGTTTTATCAGATTTTGAGACTCTCGTTGATGGCGGGTCGGACTATCCGACTTGCTGGGACCGATTTGGTTGGTCTCATGAACCTAAAAAACAAACCAACAAGGTTTGGATGTCTCAGAGCAGTATAGATGAGTGCGAGCGCGTGTTAAAATTGTTGAGTAATCTACCAAATGAGACAGTTCGAACTGCCATCGATGGACTGTCGCATTGGTTTTCGACGTGGAAAGAATTTATTTTGAAACAGCCTGCCGGTATTTCTGTATGGCTTAAGCTTTGGCCAATAGCGATGGAGTTTACAAATTCGAGGCAGCCAGAGCCTGGCGAGGAGCTTTTGAATGTGGTAGCGGAAGGCTCTGATGAATACGAGCCTATGGACTTAGATACGCTGAATACACCAACTGGAAGATTAGTCGATGTGTTTTTTGCAAAGTGCCCCCCCCGGGTAAAGCACGGCGACTCGCCGTTTGAGAAAGATGATAGTTTCCGATTAATGCGGGACACACTCGATCAATCTTTTGGACTTACCCGACTAATTGTGAAGTGTCGCCTAATGGAATTTATCGAGTATTTTTTGAAAGCCGATAGGAGCTGGGCATTGCGGGAATTAGTGCCTTTATTGCTAGAGGATAATCGAGAATCTCCGCCGCTTTGGCGCGCGTTTGCGCGAGGAGCTCGGTACGCGGAAACGGTTCGTATTATTGGTGAAACTATGGCAGAACGCGCGGTCGATTCTACACTCCACAGAGAATCACGCCAGCGCTTGGTATTTATACTGATCGTCGAGTGTCTTCACGCTATCAGAGAGAAGCGTGACCCGGCGGTTGCGTTTGATCGCATTTCGCAAATGATTCGTTCATTAGACGATGAGGTCCGGGCGTCTGCCGCACAAGTCTTGGAGCAGTTTATCTCTGAGATGTCGCGATCGGGCAGTAGCGGGAAGAACAAGTCATCGGCGGAGGAACTGTTTCGTACAACAGCGCAGCCATTCTTGGCATGCGTCTGGCCGCAAGAACGATCTCTTGTGACACCCGGTGTCAGTAAGGCGCTGGCCGACTTACCTGCAACATCGAAAGGCGCTTTTTCCGAAGCGGTAGATGCAATTGAACGATTCCTTGTTCCATTTGATTGTTGGTCCATTATGGATTTTGGATTACGCGGTGACGAGAATGGCGAGCCTCTATTGAACTTGATCGACAATTCTGAGAAGGCAGAGGCGTTTCTTCGATTACTCGATTTGACCATCGGAACCAGTGAGAGTTCCGTTATACCTTACGAGCTTTCCTCGGCCCTTGATCATATCCGTAACTTGGTGCCTGACTTAATGAAGGATCATCGTTTTCGTCGCCTTGCAACAGCCACCCGACGAGTTTAGTTTTTGAAGAGTTCTGGTAGAGTGCCGCCCCGACATTCTTGGAAGGCATGATGGCTTTCCGCATAGTAGGCGCATCAAAATCTTAAAAAGGTCAGCCGATTTTTGGGATCCCACCTCGTCCCCCCCCACGTGGGAACCGAACTCTCGAAAACCTCCGAATTGCCACTACCACCCGCGCCACCCGCGCCCCCCCAAGAAACACCCTTCGTTTCGCGAAAGCCCTTTTTCTCCTATTCTGCTTCGTCAAGCGATTACCCCTCGTCTTGAAAAACTTTCCCCGCGCCCCGAAGAGTGCAACGCCCCGGCCTAAGGTATAGAGGCAACACGCGGCGGCACGTTGACTCAAGCGGCGGCACGCACTAGACTTGCCGTAACTCATGCGGCAATCTGCGGTGCAGCCGTTTGTCCGCAAGGTGCGGAGGTAATTTTCAGATGAGCACAGTGCTGGTCCCCCTTGCAGAGGGGTTTGAGGAAATCGAAGCGATCACGATCATCGACCTGCTTCGGCGCGCGGACATCGAAGTGGTCACCGCCTCCCTGGCGGGCACAACGGTTACGGGAAGTCACGGCATCCCCGCCATCGCCGACACAACGCTCGACGAAGCGCTCAAGAACGACTACGACATGGTCGTGCTACCCGGCGGTTTGCCCGGTTCCGACCACCTTGATCGCGACCAACGCGTCCACGCCGTGCTCCACAAAATGGTCGACAGCGGCAAGTTCGCGGGGGCCATTTGCGCTGCCCCAAAAGTATTTGCCAGCGCGGGCCTGCTCAACGGCAAAAAAGCCACCAGCTACCCCGGCGTGGTCGACAAGATGCACCTGCCCAACGTCACCTACACCGGCGCGCCCGTGCAGTTCGACGGCAAAATCATCACCGGACGCGGCCCCGGCACCGCGATGGATTTCGGTCTCGCGCTTATCGAAGCCCTCGAAGGAAAACAAAAACGCGACGCCGTCGAGAAAGCCCTCGTGCGCTGACGGAGGGCGGGTTTTTCAACCCGCCAACACTTCGCAACAAGCCATCGAAAACCAATTCGCAATCATGGCCAAAGCAAAATCGCACATACCCGATGGATTCCAGAGCGTCGTTCCGTACTTTCACGTGAACGGCGCGGCGGATTTCCTGGGCTTCATCGCAACGGCATTCGGCGCGCGGGAAACCCACCGCTCGCTCACACCGGACGGCAAGATCATGCACGCGTCCGCGCGCATCGGCGACGCGATGATAGAAGTCGCCGACGCCAGCGCGGAATGGCCCGCGATGCCCTGCGCAATCCACCTGTATCTGCCCGATACCGACGCCGCCTACGCCCGCGCGATGGGCGCCGGCGCGACGTCGCTCTACGCCCCCGCCGACATGTTCTACGGCGAACGGTCCGCGGGAATTACCGATCCCTTCGGCAACAAGT
>ERZ761602.4600-NODE-4600-length-17432-cov-4.882086_pt1 | contig 17432 bp, 24 predicted proteins | sample MGYA00512165_ERZ761602 | MGnify/ENA primary metagenome ERZ761602 (study PRJEB28899, sample SAMN02445085) | bioreactor sludge metagenome | biome: EBPR sludge; isolation source: Thorneside wastewater treatment plant | place: Australia: Brisbane, Thorneside... | reverse complement strand
GCCTGCGGCAACGACGACGGAAACCAGGTCGGGCATGCCGGGTTCAGTTCTGGCGCTCGCCGGCGGGGAGCTGAGCGGGCTCAGCCGGGGAGGGCACCTCATGCCCGCTATGGTCATGCTTCAGCATGCCCCGCATCATGAGCAGATGCAGCCAAGGGCAAAGCAGGACCATGCCAAAATAGAACACGCTATTGACCGGGATCTTGAACAGGAAGACTACCGCAAGACCCACCAGCGGGATCAGACAACACGCCAGCATCGCGAGCAGATGTTTCTTCTCCATCTTCATCTTCATTTTTGCGTTATCTCCGGGGATCAGGGATAGAACTCCAGCAGTTCCTTCAGCGCCGACTCGGCCAGCGATGCTTCGGCGGCCAGCCAGACGACGCGCCAGCCGGACTGAAAGTAGAAGTGGCGCTGGCCCATGCCGAAGAGTTCATAGACGACGCGCCCCTCCGGCGTCGACCGGGTACCGGTGGGCGTGAAGGGCGAGCGTCCCTGGGCGATGCGCGCCTCCATCGCCCCGACCATCTGACTGGCCAGCGGGTCCAGGAAGGTGCCGGTAACCCACACCGTGGCCGCGCCACTACCGTAGCCGGCCACCGCCCCGGAGCTGAGCGCGAATTCCTGGCCGTGCAGGACCGTCACTTCCGTCAGGGCTTCCCGGCCGATACGGCTCCGAGTCAAGGCGAGGCCGGCCAGCATGTCCGGCACAGGTTCAGCGCCGGGATTGCCCACCACTTGGGTATAGAGGCCGAGAGCGGCGCTGCCGGCCAGGAGCAACCCCCCGATGACCAACAAAAGGAGCGGACCAATTCGACGCATATCCGAAAGTCTTCTGCATAACGCTACAACAAAGAGCATGGTCAGCCTAGCACTGTTTGGCCCGCAACCAGGAGCGCCGTTCGGCTTGTGACCAATGTCACTCGTCCAGCTATTGGTCAACAGGTCAGCCCAGAGCGGCGGGACCACCCGGGCCGGCATAGGCCAAATGGCGCTAGGCCGGCGGGCCAGACTGGACTAAGATCACAGGATGCCTGACCACTTCTGCCCAACCAAGATTCTCTGCTCATGATCGCGTCAACAGCTCATCCGTCATTTCCGCGCCCGGCCCGCGCTGCGCGCCCCCCGGCGCCGCCCGAGCGCGCAGCGCCGGGGCAGGTGTGGCTCAGCCGCCACTGGCTCTTGACCGTCAACGTTCTGCTGGCGCTGTATACCGGTCTGCCGTGGCTGGCGCCGGTCTTCATGCAGCTGGGCTGGACTGGGGCCGGCCGCCTCATCTATCTGATCTACTCGACCCAGTGCCATCAACTCCCGGAGCGCTCGTTCTTCCTGTTTGGCCCGCAGCTGATGTACTCGCTGAGTGAGATCCAGGCCGTCTGGCAGAACACCGCCAACCCCCTGATCCTGCGCCAATTCGTGGGCAATGCCGAGATAGGTTGGAAAGTCGCCTGGTCGGACCGGATGGTGTCGCTGTTCACCGGTCTGCTGGCGGCCGGCCTGCTGTATGCGGTCTTCCGCCGCCGGCTCAGGCCGCTGCCCTGGTGGGGGGTTGTCTTACTGGGCCTGCCGATGGTGCTGGACGGCGGCTCGCACTTGGTCAGCGACCTGGCCGGCCTGGGCCAGGGCTTCCGCGACTCGAACGCCTGGCTGGCCATCCTGACGGGCAATGTCTGGCCGGCGTCCTTCTATGCCGGCGACGCGCTCGGCTCGTTCAACTCCTGGATGCGGGCGGTGACCGGCGTCTTGTTCGCCCTGGGCGCCGTCTGGTTTGCCTACCCGTATCTGGACGACAGCTTTCGTCCGCCGCCCGACCGCCTGGTTGGGCAGGAGCTGATGAAATGAGCGACACCCCCCAAGCGATCCGGGTCTTGCTGGCCGACGATCACGCCGTGGTCCGGCAGGGGATCCGGCAATTTCTGGAAACCGGGAGCCGGATCGAGATCGTGGCCGAGGCCGCCGACGGCGGCGAAGCCTTGCGGCTCATCCGCGAGCAACGCCCTGACGTTGCTGTGCTCGATATTCAGATGCCCGTCCACTCTGGGATCGAGGTCACCCGCGCGCTGCGTTCGGAACGTTTTCCGGTTGGGGTGCTGATCCTGACAGCCTTCGACGACCCGCCCTATGTGCGGGCGGTGCTGGAAGCCGGCGCCAACGGCTACGTGCTCAAAACCGCCGAGGCCCAGGACATCATCGACGCGGTCCACGCCGTGCACGAAGGCCAGTCGGTCCTCGACCCGGCCGTGACCCGCCAGTTGATGAGCCAAATGGCGGCGGTGTCCGTCGAGCAGCGCGTGCAGGCGCTGACCGAGCGCGAGCTGGCGGTGCTGCGCCTGGCGGCGCGCGGACATACCAACAAAGCTATCGGCGCGGAATTGGAGATCAGCGACCGGACGGTCCAGGGCCATCTGGCCAAGATCTACGACAAGCTCGGCGCCTCCAGCCGCACTGAGGCCGTGATGCGGGCCGTGACCCTGGGTTGGATTCCGCCCGGGCTGAGCACGCCGACCGACGCCTGATCCTTGATCGCACCCATGCCTCAACCCAGTGAGCCGCGTGCGAACCATAAACTGCGTTCGGGCCTCAGCCTGACCCTGCAGCTGTTTGTCTTTGTCGTCCTGCCGCTGACCGCGCTGCTGATCGCCGTGGCGATTGGCAGCCTCTACCTGCACGTGCAGGCTATGCGCGACCTGGTCGGTGAACGGGACGAACGCGCCGCCCGGGCGGCGGCCACTGCCCTGGACGAGCAACTGGCGCATCGCGTCGCGGCCATCCAGGGCCTGGCCGTCCATGCGGCAGCGCTGAGCGCGCCCGAGCGCGCCCTGGCCGGTTACGAGTTTCTCCTGCCGGATTTTGAGGGCGGCCTGGCGGTGTTTGCGGCCGGCGGCCAGCTCCTGACGGCGCTGCCTGGTTCCACCACCTGGCCGGCCAGCCTGCCAATCGCCAGTGAGCCACAGTTCTCCCTATTCCCAGTCGATCCAACCAGCGGGGCCAGGCTCATGGTTGTGTCGGCGACCGCGTCTGGCCTGACGGCGGCCGGCGCATTTTCGCCGGCGGTCATGGCGCAGCAAACCCTGACCGATACGTTCATGTCCAATCCGCAGGCCTTCGCGGCCGTCCTGGATGGCGCCGGGCACGTGCTCTTTCAAGTGGGCCAACGGCCGGGCGCTGAGCCGGAACTCGCTCACCATCCGGGCGTGGCCGAGGCGCTGCGCGGCGAGAGCGGCCGGCTGTATCTCAACGCCGGCAGCGCCGAACACGTCGTAGCCTACGCACCTATTCCGTCCGTCGGCTGGGCGCTGTTGGTGGAAGAGCCCTGGGAGGCGGTGGACAACCCGATGCTCAGCCAGACCCAGGCGGCGCCCCTGATTCTGGTCCCGGTCCTGATCAGCGCCTTGCTGGCGCTCGGCTTCGGCGTCCGCCAGATCGTCCAGCCCCTGCGCGCGCTGGAGCGCCAGGCCCGCGACCTGAGCTGGGGCCGCTACGAGGCCATTGAGACGCCTGTGGGGGGCATTGCCGAGATTCAGCATCTGCAGGCTGAGCTGGCGCGCATGGCGGCCAAGGTCAAGGCCGCCCAACAAAACCTGCGCGGGTATCTCGGCGCGATTACGGCCGGCCAGGAGGACGAGCGCCGCCGGCTGGCGCGTGAGCTGCACGATGGCACGATCCAATCCCTGATCGCGCTGGATCAACGCGCCCAACTGGCGCAGCACGCCCTCAAAACGGAAGCTTCACCGGCGGTTGAGCAGCTCGGCGAGGTGCGCCAGATGACGGCCAAACTGATGGATGAAGTGCGGCGGGTCATTCGCGCCCTGCGCCCGATCTATCTGGAAGACCTTGGTTTATTGCCGGCGCTGGAGATGCTCGTCCAGGATACCCAAACGACGGCCGCTATCCCGGCAACGTTCTCTCTGGAAGGACAAGCGCGACGCTTGACCGCGGCGCAGGAGATCGCCCTGTATCGGATCGTGCAGGAGGCCCTGACAAATGCCGCCCGCTACGCTGGCGCGCATTCGATTCGCGTGCAGGTGGCCTTTCAGGCCGGCGCGTTGACGGTGCGGGTTCAAGACGACGGCCGGGGGTTCACGGCCCCGGAGCGGGTCAGCGACCTGGCGGCCTCCGGGCACTATGGCTTGATGGGCATGCAGGAACGCGCCGAGCTGATCGGCGCCCAACTAAGCATCCAGTCAATCCCGGGGGCGGGCACGACGATTGTGGTGCGCCTGCCGCTGGCCGGTCCGGGCGCGTAGGCCAAATGGCGCGGCCCCTGACAGGCGAAACGACGCTAGGCCAAGGGCTGATCTTTTCCTAAACTGAAATCCATGAACATGGGGAAGGCCCTATGACTTGTGAAATCCCGCTGGCCGCCGATGGCCGGACCGCGCCTGCCATCGTGATCGCCGCTCTGGAACACCATCGCTTGACCGTGGTCCGCAGCTTTGATCTGCGCTCGGCACTGATGGGCGACGTTGAGTGTGGCTGCCCGGATCATGGCACAGAAGCCTGTCAGTGCCAGTACGCGGTCTTGCTCGTCTACGGCCCGACCCAAACCGCCGGCCGCCCGCCCGCTACGGTGACGGTCCACGGCCGCGCCGCGGCCGCCTGGGTTACCGTTGTCCAGGACGCCAATGCGCCCTCGGATCCCGTCCTGGTGGAGCTGATCCTGGCGGCGCTGGCGGGCGTGGGGCGCTCAGCGGGCCTGGCGGAGGCCCGCCGGACGGGGTGACGAATGTCATCAGCCATTCGGCGCTTGGAAGCCGTCGCGACTTCCGCTACCATGGGTCGAGTGTTGATCCAATACTTGAGCCTGGAGCCAAGATGAGCCGACGAATTGCGAAAGGAAGGCGGCCGGACCGGCGATCCGGCCAGGAGCCATCCCCTTGGGCTGTGTTGCTGATCATGGGCGGGTTGCTGTTATTGGGGGTCGCCGCCTATTTCGTGTGGGGCAACGGCGCCGGCGGCTCATCCGCCACCATCGAGGTCAAGGGTGCGCCCCGGCTCAAGGTTGATCAGGAGAAGATTGATCTGGGCGACATCAAGCTGGGACAGACCGTGGAAGCCCGGTTCCGCCTGACCAATGTCGGTGACCAACCTCTGCGGCTTACCGAAAAGCCCTACATCGAAATCGTCGAGGGGTGTTGACCGCCTGAGCCGGCCATCGGTTCGATGGTCCTCCAGCCCGGCCAAAGCACGAGCCTGTCTATGTCTTTCATGATGCATGGTGACATGGGCGGCAAACACAACTTCCTCGTCCATATCCCCAACAATGACGCGGGCGGCTCGCCGCAGACCGTGTCGGTCCTATCCAACTGGGTGCCGTAACCGCAGCGGATCGGCTCAGTGCACTATAAAGGAACTTACTACCCTGGCCAAGCCAGGGTAGTGTCGTTTAACTCGAAAAAACTGGCTCCCATCAGCTTACGCGCCAGCTATCACCCGCATCGGGCCTGGACACCCGCCGAATGGCTTGTCCTGGTCACGCCGAACGGCGCTACCAACCCGACCGGGTCTGCGCTATGGTTGATGCCAGTGAATACGGGCTCAGCTGGGAGAGGCGGTATGCGTTGGCTTGACCGGCGTTTGATTGGGCCCGTTTTAGCGGGGCTGGTGGGGGCGGCCTTGCTGACGGGCGTGTATCTGGGCATAGTGGCTTTGGCCGAGTCGCCGGCCCATGCCCTCGATCTGTTCTGGGAGGACAAGGCGCTGGTGATCCCAATCCTGCTGGGCTTCGGTGTCCAGGTGGGCTTGTTCACCTATCTCAAGCAGAGCCTGCCAGCGGCCTCGCGCGCGGCGGGTGGCACCACGGCCGCCGGCGGAGGCATGTCCACTATCGCCATGGTCGCGTGCTGCGCCCATCACGTGACCGATGTGTTGCCGCTGCTCGGGCTCACGGCGGCGGCGACATTTCTGGCCAACTGGAAGGTCCCGTTCATGGTCGCCGGCTTGTCGACCAACCTGATCGGCATCGCGTTCATGATCCGCGAAATCCTCGGGGCGCGCCGGCGTTTTCCCGCGCGCCCCTCGGTTTCCGAGGTAGTCGCATGACACTCCCGCATCGTCTCCCCCGGCTGGTGGCCGGCCTGCTCGCCGCGTCAGTCCTGGCCGCCTGCGCGGCGCCGGCGGCGCCTAGCCTTAGCCCGACCGCCACGGCCGTTCCCGCCAGCATTCAACCGACGGCGGTCCCGAATCTGGCCGATGACCTTACCCGCACGGACGTCCAGGGCAGCGTCGAGTTCGCGGTGACACCCCTCAACCTGGAAGCCCCAGGCGCCAGCCTGGACTTCATGGTCGCGATGAACACTCACTCAGTGGACCTGGCCTGGGATCTGGCCGCCCAAGCCACTTTGACAACGGACGCCGGTCTGGAAGTCAGCGGCTCTAATTGGCCGGTCGGCAGCGGTCATCACTATGAGGGCACGCTCAGTTTTCCCAGCCAGACGGCGGACGGCCAGGCTTTGCTCGCCGGCGCCAAATCCTTGACTCTCACGATCCTGGACACCGATGTGCCTGAGCGCGTCTTCGTGTGGTCGCTCGGCCAATGACAGCGCGTGAGGTTGAGCGATCACGGACCATGACTGAGGACCGTCGCCCTTCGATGGATCCGGCCGCCACGGCGATAACCCAAGCGCGATACGAGCGGCTGGCGACGGTCTACGACCGGGTCGAAGGTGCGATGGAACGCCGCTACCAGCCCTGGCGCGAGCAGTTGTGGGCCCAGGTCCGTGGGCACCGGATCCTGGAGGTTGGCGTCGAGACCGGCAAGAATTTGCCCTATTGGCCGCCTGACCGGCACCTGACGGGCATGTTGGCGAAGGCCCGGCGCCAAGCACAAGAATTGGAACTGGAAGCCGATCTGCGGCTGGGGGACGTCCAGGCGTTGGATTTTCCAGACGCCAGCTTCGACTGCGCCGTCGCCACATTTGTGTTTTGTTCAATGCCCAATCCTGTGCGGGATCTGTGCGAGTTGGCCCGCGTGGTGCGGCCGGGCGGTCAGATACTCCGGTTGGAGCATATGCCCTCGCCGCACCGGGCGCTGGGGCCCTGATGGATGCTCTCAATCCTCTGATCGTTCCGCTGATGGGCGCGAACATTAATCGCCAGACTGTCGACAACGTTCGGACCTCCGGCCTGCACATCCATTGCGTTACGGACATGGCGCTGGGCGGGAATTTCAAGCGGATCAGCGCGTGTCCGGCGCCCGTCCCTTGATCTTTCTGTCAATTTAACTGCGCCTACGCCTCGGTTGTTGGAGCATAGGCCATTTGGCGCTATTGAAAACAAGACGTATTTGGTAGAGTTTCTTCGGAGATCCATTTTGAACAAGAGGTGCTTGATGACGAAGAAGCTATCCTTGCTGGCGTTGCTTGCTGCGGCCTTTCTTCTGGCGGCCTGCGCCGGCTCCACCGGCCCGCAAGAGATCCTGGTCAGCGCCAAAGCCATGCAGTATCAGCCGGCCACCTTTGAAGTCACGGCCGGCCAGTCGGTGCGGCTGACGTTCCGCAACGACGATGCGGTGGAGCACGATCTGAGCGTCATGGAGTTCCCGATGAGCCACATGGGGGCCACGCAGGAGCCGATGGCCGGGCACGACATGGGCGCGATGACGGTTGACCCGGAACTGCATATGGCAGCGGCCGTCGGCGGAAGCGGGGTGCTGGAGTTCACGCCCTCCAAGCCGGGCACCTACGAGTTCTTCTGCACCGTGGCCGGCCACAAAGAAGCCGGTATGGTCGGCACATTGACGGTGCGGGCGCCGTAATTTCGACGTTCCTATGACGATGATGGCGGGACCAGGCTTGGAAAGCCCAGGTCATGCAATCCGGGCTGCCGGTTCTAGCTGGCAGCCCGGATGCATCGATCGCGGACGAGAACTGTGGGTCAGCCTCTTACCGGCGATTATCAATGTGGATGTGGACCTCGCCGACCGGCGTCACCACGTGCTTGACACAGATCAAACCGTCGCCATTGCGATCCGGGTTCGGCGGGCCGACGTGCAGGTGCCCAGTGTGATGCTCGTCGTGATCGGGCATGTACTCGTGCAGTTCAAAACCACGCGGGCAGCCGTCGGATGAGGCGCCGGCGGCAGAGACAGGCGCGGCCAGGCTAAGCGCGAACACGGGCACGAGCGCGACCAGGATCAACTTCCGCATAGGCTTTTCTCCTTTGAGTAACCACGGCTCCAGAGGCTCAAATGTTACTGAGTTTATCAACTTACTGACCCCAGGGGAATACGCCAGATGGCGTGCGGTCGAGCGGCCGCACTATCGTGCCATAACACGATGACTGCTAAGGTTCTTATCCTGTCGCCATCCCCGTTGCGCAACGCCGCCTGGCGCGCGCTCCTGGCCGGCCAGCCTGAGGTCACGGTCATCGGCGCTGGCGTGAATATCGAGACGCTGGCGCCACTGGCGGCCGCCGGCACGCCGACCGCACTTCTGGCGGATGTGTCCGAGGGCCAAGCCGAACTGGCCCGCCAGTTGAAAGCCAGCCTCCCCCAGGCCGGCCTGCTGTTCCTGGTCCCGGCGTACAGCCTGGGCGAAATCCTGCCGCTGCTGCAGGCCGGCGCGCTCGGCTGCGTCGCGCACACCGCGAGCGTGCCGGACCTGGTCCGGGGCCTAATCGCGGTCAGCCGCGGTGAGCTCTTTCTGCCGCCGGCCATCGCGGCCCAGGCCCTGGTCGCCCTGGCGCGCGGCGAGGCGCCTGCTCCGGACCTGACCGAACCCCTCTCCGAGCGCGAGGCCGAGATCCTGGGCCTGTTGGCCCAGGGCCTGACCAACAAAGACATCGCCCAGACTCTGATCGTGAGCGTGCGGACGGTGGAGGCCCACCTGCGCAACCTGTTCGCCAAGTTGGGCGTGCGCTCGCGCACCGAGGCCGCGCTCTGGGCGGTGCGGCACGGCTATCCGCTGGATGACCGATCCCGGCGTTAAGTGGAACCACCGAGCAACGGACACGCGGTATCGCCGTCGCCAACGGTTTCCCGGCACCATACACTGAACGCAGTTCAACAGGAGACCCTGGCGCATGTCCAGCACGACGATTGCCGTCCTCGGCACCCTGGCCGATTTTCACCGCGAGCCCATCCCGTACAACCTGGGCGCGCTCGTCCAGTTGGTGCGCCGGATTCGGCCTGACCTGCTGTGTCTGGATCTGACCCCCGAGCAGTGGCGGGCGCGCGCGTTCGCGGATTTGCCGCCGGAATATCGTGAAGCGCTCCTGCCGCTCGCGGACCAGACCGACATCGTGGTGGTGCCGATCGCGGGTGACTGCCCGCCGCCCGAGCCGGCGGCGCCCGGCTGGCGCGGCCGGGTCATCCGCTGGGCCTGGAGCGGGCTGGCGACCCTGCACCGGAGCGCGCCGGGGCCGGCCGGGGCCAACCAGGGCTGGCGGCACGAGGCCGCCAACTGGCTGTACACGCTAATCGGCTGGCTGGCCGGCCCGGACCTCCGGCGGGACTGGAAGAACCACATCGACCACTTGACCCGACAAGTGCTGGAGGCGGCCCGGCGCGACCCTGGGTGCCGGATCCTGGTGGCCGTGAACGTGCGCTACTGCCACCACATCCGGCACGCCTTGCACGGACAGCCGGACGTGCGGTTAGTGGATTTCTCTGAACTGTAGACGAGGTGTGTCATGAAAGAACAAACTCTCCAGGTTGACGGTTTTGTGAGCGCCGGCTGTGCGGCCACGATCGAGGCCGGCCTACAGCGCCTGCCAGGTGTCCACCACGCGACCGCCAACTATCTCAACGGCACGGCTACCGTGCACTTTGACGAACACCAGCTCACCCTGGAACAGCTCCAGGCTGCCGTGCGCGACTGCGGCTACGCCTGCCGGGGCGAGGCCGCGCCGGACCACTTAAGGACGGCGCCGCCGTCCGACGCTCACGCCGGCCACGCGGCCGGCGCAGTCATACTCAAAACAGCGACGCAGCCGGTAAGGACGGCGGAGCCGTCCGACTCCGACGCGCACACTGGGATGGACCACAGCGCGCATGCCGGTATGGACCACACGACGCACGCTGGCCACGCGGCGATGCCGGCGGCGCCGCCGGTTGGGTCTCACGCCGCCATGGACCACGGCGCCCATGCCGGCCATGCCCGGCCGGCCGGCCTATCGGCCGTCGAAGATCACTCCGCCCACGGCGGTCGCGCCGGGATGACGGCCGTGGACATGGAGCGGGACATGCGCAACCGCTTCTTCGTCTCGCTGGTATTGACCGTGCCGGTCTTCCTGTTCTCACATCTGGCCACCGAGATCCTGGGCCTGCATCTCCCGCTGCCCTTCGGCCTGAGCGACAAACTGCTGGGCTTCCTGCTCACCACCCCGGTGGTGATCTACGGCGCCTGGCCCTTCTACGTGGGCGCGCGCAACGGCTTGCGCCAGGGCGTGCTCAACATGAGCGTGCTGGTGGCGCTCAGCGTGCTCACCGGGTATCTCTTCTCTGTCGCCGCCACCTTCCTGTTTGACGGCGAGGTGTTCTACGAAGCCGCCGCCATGCTGGTGACCTTCGTGCTCTTCGGCCACTGGATGGAGATGCGCGCCCGCGGCTCCACCAGCCAGGCCATCCAGAAACTACTCCAACTGGCGCCGCCCAAAGCGGCCGTGATCCGGGACGGGCGCGAAGTCGAGCTGCCCACCGAGCAGATCGTGGTTGGGGACGTGCTCGTGGTCCGGCCCGGCGACAAGATTGCCGTGGACGGCGTGGTGCTGGAAGGCGCGTCCAGCGTGGACGAGAGCATGATCACGGGCGAGTCTGTGCCGGTCGCGAAGCGACCGGGCACAGCCGTCGTGGGCGCTACGCTGAACAAGACCGGCAGCTTCCAGTTCCGGGCGACCAAGGTGGGTGCAGACACGGCCCTGGCTCAGATCGTGCGTCTGGTCCAGGCCGCCCAGAACTCCAAGGCGCCGGCCCAGCGGCTGGCCGACCGGGCCGCCCACTACCTGGTCATCGTGGCCGTCACGGCCGGCGTGCTGACCTTCCTGTTGTGGTACTTCTGGCTGGCACCACTCTATCTGCCGGCCGGGGCGGACCGCCTGGTCTTCTCGCTGACCTTTGCCATCACGGTGGTCGTGATCACGTGCCCGGACGCGCTTGGCCTGGCCACGCCGACCGCCATCATGGTCGGCACCGGTCTGGGCGCCCAGCACGGCATCCTGTTCAAGGACGCCGCCGCGCTGGAAAGCGCGGCCGGCCTGAACGCCGTCATCCTGGACAAGACCGGCACGCTGACCAAGGGCGAGCCGGAAGTGGTCGAGACCGTCGTGAATGGGCGGCTTTCGGAAAACGAATTACTCGCACTGGCGGCAGCGGCGGAGACCAAGAGCGAGCACCCGCTGGGCCAGGCCGTAGTCAAGGCCGCCCAGGCGCGGGGCCTGGCGCTGCCGGATGTCCACCACTTTGAGGCGGTGCCCGGGCATGGGCTCAAAGCCCACATCGGCCGGAGCAGCGTACTGATCGGCAACCGCAAACTGCTGGACGATGAGCGTGTGTCGCTCAATGGGTTGGGCGAGCAAGCCCGGGCTCTGGCCGGCGGCGGGCGGACGGTCATCCACATCGCCGTGGATGGGCGGGCGGCCGGCCTCCTGGCCGTGGCCGACGCGCCGCGTGAGACCGCCCGCCAGGCTGTGACGGAACTGCGCGCGCTGGGGATCGAGCCCGTCATGCTCACCGGCGACAACCGAGCGACGGCCGAGCGCATCGCCCAAGACCTGGGCATCCAGACCATCTTCGCCGAGGTCCTGCCCGGTCAAAAGGCCGAGAAGGTCAGGGAGATCCAGGCGCAGGGTCGGCGGGTCGCCATGGTCGGCGACGGCATCAACGACGCGCCGGCGCTGGCCCAGGCGGAGGTGGGCATCGCCATCGGCGCCGGCACGGACGTGGCGGTGGAGACTGCGGACGTGGTCCTGATGCGCTCCGACCCGCTGGACGTGGCCCGGGCCGTGCGGCTGGGGCGGGCGACGGTGGCCAAGATGAAGCAGAACCTGGCCTGGGCCATCGGCTACAACAGCCTGGCCATCCCGCTGGCCGCCGGCCTGCTGTATCCGGCCTTCGGCCTGCTGCTCCAGCCGGCCTTCGGGGCTCTGCTGATGTCGGGCTCGTCCATCCTGGTGGCCGTGAACGCTGTGCTGCTCAAGAAGGCGAGGCTCGACTGATGGACCCCCGCCCCTACATCCCGGCGCTGGGCCACCGCCGGCTGACGCCTTTCTACGACCTGGTCCTGCGCTGGGTCTTCCGCGAAGATGTGTTCAAACGCCGGCTGGTGCAACTGGTGGACCCCCGACCTGGTCAACGTGTGCTAGATATCGGTTGCGGGACCGCCACGCTGACCATCATGCTCAAACAGGCCCAGCCGGCGGCGGAGGTCGTTGGTCTGGACGGCGACCCGGAGGTGCTGGCCATCGGGCGGGCGAAGGCGGCTGAGGCCGGGGTCGAGTTGACGCTGGAGCATGGCCTGGCGACGACGCTGCCCTATCCCGACGCGTCGTTTGACCTGGTGGTGACCAGCCTGATGCTCCATCATCTCGACACAGTCGATAAAGAGCGGGCGCTGGCGGAGGCCGGCCGCGCCCTGAGGCCGGGCGGCGTTCTGTATGTGCTCGATATCGGCGAGGCGCGCGGCGCCGCCGGCCGGCTGCTGGCGCCAGTGGTCCGTCGCCTGGAACGCGCGGCCGACAACGTGGACGGAAAAATCCCGCGCATGCTGCGCGCGGCCGGCCTCACCCAAATCGTGGAAGTCGAGCGCTTCAGCGCGCTGTTCGGATTGATCACCATCCAACGCGCTTCTAAAGAGATTCTGTGAACCATCAGCCCAGTCGGTCCGACCCCGGGCCTGGCTGTAGTTGATCAAGCGCTTTCATTCGTCCGGCTCAGGCTGAACCCGTTGGCTCAGGAGGTGGCACATGCAGCGCGTGATGAGTTGGATTGCAGCCGTTGCCGCCCTGGCGGCGTGTGCGCCACCGTCCGCGCCCACGGCGGAGTCTCCCCCGACACTGACGTTGTCTGCGGCCGCCCGGCCGGCGGCTGCCACGCCCACGCGCGCGCCGGCCAGCCCGCCCACCGCCACCTGGACGCCAACCCGGCCGCCGGCTTCACCCACGCCGCCGGCGATTCCCACCCTGGAAGTGCATTGCCCGGCCGGCGAGCCATGGTCAGGGACACAGGGCGGCTTGACCCTGTATCTGTGCGCTGATCCGCAGCCGCCGGAACTGGGGCGCCCGGTGGCCATCGATGTCACTCTCACCGACGCGGCCGGCGAGTTGGTCGCGGAGGCCGAAGTGGAGGTGACACTGATTGGCGGGATGGGCGGTATGGAGGGCGAACACGATGAGGACTTCTCCGTGGAACTAGAAGCCGGCGAGGCCGGCCGCTACGGCGCCGCAGCGACCATTGGGCCGCCCGATCTGGTGCTGACCGGCGTGGCGATCACGGTTCAGCATCAAGGCCGATCGATGACGTTCAATATCACGCCTGACGAACTCCAGCCCGACACCCCCTAGAGCGGGACAGCGGTGGTCAGCCGAGGCTTAGCGGCGCGTATGCCGGCTCTGTTTCGTCCGCAAGGCTCTATGTAAGCCGTGGCGCGGGAGTTGGGTATGATGAACACGAGACAACCCTGGATCCTGTTCGCGGCCTTTGCCGGCCTGGGTCTGCTGCTGGCGGCGGCCTTGTTTCTCGGAAACCGGGCCGGGGGCCAACTCGTAACGATCAACAACACCACCGTGCCGCCGGCTCCGGCCCTGGACTCGGCGCGGGTGGCCCAGGGCGCCGCGCTGTATGCGCAGTATTGCGCCGAATGCCACGGCGCGAACCTGGAGGGTGCCGTGGACTGGAAACAGCGCCAGCCGGATGGCTCCTTGCCGCCGCCGCCACACGACGGTGGCGAACGGCTCCGCCGTTCGCTTAAGCGAAGCGCGCAGCGCTTCGCCGGCATCATCCGGATGAACTCCTGCTGAGCATTACCCTGAACGGCGGTGACCCGGCCCTGGGCTCCAAGATGCCGGCCTTTCGAGACCGGCTGAACGCGGCTGACGTGGCGGCTATCCTGGATTTCTTCAAAAGCCGGTGGGGCCGTGAAGAGCGGGAGTACCAGTGGTGGATGACGGCCACCGGCAGCGGCCAGCCGTGATCGGGTGGCGGCACACCGCACGGTCACTCTCTGGATCGCGTTAGATTTGGCGCAACTGAGGTGAAAAATGAGCGACTCCCCAACCCCTGAGCCCCTGGCGCGTACGGCCTGCGGGGGTGTGCTGACCAACACCGCCGGCTATCCAAGCGCCCTGTACCAGGGCCGGGTCGTGTACTTCTGTTTGCGGGCCTGCCTGCGCGCCTTCGAGGCTGATCCCGACCGTTTCATGGCTGGCAGAGTCGACCACCCAACTCATGAGGAAGGCGACGAAGCGTTACCCAAATGATATAGAGACCCGGGTCGTTCCCACGCCTCCTGTCCACCTGGCCGCCCAACTCGCTGATCGAAGCAGGCCAAACGGCGTATGCCCGTTCATGCCGCCGGCGCGACTTCTTCACGAGAATTTCAAACACCCTGAATACCATACAGCCATTGAGCGCGATAGTTGGACCGCGACATTCAGGGCCACTGGCCCCAAAGGACAGGACAATGAACACCAAGACAACCTTTATCGTTATCGCCGCCGTCGCCCTGACGGCCCTGCTCGCCCTGGGCGGCGGAGTGGCGTTTGCGCAGACCCAGCAGCCCGATTGGGGCAGCGGTTTCGGCCCCGGCTGGATGATGGGCGGCAACGCGGGCGCGACCTGGGGAATGGCCGGCGCGCGGGGCATGCTGGGCGGCCATATGGGGAACGGCGCAGGGATGGCTGGAATGCAGCCCTGGATGAGCGCCGATAACGGCATGCACACCCTGATCTGGAATGCCCTGGCCGAGAAACTGGGGCTCACGACGGACGAGCTCGCCGCGCAACTGGCGCAGGGCCAGACGCTGGCCCAGCTAGCCGAGATGCAGGGCGTGAGCCAGGCCGCCCTGTCCCAGGCGCTGCAGACGGCCGGCCAGGCTGGCCTGACCCAGGCCGTGGCCGAGGGCGTGCTGACCCAGGCACAAGCCGATCAAATGCTCACACACCTGGCCGGCCGCTATGAACAGATGCTCCTCAATATGGGCACTGGCGGCTGCCACGGCGCGCCCACCACGCAGCCCAATTCATAAAGATTGACCCGGAAGGAAGGCCGACCTGCGCTGTGGCAGGTCGGCCTTCTGTAAGTTGCTCGTTCGTTTGCTCCTCAGGAGAAGCTTGCCATGATGTTCGGTCTTGGATTGCTCATGATGCTGGTTGTGCTGGGCGTGCCGATCCTGTTGGTCGCCGGGGTGTTGGCGGGGGCTTGGAAGGTACTAGGGCAGCGCCCGCCGGCCGCTGTTGTTCCGCCCTTGCCTCAGGCCCCCCGATACTGTGCGCATTGTGGCCAGGGCCTGCAAGCTGCCTGGACGCATTGCCCGAACTGTGGCACTCCCCTTGGAACAGCGTGAGGGCCGCGCTCATGACCAACCGCTTTTCTCGTCTCAGCCGTCGCCGTTTCCTGCGCCTGGCCGGCGTAGGCGGCCTGATACTGGCCGGCGCCAACTGGCTGGCCGCCTGTTCCCCGCCCAACCCGCGGCCAGTCCCGGACCACGGGTTGGCCGGCACCGGCGGCGCCCCAGCCGGCTTCAAGCCGGATGTGGAGTTTGATCTGCGCGCTGCGCCGGCCGAGCAGGCTATCTGGCCCGGTGCCCCAACACCGGTCTGGACTTATCAGGTCACTCACGCCCGCCTGGGCGGTGACCAGGTTCAGCCGATCCCGGACAGCTATCTTGGCCCCGTGATCCGGGTCCGCCAAGGTCAGCGCCTGCGGGTCAACTTCACCAATAACCTGAAAGACCAAGAAACCATTGTCCACTGGCACGGCCTGCTCGTGCCGGAAGCCATGGATGGCCACCCGCGCTACGCCATCAAACCTGGACAGACGTACACCTACGAGTTCCAGGTCAACAACCGGGCCGGCACCTACTGGTTCCATCCCCACCCGCATGGCCTGACCGGCGGCCAGGTGATGGCCGGCCTGGCCGGCCTGTTCATCGTTTCGGATGACGAGGAGGCGGCGCTCAATCTCCCCGACGGCGAATTCGACGTCCCGCTCGTCATCCAAGACCGCACCTTCGACGCCGACAACCGCCTGGTCTACCTCGGGCAGGCGCTCACCGCCGAGGGTGCGGCCCAGGCCGTCAGCGGCGGTGGCATGGGCATGATGGGCGGCGGCATGATGGGCTTCCTGGGCGACCGGGTGCTCGTCAATGGCCGGCCGGACTTCACGCTGAGCGCGGCCACGCGCGCCTACCGGCTGCGCCTGCTCAACGGCTCCAACAGCCGGATCTACAAGTTGGGTTGGAGCACGGGCGAGCCGCTGACCGTCCTCGGCACGGATGGCGGCTTACTGGCCGAGCCGGTCGAGAAGCCCTACGTCATGCTGGCGCCGGGCGAACGCGTGGAGTTGTGGGCCGATTTCAGCCGGTTTACCGCCGGCACTGAATTCTCGCTGGACAGCCTGGCTTTCGCGGGCACGGAAGACCCGGGCGGCATGGGCGGCATGATGGGGATGATGGGGATGATGGGCAGTGGGCTGGGCCAGGGCACGCCTTTGACGATATTGCGGGTCAAGATCGAGCGCCCCGAGGCGGAGACCCGGACTTTGCCGAAGACGTTGTCCGTGTTGCCGCGCCTGGACCCACAGACGGCACGCAACACCGCTCAGCCGCGCGAGACCCGACTGCAGCTGCGCAACATGACGTGGCTGATCAACGGCCGGCAGTTCGTGATGGACGAGGCTTTGCCAGAAGAAACCGTCTCGGCCGGCGCGTTGGAGATCTGGGACATTATCAACGAACGCAATCCAGGCGAGATGATGGATGCGAACGGTATGGCGCACCCGATCCACATTCACGGGGTTCAGTTCCAGGTAGCCAGCCGCGAGGTCGCCCCGGATCTCAAGGCCGGCTGGGACACCGTCAGCGCCGGCTTCACGGACGAGGGCTGGAAAGACACGGTCCTGGTGATGCCGGGCGAACGGATCCGGCTGCTGGTGCCGTTCGGTTCAGACCCCGGGCTATTTGTCTACCATTGCCACATCCTGGAACATGAAGACCAAGGCATGATGCGGAACTTTCGCGTGCAGGTCTGAAGGCCACAAGCCCCCGACAATCGGCCAGACGTTAACCCCGCCCGTCGACCGACGCCGGCGCCGCGCGGTGGCCGATTTCTTCGCCGGCCTGCTGGGGCGACAGATCAGGATCGCCGGTCAGGGCAGCGCTCGATGATGGTTACGGCCTGCGCCACACCCGTCTCCCCGCGAATACGCTCGCCCAACGCCGACGCGCGGGCCCGTATCTCCGGATCGGTGACGACTTGCCCAATGGCGGACGCCAGCC
>ERZ761602.4598-NODE-4598-length-17443-cov-3.537497_pt1 | contig 17443 bp, 17 predicted proteins | sample MGYA00512165_ERZ761602 | MGnify/ENA primary metagenome ERZ761602 (study PRJEB28899, sample SAMN02445085) | bioreactor sludge metagenome | biome: EBPR sludge; isolation source: Thorneside wastewater treatment plant | place: Australia: Brisbane, Thorneside... | reverse complement strand
CCCGGCGACGAGATCGGCGAGCAGGCGCGGTCGAGCGATTTCGAGGCGCTGCGCTGGTTCCCGCTGCCTAGCGAGGTGCTCGCCGAGCTGCGCGGCCAGGCGAACGAGTCACGCCGGCCGCCCCCGCTCCAGCCCCACTGAGCCATCACGGGGTGGCCACGGCCAGAGGCGCGAGGTCGATCGCTGGTACGCGGCGTAGCTGGGGTACTTCGAGAGGGTGATGCTCTCGGTGAAGTTGGTCGACCCGTGAAAGAGCGCGGTGAGGACGGCCGGCCCGATGATCGCCGGGTGGAGCCACCGGCCGGTGGCCGACACCGCGAAGAGATAGAACGCCCACCACATCCCCTGCTCGCAGAAAAAGTTCGGGTGGCGCGACCAGCGGAACAGGCCCGTGGTGCAAAACGCAGGGTCGACGGTCTCGCCGCGCTCGACTGCGCGCCGCTTCGCCTGGTGGAAGCGCCACTGCTGGTTGTCTGCGATCGTCTCGCCTGCGAGCAGCACGAGGAACGCGACCGCGGCGAGGGCATCGAGCGCGCCGAGAGGCCGGCCCGCGCCCTCGATCGCGGCCCAAGCCGGCAGCGAGATGAGGAGCAGGATCAGGTTCTGGATCCCGGCGATGAACACGAACGCAAAGAGCTGGAACTGCAGCGGGGTCATCTTCTTGCGAAGGACGGCCCAGCGGTAGTCTTCGCCGCCCTTCGCGTATCCGCCCTTGCGCGCGAAGTTGAACGTGAGCCGCGCGCCCCAGGCCGCGACCAGGGCCGTCATCACCACGAGGCGCGTGTCCGAGAAGCCCGTCTGCCACGCGAACCAGGCCACGTACCCGATCGGCGTCAGCGACCACACGCGATCGACCCACGACTGCTCCTTCGTGATCACGCCGAGGAGCCAGCACACCCCTGCGACGATGGCGCAGCCGATCGCGGCGCCGACGAGAGCGTCATCCATGGCGTCAGTCTACCGGCCTCTGCGTCGCGGTGCTGGACCGTGGATGCACTTTTTCTGGCCCTTGGGGCAGCGGATGCGGACGTGGAAGTGATCGTCGTGGGGGCGAGCCTTCTTGGGCTGGCACAGGACGGACGCGGCGCGAGCGAGCACGGACTTTTCGGCGCCCGCACGCCGGCCCTCTGACAGGAGGCGCTTCCTGAGGTGGTTGGCGACGAAGATCTGCTGCACCCGCGCGCCCCCGAACGACAAGAGCGCCTCGACGAGCTGCCAGTTGCGCGCGTCGTCGAACCGCACCGTCTTGTCCTTGCGCGCCCGGCCGTCGCGCTCGATGACCAGGTGATCGTCGGCCAGGTAGTCTTCGTCGCCGCGGAGCAGGTAGAAGCTGAGATCGACGTCGCGACCGCTCTCGTGCGAGTCGTGGCCCTTGATCGGCCCGCCCTCGCGAGCGGACAGATCACCGACGACCAGCACCGCCCCGTCGTTCGCGCCGGCGACGCGCGAAGCGGCGTGCTCGACGAGCCGGACGAGCGCAGGCAGCCCCCAGAGGTATGCGCCGTGCGTCACGATCGTCTCCGACGGCTTCAGCTCGACGCCGCCCGCGAGGCTGCCCCGATTGGGAAACCCGATGCTCTCTGCGGCCGCGGGTCGAGCGGCCGATGGGGCTCGGGCGGGGTCGGCCGCCGCGTCGCGAGCCCACCCGTGGCTCGGGACGAGAGCCAAGCAAGCCATGATGAGGACCAACTGCTTCCTCATGTCGACCTGTCAGCATGACACAGCCGCGCGCGACATCAAACGCGGCGCTCGGCGACGCCGCGCTCAGGCGTACTGCGAGACGAGCGTGTCGTACCGCCGGCGAGGCTCGGCCGGCACGGGCTCCCCGACCGGCTGGTCGCCGGGTGTCGGGATCTCCTGTGGGGATGGTCGAGCCGGTACCTCGGCAGGGCTCCCGGGGACCTGAGGTGGGTCCCCCGGAACGGGCGCCGGCTCGCCGGGAACCGGCGTCGGCTCCCCGGGGACTTGGCTCGGCAGATCACCGGGGGGCGGCCCCTTCGGGTCGGGCGCGTGTCCGGGAGGCGCCTCGCGTGGGCTCTTGTTGGGATCGCCCTTGCGCTTCTTCGTCGCGGTCATGCCCGACGGACTGCAACCCTCGTGCCTCACCGCTGGCGCGCGAACGCCGCGCCGAGATGCGCGCTCGCGCCTACTCGAGCAGGACTGCCCCGAGGAAGGTGACCGCCCCGAGCTGCTCGATGGACCGCTTGACGCTGCGCGCGTCGCTGCGGCGAGCGAGCACCGTCATCACGAAGCCGTCGACGCTGTCGGAGATCATGTTCACGTCGGCGCTCTCGAGCACCGGCGGCGAGTCGACCACGATGTAGTCGTAGCCGGCCAGGCGCAGACGGTCGACGGCGATCGAAAAGGCGATCGGATCGATGAGCGGCGGGTACTTGTTCATCGGGTTGATCGCCATCACGTGCAGCTGCGGCAGCACCTCGGCCGCCGTCCACGGATCGAGCGGCTCGGACTTGTGCCTGACGAGCTGCTCGTTGAAGCAGACGGGCGGCATGAACCCGAGCGTCGACGCGAGCGCGGGCGCCCGCAGGTTCGCCTCCATCACGAGAACGCGCCCGCGCGCGCCCTCGCGGAGCGACGCGGCCAGGTTGATCGCCGCCGTCGTCTTGCCCTCTTTGCGCGCGGGGCTCGTGACGCCGATCACCTTGGGGTCGCCCTTGCCGGCGATCTTGTGCCGCAGCGCGCGGTACGCGTCGGCGCGCGGCGAGTAGGGGTCCTTCAGCATCGCGAGGTGCGGGCTGAGGTCCTCGTTGATCTTCACCGGCTGGACGTCGAGCGGCGTCGACGGCAGCGCGCCCGCGCCCTCTGTGATGACCGTCTCTTCGATGTTCGTCGCGGGCATCCCGGCGGCCGGCGTGCGGCTGCGAACCGAGGCCGGCGCGGGGATCCCGAAGGGGACGGTCGCCTTGACCGCGGTCGGGCGGCCGGTGGACGGAGGCAAGACGTCGGACACGGCAGCGGCCAGGTGCATGACCCGGGCCAGCATCTCTTCGCGGATCTGCGCGCTCGGGGCCACCGTGCGCCAGTTCTCGATGATGCTCCGGACGCGGCGCGCCTCGATCAGGAGCGCCCTCGCGGCAGGCTCGTTGGCGAAGTTGGCGAGCCGCTCGATCATCTGATCGACCTGCCGCTCGACCGTCGGCACCTGCTGCATGCTCATCGTGGAGCGAAGCATCAGCGCCGCCACAATCCCCGCCGGCCCGTTCGGGGCACGACGGCAAGGATGGGAGCGAGGCGAGCGAGATCGGCCTCTTCGTAGATGCGGCGATCGAGCAGCGCCCGCAAGAGCGCGACGATGAGCGCCAGCACCAGGCTGAGGCCGCCCGCGATGATCACGATGAGCGTCTTGCCCGGCGGCTCGGGGCGCGTGGGCATGAACGCCGGGTCGAGGACGACGACCTGATCGGAGTAGCCGCCCAGCGACGAGCTCGCCTCGATCTGGGCGCGGAAGTAGTTTCGCTCGAGCTCGTTCATCTGATCGCGGGCCTCGCTCACGTCGCGTGACAGGCGCGCCCAGCTCGTCTCGAGACCGACGATGCTGCTCGCCTCTTCGTTTGGGGTGGGGGCGGCGTCCTTCTCGCCCTTGGCGGACTTCTCGCGGGCCGCGATCTCGGCGTCGATCTTGCGCTTGTTGTCGCGGAGCTTTTGCTTGGCCGCCTCGGGGTCGAGCTTGGCCGACGACTTGGTCGCGTTCGACAATCGAGAAGCGGCGACCTTCTCTTCTGCCGTGCGGAGGTTCTTCTCGGCGTCGGCCACGCGTGACTTCGCCGCCATGACGTCGGGGTGCTGATCGGTGAGCGTCGCCTTCTTGGCGTTCAGGTCCGACCGAGCCGAAGCGAGGGCCGCCTCGGCCGACGCGCGCGCGGCCTCGAGCTCGGGGTCGGCGGGGGCCTCGGCGGTGGAGTACACCGACGTCTCGCCCGAGATGGCGGCGTCGAGGCGCTGGCTCTGCCTGCGAAGCGCGTCGAGCGACGAGTCGCGCAGCCCGTCTTTGGCGGCCTCACGCTCGCGCGCGCGCACCGCGACGCCCGACGCGCTGGCGTTCTGGTCCATCGCGAACTCCGGGTGCTCGGAGAGGAACGTCGCGAGCTGTTGCTCCTTGGCCTTGAGCTCGGACTCGGCGCGCGACTTTTCGGCGGCGAGGAACTCGGTCTGCACCTTGGCCTGCTCGACGCGGAGGCGCTGGTTCTCCTCGATCAACGTCTGCGCCAGGCGCGCCGTCACCCGCTGCACGGCCTCGGGGTCGGGGCCGCGAAAGGCGATGGCGAACGTGTCGGTCGACCGCGCCTTGAACTGGATGTCCTTGCGAAACTCCTCGATCGCGTCGGAGACACCCTTCTCGCGCTTCATTTTCTCGTAGAGGTTGAGCTCGTCGATCAAGCCCTCGAGGCGGGCGCGGGCCTTGAGCATCTCTTCGAGGCGGGCGCCGAGGGTGAGGCTCCCCCCGCCGCGCTCTTCGTTCAGGCGCACGCCCTGCCGGTAGATGACGATCGTCTCGGACCGGTAGGTAGGCTTGCGAAGGACCGCGAAGCTGACGCCGGCGATCAGCCCGAGCGCGATGATGAACGCGCTCGGTTTCCAGTTGAAGATCGCCCGTCTCAGGATCCCGAGGAGGCGGGCCAGCTCGACGCCTGCCCCCTGCTCGCGGTCCTGCGGACCGAGGTCGCCATCCGCTGCCATGGGTCTCAGCTCCTCGCCTCTCGCATACCAGTCTTACCCACCAGGCCCAAGGGCCTGAGCCCGAGACGAGCAACGTCCCGCTCGTCGTACACCTTGGGGTCGAACGCGCCCGTGCCCATCGCCACCACCGGGAGCAGCCCCAGGAAGGCCAGGATGATGGCGCGGACCAGGACGAAGGTCTTGCTCACCTTCTCTTTGGCGGCGCCCCAATCGACCCGCTCGTAGCGGAGCGCGAGGCTCACCTTGTCGGAGCTCGACTCGAGATCGAGCCGGCGCTTGGCGTCTTGCGCGCCCTTGAGCCGCTCTTCGGCGCCCACGATGGCGCGCTCGAGGCCGGCCGCCTCGACGCGCAGCTCGCCCTTGCGCCACGGCGACGCGAACGCGTAGATGACGTATACCTTCTCGAGATCGCGCTGGTGACGAAACAGCTCGGCCTCGGCGTAGCTCACGGCCTCGCCCCTCAGCCGCTGCTCCATCTCGAAGCGCTCGCGGCGGATCTGCGCGTCGCGCTCGACGACGAGCTCGCCGAGGTCGCGCGCCATCGCGAGCGCCATCTCGGGCTCGGGCGCCGAGATGCTGATGGCGATGCGCGCCGAGCGCGGGGCTTCGCCGCCGTAGCGCTCGCGAACGAACTCGTTCTTGTAGACCTCGACCGACAGGTCCTCGCGGAAAGAGTCGAGCGCGAGCCGCGGGTTCTTGGAGCGGAGATCCGGCCGAAACCGGTGCTTCTCCATCAGCGCGAAGAGCGTGCGATCGGTGAAGACCGCGTACCAGACGTAGTCCGAGAGGCGCGCGTTCGTGTGGGCGTTGCCGACCTGGGCCTCGTCGCTCTCGGTCGCCGAGAGCACGACGGTGGCGGGGTACGAGCGCTGCTTGCGGTACTCGCGGACACCGACCAGGGCGACCAGCGCGACCGTGACGAAGAAAATGAAGAGCTTGCGCTTGCGCGCTCGACGGAACAAGCGCCCCACCTCGTCGACGACCCCGAACAGGTCGGGCTCCCGGTCCTCCCAACGCTTCAAGCGGCCCCCATCGCGGCTCGCAAAGAACGCTCGAGATCGCGCGCGCTGTCGTGCCAGGTGCCCCGGCCCGTGAGCGTGACGATCGTCGCCGGGTCGAACGTCGTTTCCAGGTTGGCCTCGAGCGCAGCCTCGAGCGCGACGGCGTCCTCGGGAGCGTGGAGCTCGCCCATCCGGGGATCATGGACCATGTCGGGGATGCCGCCTACCCGGCTCGCCACCACCGGGCGACCCGAGGCGAGGGCCTCGATCACGACGTTGGGGGTGCCCTCGGCGTAGCTCGGCAGCGAGAGGAGGGTCGATGCCGCGAGCCAGTCGGCGACCTTGAACATGTCCTGGTTGCCGGTCAGACGGACGCGTTCGCCCATCGGCTCTGCGATGCGGCGGCACTTCTCCGTGTCCTCGCCGTCGCCCACGAGCACGAGGTCGACGTCGGGGTGCCGAGGCGCGAGGCGGGCGAACGCGTCGAGCAGCTCGAAGACGCCCTTGCGTTTCTCGAGCCGGCCGACGAAGACGATCAGCCGCCGCGCCGGGTCGACCCCCAGGCTGCGCCGGGCCTCGGCCGCGTCGCGGATGCGGAAGACCTTGTCGTCGACGCCGTCCTGGACGACGTCGACGCGGTCGGGCCGGGCCCCGTGGCGGATCGCCGCTTCGGCCAGCGGATCGCTGACGGCGACGATGCGCGCCGCGCGCGGGAACGCCCAGCGAATCCACCGGCCCGGCCCCGGGAGCTTGGCCCCGACGTTCATGTCCCCCCCGTGCAGCTTGATGGCGACTGGCACACCGAGCGCTCGGCCGAGCAAGATCGACGCCACCCCGTCAGGGTACGCGAACGGCGAGAGGATCACGTCGAACGTGCCGCGCGCCAGCGCCACGGTGGGCGCCACCGAGACAGCGTAGAGGGGCGCGTGGGCGCCGAGGACCCGCGGGACGTGGAGGAACCGCGGATGGCGGACGTCGAGCGCCTCGAACGTGTCGCGCGGCGGGACGGCCGAGAGGTTGCCCGCGCGGCTCTTGCCCGAGAAGAGCCCGGCGCCAGGGAACCACGGCACCGGGTTGACGACGCGAACCTCGTGACCGTTGTCGCGGAGCGCGGCGAGCTGCTTCAGGTTGTACGGCCCGAACGTGGGCTCGACCCGATTCGGGAAGATCCGCGTGAGGACGAGGACTCTCACGCGCCGGGCAGACCGGGGAAGACGCGGTGCAGCTGGAGGAGCTTGAAGATCGCGAGCGGCTGATCGCGCACGCCCGCGACGCGAACCTCTCCGCCGTAGCCGCGCACGCGCTTGAGGAGCGACACGAGGGCGCCGACCCCCGAGCTGTCGATCAGGCGCAAATGAGAGAGATCGACCGTGATGCTCTTGCGGCTCTCGGTGACGAGCTGATCGAGCACGGGGCGCAGCTCGGGAGCCGTGAGCGCGTCGAGCGTCCCGTCGATCTTGAGGAGCGTCTCGTCGCCGCTGTCCGTTCGCGTGTGGCCCATGGTTTCTCTCTCGGTAACTCAGCCGCGGCCCGACGTGAAGACCGTCTCAGGGCGGCGCGGACTTCTTTCGCTCGCCCTGGCGGCAGCGCTTCACGAGGGTCAGGACGTTCGGCGGCCCGGCCTGGTAGCGCAGCTCGTCCATGAACGATCGGATGATGAACAGCCCCATTCCCCGCTCGGGCATCTCGTCGGGCGGCTCGACGTATTGGGCGGGGTCGAAGACCCGGCCGTGATCTTTGATGGCGATCGTCAGCTCGCGCGTCGCGTCGTCGACGGCGCGGTGGTGAATCACGACCTCGATGTTGCCGGGCGGGGTGCCGCTGGCCCGGATGTCCCTGTAGCCGTGCAGCACGATGTTGTTGAATGCCTCACTGAACGCGCTCACGACCTCGGTCGCGAACTGCTCGGCGTCGTCGGCCTCGACGAACTTGCAGGCCCCCCCAATCACGCGGACCGCGATGTCGCGGTACTCGATCGAGCCCGGGACAGAGAGCGTGATCACGACGCCGAGGCTACACGACTGGCGCGTTTTTAGCCTATAAAGGTGGCGTGCTGCCCACCGTTCGGATTGCGAAGCGCGCCGTGGACCTCTTGGGGGGCGCGGCGCTCGCTGCGCTGACCGCGCCAATGGCGCCCCTGGTCGCGCTCGCCATCTACCTCGATGACCCCGGGCCCATCATCTACAAGCAGCGACGCGCGGGGATGCTCCGAGGCTTCGAGAAAAAGGACGGCATCGACACGCCCGTCTTCGAGCTCTTCGACATGTACAAGTTCCGGACGATGCGGGTCGACGCCGAGAAGCTCACCGGCGCCGTCCTCGCCACCGAGAACGACCCGCGCATCACGCGTATCGGCCGCATCCTGCGCAAGACGCGGCTCGACGAGCTGCCCCAGATCGTGAACATCCTGCGGGGCGACATGAGCCTCGTGGGCCCCCGCCCCGAGCGCCCCGAGCTGCTCATCAACCTCGCGCTCGCCATTCCGTTCTTCGAAGAGCGCATGCGCGACGTGAAGCCCGGCCTCACCGGCCTCGCACAGGTGTCGCTCGGCTACACGGGCCGCGCGTTCGAGGGCAGCGAGGCGTCGACGTTCGAAGACTCGCTCCTCAACCCCTTCGACCTGCCCGAGACCGAGGGCTCGCAAGCCGACGACATGAGGATGAAGCTCCTCTTCGATCTCGCGTACGCGGCGGCCCTCGAGACGCTCGCGAGCTTCCTCGCCATGGAGGCGAAGGTCATCCTCAAGACGCCCTGGGTCATGCTCCGGGGCGTGGGCCGGTAGGCACACTTTTCCGCCCCCGCATCCGATGCTACGAAGATCGGATGTCCAAGGCCGAGCGGCGCGTCCTCTTCCTCGAGCTCAACGAGCTGACCTGGTCCGTGATCGACAGGCTCATCGCCGAGGGCCGCATGCCGGCCTTCGAGAAGCTCAAGCGCGAGGGCACATGGGCCTCTCCCGAGAGCGTCGATCAGCCCCCGCACCTCGATCCGTGGATCACGTGGGTCACCGTCCACACCGGCGTCGACCGCAGCACCCACGGCGCGAGCGTGCTCGAGCAAGACTCGTCGACCATCCACGCGAAGCGCAGCTGGGACTACGTCGTCGACGCCGGCAAGTCGGTCGGGGTCTTCGGCAGCATCAGCGCCTACCCGCCGCGCCCCGTCCCCGGCTTCATGGTGCCCGGCCCGTTCGCGCCCGGCGATCAGACGTACCCCGCCTATGCCATGCCGATCCAGGCGCTCAACCGCAAGTACACCCAGGTCCACCACAAGAACGCGGGTGAAGACGGCCCCCTCTCGATGGTAAAGGCGGGCGTCGAGCTGATGGGCCTCGGCCTCAAGCCGCGCACGGTGGCCCGGGTCCTCGCGCAGCTCGCGCGCGAGCGCGTCAAGCCGCACGACTATTGGCGGCGCGTCGTGCTCCAGCCGCTCCTCAACTACGACTTCTTCGAGAAGCTCTACACGCGCTACCGGCCGCATTTCGCCACCTGGCACTCGAACCACGCCGCGCACTTCATGCACCACTACTGGCGCGCGTGGGACGACTCGAAGTTCACCGCCAAGGCGTCTCCCGAAGAAAAGCAGAAATACGGCGAGGCATTGCCCTACGGCTACGAGATCGCCGACGAGATCCTCGGCAACTTCATGAAGCTCGTCGATGACGATACCGTCCTGGTCGTCGCCACGAGCATGGGCCAGCAACCCTACGTCGCCGACTTGTTCCCCGAGGGGCGCATCGTCGTCCGCTTCAAGGACATCAAGCGCCTCCTCGATTTCATGGGCATCGAGGGGGTGACCGAGATCGTCCCCACCATGGTGCCGCAATACAACGTGAAGATCCCCGACCCCCAAAAGCGCAAGCGCGCGATCGAGCTCTTGGGCAAGGCGCACTGCACCGGCAACGCCCGGCCCCAGACGTTCTTCGTCGAAGAGACGGGCGAGATCCTCACCATCACCCCCGGCGGGCTCGACCGCCCCAACCCCGACCTGCGCTACTTCTTTCCCGATGTCGCCAAGGCCAAGCCGAGCGGCTACGACCTCGAAGAGTTCTTCGTCTGCGACACGCCCACGCCCAAGCAGGGCATGCACCACCCCACGGGCGTGCTCGGCATCTGGGGCCGCGGCATCAACGCGGGCGTCGAGCTCAAAGACACGACCAACCTCGACATCCTCCCGACCGTCCTCACGTTGCTCGGCATCCCGGTGCCGTCCCATCTGCCCGGGCGCGTGCTCGGGCAGGCCTGGGGCGACGAGACGGCGCGAGCACGCGTGGCGCAGCCTTCGGCGGTGGCGCAGGCGTAGCGCCGCGCACGGGGCGCGCGGTGGCCGCGCCCCGTCGTGCGATGATGCGACGTGCCTTCGTCGCAGGTGTCGTGGGACGACGTCAGATACCTCGAGGCGCTCGAGCGGCTCGGTAGCCTCGGGCGCGTCGCCCGAGAGCTCCGGGTATCGGTCTCGACGGTCTACCGGCGCATCGCGATCGTCGAGCGCGCGGTCGGAGCCAGGTGCGTCATGCAGGGCACCGCCGAGCTCACGCCTGCGGGCAAGCACCTCGCGTCGGTGGGCAAGCAGATGGCGACCGCGATGGCCGCGGTCGAGCAGACGGTGCGTCACGCCCGCGAGACCGTCGACGGTGCCGTCAGCCTCACGACGGTCGAGGGTTTCGTCCCGCTGCTCGCCGAGCCGCTCGCGACGCTCTCGGCCCGCCACCCCAACCTGCGGGTGCGACTCGTCATCGCCGACCAGGGCCCGAGCGTGCGCAAACAAGAGGTCGACATCGCCCTCGCCGTGATCGCCAAGCCTCCCGCAGGCCTGTGGGGTCGCCGCCTCTTCGCGATCCGGTACGGCGCGTTCGGGACGGCGCAGGCCGCGCGCGCGAAATCGCCGCGTTGGCTCCTTGCCGACCGAACGCCGGAGCACGCCGAGTGGGAGACGCGACAGGGGGCGGAGCCGATCTTGCGGACGAACTCTCTCTTGGCGGCGCTGGCCCTCGCCCGTGAGGGGGTCGGGCTCGCGGTGCTCCCCAAGCGGCTGGCCGCGCTCTATCCCGACTTGGTCGAGGTCCCGCGCTTCGCGCCCTCGCTCGAGATGCTCGACCGACCGGCCTGGCTGCTCACCCACCCGGACCTTCGGACCGTGGGGCGGGTGCGCGCGACGATGGACGCGGTCATTCGAGCGTTCGCCGAGTAGCGAGCGGCCGGCTTTCGCAAATTTGCGAATCGGGTTTGCAGCGTCTCCGCTGGGCGAGACCGGCCGTCGTGCGTAACGAAGGCGCATGCTCCTTCGACCCATTCACGCCCTCGGGCTCGGCGTCCTCGTGCCTCTCCTCGCCTGTTGCGGATCGACCTCCGACGGCGACGCCGTCCTCGTCGACGACGACGGTCAGACGACCGGTGGTGGCGGGCAAGGCGACGGCGGCGCTCCGTTCCTGGACACGTATCCGCTCTCGGCTGCGTTTCCCGAGGGCGGGGCCTACGACGCGATCGACCACGCGTTCTTCGTCGGCAGCTTGGGGGACGGTTCGATCCACCGCGTCGACGCCGCCACCGGAGCGACCGAGCAAGTCTTCGTCGAGTCGGCCGAGGGCCCGTGGTGGACGCTCGGCCTCCCCGTCGACGAGAGCCGGCGTAAGCTCTGGGCCTGCGCCATGAAGGACCTGCGGGGCACCGGCGCCGATCCGCAGTACGACGGCTGGGTGTGGTCCTTCGATCTTGCTACCGGCGAGCGCGAGATCGCGGCGCCGCTCACGGCCGGCGACGCGGAGGCCACGTGCACCGACGTCGTCGTCGACGCGGACGGCACGGTCTACGTCACCGACCGTGACTTCGGCAACGTCTACACGGTCGGCGCGGGCGGCGATGTCGCGCTGTTCGTGGCCGACGCGCTCCTCGAGGGTGGGCTGGCCGGCCAGAACGCCGCCGTCATCGTCCCCGGGACGCGCACGATGCTCGTCACGGTGTACTCGCCCGCGCGGCTCGTGGCGATCGACCTCGACGCGCGGTCGGTGCGAGCGGTCGACATCGAGGGCGACTTCGCTGGCGGCGACGCCCTCGCCGGAGCCGACGGGCTCGCGTACGCCGATGGCGCCGCGTGGGTGGCGTTCGACTCGCGGGTCGTGAAGCTCACCCCCGCCGACGCGAGCTGGTCGGCGGCGACGGCGACCGCGCACACGGTGGCCGGAGGCATGACCGACGTCGTCGCGGCCGGCGGCGCGCTCTACTTGCTGAACGGCCAAGCCATCCGGTTCGCGCTCGGGCTGCCCACCGATCCGTTCCAGCTCGAGCGGTTCTCGCCCGCCGATTGACGGCGCCGCGCTCTTGACGCGCGGCCGGCCCGCAGGCCATTGCGACGTGATGAGAGCCCGCAGAGCCGCAGCGCTCGCGCTCGTCGTCGCCGGGTGCGGCGCGAGGACGCCCGTCGACGTAGATGGCGCCGGCACCGGGGGCGCGCCGGGCGGCGGCGGACCTTCGAGCAGCAGCTGGGGCCCGAGCGCACCGACGTCGAGCGGCGCGGGCGGGGGCGATCCGTTCGATTGCCCCGCGCTCGCGTGGGCGGGCGATCCCGTCTCCGTTACCTTCGGCGGCGCCGCGCTCTCACCGCGCCTCGTCCGCACTGGCGCGGCGGAGTGGGCGGTCGTGTTCGAGAGCAACGACGCGGGCGGCAGCCTCGTCGCCTCGTTCGCGGTTTCGGATGCGTTCGGAGCGTGGCCCCCCACTATCGGGGCCGTCGACGCCCACCTGCCGGTGAGCCAGCGCTTCGCGGCGACGCAAGGCGACCCCGGTCAGATCGCGTTCGCGGTGACCGGCTTCGCCGGGAGCACCGTGCTCGCGCAGTCCCCGCCGGGCGCGAACGGCTGCACCCTCGTCGACTGGCCGGGGCCGGTCGGGCCGCTCGGCTTCGCCGCGCGTTCACCGGCGGGCTCCTACCTCCTCGGCCGCTACGCGCCGATCGCCGGCGGCACGGCCATCGCGCTGGATCTCGTCTCCGGGTTCGAGCCCGACCCGACGGTGATCGACCTGGGCATGCTCGCGTGCTCCGTCGATCGCATACCCGCCGACGTCGCGGCCGCGCCGGGCGGCGGGTGGCTCGTCGCGAGCGCGTCGCAGGCTCCGTTCGGCGCCTGCGACGCCGCCTCGGGCGCGCCGCGGTACATGCAAGTGCACCGGGTCGACGGCGCCGTCGCGACGCAGGCCTTCGCGTCGGACGACCTCGGGCCAATCGCCGAGGTCATTCTGGCGAGCCGCCCGAACGGCGCGTGGCTCGGCATCCACGCGGCCGGAGAGAACCAGTTCTCCGTCTACCCGGTGACCGCCGACGGCGTCATCGATTTCGCGCAGCTATGGGCGCTCGTGGGCGAGCACACCGAGACAGCGCGCCACGCCCTCGTCAGCACGACCGACACCTGGGCCGCGGCCGCGCTCATCCCCAACGAGAGCATCCCCGGGGGCAGCTTGACGGTCCACGCGGTCTCGGCTCTCACGACCGTGTCGGTGCCCCACGACGGCGCCGTCGTTCCATCCGGTGTGCCCTCGATGGTGATGTCCGACGAGGCCGACTCGTTCCTCGTCGTGTACGAGGACGCGAGCGGCGTCCTGCCCGCCATCGGCCTCCGGCGCGCCGACTGCGTCGTGCGTTGACTCGCCTACTGTGAGCGAGCCCTGACGCGACGACTTACTCGCAGCTGCCCCCGCAGCCCGCACGGGCCCGAATCACGTCGGCGAACGGCTTCACCAGCGGGTTCGAGTCGGCCCTCTGGAGAGCGGACTGCACCGAGGGGAAGGAGAGGTCGATGTCGAGGCTCGGGTGATGCACGAACCGGTCGAGAATCGGGGCGACCTGCGCGTGATATTGCTCGGAGACGTAGAGCGGATTGCGCCCGAGGGCGTAGGCCCAGAGGGGTGCGCCATCGACGTCGGCGTTCAGATCGGCGCCGTGCGCGAGCAACGCATCGATCATCGGGAGAGGCTTCGGCGCACGAACGGCGACCGACAGCGGGCGCTGGCCGGCGTGGTTCGCTGCGTTCGGATCGGCCCCCGCGGCGAGCAGCAAGGCCTGCACCTCGGGCCCACGCTGGGTGTACATGAGCCGGAGCAGGGGCGTGTCGCCGTCGGCTGCCCGCCCCTCGACGTCGGCGCCCGCCTCGAGCAGGAGCTTCAGCACCTCGAGGTAGCCCCAGTGGGCATACTGATCGATCACGACGACGAGGGGCGGCAACCCGATCGAACCGGGGTCGTCGAGGGGCGCACCAGCGGCGACGATCGCGCGCAAATCGTCGGGCGGCAACGCCGCATAGACACCGGTCTGGAACACCGTCGCCATGAGCGGCGTGTACTTGCCGCCCCACGTGCGCGCGCTCGGATCGAGCCCGCCGTCGAGCAGGTGCTGGATCGGCGTGCGGTGCGCGCGCTCGTCGAACCAGAGCGACCACACGCGATCGTGCTCGACCTGCTTGTTCGTCAGGATCTCCGCGACCTCCTCCGCGCTCGGTGCCTTTGCCGCCTGCACCTCGGCATCGAGGTCCCAGTCGATGGCACCCGCCGCCAAGAGATGCTCGACGAGCGCGGTGTTCCCATGTTGCCGCGCGATCGCGAGCGCCGTTTCCCCGCTCTCTACCTCGTCTGATTCGTACCTGGACCGCACGACCGACAGTGCCCTGACGTTCACGTCGGCCGACGCGTCGAGCAGCAGCTGCGCAGCCTCCACGGCTGCACCATGGTCGTCCCAGCTCGCGGTGAACATCAGCGGCGTGGCTCCCCCGATGGCAGCGGAGCCGACGTGGTTGCCGCCGCCCCACAGCGAGCCCGCACAGACGAGGTTCGGGTCCGCGCCGTTCTCGAGCAGGACGCGCACCATGGTGACGCGCTCCGAGGCCGTGGACAGGCCGCTGCCATCGTGCGACCTCTTCTGGGTGGTGGCGTGGTGCAGCGTGGTCTCTCCGCTGCGCGTGCCCGTGCACCCCGCGCACAAGGGCTCGACGTCGATGTCGGTGAGATTCGGATCGAGACCTGCGGCGATCATCGGCTCGAGCACCGTGGCGCCGAGTCCGTTCCCTGCAACGGCCCAGAGGAACTTCACCCAGGGCAGGAAGCAGCTTCGATCGGCATCAGAGGCTGCGACCGCCGCGATACCCTCGAGCACGAACGCCTCGACACGGTAGCGGGCACCTTGGTCGACGATGGTCCAGGCGTCGTGTCCTCGCACCGTTTGCAGAGACGCAGGGCAGGCATCGACGGCGCTTTCGTGGTGCGCCGCGCCGCCGCCCTCGAGCGGAGCATCACCCGGTGCGCAGCCCCCGAGGGCGAGGACGGCGAGCGAGAGAAGAACCAGCTCTTGGACGAGTCGAGCAACCACGGTCACCTCCGGAGCGCGCCCATTGGAAGAAGCGTGCCTGGCCACGAGCCCAGCAAATGACGGAGCCGCACCGCCCTACGGGGTGGCGGTCGCCAGCCCGAGCCACGACGTCATGCTCCGTTTCGAGGAGGGATCGACGATCACGAGCGCGGGCCGCATACCATTGGCGTCGCCAGCCCGCTGGCGTCCGCCAGCCGGCGAGCCGGAGCCTTGCCCGTCACGGCCGGCGGCGCGGGCATGCCACGTGCGCGCCGGTCACTCGCCCTTGACGTGGTCGATCAGGCGCCTCAGCCCCTCTTCGACGCCGACCGTGGGCGCGTAGCCGAGCTCGTCGGAGATGCGGCCGATGTCGGCGAGCGACTCGCGGATATCGCCCGACCGGGGCGCGGCGAAGGTTCGTTCGATCTTCTTGCCGACGATCCTCTCCACAGCCTCCAAGAGGCCGAGGAGCGTCGTGCTCTTGCCGCACGCCACGTTGTAGGCCCGCCCGCCGATGCCGGGTGTCACCCCGGCGCGGTAGTTCGCGTCGACGACGTTGCCCACGTAGACGAAGTCACGAGATTGTCCGCCGTCCCCATAGATCGTGACGCCTTCGCCCTTTAGCGCGCGGTCGACGAAGATCGAGATCACCCCCGAATAGGCCGAGCGCGGGTCCTGCCGCTCACCGAAGACGTTGAAATAGCGGAGGCTCACCGTCTCGACGCCGTAGAGCTGATTCCACACGCCGAGGTAGTGCTCGCCCGTGATCTTCTCGACGCCATAAGGAGACATCGGCGCCGCGCGCATCGTCTCGCGCTTCGGCATCTCGGGGTCGTCGCCGTACACGGCTGCAGAGCACGCGAAGACGACGCGCTTCACGCTCCGGCGCTTCGCGGCCATCAGCACGTTGAGGGTGCCCTGGATGTTCACGTCATGCGTCTCTTGCGGGTGCTCGACGCTGTACGGAACGCTGACCACCGCCGCCTCGTGGTAGATGAGGTCGCAGCCCGTGGCGTAGTAGTCGAGCTGCGGCGCGTCGCGGACGTCGGCCTCGACGAGCTCCACCTTGGAGGTGAGATGCGCGAGGTTCTCTCGCCGGCCGCTCGACAGGTTGTCGTAGGCGACGACCTGATGGCCCTCTTTCACGAGGCGGTCACAGATGTGCGAACCGATGAACCCTGCACCACCCGTCACGAGCACCTTCACGCGAGGCTCCTTCGTTCCCCCTTGTCTACTCGAACGGGAGGACGATGGCACGAGCCGCGCTGCACCGGGCGCAGGCGCGGCCGCCGAGATGCGTTAGCCTCTTCGCGTGAGCTCCACCCTCGAGCGCCTCAAGGACGATGCCGAGCCGCCGCTGACGACACCGGACGAGGCGGGGCTCTGGGTGTTCGTTCGCGATCTCGACTGGCCGGACCCGTCCCCGGAGCTCGAGGGGCTGATGGAGCGGGTCGAGGCGGGGGCCGCGCTGCTGTGGAGAGAACGCGAGCTGGAGCGGGTGATCGCGATCTGGGACGCGTACCGAGTGCTCAACCAGCGGTTCCGGGCGGCGCGAATGGCCTGGTCGGCGCAAGGAACGGCGATCACGCTTCCGCCAGGCACCTACCCGCAGCAACTCGGGACCTACGCGATCGTGCGTGGGGAGGAGACGTTCGCGCGCGTCCTCGCGTCAGCCACGGCCGCATCGGCGCTCGCTGCGGAGCCCGGCTTCCTCGCTCACGGCGCGGCGCTCGTGGGGTTGGACGATCTCTTTCGCCGCGCCCTCGATGATGTGGACGAGCGCGCGCTCGAGCGGCTCGCCGGTGTCGACGCGAAGTCCGAGAGAGATGCGCGCGCGGCCGCGTGGCGAACGATGTCCGAGAGCTACGGCGCGCTCGACGAGGCGCGGTTCTGGGAGGTGGTGGCCGAAATCGACTGGGCCGACGCAGAGAACGAGCCGATGGCCGGCGTGGTGCTCGCTGCGCTCGGCGCCACCGGGGTCGTGGCGTTCTCGGCGCGACGCCTCGTGCTCGCGGGGCGCCTCGAGGAGCGCCTGCTCGACTGGGAGAACGCGACCGGTGAGCGCATCGAGGCCGGGGACGATTCGTTCCGCGACCTCATCAATCACCTGATCGGATTGGGACGCGAGGCCTACGAGCGCGCCCTCGCCGACCCCGCGAGCGTGCGAGCTCGCGCGCGAGCTCGCGACTACCGGGAGTCGTTCGCGTACGTGGAACAATGGGCGTGGGAAGCGACCCCGATCGACGCCATGAAGCCTCGCTCGTAGGACCCGGGCGCGGTAGCCTCGACCCCGTGAAGCCCTGGCTGACATGCCTGGTGGCGCTCTCGCTCGGCTCGTGCAGCTTGAGACAGCGGGCGTGCGCCGAGAAACCTGACAAGACCGTCCTCGTCCCGCGTGCGTCGGCGTCGGCGGG
>ERZ761602.4597-NODE-4597-length-17449-cov-3.875992_pt1 | contig 17449 bp, 13 predicted proteins | sample MGYA00512165_ERZ761602 | MGnify/ENA primary metagenome ERZ761602 (study PRJEB28899, sample SAMN02445085) | bioreactor sludge metagenome | biome: EBPR sludge; isolation source: Thorneside wastewater treatment plant | place: Australia: Brisbane, Thorneside... | reverse complement strand
CTTTAATACTAACGGGATGATGCGAGGGGTGCTGCGCGCCGGCAAAACGTCCGAGATCGCGCTCTTCGGAGACGAGTGAGCCTTCGGGCTTGTCATAAAACACCTATGGCCATCGCTGCCGCATAGCATGTTTACGACATGGAACGCGCTCCTGCGTTTCCGTAGGGTTTCCGGAAATACTGCGGGCAAAACCGAACAAGGGGGAATTTCCGGATGAACAACAGAGCTTTTCTTTGTGTTGCCCTGCTGGCGACAACAGTGGTGCCGCAGACCGTGTTTGCACAGGACGTGCGGGAGAGCGCGTCGGACGACGTTTTGTCCGGCGAGATCATCGTCACGGCGCGTAAGCGCGAGGAACGGGCGATTGACGTACCTGCTTCCATCAATGTCTTTTCCGGAGACACGCTCGCCGCGACCGGCGTGACCTCGCTCGTCGATCTTCAGTTCCAGACGCCGGGCCTCAAGATTGCGCAGGGCGGCGGCGGCACACGCGTTTCGCTGCGCGGCGTTGGTACCAACATCAGCAGTGGCAGCCCCTCCGTCGCCGTTCATATCGATGGAATCTATATTCCGCGTCCCCGCTTCGCACTCACCGAAATGTTCGATATCGGGCGCGTTGAAGTGCTGAAGGGGCCGGAAGGCACGCTTTACGGGCGAAACGCGACTGGCGGCGCCATCAACATCGTGACGGAAGGGCCGGGGCCTGAACTCGCGGCGGATGGCTACGTCGGCTATGGCAGCCGCGACCTTCTCACCGCGCAGGCGGGCGTTTCCGTGCCGTTCGATGATCGAGGCGGTATTCGCATCAGCGCCGCTTTTGCCAACGACGATGGCTATACGAAGAACCTGAATGCGAGCGGCGGTGAGATCGACGATCGCAATTACCGCGCGATCCGCGTCAAGGGCGATTACGATCTCAGCGAAACGTTGTCGGCCTCCTTCACGGCTCAGTATGTCGACGATGAAGGCACGGTCAGCTTCGGTAACAGCAACAACCCAGACTCTCCCGTCTACGCGAGCGATCCGCCTGAACAGCGCGAAAGCGTGCGGCGAATCAATGTCGATACGCCGCCAGAATCCGATCAGGAAGGTCTGTTGCTTTCGGGAACGCTTAGCCTCGATCTCGGCGGCGTGACGCTGAAATCGCTGACCGGGTACATCGATTACAAGTCGACGTCGCGCGTGGACGTCGATGGCTCCGGGGGATTCATTGCGTACTCCGATACGGATTCGCGTTCGAAATTCTTCTCGCAGGAATTCCAGCTTTCCGGCGGCAATGCCGATAGCGTCAGCTGGACCACGGGCCTCTATTATTCGAAGGAGAAGAACAGAAGTTCCGCGATCGAGACCGATGCAGACTATCCGGATCCGACAGGGTTCGTCTACACGGATCAAACCCAGGTCTTCAAATCGCGCAGCGCCGCCATTTTCGGTGAAGCGACGGTCGCGCTTGGTACGCGCAGCTCGGTTCTGGTCGGCGCGCGTTACACCGAAGAGAAGCAGACAGGCGAAAGCGCTTTCGCTGCGCCTCTCTTCTTTCCGGACCCGATCCTCCGCTCGTCATCCGTGAAGGATGATGCGTTCACGCCGAAAATCGTATTCGAACACAGGCCGTATGACGGCGGGAAAATCTACGCAAGTATCACGCGCGGCTTCAAGAGCGGCGGTGCCAACCTTTCCACCACCGCAAACACCTACAAGCCCGAAAAGATCTGGGCCTACGAGGTCGGCACCAAGAATCGCATCGCGGGCGGCCTCGCCGAGATCAGCTTCGCGGGCTTCTACTACGACTACACCGATCTGCAGCTTCGCACGGTTCTGTTCACCGATACCGGTATCATCACGCGTATCACGAACGCGGCCAAGGCGGAGATCTATGGTGCCGAGCTTTCGGCGGCCGTGCATCCGGCCGAGGGGCTGAGCTTCGATTTCAACGGAGCATGGATCGAATCTGAACTCAAAAACTTCGTCTCGCCCGTCACGCAGACGCAGCTTGACGGGCTGCCGATGCCGCTCACGCCGAAATGGAGTTTCACGGCAGGTGCGCAGTACAGCACGCCCATCGGTTCGGCGGGCAAGCTGACGGCGCGCGGAGAGTTGAGTTATCAGTCGTCCGTGATTTTCCCGCAGTTCACCGACCTCGCGCGCGAACGGCAGGACGGATACACGCTGCTCAACGCCAATCTGCGTTACGATCTGCCGGGCGAAAACATCTATGTCGCGCTCATCGGGCGCAATCTCACGAACAAGAATTATCTGACACAGCGTTTTTTCTACGCCGGCTTCGCGGACACCGAGTTCTACGGCACGCCGCGTACCATCGAGGCGCGCGTCGGTTTCAAATTCTGATCTCACCCCTTGTAGTGGAACATATATCCTCATGATCCGGGCACGCCCCTTCGATTACCCCTATGACGGCAAGCTGGATCCGAAAGCGGTCGGGATTCTCGTCATCGATCTGCAGACGGACTATTTGTCGAACGACGGCTATTTCGCGCGCAAGGGCTATGACCCAGCGCCGCTGCGCGCGATCATCCCGGCGGTTGAGCGGCTTGTATCGGCTGCAAGGGCGGCGGGGTGCCGGATCATCTGGACGCGGCAGGGATACAGGTCCGATGCGGCCGACGCGTCGCCATACGACAGGTGGCGTGCGGCTCGGGCCGGTATCGAACTCGTCGCCGGGGACAGCGCGGCACTGCTCCGCGGGAGTCCGGGATACGACATTATTCCCGAACTTGCCCCGCACCCTGGCGATATCGTCGTCGACAAGACCGCGAACGGTGCCTTCTACCAGACAGATCTCGAACTCGTGCTGAAGGCGCAGGGCATCACGCACCTGCTGTTTTCCGGTGCGACGACGGACGTCTGCGTCCACACCACCTTGCGGGAAGCAACGGACCGGAAGTACCAATGCCTTCTTGTGGAAGATGCCTGCGCGAGTTGTGACGCCTATGCCCATGATGCGGCCATCCATATGGTGACGGTCGAAGATGGAATCTTCGGCGTCGTCGCCACGGTGGATGCGGTGATCGCCGGACTTGAAGACGCCATCCGCGCCGAATGAGCGGACTGCCCGGCGATCCGTTGCCCCGCACAATTGGGGCTGGCGCGCTCGCCGCGCTCACGGCCGGCATCGTCATCGGCAGCGGTATTTTCAGAACACCGTCCGAGATCGCCGCGCTCGTCGGGTCGCCGTACCTCATTCTGCTGGTCTGGGTTGTGGGCGGCGCGATCACGCTTTGCCTCGGCCTCTGCCTCGCAGAACTTGGCGCGATGTTTCCGCGTGTCGGAGGGCTTTACGTCTATCTCGAAGAGGCATTCGGGAAGCCGGTCGCGTTCATGTTCGGATGGACCTTCCTGCTCATCAATCCCGCGAACTGGGCGGCGATCTCGCTGATCGCAGCCGCTTACATTGGCGCTGCGTTCGGGCTTGATCCCGGCGCCGACCGCTGGCTTGCGACAGCCGCGCTCGCGGTGGTCACCATCATGAACGTCGCGTCGGTCACGCTTGCCACGCGGTTCACCAGCATATTCACCTTTGCCAAGGCGGGGGCATTGCTTTCGATCGCTGCCGTCATCATCGTTTCAGGCGTGGATGCTGGTGACGGCGGCGCGCGCGGTGTAGGGTCCATGGGTGCGTTCGGCCTCGCGCTCATTGCCGTGCTCTGGCCCTATGAAGGCGTGGCAGCGGCAAGTGCGATGGCAGGGGAAGTGCGCGACCCATCGCGCAACATACCGCGCGGGCTGATCGGCGGCGTTCTCATCGTCACTTTTCTTTATCTCGTCATCAACGTTGCCTTCCTGGCCGCACTCAACCCGGAGGTAATGGCAGCGTCGCGTTTCGTTGCCCGTGATGCCGCAACGGTGGTGCTTGGCGAAAGCGGCGGTGTGGCTGTGGGCGCTGCGGCGGCGGTCGCCGTGCTGGGCGCGCTCATCGCGGCCGGAACCTGCGATCCAAGGGTCTTGTTTGCAATGGCGCGGGATCGCTTGTTTTTCGCGCGCGTCGGAGACGTTCATCCGCGCGCGCAAACACCCTATGTCGCAGTGCTGGTATCGGCAGTGTTCGCCATGCTCTACGTGTGGGTCAGCACTTTCGAGGCGCTTGCCGCCCAGTTCGTGCTCGGCATGTGGCTGTTCTATGCGCTCTGTGTGGTTGGGCTCATTCGGCTACGGATCACAAAGCCCGATCTGCCGCGCCCATATCGAATGCCGGGGTTCCCCTGGCTGCCCGGCCTGTTTCTTGCCGCGTCGCTGGGGCTGCTCGTGAACGCGCTCATCGCGCTGCCGCTCATCAGCCTTACGAACATCGCCGTCGTCGCGATGGGCTATCCCGTCTACAAAATCTGGCAGCGATACGCCGCGCGCTCATAGCGTGCGGAGAAACAGGTCAAACAGCTGCGCTTGCGAGTGGATTTCGAGCTTCGCGTAGATATTTCGCTTGTGGTTCGCGACTGTGCCGGCTTCGATGCCAAGCAGACGCGCAACGGATTTGGCCGAGTGGCCCTTCAGCATCATCTCGATGATTTCCACCTCGCGTTCCGTGAGCTTGTCCGGCGCGATCGCGCGTACCTTTTCGGGCAGATTGAACGTAGTCGGCAGCGCGCCGGCATCACCGTTGCCGCCGTGCCTCAATTGCCCGCGAACAAAAGCTGTCACCAAGGGCAATACAGATTGAAAACTGGCGATCTCGGTCACAGCGAAGGGTGATGCAGGCGCCTCGCGTTCGATGAAGAGGTGTGCAGACATGCCTTCATCCAGATGCACGATATAGCGCAGTTCGTCGATCACGTCGGTGAAGCGGTAGTGCCGCCGGTAGAATTCCGATGACGTGAAGGCTTCCGGCGCAATATCTCCCAGCCGGAAAAGGCCGCTGTGTCCGTCGGAATCGACCCGGCAGAATGGATCCAGCATATGAAGGCCGCGAATGTAGCTCTCCATCTGCTCGCCAATGCGTGCAAAGTTGAGGTTCGTGTGAACAAGCGTGGGCTGTCTGCCTCGTTCGAATCGAAAGACAATAAAATTTCGAAATGTGCAGAGCGTTTGAAGCTGTTCGCACAATACATCAAAGCCGCGCGCTCCGCGCGGCGCCTCTAAAAGATGTTCGACCAGAATCATAATATCAGAGACTTACTAGCATCGAATCAGCTCAGGTTGACCAGCCGTCGTTTTATTCATGGCCATGCGATCATGTCGAATCGCCTGAAGGCTTACAGGAAGGGGGTTCGTCGCTCGGTAGCGGACACGGCATCGCGTTTCCGCCGCGCAGGTGAATGACAGCCATGGTCTTTGCCGGCAAATCTTCTTGGTCTTTATGGCAAACTCGCCTTATGCGGGGGCATGGGCCAAAAGTTGTTCGAACAAAATCCGCGTTCGGTTGCCGACAGCCTCGGCAAGGCGCTGATTCTGACTGTGCTCGTGCAGTTGCTGGCAACCAGCACGGCGCTGGTGCTTCCTCCCATCGCGCCGCGCGTTGCTGCGGATTTTGGCGTGGAGGCCCATGTCGTCGGCTATCAGGTCAGCCTGCTTTTCACGTCCGGCGCGTTTGGATCCGTACTGGCCGGCGCGCTGATCCGCAGTTTGGGTGCTGTGCGCACCGAACAATTCGGAATGGGCATGTTCGCGCTTGGGCTGCTCGGGCTGGCGACGGCCAACATCTCTGTCGGCGTGATCGCCTCTCTGCTCATCGGCTTTGCCTACGGGTTCCAGAATCCGGCTTCGTCTCAGATCCTGAGCGCCGTTACGCCCCTTAACCGGCGGAACGTCGTGTTTTCTATCAAGCAGGCGGCGGCGCCGCTTGGCGTGGTGTTGGTGAGTATTGCGCTTCCGCTGCTTGATGCGGTGATCGGCTGGCGTGTGGCGTTTGTCCTGATGGCGCTGCTGCCGTGCGCTGTGCTCGCCGTTCTGGCGGGCCACAAGGTGCCGCACACGCCGCCGCGAAACGAGGCGCCGTTGCTGCGCGGTCTGTTGAAAGAGCAGCGGCTGGTCTGGCGGCGCGGCGACTTGCGCGTGCTGACCATCATCGGTTTCCTCTACTCCTCGGTTCAGCTGACGCTTTCCACCTTCACCGTCTTGATGCTGACCGCGGATTGCGGGTGGCGGCTGATTCATGCTGCGTCCGCTGCGGCGGGCGTGCAGGCCTTCGGCGTGCTGGGGCGGGTTTGCTGGGGCGTGTCGGCCGACAGGCTTGGGTCCGGATTCGGCGTGCTGGCGTTCGTTGGTCTCGGCAGCGCCGCAGGTCTGTTGCTGTTGCCGTGGCTCGCGGACTTTCCAGCATACATGCAGGTCGGGTTGCTGTGTTTCCTCGGCTTCTGCCTGAATGGCTGGAATGGCGTCGCGATGGCGGAGGTGCTCCGTCACGCTGCGCCCGCCGAGGTAGGAAGCGTGATGGGCAGCACACTCGTCTATGTCTTCGCGGGTGTCATGGTCGGTCCGGCGAGCTTTGCGCTGCTTTATGAGATTGTGGGAAGTTACGGTCGGACGTTCGCATTTGTGAGTGTCGTGTTGCTGATCGGCGGAAGTGCCGCGCTGCTGGTTCGACCGAAACGAAACGGCGCCTAAAGAGGGAGGATGAAGATGCAGGGTGAGGCACATCACGCTGAGGCAGCCATTGCACGGGCGCTGGACGCAGCCGAACGGGTCAATCCGTCGGTCAACGCCGTGCTGTGGCTCGACCGGGAGGCGAAGGCCGGCGTCGGCCCACTCGGCGGCGTGCCGGTTCTGGTGAAGGACTGCATCGACTGGCAGGGGCGCCCGACGACGCACGGCTCGGCGGTCTATCGGGATGCGCCGCCGGCGGCGGGGGATGCCGAGGTGGTGCGACGCCTGCGGGCTGCCGGCGCGACGCTCATCGGGAAATCGCACCTCAGCGAGTTCTGCTTCGGTGCGACCGGGGAAAACGCCGCTTTCGGCAACTGCCGCAATCCGTGGGACACCGCGCGCATCACGGGCGGATCGAGCAGCGGATCGGCCGCCGCCGTGGGCGCCGGGATCGTGCCCGCGGCGATCGGCACGGACACCGGCGGCTCGGTGCGCGTGCCCGCCGCGCTGTGCGGCGTCGTGGGGCTGCGGCCGACGCTGGGACGCGTTTCGAATCACGGCGTGCTGGATGTCAGCACGATCTGCGATGTGGTCGGGCCGTTCGGCGCCACCGTGGCGGATGCCGCGCGGCTGTATGCGGCCATTGCCGGCTATGATCCGCGCGATCCCCTGTCCTTCGCGGATTCGGCGGCGCTGCTGGAAGGAATGGACGCCGATGTGAAGGGGCTGCGTGTCGGGCTGCCGCGCGCGTTTTTCTACGAGGATCTGCAGGACTGCGTGGCGCGCGCCGTGGATGATGCCGCCGCCGTGCTGGAACGGCTGGGCTGCACGCTCGTCGACGTGCCGCTGGGCGAGGCCGAGACGCTGCGCACCGGCGGCGCGTTCCGCTTCGTGCTCGCCGATGTCGCCGATGCGCGCCGCGATGTGTACCCCGAGCATGCGGACCGGATCGGCGCGGAAGTCCGGCGGCGCATAGAGCTTGGGCATCAGGTGAGCGGCGCCGACTACGCGCACTGCATTCGGCTTCTGCAGCAGTTCCAGCGGACGCTTCGCGACACGTTCGCCGCCGGGATCGACGTGCTGCTCACGCCGACGACGCCCGTCACCGCGCCGCTCTGGGCCGAGGCTTCGGACATGGTGGCGACGACGCGCCTCGTGGCGCGCAACACCTATGATCTCGGCGCCGCCGGGGTGCCGTCGCTGAGCGTGCCGTGCGGCCTCGATCGCCGGAACCTGCCCATCGGCATGCAGCTTACCGCACCCTGGCGCGCCGAGGCCCTGCTGTTCCGCGTGGCGCGCGCGTTCGAGGCGGCCACCGAGCATCACCGCGCGCGAAGCCCGGCCAACCGCGTTTAAAAGTTCGAACATTTATATTGATTGTGTCCGACCTTTTCGGCAGTCTTTGACCGCGAAAGGGGAGGGCTCATGACCGCGTTGCCACTCGAAGGCCTGAAAATCATAAGTTTCGAGCAGTATGGCGCCGCGCCATATGCGACGATGTTCCTCGCCGATCTCGGCGCCGACGTGGTGAAGGTGGAAGGCGCGGACGGCGACTATGCGCGCAAGACCGGGCCGCTGACGCTGGGCGAGGCCGACAGCCTCTATTACCAGTGCTTCAACCTCAACAAGCGCAGCCTCATCCTCGATCTGAAGGCCGACACCGACCGGGCGCTGCTGCACCGTCTGGTCGCTGAATCGCACGCGGTCGTGAACAACCTGCGCGGCAGCCTGCCCGCGAAGCTGGGGCTGGATCATGCAGCGCTCTCGGCGGTCAACCCGCGCATCGTCTGCGGCCACATTTCCGCTTATGGCCGCACCGGATCGCGCGCCGACTGGCCGGGCTATGATTTCCTGATGCAGGCGGAGGCGGGCTTCATGGCGCTGACCGGCGACCCCGGCAGTCCGCCGACGCGCGTCGGGCTTTCGATGGTCGACTACATGACCGGCATGATGATGGCATTCGGCCTCGTCAGCGCGATCCGGGGCGCGGAGCGCAGCGGTATCGGCATGGATGTGGACGTGTCGCTGTTCGACGCGGCGCTCCACCAGCTCGCCTATCAGGGCACCTGGTATCTGAACGAAGGCGTCATCACGCCGCAGACGCCGCGTTCGGCGCACCCTTCGACCGTGCCGGTGCAGCTGTACAAGACGGCGGACGGCTGGCTTTACATCTGCTGCATGAACCAGAAGTTCTGGGAAATCCTCGTCAGGCTGATCGGCCGCCCGGACCTCGGCGCCGACCCGCGCTTCGCCGATCTGGCCAGCCGCCGCGAGAACCGCGACGTGCTCACCGACGTGCTGGACGCCGTGTTCATGACGCGGACGCGCGCGGAGTGGATGCAGATCCTGCAAGGCCAGATTCCGGCGGCGCCCGTGGAATCGTTGGACGGGGCCATCGACAATCCGTTCGTGGCCGAGGTCGGCATGGTGCAGGAGGTGCCGCATCCCGCCGGCCGCACGCTCAGGATGTTCGCCAACCCGCTGCGCTTCGACGGTGCGCGTCTGGCGCAGCGGGCCGCGCCCGGTCTGGATGCGGATGGTCCGGCACTGCGCGGGCGCTTTCCCGCCGACGCTGCCTGAAGGGGGAAGCCGTGAAGCTTGAAGGTATCAAGGTCATCGATCTCAGCATGTTCCTGCCGGGACCGGTGATGACGCAGATCATGGCCGATCATGGCGCCGACGTCATTCGCATCGAGCCGCCGGGCGGCGAGCCGAGCCGCGCCTTCGGACCCTATGATGCCGAAGGACTTTCGATCTGGTTCAAGAACGTCCACCGCGGCAAGCGCAGCATCGTTCTGGACCTCAAGAAGCCCGAGGACGTGGCGGTGCTGCTGCGCCTGGCGGACGAAGCCGATGTCTTCGTCGAAGGGTTCCGGCCCGGCGTCGCCGCGAAGCTGGGCATCGACGCGCAGACGCTTTGCGCGCGAAACCCGCGCCTTATCTATTGTTCGCTGTCCGCGTTCGGGCAGTCCGGCCCGCTCTCCTACAAGGCGAGCCATGACATGGGCGCGCAGGCCTACACCGGCTTTCTGGCGATCAACGACAATGGCGACGGGCGTCCGGTGGTGCCCGGACTGCCGTCCGCCGACATGGGGAGCGCGCTGACGGGGCTTGTCGGGCTGCTGATGGCGCTTCACCGGCGCACCGCGACAGGGCGCGGGGATATCGTCGATGCCTCCATGTACGATGCCCTTATGGCGTGGACGGCGCATCTGTCCGGCCCGGTGCTGGGCGGCGGCCTGCCGCCGACAACGCGGACGCACAGGTCCATCGGCGGCTCGGCCTTCTACAACCTCTACGAGACGCGCGACGGCCGTTTCATCGCGCTCACGGGCCGCGAAATGAAGTTCGCGAGGGCACTGCTCACGGCGCTTGGCCGGGAGGAGCTGATCCCGCTCGCCGAGGCCGAGCCGGGGCCGGTTCAGCAGCAGCTGATCGGGGAGCTCCGGCAGATCTTCAAGGCGCGCGACTTCGACGACTGGAGCACGTTCCTGCCGACCGTGGAGGTCAGCTGGGCGCCGGTGCTGGACATGGCGGAAGGTTTCGATCACCCGCACGCGACAGCCCGGGAAATGCTCATCGATGATGGGATCGGTGGCCGCGTGGTCGGCACGCCGGTGAAATTCGCGGACGAGCCCGGCCAAGTGCATTTGCGCGCGCCGATGCTGGATGCGGACGGGGCCTCGATCCGCGCCAGCGGCTGGGCGCGCGGCTGAAGCTCAGTCCTTCAGTTCGAGGCGCATGTTGTAAACGAAATCGCGCGACCGGAACGTGTTCACCGAGATCAGGTAGATGCTGTTGCCGGCATCGAAATAGCGCCGGATGATCTGAAGCGCGGAAACACCGATGGGTTCGCCAAGCTTGCCCGCTTCGGCGGGCGTGAGCATCTTGGCGCGGATATCCTGCGACAAGCCCGACGGCTTGATGCCGTGAACACGGTGCAGCCATTCGTAGACCGGTTCGTCCGAAAATCCGTCTACGTCAGGCAGCACCGCACGCGTAACGTCCACGTACACGCGCACGATGCACAGCGGCATGTCGTGGTCGTCATAACGCACGCCCTGCATCGTGTGCCATTCGCGCATCTCGTCGCAGCCGAGCAAGCGGGCAAGCTGCCCGTCTGCGCTCAGGCGTTCGCGCGCTTCCCACTGCATGTGCGTGGCGTGCGCATAGTGGAGGAGATCGGCACGGGAGCCGATGGCGTGGCGGAAGGTCTGGATCGGGGTGTGACGCAGCACGGTGGTGCCCGCGCCCCGGCGGCGGCTCAACAGACCTTCCTCTTCGAGCTGCAGGAGCGCGCCCCGCACCGCATAGCGGCTCGACCCGAGTTCGGCACACAGTTGCACCTCGGTCGGGAAGGTTGAGCCAACGGCGAATTCACCCGAATCGATGCGCTCGCGCAGCTCGGTATAAACCCCTTCATACCTCGGGCGTCGTCCGGCACTCACCTTGCTCACTCCATTCTCCTTCGTTGTCGAGGGCATCGCACGCGTCGACGGTTCGTACTTGGCTCGAAAAGCACAAGAATTCAACAAATCAAACTAACTGAATTAAAAGTTCGAACTTTTCCATTGACCTGCCTGCCGCCCTTTGTCAGCTTACGGGCTGCGCGACATGTGCGGCCAAGCCCTGGGGAGGGCGCCGGCACGATGAATTCCGTTTCGCGAGTGGAGGGAGTGGCATGGGGCTTCGGGTTGGAGTGGACGTCGGTGGGACGTTCACGGACATTTTCTTGCTCGATGAAGGGGCCAGCCGGACCTACACGGCCAAGGTGCCTTCGACGCCGGCCGATCCTTCGGAAGCGGTGATCGCCGGAATCGAGAAAGCCTGCCGCGAAAACAGCCTGGACATGGCGGACATCACGCATGTGATGCACGGCACCACGGTCGCGACGAATGCGGTGCTGACCGGCAATGGCGCGTCGGTGGGGCTCATCGTCACCGAAGGCTACCGGCAGGTTCTGCATCTGGCGCGCGGCTTCGTGCCTGGCGCGCTTTCGGGGTGGATCAACTTCGTGAAGGGCAAGCCGATGGCGGCCCTGAAGCACACGCTGGAAGTCTCCGAGCGGATCAGCGCCAGCGGCGAGGTCGTCCGCCCGCTCGACGAGGCACGCCTGCGCGCGGACCTTCAGCGCTTCAAGGGCAGCGGCGTCGGCTCCATCACCATCTCGCTGATGAACTCCTATGTGAATGCCGCGCACGAGAAGCGTGTCGAGGAGATCGTTCGCGAGGAGCTTCCCGACATCTCGATCTCCGTGTCTTCCGACACGCTGCCGGAAATGCAGGAGTATGAGCGCGCGATCACCACGGTGGCCAACGCGTTCGTGAAGCCGGTGGTGTCGCGCTACGTCTCCAACCTCAAGACCAACCTCGAGGCGCGCACGACGGGCGAGGTGAAGCTCTCGATCCTGCGTTCGGACGGCGGCCTCGCGACGGCGGCCTCCGCGGCCGACTTCCCGGTCAACCTGCTGATGTCCGGCCCCGCGGGCGGTGTCGCCGGCGCGATCTGGGTCGCGAAGCAGGCGGGCTTCCCCAACATCATCACCTTCGACATGGGCGGCACGTCGACCGACGTCTGCCTCGTCGAAGGCGGCGAGGCACAGGTACGCCGTGAAACCGTGGTGCACGACGTTGTCGTCCGCGCGTCCTCGGTGGACGTGCGCACGGTGGGTGCCGGCGGCGGTTCCATCGCGACCGTTCCCGAGCTTACCAAGGCGCTCCGTGTCGGTCCCCAGTCTGCAGGCGCAGTCCCGGGTCCGGCGGCCTACGACAAGGGCGGCACGGAGCCGACCGTTACAGATGCCAACGTCGTGCTCGGCTATCTGCCGGCGGATGCGCGGCTTGGCGGTGACATGGTCATTCGCCGCGATCTCGCGCAGCAGGCCGTCCAGAAGATCGCCGATGCGCTTGGGCTCGGGCTCGAGACGGCTGCGGAAGGCATCATCCGCATCGTCAACGAGAACATGTTCGGCGCGCTGCGGCTTGTGTCGGTCGAACAGGGTTACGATCCACGCAACTTCTCGCTGATGGCCTTCGGCGGTGCAGGGCCGCTCCACGCCAATGCGCTCGGGCGGCTGCTGCAGGCGTGGCCGGTGATTGTCCCGCGCGGCCCCGGTGTACTCTGTGCTGCGGGCGACGCAACGACGCGTCTTCGCGATGAAGCGGCACGCACGATGATCCGCCCGGTGGACGGGATCGACCTCGCTGAACTGCGGGGACTGCTCGACGAGCTTGAGGAGCGCGTTCGCGCTACGCTCGATGTCGAGGGGATTCCCGAGGATGCGCAAGAGATCATCTATCAGGTGGATCTGCGCTATGCTGGCCAATCTGCGGATATCACCGTCTCGCTGCCGCCTGCCGAGTTCACCGAGCACGGCCTCGCCAAAGCCGCCGAGCGGTTCGATCATCTCCACGAACAGATGTTCAGCTTCAGCCTCGACAAGGGCAAAGAGCTGGTCAACCTACGTGTCATCGCGCAGGGGCCGGGTGCGAATGTCGGCCAGCTTGCGCTCTCTGAAGGCGACGGCAACCCGGCGCGCGCCGCCGTTCACAGCACGCGCATCTTCGACAGCGGCGCGTGGCACGAGGCGACGATCTACGACAGGCGCAAGCTGCTCGCCGGGGACCGCGTGAACGGCCCGGCCATCGTCACCGAGCTTGATTCCACCACGCTCATCCTGCCCGGCAGCCACGCGACGGTCGACACCGTCGGCAATCTGCTCATCCGCGACGACCGCTGAGAACTGGAGGCACAAGATGGCAAGGCTCATCGAAACCAACAACACGCCCTGGCCGACGGTCGATGTCGATCCGGTCACGCTCGATGTCATCGAGAACGCGCTCCAGAACGCCCGCGTGCAGATGGACGCGATTCTGTTCCGCACCGCGATCTCGCCGATCATCCGCGAACAGCGCGACGGCTTCCCGGTGCTGACCAACCGCGAAGGCATGATGCTGGCGGGGCAGTTCGGATCGCCGGTCGACGGGTTCGTCGATAATTATGACGGGGAGGTCTCCGAGGGCGACGTCCTTCTCACCAACGATCCCTATGCCTGCCAGGGTGCAATCAGCCACCTGAACGACTGGCTGTTCTGTATGCCCGTATTCTATGAAGGGCGTTTGCTCGGCTGGACCGCGATGTTCGGCCACATGTCGGACATTTCCGGCATGACGGCTGCTTCGATGCCGGTGACCTCTTCCGATCTGTTGCAGGAAGGCATTGTCATACCGCCGGTGAAGATCGTCTCCAAGGGCGAGCTGCAGAAGGATCTGCTGCGAATGGCGATGCGCAACACGCGCACGCCGGACTGGAACGAGGCGGACTTCTTCGCGATCCTCTCCGCGTGCCGCACGGGCGCGGCGCGCCTCGTCGAGATGGCGGACCGCTTCGGGCCGGATGTGCTCGTCTCCGCGCAGGACCAGCTTCTGAAGCGCAACCGCGAGGCGATGCGCGCGCTCATCGTTTCGACGATGCCCGAGAAGAAAGTCGTGTTCGAGGACTGGATCTGTGACGATGCCATCGGCCACGGCCCCTACAAGCTCGGCTGCGAGATGTGGCGCGAAGGCGACAAATTGATCTTCGATTTCTCGCGCACCGATCCGCAATCGGCGGGCTGCGTGAACTTCCTGCTCAACGAGCGCATGTTCAAGATGTTCTGCGGGCAGTTCATGGTGAACGTGTACGATCCGCAGATCGTCCTCAACGACGGCTACATCGACCTCATCGACGTGCGCATCCCCAAGGGCACGCTGCTGAATCCGATCGCGCCGGCGGCGCTCAACGGACGGACGCACGCGCTCGGGCGCATCTTCGATATCATCAGCGGGCTCTTTGGTTCGGCGAACCCGGATTTCCTCGTCGCCGCCGGATTCTCGGACAGCCCGCACTTCATGTATTCGGGCTTCAACAAGGGCAACGACTGGTTCCTGCTGTTTCAGATCGGCTTCGGCGGCATCCCCGGCAAGCCGGGCGGCGACGGGCCGGACGGCCACTCGCTGTGGCCGAAATTCCGCAACGTGCCGAACGAATATATCGAAGCCTATTTCCCGATCCGGATCGACCGTTTCGAATCCCTGCCGGACACCGGCGGGGCCGGCAAGCATCGCGGCGGCAACGGCGTGCGCACCGAATATGTGTTCGACGTGGAAGGCGAAATCTCCATCCACGATGACCGCTGGCTGACCTATCCGTGGGGCGTGAAGGGCGGACAGCCGGGCAAGCGCAGCCGCAAGCTGCTGGTCCGCGCGGACGGCGAGGAGAAAATCCTGCCGTCGAAGATCGATCATATCTTCGTCGAGCCCGGCGACCGCCTGATCTTCGATACGTGGGGCGGTGGCGGCTGGGGCGATCCGCTGGAACGCGATATCGCCGCCGTTGCCTATGACGTTGAAGCGGGCCTCGTCACCCCGGAAGGCGCGCGGCGTTACGGCGTGGTCATCTCCGGTGACGGCGTCGTCGACACGGCGGCGACCGAGGCGCTACGCGCCGAGATGCGGAAGGCCCGCCCGGAGGTGAATGCGTTCGAGTTCGGGCCTTCAATCGCGGAGCTGCGTGCGACTTGCCTTGAGGAAACCGGGCTTAATCCCCCGGTCGACCCCAAACCATCGCCGATCGCCACCGCATGGTTCAGCAAGCGCGGCGAAGCGGTGCCGATGCCTCAACGCTACGCGGCGGAGTGAGCCATGGCGAGCGATCAAGCAGACGCCAAGGGCTTTTCCGCGGCCGGCTATGGCGACCAAGGCAATATCGGGTTCGGCCGGCAGCCGGCCGTGCTGGTCGTCGATTTCCAGCGGTCGTTCACCGATAGCGCCTATCCGATGGGCCGTTCCGGCCATGTCGATCAGGCCGTGGAGAATACCGCGCGTCTGCTGAAGGTCGCCCGGGCGAACAACGTGCCCGTCGCGACATGCAGCGTCGGGTGGAACAGCCCGCGCGACATGGGCCACTGGAAGGTCAGCTCGGTTTATAAGGACATGTTCTACGGCGACGCCGGCATGGAACTCGATCCGCGCATCGCCGATCCTTCCGACTTTCATTTCGTCAAGGGTGCGCCGTCGATCTTCTTCGGCACGCCGCTGCAGACCTTCCTGACGCGTCAGGGCGTGGACACGGTGATCGTGACGGGCTGCACGACGAGTGGCTGCGTGCGCGCATCGATCGTCGACGCGTTTTCATACGGCTACCGGGTGATGGTGCCGGAGCCCTGCTGCGGCGATCAGGAGATGGCCGCGCATCAGGCGAACCTTGCCGACGTCGGGCGCCGCTACGCCGACGTTCTGGGCCTCGAAGAGGTCATTCAAGCGATCAGCGGAAAGCGTAAAGATGCCTGAACTGAAGCGCCCCGATGGCGCGGTGATCCACTACGAAGTCGTGGGGGAGGGCGATCCGGTGCTCTGCCTCGGCGGCTGGGGCACGTTCTGCCACGGCAACAGCGGCGGCCTGCCGTTCGGACTGGCCGATCATTATCAGGTTATCCTGATGGATTATCGCGGCATCGCGGAATCCACGGACAATCCCGAGACGCCGATTTCCATGCGCGTCTATGCCGACGACGCGATCGCGGTGCTCGATACGCTTGGGCTGAAAAATGTCCACCTGCTCGGCATGGTCGGCATTGGTGCGTGTGTCTGCCAACAGATCGCCATCATGCGGCCCGATCTGGCGCGGACGCTGGTGAACACGGGCGCGTGGGCGACGATGGACCCGCTGCTCGCCGACCAGTTGCGGCTGTTTCTGGATATTCACCGCGATGCCGGCTGGGCGACGTTCCAGCGGCTCGTCTGCGCCTATTCGTTCAGCGCGGACTATTACAACGCCAACGCGGATCGCCTCATCGGGCCGCAGGGCCCGTGGCGCGAATTGCAGGGCAAGATCGAAACGCACGCGCGCTTCATCGATGCAAGCATCGACTACGATGTCATAGAAGATCTGAAGCGGGTGCAGACTCCCGCGCTGATCATGCACGCGCCGCTCGACACCATCACGGGCCCGCGCACGACCAAACCGATCGAGGAGGCGCTACCGAACGCGACCGGGTTCGTGATGGAAGGCGCGGCGCACGTTCTTGCCGGCAAGGACCAGCGCAGCCGCTTTTCCCAGCGCCTGTTCGAATTCTACGCGCAGCACTGATCGATGGACCGCGCCGCCTCCTGCCTTCTGTTCGTTCCGGGAAACCGGCCGGAGCGCTTTGAAAAGGCGCTGGCGACGGGTGCGGAGCTGGTCTGCGTCGATCTTGAGGATGCCGTGCCGCCGGCCGCCAAAGCTGAGGCGCGCGCGGTGGTGATCGCGGCGCTTGCCGGCCTGCCGAAAGAGCGCATCGCAGTGCGTGTGAACGGCATGCGCACCGAGGCGGGACTGCGCGATCTGCTGGCGCTCAAGGATGCCGGGCCGTTGCCGCTGCTGCTGGTGCCGATGGTGGAAAGCGCAGGTGAGCTTGCGCCGCTGCAGGCCGTCGGCGCGTCCGCGATCATCCCGCTGATCGAAACCACGAAAGGCCTTGCTGCGGCAGCGGAGATCGCGGCGGCGGAGGCGGTGGTCGCGATGATGTTCGGCGGCGGCGACCTTTCCGCTGAACTCGGTGTCGCGCTCGAATGGGAGCCGCTCGCGGCGGCGCGGGGACAGTTCATTCTCGCCTGCGCGCGGGCGCGCGTTCCCGCGATCGACGTGCCGTTCATCCATATCGCCGACCCCGACGGGCTTGCCGAAGAGGTCCGCCGCGCGAAGAGCCTCGGCTTCTCCGCGAAGGCCGCAATCCATCCGGCGCAGGTGCAGACCATTCAGGACGTGTTGCGCCCGCAGCCGTCCGACATCGAAGAGGCGCGGGCCGCGCTTCAGGCGTTCGCCGAGGCTGGCGGGCAGGCTATCATGTTCAAAGGCCGGATGCTGGAGGCGCCGTTCATGCGCCGACTGGAGC
>ERZ761602.4596-NODE-4596-length-17451-cov-5.213152_pt1 | contig 17451 bp, 16 predicted proteins | sample MGYA00512165_ERZ761602 | MGnify/ENA primary metagenome ERZ761602 (study PRJEB28899, sample SAMN02445085) | bioreactor sludge metagenome | biome: EBPR sludge; isolation source: Thorneside wastewater treatment plant | place: Australia: Brisbane, Thorneside... | reverse complement strand
GGCCTCCGCCGTCCGCCCACGGCCCCTCAGGGCGTTGCCCAGGTTGTTGAGGGTCGAGGCCAACACCGGATTGAACGCGCGGGGGTCTTCCTCGGCCAGGGCCCGGTAGAGCCGCAAGGCCTCCTCGTACCGCTCCTGGGCCTCCGCCGTCCGCCCCCGGTCGCTCAGTGCGTTGCCCAGGTTGTTGAGGGTCGTGGCCACCAGAGGGGTGGCACCAAGGGCGCGAAAGCCCGCCAGGGCCTGCTCGTACGCCTCGCAACTCTCGGCCAGCCGACGCCGCTCTTGATGCGCCCTCCCCTGGAGCGCGTAGACGAACGAGGCCGCCGGCTGATCCCCGAGCGCCCGCTCGAGAAGGCCAAGGGTCTCGAGTGCGACTTCCGCCTGGCCCTGCTGGATCTCCTGCTCCAACTGACCCAGAAGCGCGAAGAACTCTTCATCCGATCGCGGCAGCCTCACGTGACCCCTCCTTGCCTCCGGTTATGAGCGGCCGTGCCCATGGGCCTTCTTTGTTCCCGCAGATCAAGCACCCGCGCCACTCCGTCCCTCGCTTGAAAATTGGCCTCCACCATTTGCACGAGCCGGTTCTCAAGGCCCTTCCGCGCCGCCACCATCTTCTGGCCGCTCTCGTTTGCACTTTGAAGGTCAGCTTCCGCTGCCTGCCGGGCGGCCGTCCCAGTTCGGCCCCCGAACTCCGTCTCTTCGCCCCAGCTTTGAAGGAGACGCTCCAAGGCCCTCACGTCCGTGAGTTTGAGCTTGATCCGTTGGTCCAGCCGCTCGACCTCCAGCTTGAGGTCGCGCACCTCGGGGTCGTCGGTCAGGAGGGTGCGGAAGGCGGTGCGGGCCATCCGCGACTCCGCCCAGGCCTCCCCTGGCCGGCCCAGACACGCCAAGGCGTAGGCCGCCTCCGTCCTCGCCCCAACAAGCCGGGTCAAAGACTCCTCTTGCTCCGTCAGCGAGTGGACGGTGGCGAGCACACCCAGCGCCGCCTTAGCTGCCGCCCTTTCCACTTGCTCCGCCTGGAAGTGCTTGCCGACCCGGTTAAGTAGGCGTCCCTGACTGTAGAGAGTTTTCGCAACGTTCAGGCTGAACGCGCGTGGATCCTCCTCGGCCAGATTCAGGAAGGCTCGCAGGGCCTGACCGTAGATCTCGTTCGCTCTTGTCAGACACTCGCGGACGCGCTCGCTCCAAGGCTCAGGTATAGATTCGTTACTTCTCGAATCAACCTGCTGGGCGCGCTGGTGGAGACAAAGCCCCTGATCGGACAGTACGTTTGCCAAACCCAGGAGTGTCATCGCGACGCGTGGTTTAAAGGCTCGAGGCTCCGCTCTCGCGAATTGCCGGAACAGAACCAAGGCCTCTTTGAAGCACCTCTTCGCTTCCGCGTGCCGTCCTTGTCCCCGGAGGGCATTCCCAAGGTTCAGCAAGGTCATTGCGACGTCCGGCTCGGACGCCCCAGGATCCATTGTAGCTAGGGATTGATAGAGAGCTAGCGCCTTTCTCAATCGCACTTCTGCCTCCGCTGCCTGGCCCTGATAGGCAAACGCGATACCGAGGTTGTTAAGCGTCGATGCGAGGTCGGAGTTAAAGTCCTTGGGATTGCTGGCAGCGAGTGACTCGCGAATGGCCAGGGCCCTTTCGAACATCTGGATGGCCTCGGCCATTCGACCTCGGCCCCTTAGGGCCATCCCGAGATTGTTAAGGCTCATAGCAAGGTACGGATTGAACTCTGGCCCATGATTCGTTGTCCATTCCTCATAGATCGTCAATGCACGCTCGTAGTGCTTCTGCGCCTCAACTATCTGCCCTCGATCCATCAGCGCGTTGCCCAAGTTGTTCAGCGTCATAGCGAGGTCAGGTTTGTACTTTTGAGGGCTCTCTGCCGCAAGAGCCATTCTAAATTTAAGGGACTCGCCGTACACCTCTTGGGCCTGTGCCGTTTGCCCACGAACGTTCAACGCGTTCCCCAGGTTGTTAAGCACCATGCCAAGGTACGGATTGAACAAGTTAGGACTGTCGACTGCAAGGCCACGATAAACTCGCAGGGCCTCCTCAAAGCGTTCCTGTGCCGCGCCTGCGTGACCCCGATCCCAAAGTGCGATCCCCAAGTTGTTCAGGGTCGAGGCAACGACCGGCAACGCGTCGCGCATCGTTAATCCTGCCAAGGCTCTCTCGTACGCATCGGATGCTTCCGCCAGCCTGCGAAGCGCATGCAGCGCTTTCCCTCGAATTGCCTGGCAAAAGCCTGTGAACACCTCGGCTCCTGGTTCGCGAGTAATGAGATCGAGGGTCTCGAGTGCGACTTCCGCCTGGCCCTGCTGGATCTCCTGCTCCAAGAGCCCGAGCATCTCGAAGAACTCCTCCTGCGTCGCCGGCAGCCTCACCGTTCCTTCCCCGGGCGGTTCCAAAGGGTCCGGTAAACCCAGCCCGCCGCCACGCCCAAGGCCAGGGCGGCGCTGAGCTTGGCCACGACGACCCCTAACTCGGACGGGACAGCGACGTTCCATCGGAGGAGGGTCTCACCGACGTATGGCCCCACCGAGAACCCGGCGAGCACCGCCGCCAGCGTGTTGAGATCGCGATTCCGCTCCAGCATCCTTAGGTCGATCTCGTGACGGTCTGACCAGAGGTTGGCGTCCACCTCCGCCACCACCGCCTCGGAGTGGGACAAGTCCACTTCGATTTGGGCTAGGGCCAGCCGCGAGCGCCCTATGAGCACGTCCGGCGAGGGCAGGCCACCCGGGGCGTTCACGTAGTCGCGAAGGATCGCGCCGACCTTCTGTTGGTTCACTTCCAGGGTCTTGGCGAGCACCTTGGCCATCCTCACCTGCTCCCGCAGGGGGATCAGAGCCTTGTTCAGTTCCTTTGCGCCGCCCGCGACGCGCAGTGTGCCTTGGCGGGCCGGGTCTTGGTTCGCCAGCTCGGCTGCGACTTTCGCCGCGTGCGCCGCGACTTGGACGTGCCGGAAGTGGTTGGGCCGATAGATATCGCCGCCCCCACTCTCGGGTTCGGCCAGGACGTTGGCCGGAATCGGCGTTAAGTACAGGTCGGACTGATGACACAGCTTGTCGAACGCCGAAAAGAGCTTGGCCAAGGCGTACTGGACAAAGTTCGCCGCCTCCCGCTCGTTCGTGTATCCGAGAACGAAGCGGTGCGCGTCGCCAGGCTGACCGGCCCGCTGGGGCACGGCGAGAGATCCGAAGCGACATTCAAGGACGGTCGAACTGACGCCGGGGTCGTGGGCGCGGGTCGTCAACAAGGCGACGTCCACGCGGCACTGAGCTTCGTCGGTTGCCTTGAAGCACCAGACGAACCCGACAGCCGCGATGCTCGCCTTCGCCCGATCCCACGTGTTCTCCGGGATGATCTGCTTGAGGATGTTCTCGGCGTGCTCGTAGTGCGGATTGGTCAGCCGTGCGTTGATTTTGAGCGAGAACGTGCCGTCAGGCTCTTCTCCAGCGACAGCGGGCTCTCCGCCAGATGCGAAAGTCGTTCGGTCGAGCTTCGCCAACGCGTTGTTCCAAGCCTCCGCCGCCGATTCGAGGGCCCTCCTGTCCTGGACGTTCCTGGCGACATCGACTTTGCTGAGGTAGTCGACCTCTCCCGGCAGGACGATGAGGAGGACGAGCTCAGGCTCGGTCATCGCCCTGCTGCTGCGCGTCGGGCACGTTCCGGGACTTCTCTCTCTCCCGCAGGTACCCCGGCAAATCGAAGATGGTCTGCCTCCGGTCGATCTCCGGATGGGTGTCGGGCTTCTCGCCAGCCTGTTCGGAGCCCACCCACAACGTCTCTCCTGGCGGCCCGTTCACGGCTCGCTCCAGCTCCGCCTGGAGAGCGCTGTCTTTGTCGCTCAAGTGAGTGTGCAATGCGCGTACGGCCGCTTTAAGTTCCCGTTCCACGTCGAAGACCCAATCGTCTGTGTTGCTGACGACACCCAACAAGACCAAAGAGTCCCAATGGATGGCAAGAAAATCCAAAAGTCCCTTATAGTTCCGCATGTCTGCAATGAACTATACCGGCCGCGTCATCCGGGGTTGCATCGTCTCGACCCGCGGTTTCCCGGTCCGTACTCAATCTGTCAGACGCTGAAGGGAGGGTCGCCCTGAGAGCTTCGTTCAACATCCCGTCTCTCTCCTTCTCAGTCGCCAGGACATCAAAGCGAGGGCTGCCAGTGCACACCCCGGCAGGAACCGGGTTGTTGGTCGTATGATTCTCTTAGGCGTCGCGTCCTCGGACATGAGTGCCTTCGTGAATCTGAACATCGATCGCCGAATCGTCACTACGAACCTCGTAACGCCTTTCTGGCCTTCGATAGACGTTCACCATCTGATGCCCCGTCGAGAAGGTATTCTGTTCGAGATAACGAAGATCGCCGAACATCAGCCCTTCGACGTCGTGCGATGTGAACTCACTGAACTCACCGCCCGATCTGATCAACTTCTCAATCTCTCCAACCCGCCGAAGGTTCTCAATGCCCACAGTCTCATCGTCCGGCATGATCATGAACAAGTAGTCGCGTGCGCGACTGATCGCCACGTTGAGGATGTTCTGCTTGTTGAGAAACATCCGCGGGTCATTTGAGATCGTCGGGGGTGGATTGAGGACGGCGACAATGATGTCGCATTCATCACCTTGGAATCCGTGAATGGTGCCAACCTGCAGACTGACGGTGCCAGGCTTCGATTCCCACGAGTCCATAAGCTTATTCAGCATGCTTGCCTGCGCCCGATAAGGCGCGATCACCCCAATACGAAACGGATCAACCGCATCTGCCTTGATCTGTGCCGAGAGCCATCGCACGAACTCGAAGGCGAAGAGCGCCGAGTAGGTTTGATAGGGGGTGCCGCTCTCCAATCGCTTGGCTCGATAGACGCTCTCGAACTTGCTGACAGGGAACTTGATGAGATTGAGGGGTTTGACATCCAGCCCTTCGACATGCAGCGGTCGCGCGTCTCCCGCGCGCCGGTGATGCTTCAAAATGCCATCATACGTGAAGCGACTGAATACTTCGCCGATCGCCGGAGTGCTGCGGTACTGCACATCCAGGTTGGTGATCGAATAGTCGTGCGGCTCAGTCTTGGGCTTCGCGAACGACCCTGGTCGCGTCAAACCAACCATTTTGAAGATGTTCTCGTCCTTCCATTCATCGACTGCCACGATCGGCTCGATCTGGAAGGGGTCGCCCGCGATGATGAACCTGTCTGGCTGCTGCTGATAGAGCGGAAGAATGATGTTGGCCAGCGAGATCATCGATGCCTCGTCGATCACAATCAAATCCCACTTAATATCGCGAAGTTTCTTACCTCCGCCCCAAGTGAAACCGTCATAGGCGAATCGTGCAATCGTCGTTACTGTCACTGAATTCGCAAGTGAACTGAAGTCGAACGACCGATCACGCCAAACGCCCGCTTGCTCGATTCGTTCATCCGCCGACGTCCCGAACCGGATCAACCAGTTCAGTGTGTCCGATCCCATCTTTTCGATGATCCGCAAGGTCAACACGTCCGCCGCCTTGTTGGTGGGCGTGAGAACGAGCACCTTTGCCTCGTCACTCCTGTTCATCGCGGGAAGGAGCACCTTCTCAGCAAGGTGCGTCGTCTTTCCTGTCCCCGGAGGGCCGAAGACGAACTCGATGTCAGGCGTGAGGTTCGCCTTCATGTCGAAGTCCTCGGTATGCTTCATTTCGCGGAACCGTTCAAGCAACTCTTCGAGCAGGAACGACGGATTCTGAACCTCGATTCTCGCTTCCACGACCTTCGACAAGTCAATTCCCTTCAGGTCGTCAACCGACTCTAGCTTCCCGAGCAGCGAGAACTCCCTCGCGGTGAACGACTCGATGCGGAGCTTGTCTGTGCTCCCGTCTTCAAAGTCGAGATCGACACGCACGCCGGAGAGCTCTTCGATGGATTGCGGAACAAACCTGCTCGGCTCCTTGAGCACGACTGTCCTTGCCGAGTGTCCGTCCCGTTCGACCTTGCCAAAGCGGATCGAGATCGTCTTCGCATCTGAGCTCTTCTCGGTGCTTGCCATGCTTTCCAGTTCGAGGAGTGCGAGGAACCAGCCGTAGCTGTACCGTGGAAGGCTCTTGGCCTTCTCGTACAAGGCTTGCTCAAGCTCGATGCGATCAAGTTCGCTGGCCTGTCGGTCCTTTGCACGCTCGAGTTTCTTGGTGAAGTCGATGGACTTGGGTGAGAAGTCGTCGGCATCCTGAACGGCGTCCTCGCTCTCTGACCACGAAGCTCCAGGATGTTCCGACGAGGGAGTCTTCTTCGCGGATGGCCGTCGTTGCTGAATGTCGCGAATCAACGGCGAGTCAGATGCGGGGGTGTCACCATCGCCAGCCAGCTCATGCTCGACGTGTCCAGACTTCTTGCGCTTCGCCTCAGCAACCGCGTCCCTGATTTCGTCATCTGACAATCCAGACCGTTCAAGCTCCTCTGCGAGTCTGATCTTTCTCGCTTCATCCTCGCTGAGGTGTGCGGTGTCGATCGTCTCGTCATGGATTTCAAGGAACCCAATAAGTGCCCGTGCCCCTGTGCTTTGGAGATCGTACTGATCCGAAAGCGACTGGATGGTGACCCTTTGGGCGCAGGCAAGTTCTCCATCTCTCGTCAGAAGCCACTCAGCACCGAGAAGTCGCCGCTGGTCCGTCGACAGGGAATGCTCAACCCGGGGCTTGTAGAAAAACCATGTATGAACGCCTTTCAAGGTCTTTGTAATGTCGGATTGAGCCGATAGAGTACGCCAGAGAAGCAGTGATCGATCAGGATTGATAGCCGCGATCAATTCCTCGGAACCATCAAGAAACCACTCCTTGAACTCGTGATTGCGTCCTTGCTGGGCCGTCTCACTTCTAGAAATCGCGCGCGAAAGAACCCTAGGCCTCCTATTGACTCCAAGACGTTCAAGAAATTTGTCCAGGATCTCGTGGTCCGACTCGGCAATCATGCCATGATACTCATCCAACGCCACGAAACGTGTGTCAGGCTTCGGCTCGAACCACGCCCTCAAGTCGGACGTCGGAAAGTACAGGTCGGAAGCCTTTCCTCGATATACGACTGGATCATCGCAACTCGAGTACAATACGAACTCGCGATCTTTGATCAACCCAATGAAATCCGTTACCTCCTCGTTCTTGCACTCCCTGAAGTACTTGAAAAACATCAGGAAGTGACAGCCGGTATCAATCTCGCCATCGCTTTGGCAAGCCGGGAGAATGCGATTGTATATCTCGTCTCGAAGGCTCGGCTTTTTGACGCCGAAAGTCTCAACAAACTCACGCGTGGCCTTCTGTTGCAGTAGAACAGGGTGAATGGTCGTGTATCCCTCGATCTCGTCGTCCGGCAGAAACAGAACGAGCTGATTCTTTCCGTCGAAGGCTGGCACCGCATTGCCCTCGCGATCGATAAAGATTGCGCTCTGCTTCACAGTCTGCTGGTACGACTTCCGCTCCGACAAGTATCCGTATAGCTTGTGTAGCCAATCGTGTGATTGAAGAGCGATGAAGTCTGCCGTGATCTTCCGAAGCACCGCTTGCGGATCAAGGCTCGCAGCGATCAGATTCGGGGCTCGAAACGGGTATGTACGTGCATCGGCTCCGTCAATGTAATCCGCTAATTCTCGGTTCGCGTTCTGTACCTCCTTCTTGCCACGCGTCCGTAGAATCCAGCGTGCATCCTTCGTTCCAGTCAGGGCTGCCAGTTGCTCGTCTGAGAACAACTCGACAAGCTCGGTGTCGGAAGCCCAGTAGGATCGACTCTTCGTTGAGCACCCGTCTGCAGCTGGCAACAATGCGTCGGTCTGCAGCATTGTTTTGATGGCTGAGAAGAAGGGCTTGAACGAAAGCTTGCGTCGGTCTTCCAGCGCGCTGAACTTCGATTCGTCGTAGGGGATGATGTCGAACAGTCCGTCATCGATCAGCCCTTGATCGCGGAGGATCGGCATGCTGTCGGCAGCGAGATGAGCCAGTTGCTGAACGAGGTCCTGATTGTGCTTCTCTCCCGCCTTGATACCTTCTCGGCTATCCGTCAACAAGAACGGCGCGTGGATGACGAACTCGAGGTTGGTTGACTCCTTGGTCGGAAAGAAGCAGAACGCGGGCCTATCGATTGGCTTCAGCTTCCCGTCGTCGTCCAGCGCGAATCCGATGGAGTAAGGAAGCTTGGCCGGACCCCTGCGGCTAAAGATCAACATGCGATCGGTCGTCACCTCGTCATTGATGTCGAGCGACAGCGCAAGTCGCTGAACCGTCATATTGCCATGCTGACTGGGGGCTTCGACCTTCTTCGTGTATGTGCCCACCGTGCCGTTTGCTTCGAACGTCACGAGCTCCAAGTGCGAAAGGAAAAGACTTGGATAATCCAGTGCCTTGAACTTCAAGAGTATTTCGTCAAAGCTCTCGACAGGCGCCTTGTTCTCGTGATCGAATGGGAACCAGAAGACGGTCTCGGACGGCTCTCGCCACTCGAGGTCGTCGTTCAACAAGACGGGCACAATGAACCGTTCGATCTTGAAGCGGAACTGTGGGTCGTAGACGTGCGGAGTCTTGGTGTGCTGAAACACCGCTTTGAACCCCACGCCGAACTTGCCGATCGAAGCGGTCGTTTTGTTCGAGTTGGCGATCGATGTGATCGCGTTGACGTGCCCCAGCTTGCCGTTCGGCGTATCCGCGTCCTCAGTGTCCGGATCAGACACGGTGAACGGAACGGCACCATCGTGGATGAAGAACAGCCCGTCCTTCTCAAGCCGAAAGCGAGCGGTGGTCGCCTTCACGTCGTCGGCATTCTGCAGCAACTCGTAAATGAAGTGCGCCTGATCGGAGTACTTGTCGACCACGCTACGCTGAACACCGCGCATTGACGGCTTTTCGAGCATATTGGCGCTGTCGGCTCGATCGCGGTGTAGCTTATCGAACCACCGGTGTTCCTGTGCCGTCATGTATGGACCTCAATTTCGTTCCTCGCGGTTGACCAGGGTGGTGTTGAGCGGCGTCCCGTCGTCGCGGGTGAAGGTGTCGATCTCGCGCAGGCGCTTGGCGGCGGCGAAGACGTCGGCAGTGACGATCTCGTCGAGCAGGCGGGCGAACTCGGAGTCGGTGAGGGTGACCCGGTTAAGCTCCTGGAAATGCCGCCGAAAGTTCGCCTCCAGTGCGGCCCGGTCGCGGATGTCTTCGCGCCGCGTGTACTTCAGCCCCTCCAACGTCTGAAGGAGCGCCCGTTCCAGTTCGTGCTCGCTCGTCACCGCTTCCATGCCCTTCTTCCCCCCGAACGCGCGAGGGCCTACAGGATTGTACACCCGGCTTCCCTACCGACCGTGAATTTGGGCGTATCCGTCATGCGGGCCTCGAATCTCGCGGGTCGGAACCCACTCGCACGCTTACCAAAGAACGTCCCCGTCGCCGGCCGGAAACGCGTCCGGCGGTCTTCCGGCCTCGGACACACCGAAGCCGTGCGCCCGGGGAGGGGCATCCTTTCTCCACGTCTTGAGCGTGCGTGTCGCCATCGTGGGGCGATCGTAGGCTCGATCGCCCCGCTCTGCCGCCGCTGCGCCCCTGAATCATTCGAATCGGCCCGACCTCTTCCCTTGCTCTTGCGTCCCCTCGGCATCTCCGCCGCCATTGTACACGCCGCTACAAACCGGGGCCTACCCGGGGTTCGGCACACCGTCGGCACACGGTTGGCCCACGACCGGCACAGGCGGGCGTGGGCCGCAGGATCGGCGAAGAACTCGAGGGGTTCGCCCGGATTGCGGGCCGAACCGTGGCGACCGGCGGCCAATCTGCCGACACCAAGAACATGGCCAAACTCAAAACGGGAATCGGGATCAGCGGCCTCAGCGGGACGAGCGGAGGGGCGGTGTTCGTCACCCGTCGTGACGGATCGGTGCTCGTGCGCGAGCGTCCGAGCCCGACGACCACCGACACACCGGCCAAGCAGGAGGCTCGTCGCATCTTCGCGCGGGCGAGTGCGGCATGGCGAACCCTGGGCGTCGAGGATCAGCGCGCATGGCTACTCTGGGCCCGCCGCGCCAAGCCGACCGCGGGCGCGAGCGACGCCGCCAATGCGTTTCGGGCTTTGGCCGTCCGGTGGCTGGCGGCGAACCCGGGTGGGGGTTCACCCCCTTCCCTGCCGCCGGATGAGCCTTTCGGGGGTGATGCCGTACGGTGCAAGGTGCTCGGGCTGGCGGGCGCAATCCGGTGGACGGCGGACCGGGCGAATTCCCCGGGCGTCGTGACGGAACTGCTGGCGGTGCGGGTGGCTTCGGCGTTGGCCGAGCCTCGCGATCGCGACCTGCGCATCGTGGAGCGCGTCGCCTACAGCGTTGCGGGCCAATCGGTCGATGTCCCGCTGCGCACGGGAATGTACGCGGTCGCGATCCGGTTCCTGGCAATCGGCACGGGGCAGGCCGGAAATGTGCTGCGGCTCGGGACCGTCAGAGTCGGATGAGCCTTCCTGCCCGGCCGTGATCCTCCACCGTTGCGGCGTTAGGTTCGGACCTCTCAGGACTCCGTCTGACGACAAACGACCGTCCCTGCCTCAGCTCTTCAGCGCTTCGGCGCCGCCGACGACTTCGAGAATTTCCTTCGTGATGCCGGCTTGGCGTTCGCGGTTCGCGATGAGCGTAAGACGCTGAATCATCTTGCCCGCGTTGTCGGTCGCGCTCGTCATCGCCGACATGCGCGAGCCATGCTCGGACGCCGTCGACTCGAGGAGCGCTTGGTAGACCAGAGTCAAAACGTACTTCGGCAAGAGGATGTTCAGGAGTTCGGTCGGCGAAGGCTCGAAGGCATACTGCTTGCCTGCGCCGTGGCCCCCGTCCGCCGACGCCGGCGGTTCGATCGGCAGGAGCTGGACGATCTGGGGGACCTGCCGGATCGCAGAGTAGAACTTGCTGTAGCAGAGGTAGATGGCGTCGACTTCGCCCGATTCGAACAGCTCGCGGACGACCCGCGTGACCTCGATCGCGTCATCCAGGCGGGCACCGGCCGTCGGCACACTGTGTTGGTAGAGGACGTTGTAGCCTCGCTTGCCGAAGAACTGGGCGCCCTTCTTGCCGACGCAGACGAGATCCGTCGGCACCGATTGGGCCTTGAGGAAGTCGCCCGCCTTGCGGATCAAGTTCGTGTTGTACGACCCGGCGAGGCCCCGATCCGCCGTGACGAGGAGCAGACAAGCCCGGCTCACCGGCCGCTTCTCAAGGAGCGGATGGTCGGGCAGTTCACCGGCCCCCGAGATGCTCGTCATAAACTCCCGCATCTTGTCGCTGTAAGGTCGGGCTTCCAGCACCTTGTCCTGCGCCTTTTTCAGGCGAGCGGCCGCGACCAGCTTCATCGCACGCGTGATCTGCTGGATGTTCTTGGACGTTCGGATGCGCTGCCGGAGTTGCTTGAGCGTCGCCATAGATCGGGGTTCAGGCCTTCTTGAAGATTGCGGCGTACTCGCCGTAGGCGTTCTTGAGCTTGTCCTCGTCTTCCTTCGACAGGACCTGGGTCGAGCGGATGGACTCCATGACGTCCGGGTACTTCTCCTTGACGTAGGCGAGGACGCCCTCGGCGAACTCGGCGACCTTGTCGTTCGGCACTTCGTCGAGGAAGCCGCCGGTGCCGGCGAAGATCAGGACGATCTGATCGACGACGTCGTAGGGCGTCGCGAGGCCCTGTTTGAGGAGTTCGGTAAGACGCTGGCCGCGCAGAAGCTGGAGTTGGGTGGCGCGGTCGAGGTCGCTCGCGAACTGGGCGAAGGCGGCCACGTCGCGGTACTGGGCCATCTCAAGCTTCAGGCGTCCCGCAACCGACTTCATCGCCTTGATCTGGGCGTTGCCGCCGACGCGACTGACCGAGATCCCGACGTTGATCGCGGGGCGGATGCCGGCGAAGAAGAGGTCCGGCTCAAGGTAGATCTGCCCATCCGTGATCGAGATGACGTTGGTCGGAATGTAGGCCGAAACGTCTCCCGACTGAGTCTCAATGACGGGGAGTGCGGTCAGCGAGCCCGCGCCCTTCTCGTCGGAGAGCTTGGCGGCTCGCTCGAGCAAGCGGCTATGGAGATAGAAAACGTCTCCGGGATAGGCTTCGCGTCCCGGCGGCCGTCGAAGGAGCAGCGAAAGCGCACGATACGCCGCCGCGTGCTTTGACAGGTCGTCGTAGACCGCGAGAGCGTGCATGCCGTTGTCGCGGAAGTACTCCCCGATGGCGGCACCCGCAAACGGGGCGAGGTACTGCATCGCGTTGGAGTCCGAAGCCGAAGCGATGACGATCACCGAGTACTCGAGGGCGCCGGCTTCGCGGAGGGTTTCGACGACGCGGGCCACCGAGGCCATCTTCTGGCCAATGGCGACATAGATGCAGTAGACCGGGCTGCCGCCGGGCTCGTGGGTTCGGCGCTGGTTGATGATGGCGTCGACGCAGACAGCGGTCTTCCCGGTTTGGCGGTCGCCGATGACGAGCTCGCGTTGGCCCCGACCGATCGGGATCATCGCGTCGACGGCCTTGATACCGGTCTGCAGCGGTTCCTTGACCGGTTGCCGCTCGACGACGCCGGGGGCGTTGGTTTCGAGGCGTCGGAACTCGGTCGCCGCGATCGGACCCTTGCCGTCGAGGGGCTGGCCCAGCGAGTTGACGACGCGCCCCAGCATGCCCTTACCGACCGGAATCTCGATGATGCGACCGGTCTCCTTGACCGGATCGCCTTCCTTGATGGAGACGTCCTCACCGATCAAGACCGCGCCGATCGAATCTTCTTCGAGGTTCAGGGCGAGGCCCATGACGCCGCCGGGGAACTCCAGCAGTTCGCCCATCTGGCAATCGGGGAGGCCGTACACGCGGGCGATGCCGTCACCCACTTGGAGGACGGTACCGACGTGCTCGACTTCGGCTTTGCGGTCGAACTTCTGGAGCTCCTGCTCCAGAATCGAGGTGATCTCTTCAGGTCGAATGGCCATGGCTTTGTTGGGGTTCAGGTCTGTCGGAGCAAGTCGTAAACCAGCCGCTCACGCATCCGCTTGAGCGATCCGCGGACGGTCCCATCGAGCACAAAATTGTCGTACTCGACCCGGACGCCGCCGATAAGGCTTGGGTCGATCTTGAATTCGGTTTCCGCGCGACGCGCGGTTCCACGTTCGATTTTCGTGACGATCGCCGCTTTTTCGGCTTCCGTGAGAGGCACGGCCGAGGCGACCTCGACGTAAACGATCTGATCGTGCTGGCGTCGGAGCCGAATGAACTCGAGCCGCACGAGCGGGAGTTCGGTCTCGCGCCGCTTGTCGAGCAGCAATCGCAGCAGATGCATCGTCAGCGCCGTCACCCGGTCGCTGAAGACGCGCTCGACGAGCGTGAGCTTGTCCTCGGCCGCCGTCGCGGGGCTGAAGAGGAACGCTCGGAAGCGAGGGTCGCGCCCAAAGGCGTCCTCGATCCCGTTGAGGTCGTCCTCCACGCTCGCGAGGATGTTCTCCTTCAGCGCGGCCGCGAACAGCGCGCGGGCATACCGTTTGGCGACACGGCTATCCATGCGTTACTGCTTCACCTCGGCGGTGTCGATGAACTCCTGGATCAGCTTGCGATTCTTGGCATCGTCGACGTTCTCGCCGAGAATGCGTTCGGTCGCTTGGAGCGTCATGTCGACGACTCCGAGCCGAAGATCGACGAGGACCCGCTCCTTCTCCATCGCGATCTCCTCCTGAGCTTTCTTCAGGAATTCGTCCGCCTTCGCGCTGGCCTCGGCCATGAGCGATTGGCGCATGTTCTGGGCTTCCCGGATCTGCGCCTGGATTTCCTCGCGGGCCCTAGCTTCCGTCGCGTTGAGCCGCTGCTCATAGTCGCTCTTCATCTTCTGCATCTCCTGCCGAAGGCTCTCGGCTTCGGAGAAGGTGTTTTCGAGTTCGGACGTTCGATTCGTGATCGCGTCCCCAAGCGGGTTGAAGTAGAAGAGCCTCAGGAGCGGCAGCACGATCAGGAAGACGCCGATCGCCGAGATCGTCTTGCCAAGGTCCAGCGGAATGCCCTGCTTCGCGAGATCCTCGAGGAACCCGATGTGGACCTCCTTCGAGATGTAGTATCCGCCGGCCATGAGACCAAGGCCGAGGATGGCCATCCCAATCAGAGCGCCACTGGATATCGATTGCTTTTGCGAGCTCATAGAGTGTTTTGCGGGTGTGATGGATCCCGGACGGAGCTTGTCCGTCCGGGACGATGTCGTCAAGTTACGGGGTCGGGTTCGCGGCGCCTTCGACCTTCGTCGTCATCACGTTCTCGCGGAACGCGCCGGGGGCGACGAAGACGGTGAGCAGAAAGACGAGTTCGACGAACGCGAGCGCGATGAGCATCGCGGTCTGCAGCTTGCCGATCGATTCCGGCTGTCGAGCCATGCCCTGCATAGCTCCGTAGCCGATGAGTCCGAGGCCGATACCGACGCCGAGGGCGGCGAGTCCGAGTCCGAGTCCTAGCATTTCCTTCCTATCCTCCTAGTTGATGGCGAAAATCGTCGTTACGAAAAACTGTGAATCAGTGAGCGGCGGCCGGCTCTCCGTGCCCGTCGTGATCGTGCTCGTGGTCGTCGTGGTGGGCAGTGACGAGCGAGAGGTAAACGCACGTCAGCAGCGAGAAGATCATCGCCTGAACCACGCAGGTCAGGAGCTTGATCGGCAGCAAGAAGAAACCCATGGGCACATAGGGGACGAGCTGGTTCATGGACTCGACCGCTTGGTGACCTCCGTGGATGTTGCCGAAAAGCCGGAGGCTGAGCGACACGTTCTTCATCAGCTCGGAGATGATCTCGATGATGAAGATCATGCCCGTAATCGCAATGAGCCCGATCCCGAGCTTCGGACCGGCAAAGTGGGACAGATGGCCGAACAGTCCGTTCGCCTTGATACCCTCGTACTGCACGTACCCGATCGAGATCAGCGCCAGGGCGAGATTGAAGCTGAGATCCGCGGTCGGGGCGGTCGGGAAGAAGAGGGAGACGATGTTCGAGACGAAGATCAGGCACCAGAAGGTCATGATCATCGGCACGTACTTCCGGCCGTGCGCGCCGATGATGCCGACGCACATGTTCTCGATGAAGAGGTACAGCTGCTCGAGCCATTGGGTCGGCCACTTCACGAAAACCCGATCCTTCAAGCCGGACTTCGCGACGGTCAGAAACCCGAACAGCACCGCGATGACAATCGCGACGTAAAGAAAAAGCCCCTCGTAGCTAGGCCCGTGATGCCCGCCTTCGGAAGCCGCGAAAAGAGATCGTCCGATCGAGAACAACTCACCCATACAGAACTCAAGGTGGGCTCTGTTCCCTCCGAACAGCCCACCCGACCAGAGCCGAGTATACCAGAAGAATCCCGGCTGCAAAACCGGTCGGGGCGTCCCCTCCGACCCGGTGGGAAGCCATCGCGAGCGTGACGAAGACGGGCAACTTCACGAAGAAGGCGAGCACGACCCAGAGCGTTCCGAGACCCGGCTTGATCCCCGTCGCCGCGTTGGCCATCGTTCCGATGATCCACTTGAGGGCGAGCACGCTGAATGCGGTGCCGCCGAGGCCCATCGCATAGCCCTGACCCGCCGTCGAGCCCCCGACCGTGACCGCGACCACCGCCCCAAGGCCGGCAATCAGCGACCAAAGTAGCCAGAATCGCACGCTACTTATCCTGATGCCGACTGAGAATGACCAGGGCGAAAACGACCCCAAGCACGGCCCCCCCGACGGTCCCGAGTCCGAGGAACACCTTCATGCCGGTCTGTTGGTCGACCAGCCAGCCTACTCCGGCCCCGACCATCGGCATGCCGAGGATCGTATAGGCCACGCTCAAGCCGACGCCGAGGCCGCGTGAACTTTCGCCTTCACCCTTGCGCACGCGCTCCTGCTCCGCGACTTTCTTCTGATAGCCACCATGTGCGGCTTCGGCGCGCGCTTCGAGCTGTTTCAGCCGGTCGTGAAACTCATCGTCGATCCCGGCTATCTCGGCTTGCGCCTCGCGGACGCGCGCTTCGATCGCACGTTCGGTATCGACAGGAGGCTCGGGCTCATCGGGCATGTCCGAATACTACCGCTGCGGATACAGCCGCTTGAGTTCGGACTCGACATCGACACGGAGGCCGTCCCAGTAGCCCTGAAGCCCGCCGAGCGTCGCCCGCACCGCGCGTTCGTCCCGGCGGGCGATCCCATCGGCCAACTCCCGGTAGCTCGACTGGAGCTTGTCCGACGCGTGCCTGAGCTTCTCCTTCATCGCAACCAGTCGTGGCGGCACCGGCTTCGCGTCCAGTTCGTTCCACGCCGCCTGGGTCCGCCCTGTCATTTCGTCGCAGATTCCTTCGAGTCGGCTGAGATTCTCGGGGGTGAGGGGTGCGCCCGCCTGAATCTGTCGGATGAGAGCGAGATCGGCCGCCGGGGGCTGGGTCGCCCTTTCGGCCGCCTTTTGCGCGTCTTGGAGCCAGGCCAGTTCCTGCCCGAGCCCCCCGAAGAAGCGGAAGGCGAAGAAGCCACCGATGCTGCAAATGCAGCACCCAAAGATCAGAAACCCGCCGATCCACTTCGCCGCACCCTTCATATCCAGGTACTACGCGCGATCCAATCCGGAGATGCGGATATGTCAAAGTGACGCCGTGCGGAATCGTCGTGTCCTCGTCACCGGATCGTCGCGCGGAATCGGGCGCGCCATCGCTGAGCGCCTCGCTCGCGACGGTTGGAGCGTGGCCCTTCACTATGCCGAAAATCGTGCCGAAGCCGAACGGGTGGTGGCCTCGATCGGCCCGCGAAGCCAGGGGCTCTATCAAGCCGACCTCGCCAATCCCGCCGAAGCGACGCGCCTGTTTCAGGCGGCTCTCGCCGATGGTCCCATTCACGCCCTCGTCAACAACGCGGGCGTCTACCGACAGATGTCGTTTGCGGACGCAGGTGACGGCGAATTCGAAGCCACGTTGCATAAGACCTTCGCGGTGAACTTCGAGTCGCCGATGCGCCTCTGCCGAGCCGCCGTGAAGGCCTTTGCCGCCACCGGTGGCGGCCGCATCCTGAACGTCGCGAGCCGAGTCGGATTTCGCGGCGAACCCGGCGCGGCCCTTTACGCAGCCTCGAAAGCCGCCCTGATCAATCTCACCCGTTCGCTCGCGGTCGAACTCGCGCCGAAGAACATACAGATCTTCGGTATCGCCCCCGGCTGGGTCGACACCGCCATGTCACGAGACGGAATGGAGGAGCGCCTCGCCGCGATCCTCGAAACCATCCCCCTCGGACGCATGGCCTCGCCCGCCGACTGCGCGGCGGCAAGTGCCTTCTTGCTCTCCGATGACGCCGCGTACCTGAGCGGCGTCGTGATCGACATCAACGGCGCGAGCTACTTCCACTGAGTCCGCCACTGGGTACAATGGGTTCCACGGGGGAGCGCACAGAGAACGTGGGGATGTAGCTCAGCTGGGAGAGCGCTGCAATCGCACTGCAGAGGTCGTGGGTTCGAATCCCATCATCT
>ERZ761602.4593-NODE-4593-length-17464-cov-3.548739_pt1 | contig 17464 bp, 12 predicted proteins | sample MGYA00512165_ERZ761602 | MGnify/ENA primary metagenome ERZ761602 (study PRJEB28899, sample SAMN02445085) | bioreactor sludge metagenome | biome: EBPR sludge; isolation source: Thorneside wastewater treatment plant | place: Australia: Brisbane, Thorneside... | reverse complement strand
CCACCGCGAACGCGACCAGCACCGGCCCAACGACGAGTCCACGGGCGTTGCCCACCAGCCCCCAGACCGTGAAGCCGAGCCCTGCGAGGCCGACGAGGATGCCGCCGACCAGGAGCACGCGCTGCAGCCCCGCCTGGTCGAACGCGTGCCGGCGACGCATGTGGACTCCTCGGTTCCGTGGGGGCGAGCGGCTGCCAGAATAGGAGGCGTGACCGACGCGCTCCGGATCCCCGCCGACCTGCTTCCCGCCGACGGACGGTTCGGCGCCGGGCCGTCCAAGATCCAGACCAGCCATCTCGACGCGCTGGCCGCCACCGGCAGCTCCCTCATGGGCACCTCGCACCGTCAGGCTCCGGTGCGGAACGTCGTCGGCCGGGTGCGCGAGGGTCTGGCCGAGCAGCAGTCGCTGCCCGACGGCTATGAGGTGGTCCTCGGCAACGGCGGCGCGACGTCGTTCTGGGACATCGCGACCTTCGGCCTGATCGAGCAGAAGAGCCAGCACCTGACCTTCGGCGAGTTCTCCAGCAAGTTCGCGACAGCCGCTAAGGCCGCGCCCTGGCTCGACGACCCGTCGGTGATCTCGAGCGAGCCGGGCTCGCGGCCCGACGCCGTCGCCGAGGCCGGCGTCGACACCTATGCCTGGGCCCACAACGAGACGTCAACCGCGGTGATGGCTCCCGTCGTCCGCCCGGCGGGCGCTGACGCCGGTGCGCTGGTGCTCATCGACGCGACCTCGGGCGCGGGCGGGCTGCCCGTCGACCTCGCCGAGTCCGACGTCTACTACTTCGCGCCCCAGAAGTCCTTCGCCTCCGACGGTGGGCTCTGGCTGGCGACCTTCTCCCCCGCCGCGATCGAGCGGGCCGAGCGGGTGGCCGCGTCGGGCCGCCACATCCCGGCGTTCTTCGACCTCCCGACCGCGATCGGTCAGTCCCGGCTCAACCAGACCTACAACACCCCCGGCGTCGCCACGCTCTTCCTGATGGCCGAGCAGCTCGACTGGATGAACAGCCAGGGCGGACTCAAGGGCATGGTCGAGCGCACCACCCGCTCCTCCGACAACCTCTACGGCTGGGCCGAGGCGTCCGAGAGCGCCTTCCCGTACGTCGCGGACCCCGAGCACCGCTCGCTGGTGATCGGCACCATCGACTTCAACGAAGGCATCGACGCCACCGCGATCGCGGCCACCCTGCGCGCCAACGGCATCGTCGACACCGAGCCCTACCGCAAGCTCGGCCGCAACCAGCTCCGGATCGCGATGTACCCCGCCATCGACCCCGACGACGTCGCCGCGCTGACCGCCTGCATCGACTGGGTCGTCGAGCGGCTCTGAGGCGGAGTTCTCAACTTGGCGTCCGGCCGGGCCTACTCCAGGCGGCGGTGACCTTTCAACCACCACCGGCCCGGCACCCGTTGATTTCCCACCGCCACCTTGGGCCGCGGGCCTACTCCAGGCGGCGGTGACCTTTCAACCACCACCGGCCCGCGACACGTTGATTTCCCACCGCCACCCCGGGCTAAGGCGCGGTCGCCGGCGTGCTCAACCCGCGAGCTGCGAGGCGATCCGCTCGTACGTCGCGTGGTCGAAGGCCACCAGCCGCGCCTCGGTCACGCCGGTTTCGGCGGCACGGAAGACCTCGAGCGCGGCGGCGATGGCGTCGTCCTTGGGCCAGCCGTAGACGCCGGCGCTGACCAGGGGAAACGCCAGGGTGCGAGCGCCTAGCTCGTCCGCGACCTCCAGTGCGCGCACGTAGCAGGAGGTCAGCAGCGACCGGTCGGTCTGGCCAGCGTTTCGGTTGGGCCCGACCACGTGGATCACCCACCGCGCCGGCAGCTCGCCGGCGGTGGTCCAGCCCGCGTCGCCCGTGGCCAACCCGTCGGGGAAGCGGGCGATGCAGTCCTTGAGGATGTCGGGGCCACCGGCCCGGTGGATGGCCCCGTCTACCCCTCCGCCGCCACGCATCGCGGTGCTGGCGGCGTTGATGACCGCATCGACCTCTTGCTGGGTGATGTCGCCCTCGACGACCGTGACCCGCAGCGATCCCGCGCTCATTCGAACTCCCTCAACAGCTTCAGTGTCGCGCGTTCCAGCGCGGCCTGACGCACGTCGGTGGTCGCGTAGCGGCGGCGGGTGGCGCGCTCGATGGTGTGGCCGCGCTCGTAGGCATCGACCACCCGCGGGTCGACGTACGACGAGCGGGCCAGCGCCGGGGTGTTGCCCAGGAACGACGCCACCTCCTTCATCGCTCCGGACACCGCTCGTTTCCGCGACGCCTTGGTCTGGCCCGGCTCCGATGTCTCAGCGAGCGCGGCGGCGGCCAGCACCGTGGCGTGCCAGGTCCGGAAGTCCTTCGCGGTGGCTTCCAGCCCGGTCGAGTCCCGGACGTAGTCGTTGACCAACTGGGGCAGGATCGAACGCCAGGCGCGGCCGTCCTTGTAGGCCAGCAGACTCTGATCCCCCGGAGTACGTCGGCGGCGCATCGCCTCGATCGCCGCGACGACGACACTGTCGTCGATCTCGATCACGTGCTCGACCCCGGACTTGCCGACGAAGGTGAAGACCAGCGCCTCCTGGAGCCGGCGCACGTGCCGTCGTTCGAGCGTGGTGAGCCCGAACGATCCGTTGTCCGCGGCGTACACGTCGTTGCCGATCCGGAAGTAACCGAGGTCGAGGAGACGGCCGCCGCGCAGGCCCGCTCGAGCGGCATGCCCTCGCGGCCGAGGTCGACCAACACGCGCTCACGCGCCTTGGTCAACGCCTTGCCGAAGAGCAGCATCCGGTCGAACTTCTCGGCATCCCGCCGCGTCCGCCAGGCGGGGTGGTAGAGGTACTGGCGGCGGCCGGCGGCATCGGTGCCGACCGCCTGCAGGTGCCCGTTCTCGTACGGCGTGATCCAGACGTCCGTCCACGCAGGCGGGATCACCAGATCGCGGACCCGCTGCGCCTCGGGCTCGGGCAGCCGAGCGCCCTTGTGGTCGAGGTAGACGAATCCCTTGCCCGCGCGTCGCCGAGACCATCCCGGCTGGTCAGGCGACGTACGGCGCAGACGAGGCATGGCGGCACGGTAACCAGTCGGGGCTCACCGTCGGCGCATCGAACGGGTGAGAACCACCACCGTCCCGAGTCCGATCAGCCCACCCAGGAGCCATGGCCAGGCCGACCGCTGGGTCTGCGTGGACCCGGGCAGCTCGACGTCCTCGCGGGACTCGGTGCGCACCGTCGGCGAAGGTGTCGGCTCGGCCGAGGAAGCCGCAGTCGGCGCAGGATTCGGCGTCGGCAGCGCCACGCGCAGGACATCCGAGTGCACCCCTTCGGAGCTCAGCAGCAGCGAGCCGTCGGAGTCGACCGCGAGCCCCTCACCCTGCTCTTGGTCGGGCAACCGGAACTGCTCGACCTGCTCCATCGACGGGAAGTCGTAGACCGCGGCCATGCCGTAGTTGCGGATGACCAGTCGTTGCCCGTCGGGCAGGAAGGTGCCGTCGGTCGCGATGGGGAGCACGTCGCCCATCGGCTCCAGCAGGTTGGGCCGGTCGGGGTCGAGAGTCTCGGGCGCGGCGTACAGCGCGCCACCGAGCACGCCCTTGGTGGCGACGTAGAGGCGGCCGGTGGTCGGGTCGGTCATCAAGGTCTCGGCGTCGTGGGGCCCGTCGGGGTAGACGAGGTCGTAGACCTGACCGTCGACATCGCGACTGCCGCGGCCGACCGGCACCCGGGTGACCTGGACCGAGTCGCGGCTCTCGGTGTTGTCGCCGATGTCGCCCACCCAGACCTCGCGGTCGCCGGCCGGCGCCAACGCCTCGGCGTCCGTCGCGGCGCCCCACCCCGTGGTCCCGACCGTCTCGCCAGTCGCAGGATCGACGGCGAAGACCCGGCCGGTGTCGCCGGAGTCGTTGGTGGTGGCGACCAGGTCACCGACCACCGCGATCCCACTGGACTCGACGATCTCGTTGTCCTGGAAGGTGAACGCGACCTGCGCCCGGTCGGTGGGCGCGGCCGCGGCACCGACCAGGTACGGCACGGCGACCAGGCCGAGGAGGACCTTTTCGAGCATCGACGCCGTCAGCCGTCCAGGAGCGTGGCCAGCTTGGGGTGGATGCCCCACGTGGTGACCAGGTCGTCGTACTCGCGCTTGAGCGAGCCACCCTTGACCGGAACTCCCGTGCGAGTGGCGCGGAGCAGGGTGTTGCGCGGGGTGTGTTTGCTCTCCACGAACTGCACCACGTCGACCCGGTAGCCCTGCAGCCGCATCAGCGTGGCGCGCAGCCCATCGGTGAGCGTGTCGGCCAGCCGTTCGCGCAGGATGCCGTGCCGGGTGAGCATGGCGTACGGCGCCGGCGTGGGCGTACGGCGAAGCTGTGCGGCGATGTCGTGGTGGCAGCACGGCGCCGCGAGGACCAGCGCGGCCTCCCACTCGACCGCGCGAGCGAGAGCCTCGTCGGTGGCGGTGTCGCACGCGTGGAGGGCGAGCACCACCTCGGGTGCCGGGTCGAGGACCGCGCCGCCGATGGTGCCGACCACGAACTCGGCGTCCAGCCCGAGCTCGGCCGCCACCGCCTCGTTGTGCTCGCGGGACTGCTCCTTGACGTCCACGCCGATCAGGTGGACCGGCAGCCCACGGACGCCGGCGAGATAGCGCTCGGCAGCGAACGTGAGATAGGCGTTGCCGCAGCCGAGATCGGCCACTCGCAAGGGTTCCTCAGCCGTCGGGCGGCGCAGCTGACCCTTGTCGATCGCATCGGTGACCGCCGAGTCGAGCAGCCGGAGAAACTCCTCGACCTGTCGGTACTTGTCGCGGCGGCTCGGCTTGAGCCGGCCTTCCGCGTCGGCCAGGCCCAGGGCCTGGAACAGCGGATCGTCCTCGGGCAGCAGCCGGTCCTTGTCGCGATCGTGGCCGCGGTCGACCTGCGCGGGCTCGCGTCGAGCTGTGGTGTGCACCAGGGCCTCGCCCTTGCGGGTCACCCGGAGCTGGACGGTCTCCGTCCCGCCACCCTCGACCAGGCTCTCGACGTGCCAGTTGCCGAACGGCTCGTCGAGCAGTTCGTCCACGGCGTCCCGAGCTGCGCTCGGTGCGTTCGCGGGACCTGTCGCATGGTTTGCGGTGTGCGCCTGGGTCTCGTCGTACGTCGTGACGTGCAGCTGCCGACCGGCCTTGAGGTCGACGTACCGCAGCTCGACCCGGCGCCAACGCGGCTGCGCGGCCCGCTGCCGGCCGGAGGCCACCGCTCGGACCAGCGACTCCGAGTCGAGCAGCCGACCGCGGACCTGGGCGAGCGCGCGGAAGAGGTTCTCTGCCAACTCAGACCACCGCGGCGATGAGGACGATCAGCAGCAGGGCCGCCAGTGCCATCGGTATGACGAGGCGTCGGTGGCGAGGGTTCACCCGACGAGTCTAGGTTCGCGAGTATGGACGACCCCGCACACGCCTTCGACTTCTGGCTCGGCGAGTGGGAAGTGCACGACCCGGACGGCAGACACGTCGGCCACAACTCCATCACCTCGCCGTTCGACACCGGCGCGATCGCCGAGCATTGGCGGGGCGACGGCGGCGTGGTCGGGCACAGCCTCAACGCGTGGGACCCCGAGCGGGGCTGCTGGCACCAGACCTGGCTCGACTCGACGGGCGGGATCCTGCTCCTCGACGGCGAATTCCGCGACGGCGCGATGGTGCTGGAGGGCATCGACGCCGACGCGCGGCAGCGGATCACCTGGACGGCTGACGGCGACGGCGTACGTCAGCTCTGGGAGGCCTCCAAGGACGACGGCGCGACCTGGGCCACCGCCTTCGACGGCCGCTACTCCAAGGCCTGAGCGAGCAGTTCGGCCAGGTGCAGGGTCGGTACGCCGGCCAGGTCGTCGAGCTGGACCCGGCAGGACATCCCGTCGGCGAGCACCACGGCTTCGGGATGCGCGCGGACGGCGGGCAACAGGTGGGTCTCGGCGACCGCGACCGAGACCTCGTAGTGACCCTGCTCCATGCCGAAGTTCCCGGCCAGGCCGCAGCAGCCCTGGACCCGGGTGACGGTGGCGCCGGCCCGCTCGAGCAACGCCCGGTCGGCGGCCCAGCCGAGGACGGCATGGTGGTGGCAGTGCGGCTGGGCGACCACCTCGACACCGCTCAGGTCGGGCAGCGGCAGGCTCTCCCGTTCGACCAGCTCGGCCAGCGTGAGCATCTTCTCGAGGACCGGGCCGGCGCGGTCGGTCAGCTCGGCGGCGTCGCTGCGCAGGGTGGCGAGGCACGACGGCTCGAGCCCGACCACCGGGACCCCCGACTCGACATACCGGGTCAGGGTGTCGATCGTGCGCTCCATGATCGCGCGGGCGCGGTCGAGCTGGCCGGTGGTGATCCAGGTGAGTGCGCAGCACGCGTCGTCGGGGATCACCCGCGCCGTGAGACCGACCGAGTCGAGATAGCGGATCGCCGCGTGGCCGTTGCCGGGGTAGAAGTGGTCGCTGAACGAGTCGGCCCAGATCCACAGGTCGGGCGAGCCACCGGTCGGGGCCGACTTGCGCAGGGTCTTGGGCGCGAACGCCGGGATCGAACGGCGCTGGTCGATGCCGGCGACCCGCTTGGCAATACGTGCGACTGTCGCACTTCTCAGCATCCGGTTGGCCAGCCCCGACACCGGCGCGGCGCGGTCGGCCCACTGAGGCAGCCGACCGAGGAGCCGGTGGCTGCGGGGGCGGCGGACGCCCTCGACGTCGTGCTTCTGGTGCAGCGCCTCGGACTTGTACGTCGCCATGTCGACGCCGGTCGGGCAGTCGGAGGCGCACCCCTTGCAGGCCAGGCACAGGTCGAGCGCCTCACCCACGGCCGGGTCGGCGAACCCACCGACCAGCGACCCCTCGATGGCCTCCTGCAGCACCCGGGAGCGGCCGCGGGTGGAGTCCTTCTCGTCCCGGGTGGCCAGGAACGACGGGCACATCACCCCACTGGTGGACGGGGCGACGCACTTGCCCACCCCCGTGCACCGATGCACCGCGTTGCCCAGCCGCTCCTGAGGCGCGCCGTCGTCGTGCGGGAGGCGCACCAGCGACAGCACCGGCCGCCGCTCCCGGAGGGGCCTCAGGTCGGCGTCGAACGGCGCCGGGTCGACGAGGTTGCCGGGGTTGAGCAGGTTGCCGGGGTCGCAGGCCGCCTTCACCTGGGCGAAGAGCCAGAGCGACTCCGCGTCGTACATCAGCGGCAGCAGCTCCGAGCGGGCCCGGCCGTCGCCGTGCTCCCCTGACAGCGACCCCCCGTGGTCCCGCAGCCGGAGCGCGCAGGCGGTGAGGAAATCGCGGAACAGCTTCGCCGACTTCGGGCGACCGGGCTCGAAGGGGAAGTCGATCCGCACGTGCACGCAGCCGTCGCCGAAGTGGCCGTACGGGACGCCGTCGAGTCGGTGCTCACGCAGCAGTTCGTCGAAGTCGCGCAGCCAGGCGCCGAGCCGGTCGGGTGGGACCGCGGCGTCCTCCCACCCGGAGTACGCCGGGGTCTTCAACGAGCGGGCCGCGAGACCGGCACCGTCCTCGCGGATCCGCCACAGCGCTGCCGACTCGGCGGCATCGGTGACCAGCCGGTGGTCGAGCGCAGCACTCGCGCCGACGACCGTGCCGACCAGCCCGGCGGCCTCGGCGCCGACCAGCTCCACGAACAGCCAGCCCGCCCCGCGCGGCAGCTCCGGCACCGCGCTCCCCCGCGCGCGCACCAGGTCGACGATCCGGGCGTCGAGCCCCTCGCAGGCCACCATCGCGGCGCCCGCGGAGGCCAGCAGAGCCGGCACCGCGTCGGCCGCCTCGACCATCGAGGGGTAGCCGAGGACGACCAGGAGCCGCTCGGCCTCGTCCTCGACGAGCCGCACCGTTGCCTCGCGGACGACGGCCAGTGTGCCCTCGGAGCCGACCAGGAAGCGGTCGAGGTTGCGGCCGTGCTCGGGAAGCAGGTGCTCCAGCGAGTAGCCGCTGACCTGCCGCGAGAACCGGCCGAACGTCGTACGCACGTGCGCCAGGTGCTCGTCGACCAGCGCGCCGAGCCGTCGCGTGACCTCGTCCCGGCCGCCAGCACCCGGCCCCCATGCGGCGTCCAGGGCCACCACGTTGTCGACGGTCCGGCCGTAGCCGAGCGCCCTGGAGCCGCAGGCGTTGTTGCCGATCATCCCGCCGATCGTGCAGCGGGTGTGGGTCGAGGGATCCGGCCCGAACCGCAACCCGTACGGCGCCGCCGCGCGCTGGAGCTCCGCGTGGACGACACCGGGCTGGACGACCGCGGTGCGCGCCTCCGGGTCGATCGAGAGCACGTGGTTGAGGTGGCGCACGGTGTCCACGACGATGCCGGGGCCGACAGCGTTGCCGGCGATCGAGGTGCCCGCACCGCGCATCGTGATCGGCACCTGCGTGAGGCTCGCGACGTCGAGGACCGCATCGAGTTCGTCGATCGCGCGCGGCCGGACCACCACCTGCGGGACCACGCGGTAGAGCGAGGCGTCGGAGGAGTAGAGCGCCCGGGTCAACACCGAGTCGTCGACGTCGCTGACTCCCCGCCTCTGGAGCTCCGCACGAAGGTCAGCGGAGCCGGCGGTCACGTCACCAGTTTTCCATCGACGCGACGAACACCTTCGCCAGGTCTTCCTCCGTGGGCACCTTGGGTGCGGTCGCGAGCAGTCGCTGCTGCTGCATGGCCCCCGAGACCAGGTCGTCGACGTCGGCGACGGCGTACCCGACCTCGGCCAGCCCACTGGGCAGGCCGACGTCCATCATCAGCGAGCGCAGGACCTTCGGGAGCGTGTCTCGGCCCTTGCCGTGGGAGTCGGGGTCGAGGAGGCGGGCGGCCCGGATGTGCCGCTCCGGCACCGCGTCGAAGGTGAACTTGAACGCCGCCGGCGCGGTCAGCGACACGGCCATGCCATGAGGCACCATCGGCTCGCCCTCGGGGTAGTCGACGGGCTCGAAGTCGCGCACCCGGCCCGCGATCGGGTCGGCGTTGGCGTGCGGGATGTGCACACCGGCGTTGCCGAAGCCGAGCCCGGCGAACGTCGCGGCCATCGCCATCTGCTCGCGTGCGTGAGCGTCGTCCCCGTCGTCCACCGCTGCCCGGAACGACGTGGCCAGGAGCGTCATCGCCTTCTCGGCCCACATGTCGGCGATCGGGTTGGCGCCGCAGTAGGGCACCCGCTGCTCGGGTCGCTTGGCGTCGAAGTCGGCGTACCACCGTGCGGTGTAGCTCTCCAACGCGTGGCAGAGGATGTCCATCCCCGACGCCGCGGTGACCATCGCCGGTTGGGTCAAGGTGAGTCCGGGATCCACGATCGCCAGCCGCGGCCGCAGCGCCACATGGCTGATCCCGGTCTTGACCTTGAGCGCGAGTACGTCGAGGACGCAGATGGTGGTGCTCTCGCTGCCCGTGCCGGTCGTGGTGGGGATCGCCACCAGCGGCAGCAGCGGCTCCTGCGGCTTCCGGGCCTGGCCGACCGGGGCGTTGACGTAGTCCATCAGCTCACCGGGGTTGGTGAGGAGCAGGTTGACCGCCTTGGCGGTGTCGATGGAGGAGCCGCCCCCGACGGCGAGTACGGCGTCGAACCGGCTCCCCGTCGACTCGGCGTCGAGCGCGAAGTCGGCGGCCTCGGTGAGCGATTCGTCGGTCGGCTCCACCCTGGCGCGGTCGAAGATCACCGTCTCGATCCCGTGTTGCCAGACCTGCTCGGCGATCCTTGTGGGGTGGCCGGTGGCCATCACGCCGGGATCGGTGACCAGCAGCACCCGGCGGGCGCCGTACGACGCCAGGTCGTGACCGACCTCGGCGGAGGCGCCGTTGCCGAACTTCAGCGCTGGCGCGGCATAGGTGAAGACCGACTCGCGACTCACACGGGGAATCTACGCGCCCGCGCGGCAAGCGCGGTGTGCACGAGGTCGCGGACCGGGTGCTGCTCGTCGCCCAGGGAGGAGACCGGCACCCACGCGGCGGCGTCGGTGGTGCCGTCGACCTCGAGCACCGCCGGTGCGCCCGCCGACACCTCGGCGGCGAAGACGAGTTGCAGCGCGTGGAAGTCCTCGCGGCGGCCGGAGGGGGCGGTGCCCTCGAAGTGGCTGGAGCCGACGTCGAGGACGTCGCCGGGCGTGCACGCGAGCCCGGTCTCCTCCCGGACCTCGCGGATCACCGTGTCGCGAGGCTGCTCGCCGTGGTCGATCCCGCCGCCCGGGAGCGTCCAGGCACCCGGGTGTGGCCCGCGCGCGGAGTTGCGGGTGAGCAGCACCTCGGTGCCGCCGGCACCCTCGCGAACGGCGAGTGCATACGCGGCGACCCGCTGCATCCGGAACGGCTGGTGCTCGGCCAGCACCTCGGTCACCAGGCTCACCACGGGCACGGTGCCGTCGAGCACGCCTCCGACTGGGTGCCACCGGGCATCCATGGTGGAGCCGTCGACCTCGACGACGTGCGGCTCGGGGCTGTCCACCGGCACCCAGCCGTCGTAGACGATCCGCAGCGCGTGGGAGTCCGCCCGCCTGCCCTGGCGCCAGGTGTTGCGCTGGTGGAAGGAGTAGACGTGCGCTGTCTCGCCGATCCGCACGTCCAGCCCGGTCTCCTCGTGCACCTCCCGGACGACGGCGTTGCGCGGGTCCTCGCCGTGCTCCAGCCCGCCTCCGGGCAGCGTCCACAGCTCCTTGGTGGTCAGCCGCTTGGACAGCCGGCTGAGCAGGATCTCCGAACCGCTGCCCGTGGGGCCGCGCAGGATGACGGCGTACGCCGCCACCCGTTGCACCCTGCGCACCGGTCGTCGCTCCCGACCCCGCTCTGCCACCACGCCAACCTATGCCGCCCGCCCTCGCTACTTCCCGTCGAGCGACGCGAAGGTGCTGTGATTCGGGGCACCGGACAGCACGTTCACGACGTTCGACGGGGGCGACCGGGCTCAGCAGAACGGCGGACGCGCGTCGCGGGCGATCGAACGCCGGCCGGCCCACTGCCAGACCCGAGCCGCCCGGTCGCGGTCCTCGTCGGTGACCAGGTTGCCCATCCAGCGCAACGCGAGGGTCATCAGCCAGTCGGAGCGCATCCCCGCGGGGCCGAGCGTCTTGAGCAGCCCGGGCACGGTCACCAGGCCGGCCAGCCGGCGGGCGATCGAGAACGCCTCGCCGTACTGCTCGCGCAGCAACGCGGGCCAGACCGTGTCGAGGTCCTTCGGCCCGCCCGCCGAGAGCAGCAGGTCGGCGACCAGTCGGCCGGTCTCGAGGCCGTAGTCGATGCCCTCGCCGTTGAGCGGGTTGACGCAGGCGGCCGCGTCGCCGATCAGCGCCCAGTTGGGGCCGGCCACATTGGTCACCGCGCCGCCCATCGGCAGCAGCGCGCTCGTCGGCATCCGCAACTCGCCTGACAGCTTGAACTCGTCGCGGCGCAGCTCGGCGTACTGAGCCATCAGTGGCTTGATCGCCAGGTCGGCCGGCCGCTTGCTGGTGGCGAGGGTGCCGACCCCGAGGTTCACCTCGCCGGTCCCCAACGGGAAGATCCAGCCGTAGCCGGACAGCACCTTTCCGGCCTCGTCGCGCAGCTCGAGATGGCTGCTGATCCACGGGTCGTCGCTCAGCTCGGAGGCGATGTAGGACCGCCCGGCCACGCCATAGACCGTGTCGCGGTGCCACTCGCGGCCGAGCACCTTGCCGAGGGGCGAGCGGACCCCGTCGGCGACCACGAGGCGCCGGCAGCCGATCTCGACCGGGCCGTCATCGGTCTTGAACACGACCGCTTCGACCCGGCCCCCGGAGCGGCGTACGTCGACCGCTCGGGCGCCGTCGACAGCTGTCGCTCCCGCCTTGATCGCGGTCGTGCGCAGGTGGTCGTCGAGCTCGGTGCGGGCCACCGCCGACCCCCAGCCGGGGAGGGTACCGCCGGGCCAGGGCAGCAGCAACGTCTGGCCGAACCCGTGCGCCCGCAGCCCCTGGTTGACCGTGTGCGCGCGCAGCCAGTCCTCGAGCCCCAGGCCCTGCAACTCGTGCACCGCCCGCGGGGTGAGCCCGTCGCCGCAGGTCTTGTCGCGCGGGAAGACCGCCGCGTCAGCGAGCACTACGTCTGCGCCGCCACGCGCCGCCCAGGTCGCCGCCGCCGAGCCCGCCGGACCGGCGCCCACGACCAGGACGTCGGTCTGCGCAGGCGGGCGGATCACGCGGTCATTGTCTCAGGGGCTGCCCGGGTGGGGTGAATCCGCTCGGCGGTCGATCGTTTCCCGTCAAGTGACGCGCATTGGTTGTTTTCCACTGTGGATAACAAGCAATGTGCGTCACTCGACGGAAGTTCGGACCAGCCGCCTACCGATACGCCTTGTGCGCCAGCAGGTGGACCTTCGGGTTCGCGCACCCGGTCGTCGGATGCTTGACGAACTGCGAGCGGGTCTCGTCGGGCAGGTAGACGCGGAACCCGTCCACGGGCCGCGGCTTGCACTTCTTCTTCGGGTACGGCGCGTACGACGTCTCGACCACCGCGCTGCGCACCCGCTCCCCGGGCTGGAGGGTCACCCGGGGGCGATTGCTCGGCGTCCGGTCGGCGGCGGCGCCGATCTGGGTGCCGTTGCCGCCACCGACGTAGGACAGGCCGCCGTACCCCTGCACCCAACAGGTCCGGTCGGAGGTGTTGCGCAGCACGATCCGCCCGTAGACGTGGCTGGTCGCGGCGTCACCGCCCCGGTAGCTGGCGGTCAGCTCGGCGTTGGTGCACTCGGGGACCGGTCTCGCGCCGACGACCCGGGCGGCTGTCGCGGACCCGCTCGGCGACAGGGCGAGGACCCCGCCGGCCAGGCTCGCCACCAGCATGACGACGACCCCGCTCCAGGTGCCGATCCTCGTCCAGCGCTCCATCTCAGGCCACCTCCATCGAATCGACGTCCTCCCAGTCTGATCCTCGGCAACGGCCAGCGGTTGCCACCGACGCTGAACTTCGGCTGAAAAAACCTGGAACGCGCATACCACGCACCGGGGAGGGACACTCCCATCCGTAAGGGTGGCTGTGGCAAACTCGCCGGGCACACCGACCACCTGTCTCGGACCGAACACACCGCCGGTGCCAGCCGTCGTCAGGGCACCCGGAGAGGCGCCCCGTGTCGATCTTCTTGTACCGCCTAGGACACTCGATCGGCCGACACCGTGGCATGGTCGTCGGGCTCTGGCTGCTCGTGTTGGTCGCGCTGGGAGGTGCCGCGAGCACCCTCGGTGACCGGTTCGACGACTCGTTCTCCATCCCCGGCACCGAGTCGCAGGAGGGCCAGGACCTGCTCGCGGACCGGTTCGGGCTCACCGGCGCCAGCGGCCAGGTGCTGTTCGAGGCCAAGCAGGGCAAGATCACCGACTCGGCCAATGCCGCCGAGGTGGAGACCCTGGTCAAGGCGATCGACCAGGTCAAGGGCGTCTCGCTCACCAACCCGATCACGGCCGCCACCCCGAGCCTCAACGACGATCAGACGGCGGCCCTGGGCGCGATCCAGTTCGCCGACGAGGTGCCGAGCAACGAGACCCTCGACGACGTCGAGAAGGCCGGTACGCCAGCCGCCGGGTCGCCGGTCGACTCCTACGTCGGCGGCCAGGCGTACAAGTCCGACTCCGACCCGAGCAAGGTGCCCGAACTGCTCGGGCTGATGGTCTCCTTCCTCATCCTGGCCGTGACCTTCCGGTCCCTCATCGCGGCTGGCATGCCGATCCTCAACTCCCTGGTCGGGGTCGGCGTCACCATCACGACCGTCATCGTGATGTCCAACCTGATCAGCATCTCCAGCACGGCACCGACGCTGGCCGAGATGCTCGGACTCGCGGTCGGCATCGACTACGCCCTGTTCATCCTGTCGCGACATCGAGCCCACCTCGGCGAAGGGCTCGATCCGATCGAGTCGATGAGCCGGGCCCTGGCCACTGCCGGCAGCGCCGTGGTCTTCGCCGGCACGACGGTGATCATCGCGCTGCTCGGTCTCACGGTCGCCCAGATCCCGGTGCTCACGGTGATGGGCGTGGGCGCGGCGTTCTCGGTGTCCGTGGCGGTCAGCGCGGCGCTCACCCTGCTGCCGGCGATCGCGTTGCTGCTCGGCGAACGACTGCGGCCCAAGCCGAAGAAGCCCCGGCGCGCGAAGAAGTCCACGAAGGCCGCGGCGCCGGCCGCAGCGGGTCCCCGCCCGGCCCCGGTGTGGGTACGCGCGGCGACGCGCAAGCCGATCATCACTGTCGTCGCGGTGGTGGTCCTGCTCGGGATCGCGGCCATCCCGGCGTTCAGCCTCCGACTGGCGCTGCCCGACAACAGCACCGCACCGACGGACACGACTCAGCGGCAGACCTACGACGCCATCACCCGGACCTTCGGCGAGGGCTACAACGCGCCGTTGGCCGTCACCGCGGACATCATCACCAGCACCGACCCCCAGGGCACCGTCCAGGACCTGGCGTCGGCGATCGCCAAGCTACCGAACGTCGTGGCCGTGCCCCAGGCGACCCCCAACCAGAGCGCCGACACCGGCCTGGTCCAGGTCATCCCTCCGGGCGGCCAGACCGACCCCGCGACCTCCGACCTGGTGGCCGAACTGCGCGCCGAGGCCCCGGCGTTGGAGAAGAAGTACAGCGTCGACACCATGCTCGTGACCGGTCAGACCGCCGCGAACATCGACGCCTCCGCTCGGCTGGGCGAGGCGCTGCTGCCGTTCGCGGCGATCGTGATCGGGCTCTCCCTGATCCTGCTCATGATCGTCTTCCGCTCGATCGCGGTGCCGATCAAGGCGACCCTCGGCTACCTGCTCTCGGTGGGGGTCGCGCTGGGCGCTGTCGTCGTCGTCTTCGAGTGGGGTTGGGCCGACTCCCTGATCCCCGGGCTCTCCGAGGGCCCGATCGTCAGCTTCCTGCCGATCTTCGTGATGGGCGTGCTGTTCGGGTTGGCGATGGACTACGAGATGTTCCTGGTCTCGGCCATCCGCGAGCACTTCGTCCTCTCGAGGGAGCCGCGGCAGGCGGTGTACGACGGGTTCCGGGCCTCCTCCCGGGTCGTGACCGCGGCCGCGCTGATCATGACCAGCGTCTTCATCGCCTTCGTGCCGGCCGGCACCAGCACGATCCAGCAGATCGCGCTCGGCCTGGCGATGGGCGTCTTCGTCGACGCGTTCATCGTGCGGATGACGCTGGTGCCCGCCGTACTCGTGCTCCTCGGCCGCCGCGCGTGGTGGTTGCCGGGATGGCTCGATCGCGTGCTGCCGGTGGTCGACGTCGAGGGCGCCGCCCTGCACCGCAAGGTCGCGTTCGACGACTACGAGGACCAGCACGCGGGCACGGTGCTGCTGGCTCGCGAGCTGGTGACCGAGCCGGACACCGCGCCGATCGACCTCACCGTGCGATCCGGCGAGGTGTGCCACGTGGTCGCGCCCGACGGCGTGAACCCGGTGGCGCTCGGCCGGGTGCTGGGCGGCCGAAGGCGCGCCGAGTCGGGCGAGCTAGTCGTCGACGGCCTGTTGCTCCCCGAGCAGCGCGAGGCGGTGCTCCGCCGTACGGCGCTGCTGGAGCTGGAGGGCGCCGAGCACACCGAGGGCTCCCTCGAGGAGCGGGTGCACGACCGCGTTCGGCTGCTGACCCTGTCGGGGCGCAAGCGGGACGAGCTCGGCGCGAGCGCACTGGCGCAGGTCGACCAACTGGTGGCCGCGGTTGCACCCCAGGGCGCGCGCGGCGCCCTCGCCTCGGCGATCGTCGACGCCGCCCTCGGCCTGTGCCACGACGTCGACCTCTTCGTGCTCACCGGGCTCGAGGCGCAGAGCGCGCCGGACCGCGGCTCGATGGAGCGGCTCGCCGAAGAGCTCACCACGCGGGGCGCGACCGTCGTCATCGTCGCCGAGCCGGCACGCCCGGTCGGCACCCCGGCCCACGCAGCGGCGCATACGTCGACCACGAGCGTGCCGCCCGACCCCGACCCACCGCCCGCGCGGACCCCCGTTCCCGATGTCGACGGCTCTGTGAGGACTGACCATGAGTGACCAGACACCGGTCGAGACGCCCACCGGTACGCCGACCGACGCGTCGGCCGGGACGCCGCCGGAGGGCAAGCGCCGCAGGTGGCGCCGGATCCTGGTGATCGGGGTGCTCCTGCCCCTTATCGCGGCCTCGTTGCTGATCTGGTCGGCCAGCGGCCGACAGGACCAGATCGACCGGGTCCCGGTCGCCATCGTCAACAACGACACGATCATCACCGACCCCCAGCCGATGGCCGCGGGTCGTGAGCTTGCCTCCACGTTGACCCACCCGGCCTCGCCCGGCGACAACCTGCAGTGGGTGCTCGCCGACCAGGACAACGCGGACAAGGGGCTGCGCGACGGCACGTTCTACGCCGTGCTGTCGATCCCCTCCGACTTCTCCAGCTCCATCCTGTCCAGTGGCACCGACAGTCCGGTCCAGGGCAAGGTCACCCTGGTCAGCAACGGTGCGGCGAGCACGACCGTGCCCTACCTCAGCTCGGCCGTCGCCAACGCCGCCGCCGCCTCGCTCGGCAACCAGGTGACCGTCAACTACCTCGGCCAGGTGTACGACGGGTTCAACTCGCTCGCGCAGGGCAACCAGCAGTCGGCCAGTGGAGCCGCCCAGCTCGCCTCCGGGACCGCGCAGCTCACCCAGGGCGCCAAGCAGCTCACCCAGGGCGCCGACCAACTCGCCGACGGCCTCGACGGCGTCCAGACCGGGAGTGCGCAGCTGGCCACCGGCGCCGCGTCCGTGCAGACCGGCGCAGCACGGCTCGACGACGGGGTGAGGGACCTGGCCCGAGGCACGAGTCGGCTCCACGACGACCAGGCCAAGCTCGCCGCGGGTGCGCGCACCCTGGCCCGCAACAGCGACGTACTCGCCGGTCGGTCACGCGAGCTGCACCAGGCCACCCGGGGCGTCGACGCCGGCGCCCGCGTCGTGTCGGGCGGCTCCGGGCTGCTCGCCAACGAGATCAACCAGCTGGCCGGTCGGTGTGAGGCAGCCGGCGGCTCCGTGGCCTTCTGTGCGGAGCTGGGGCGCGCGGCCCAACACACCGAGACGCTGGCCACCGCGTCGGCGCGGCTCGAGACGGCCACCGGCAAGGTGTCCGACGGCAGCCAGAAGCTCGCCGACGGCGCCGGCGAGGTCGCGCGCGGCACAGACCGGCTCGCGGCCTCATCCAAGGCCCTCAGCAACGCGAGCGGCCGGCTGAGCAACGGCGCGAACAGCCTGCAGTCGGGCGCCGCCTCGCTCGCCCGTGGTGCGGCTCAGGTCGACAGCGGGGCCGCGGCGCTGGCGAGCGGGACACGCACCACCGCCCAGGCCGGCCACAAATTGGCCTCCGGCAGCGCCTCGCTGGCGAGCAGCGCCGGTCAGGTCGACGACGGTGCCCAGCAGCTCAGCAGTGGGCTCGCCCAGGCGGCATCCGAGAGCCCGACGTACAGCAAGCAGTTGCAGGAGACGCTCACCGCGGTGGTCGCCCAACCGGTCGCACTCGCCGCGCAGGTGCAGCACACCGCTCACGGCAAC
>ERZ761602.4592-NODE-4592-length-17466-cov-4.839929_pt1 | contig 17466 bp, 8 predicted proteins | sample MGYA00512165_ERZ761602 | MGnify/ENA primary metagenome ERZ761602 (study PRJEB28899, sample SAMN02445085) | bioreactor sludge metagenome | biome: EBPR sludge; isolation source: Thorneside wastewater treatment plant | place: Australia: Brisbane, Thorneside... | reverse complement strand
GTTGGGTGGCGGCGGGCGCGACGAGCTGCGCTGCCTGGCTCTCGTATCGGATCGGGCTCGACATCGGCGCTGCCCGAGAACGCATCCGCGTGGCGCATGCGCTCCGGGAGCTGCCCTCGATCTCGGAGGCGATGCGGCTCGGGACGATCTCGTTCTCGAAGGTTCGTGCGATCACGCGCGTCGCGACGCCCGCCATCGAAGAGCGGCTGCTGGAGTACGCGAGCTACACGACGGCGGCACAGCTCGAGCGCCTCTGTCGAGGGGTCCGGCAGGCGCAGCTTCTCGCAGAGAACGAGGGCGAGCCGCTCGACGAGGCGGAGCTGTTGCGACGGGCGCATGCGGCGCGCGACGTGAACTGCCGCTCGCGTGGGGATGGGACGGTGGTCTTGTTTGCGACGCTGCTGCCCGACGAGGCGGACCGCGTGCTTCGCGCGATCGAGGCGATGCGCGACGCGATGCGGGAGGAGTCGCCTGCGCTGCCGCCGAGCTACGCGGACGCGTTCGTGCGGTTGATCGACGTCGGGTACGAGGACGCGAGGGTCGCGGTGGCTCCCGCGTCGGCGCGGAGGACGGTGGACGCTCGCGAGGAAGCCGAGACGCTGGCGAGTAGCGACGTTTCCGCGGAAGGGGCCCTCGGCGCGGCGGAGTACGAGTGGTCCGACATCTTCGCGGCGCGAGGACGCTTGGAGGTTTCGGAAGCAGGGCATCCAGCGTGTGGCGGTGGTTCCGCGGCAGGGACCTTCGACCACGTGCGCTCCGACGTTTCCGCGGAAGGGGCGGCGCGCTCCGACGTGTCCGCGAAAGGGGCCTTCGACCCGGCGCGCTCCGACGTGTCCGCGGAAGCGGCCTTCGACCCGGCGTGCTTCGACCAACCACGCTCCGACGTTTCCGCGGGAACGTCTTCGTCGCTCCACGCCTCGGCGCCTGACCCGGCTCGCGCTCATCCTTCCGAGCGCGCTGCGACCAAGCTCTCACGTCGAAAGGTCTGCGGCGGCGACAGGCATCGCGTGGTCGTCCACCTCGCACCACACCTACTCGGCGACGGGCTGGTCGCGAACCTCGACGACGGGACGTGGATCGCGCCCGAAACTTGGCGGCGCGTCGCGTGTGACTGCGCGCTCGATCTCGTGAAGGTCGACCAGGATGGCACCGTGCTCGACGTCGGTCGGAGGACACGCACGATTCCACCTGCGCTCGCGCGTGCGCTCGACGTTCGCGATGCGGGCCGTTGTCGCTTTCCTGGGTGCACACATCGGCGCTTCCTGGATCGGCACCACGTGAAGCACTGGTCCAACGACGGGGAGACGAAGATCGACAACCTCCTGACCCTCTGCACCGCGCATCACCAGCTCGTGCACGAAGGTGGATGGTCGGTGGAGCTCGATGGCGACGAAGTGCGGTTCTTCCGGCCGGATGGGACGCAACTGGTGTGGCCGCAACCGCCGCGAGTCGACGACGCGGTGGCCGAGCTCGAGGGCGCGCACGCGGCGTTGGCGATCGGGCCGACGACGGGGCTCACGCTCTGGAACGGGAAGAGCCCGGAGTACGGGCTGTGTGTGGAGGCGGTCGCGGCGTGATGGCCCGTCGCGGTGCTCCGTCGTGCGGAGCTTCAAGCCGTAGCCGACCTTGGTCGTGAGGCCGCTCTCGAGAATCGATCGAGCGACGACACGGGCCCGTCGGTGCTCTGGAGAATCAGTCGAGCCAAGGGTCGAGCACGGCACGGATCACGTCGTAGAGGCCGAGCTGGAGCGCGATCAGGAACGCGACGGTCAAGACGAGATTGACGAGCACGGACCCCACGATCCAGCGAGGGTCGACTTCTTCGTGTTGCACCCACCAGGTGACTCGCAGGCGGTAGCGGCGGCCCTCACGAAGGCACACGAACGCTTTGTGAAGCGTGTACGCGCTGCCCCCCGCGGACCACGCGAAGAACACGACGAGGAGGAGATCAAGCCAGAGACCTCGCACGAAGTGCTTCTGCCGGAAGCGACACGTGACGTCGAGTCCGAGTCGGCTCGTTCGGGCTCGAACGCGCCCCGCTGACCCAATCGCGACACGAAGCGGCGTTCGCGCCGCGCACTTCTCCCCCTTTTGGGGGAACTCGCGGTACGCTCGCGCGGATCATGTCGGCCGATCCGTCGGACTCCTCCACGCGCCTCGAGAAGCCGCAGGTCGTGCCTGCGGGCGCGCCGCACGCGGGGATGATGGTGACCGAGCGCGTGCGCCTCGTGCGCCCGCTGGGCAAGGGTGGAATGGCCGACGTGTGGGTGGCCGATCACGCGACGCTCGGGGTGTCCGTGGCGGTGAAGTTCCTGCGCTACGCGAACGACGACACGATGCGGCAGCGCTTCTCGCGCGAGGCGCAGCTCGCGGCGCGGATGGATCACCCGCATGCGGTGCGGATCTTCGATCACGGGCTCACGCCGGACGGCACGCCGTTCATGGTGATGGAGCTGATCGACGGTGAGGCGCTGTCGCAGCGCATCCGTCGCGTGGGCGCGCTGAGCACCGACGACGTGGTGACGATCGTCGATCAGGTGGCGCAGGTGATGGCCGCCGCGCACCGCGACGGAATCGTCCACCGCGATCTGAAGCCACACAACATCATGCTGCTCAACACGGAGCGGCTGTTCTGCAAGGTGCTCGACTTCGGGCTCGCGAAGCCGCTCGAGGACGAGGACGTGACGCTCACGCAAGCGGGCTGGCTCGTGGGCACGCCGGCGTACATGGCTCCCGAGCAGCTCGTCGACGCGAAGCCCGCGACGACGCAGACCGACGCGTGGGCGCTCGCGGTGATCGCGTACGAAGCGCTGACCGGACAGCGTCCCTTCCTCGGTCAGCACCAAGCTGCGATCGGGCTCGGAATGCTGCTGCAGCGCTACGAGCCGGTGACGAAGCTGCGGCCGGCGTTGCCGCCGACGCTCGACGAGTGGTTCCAGCGCGCGTTCTCGGTGCAGCCGGAGCAACGCTTCGCGACGGTCAGCGAGCTCGCGGACACCTTCTCGCGTGCGCTGCGCGGCGTGGGGCTCGTGGCGGGCGTGCCCGACGGGAAGCTGCGCCTCCCGAACAAACTCTACGGTCGCGAGCAGGAGCTCGCCGCGCTGGAGAGCGCCTTCGACGCGACGGTGAAGGGCCGCGGTCCGCTGGTGCTGCTCGAAGGCTACGCGGGCGTGGGCAAGACCGCGCTCGCCGACGCCGCGCGGACACGCTTCTCCGAGCGCGGCGCGATCTTCGTCGACGGCAAGTTCGATCAGTTCAACCGCGGCACGCCGTACGCGAGCTTGATCCAGGCGTTCGGCAAGCTGATTCGTTTCATCTCGGCGCGCGAGCAGTCGTCGATCGTCGGGTGGCGCGGACGGCTGCAGGAGGCGATCGGCGAGGTCGGCCAGGTGCTCACCGAGGTCATCCCCGAGCTGGAGGACATCCTCGGTCCGCAGGCGGAGCTCCTGGAGACTTCGCCGACCGACGCGCGTCATCGGCTGCAAAACGCCTTCGCACGGCTCGTGCGTGGCGTCTCGACCGCCGAGCGGCCGCTCGTGATGTTCCTCGACGACCTGCAGTGGGCGGATCTTCCTTCGCTCGATCTGCTCGCGAGCCTCGCGGCCGATGCGGAGCTCCGCCACGTGCTCGTAATCGGCGCGTTCCGCGACAACGAAGTCGACGCCGCCCACCCGCTGCGGGCTGCCGTCACGCGCGTGCGCGAGCAGGGCGGCCGCGTGCTGTCGCTGCGGCTCCGACCGCTCGGCGAGGACGCGGTGCTCGAGCTGCTCTCGGACGTGCTCGGACCGGGCCCCGGTCGCGTGCGGCTGGCGGTGCTCTGTCACGAGAAGACGCAGGGCAACCCGTTCTTCCTGCGACGCCTGCTCGAAGCGCTGCACGAAGACGGCATGTTGGTCTTCGATCCCGACTCGCGCGTGTGGAGCTGGGACTCCTCGAAGATCGTGACGCGCCCGCTGGGCGACGACGTGGTCGACTTCGTGGCGGCGGAGATGAAACGGCTGCCCGAAGAGGCGCGCGAGGCGCTGACCGTCGCGGCGTGCATCGGAGGCGAGTTCGATCTCGGGACGCTCGCCTTCTTGTTGCGCGTCGATCGGCGGCGTGCGCTGGAGGCGTTGCGCGCGAGCCTCGCGGCGGACTTCGTGGTGCCGGCCTCGGAGGACGTCTTCCGGCTCGGCCCGCAGCGCATGGCGTTCCGTTTCGCGCACGACCGCATCCAACAGGCCGCGCGATCGCTGGTCGACGAAGTGCGCGCGGCGAAGATCCACCTCGACGTCGCGCAGTTCATGCTCGAGCACCTCGACGAGAACGAGCGCGAGGGCCGGCTCTTCGAGCTGGTCGAGCACCTCAACCGCGGCGCAGACGGACAGCCCGGGCTCGTGGGCTCGGTGTCGCAGCTCCGCAGCTTGAACTTGAGCGCTGCCCGTCGTGCCACGCGGTCCGCGGCGTTCGAGCCCGCCGAGGAGTACTTCGCGCGTGCGCGCGCGCTGGCGGACGAGGACCTCTGGCAACTCGACTACGAGGAGGCGTTCGCGATCCACGTGGAGGGCGCGCGCTCCGCGTACCTCAACGGCGATCGCGAGACGATGCAGCGCCTCATCGACGTCGCGGTCGCGCACGCGCGCGATGCGGTGGACGCAGCGGAGGCGCGCGAGGTGCACATCCACGCGCTCGTCTCGGAGCAGAAGTTCGCCGAGGCGGTGGGCCTCGCGCTCGACGTGCTCGAAGAGCTCGACGTGAAGCTCCCGCGCACGCCGACCGATGCCGACGTCGGCGCGGCGGTCGGGGAGGCGCTGGAGCTCCTGCGCGCCAACGCGTTCGACGCGATCGTGCGGCGGGCCCCTGTGACCTCGCGGCGCGTGATCGCCGCTCAGCGCATCAAGCAAGGCGTGATGTCCGCCGCGTACCTGACCGCGCCGGGCTTGCTCCCGCTGCTGGCCGCGAGCCTCGTGCGCTCCACGCTGGTGGACGGAGTCGCGAAACAGTCGGCCTACGGCTTCGCGGCGTTCGGCATGGTGATGAACGCGCTCGGGTTGATCGACGTCTCCTACGAGAACGGTCGCACGGCGCTCGCCTTGCTCGACCGCACGCAAGATCGCCTCACACTCCCCAAGACGCGGCACATCGTGCGCGCGCACCTGAATCCCTTCGTCGAGCCGATCGGCGAGTCGGTGGAGCACGAGAGGGACGTCTTCCAGCTCAGCATGGACAACGGCGACCTCGAGTACGCCGCCTGGGCGCTGCACATCATGGTGGTGCACGCGTTCTACGCCGGCCGTGGTCTCGAAGGCCTGCGCGAGATGGGCGCGACGCACCGCGAGATCCTGACCCGCACGCGGCAGCTCCCGGCGCTCGGCTGCACCACGCCGTTCATCCAGGCGGTCGAGAGCTGCCTCGGCGCGGCGAGCGATCCGACGCGGCTGCGCGGGCCCGACTACGACGAAGACGCCCACGGCGCGGAGCTCGAGGCGGTGAACTTCCGCGGCGCGGCGTACATCCTCACCGTCGCGAAGACCTTCGTGCGCTTCCTCTTCCGTGATCTCGACGGCGCGCTCTTGGCTGCGGACGCGGGCGCGCGCTTCGCGGACGGCGCGGTCGCGTCGTTCCACCCGGTGTGGTGGCACCAGTATCGCTCGCTCGCCGCGCTCGGCACCGCGAAGGCCGACGACGATCTCACGGTGGTGCACGCGAGCCTGGAGCAGCTCCGGAAGTGGTGCGGCTTCTCGGAGAAGAACCATCGTCACCGCGTGGCGCTGTTGGAGGCCGAGCTCGCGCGAGTGGAGGGTCGCGACGGGGAGGCCGTCGCGCGCTACGACGAGGCGGTCGCGGCGGCACGCGCGAACGGCTTCCTGCACGAAGAGGGCATCGCGAACGAGCTCGCCGGTCGCTACTACCTCGCGCGCGGAGGCGCCACTGCCGCGCGTGCGTACCTGCGTGAGGCGCGCGACGCCTACGCCGACTGGGGTGCGACGGCGAAGGTAGATCAATTGAATGCAGAGCTCGGACACGTGCTCGAGCGTGCGAAGCGCGATTGATGAAGCGCGATTGACGAAGCGCGATTGACGAAGTGCGATGCGCGATGGCCGAACCCACAGCGCTCGAACTCAGAGAACGCAGTCGGACCGCGGACCGAACGAACCGCGAAGGAGCTCGATGAAGCCGCTTCTGCCTCAGGACGACGCGCACCCGCAGGCCCGCCGAGACCGGCTCGCGCGGCGACGCGAGACGTACCGGTTCGTGTACGACTGGCCGCCCGACGTCGCGACCGCGGCGGAGCTGCCGAAGTCCGACGACTACGGGCCGCTCTACCTCCTCGAGTCCGCGAAGACCTACGCCGAAGTGGGCATCAACGTGGCGGCGATGGTGCTGGAGGGGCAGGAGGTCGGCGACCTGCTGCACCAGCTCGAGCGGCGCTTCGTGGGCATCGCGGCGGACGACCTACACCGGGCGGTGTTCACGACGCCCAAGCAGGTCGCGCAGAGCGCGCCCGATCGACGCGTGAGCTCGTGGCGCGAGTTCGAACGTTTCTTCGCCACGTGGGCCGCCCCGGAGGTCGTGCGCTTCTACGACGATCCGGAGCAGACCAACCTCGCGTTCGCGTGGCAGCGCGTCGCGGGCGTGAACCCGATGCTGCTCACGCGTTGCGATCGCATCCCCGATCACCTCCGCGTCGACGAGAAGCGATTCGAGAAGGTGATCGGCGCGGGGGATTCGCTCGCGGCGGCGAGCGCGGAGCAGCGCCTCTACCTCGCGGACTACGGGATCCTGGAGGGCGTCGAGGCGGGCGTCACCGACGGACTCACGAAGTACCTCTGCGCGCCGATGGCGCTCTTCGTCGCGGAGCACAAGACGCGACGGCTGCGTCCGATCGCGATCCAGCTCGGACAGACGCCGGACGCGGCGGTCTTCGATCCGACCGACGGTTGGCGCTGGCGCATGGCGATGCTGGTGGTGCAGAGCGCCGACGCGAACGTGCACGAGGGCGTCTTCCACCTCGGCCGCACGCACATGGTGATGGAGGCGGTGAAGGTCTGCATGGAGCGGCAGCTCGACGAGGAACACCCGCTCTACCGGCTGCTCCACCCGCACGTCGAGACGACGCTCGCGATCAACCACTCCGCGAAGACCTCGCTCATCGCGCCGGGCGGCACCGTCGATCGTTGCTTCGCGCCGACCATCCAGTCCTTCGCGAGCGTGGTGAAGAAGGCGCTCGACACGTACCCGATCCGCACCGCGTCACCGCTCGAGGATCTGCAACGCCGCGGGCTCGGCAACGTGGAGACGCTCGAGCACCCGTACCGCGACGACGTGACGATCGTCTGGGGCGCGGTGGAGAGCTTCGTGCGCGAGTACGTGGCGGGCTACTACGCCTCGAACGAGGCGGTCGCGGCGGACGTCGAGCTGCAAGCGTTCGCACGTGAGCTCTCCGCGAACGACGGTGGGCGCTTGGTGGACGTGCCCGTGCCGGAGACGGTCGAGGACGTGGTCGCGCTCCTCGCGCGGCTGGTGTTCATCGCGGGGCCCGGGCACTCGTGCGTGAACTTCCCGCAGTTCCCCTTCATGGGCTTCGTCCCGAACATGACCGGCGCTTCCTTCGCGCCGATCCCCGGGATCGACGCGCCCGACGAAGAGGCCGCGCTCACCGCGATGCTCCCCCCGCTGCGCGTCGCGCTCGAGGGCGTGACGATGGTGTACTTCCTCTCCGCGATGCGGCCGACCAAGCTCGGCCACTACCCGCCCTTCCACTTCCGCGACCACGTCGCGCGGGCGGCCGTCGACCGCTTCCAGCAGCGACTCGCGGAGGTGGAGTCGATCATCGACGAGCGCGATCCGTCGCGACTGATCTCGTATCCCTATTTGAAACCTTCGCTGATCTTGCAGTCCATCAGCGTTTGAACAGCCCAGGACGCGACGACGAACGATCGTTCGAAGAGCGATCGCAGCGCACCCCCGCGTCCACCACGGACCGCCACACGAGAACCCTGAACCGCTACTGAACCAAGACCGAACTCCGCGCGCCGTATCACCGCGCCCAGCACGCCGAGGAGCCCGACATGCGCCGCCAGCCTTCGTTACCGCAGGACGACTCGAGCGCGGAGCGAGCTCGCGCTCTCTCCAAGGCCCGCGACGACTATCAATTCGACTTCTCGTACCAGGAGATCGTGTCGGCGAAGTCCCTCCCTCTGCGCGAGAAGACCGACCCGAGGTACTGGGCGGCCATCGCGAAGGTGATGGCGGAGCTCGAGCTGAATCAGCTCGCGACGCGATCGGTGATCGAGAACGTGGAGGCGGCCGGCGAGGCGATGGTGGAGAAGCTCGCGGGCACGCTCGGCAAGCTCGCGCCGAAGGAGATCGCGGCCCGTCTTCGCCCGAAGCCGCACGATCCGACCACCGACCCACGGACACCCGAGACGTACGAGCGCATGTACGCGCGCATCGCCGAGCCGGTCGTGGTGCCTTATTGGATCCGCGACGACGCGTTCGCGTGGCAGGCCCTCGCGGGCACCAACCCGATCATGCTCCGTCGCCTGGACGCGCCGCACCCGCGGCTGCCGATCGACGAGGCGACGTTCGCGCGCGCGCTGGCCGCGCTGCCGGGAGTGGGGCGGGACGACCGCCTCGAGGCTGCGATGCGGGAGGGGCGGCTCTACGTGGCGGACTACGCGATGCTCGACGGCATCCGAACCGGAACCTTCGAAGGCCACCCGAAGACGCTCTTCGCACCGATCGCGCTCTACTTGCGCACGAAGGCTGGCCCGTTCGCGCCCGTCGCGATCCAATGCGGGCAGACGCCGCTCGGCGCGGGCGGCACGCGTGGCGCGGGTGCGCCGATCTTCACGCCCGCCGACGGAATGAGCTGGAAGATGGCGCGCACCGCCGTGACGTGCGCGGAGGGCAACTTCCAAGGCGTCGTCTCGCACTTCGCGTGGTGTCACGAGGTGATGGAGTCGGTGATCCTCGCCACGCACCGAACGCTCGCGCCCTGGCACCCGCTGCACGTGCTCCTCGCGCCGCACTTCGACAACACGCTGGTCACGAACGACATCGCGATGACGTCGCTGATCGGCCCGGGCGGAAACATGGAGCGGCTGCAGAGCGGGGTGCTCGAAGACTCGCTCGATCTCGCGAAGCGTATGCTGAAGGGTTTCCGGCTGAGCGAGAGCGCGCCGACGGAGGATTTCGCCGCGCGTGGGGTCGACGACCTCGACGCGCTGCCGGACTACCCGTTCCGCGACGACGGGCTGCTCACGTGGCCGCTCCTGCGGACGTGGGCGCGCGACTACCTGCGCCTCTACTACACGGACGACGCGGCGGTCGAAGGCGACACGGAGCTCGCGGCGTGGATCGACGAGCTCGGCTCGAACGAGGGCGGCCGACTCGAAGGCCTCGCACGGCTTCGGACCTTCGACGCGCTCGCGGAGCTGGTCGCGCGCATCCTCTTTCGCTGCACCGTCTATCACGCGGCGTTCAACTACACGTCGTACGACTTCTACGGCTACGCCCCGAACGTGCAGACGGCGACCTTCGGACCCGGACCGACGGGAGGCCCGAGCGACACCGAAGCGGCGCTGCAGGCGATGTGGCCGCCGTACCAAGCCGCGTACGACGCGATGCACCTCTTCTACACGATCTTCCGCGTGCAACTGAACCGCGTGGGCCACTACCCGGACGGCCACTTCGAGGATCCCCGCGTGGCGCCGCTCGAGGCCGCGCTGCGCGCGGGCCTCGACGAGGTCGAGCAAACGATCGCGACCCGCGAAGGCACCCGGCTCATCCCGTATCCGTATTTGAAGCCCTCCCGAGTCTCGAACAGCATCCACGTTTGATCGTGCTCGAGCGGGCGCAGCCGAACGCGAAGAGCGCGAAGAGCGCGAACGTGGCCGGCGGGGACACTTCCCCGCCCCCGTGAGCGAAGCGAACAAAACACCGCCTCCTGAGAGGGCTCTCAGGATCGTCTCAGGGATCGGTTCTCGCGGGCGCGCAGTCTCGGGGCATGCACGAGCTCCGAGACGTCTTGCCCGGGTCGGCGGGGTCAGCCGCCGACTTCTTCGCCAGGTGGCCCGACGTGCGCTGGTCGTGGCGATGCGGACGACATGCAGCGTTGGTGGTGCTGCTCGGCGTTGCCGCCTGCTCGCAGCCCGAGGCGACGACCTCCGATGGGGCGAACGCGATCCTGCCGGCACCGAGCTCGCGGACGGGCTGGGTCACCGTGCGACCGGCGCGCGACGCCACCCTCGCGTCGACGTTCGGGCGCGTGCACGGGGTCGGCGCGGCGGCGGGGACCGCGATCACGGCGCCGTTCGCGAGCCGCGTGCTCCGCGTGCACGTCGCGCCCGGCGACGCGGTGGAAGAAGGCGCCGCGTTGATCGAGGTGCTCGCGCCGGAGCTCGCGCTCGCGGCGGCCGAACGGAGCGGCGCCCACGACGAGGGCGCGGTCGTCGGCGCGCGGCTCGACACCCTGCGCGCGCTCGCCGCGGAGGGTCTCGCGCGAGCCGACCAGCTCCACGAGACCGCCCGCGACGCCGCGGCCATCCGGACACGCGCCGCGACCGCGGAGGCTCGCCTGCGCGCAGCCGGGCTCTCCGCGCGCGATCGCGCGACGCTCGCGCGCACCGGCAGCTTGGTGCTCCGCGCGCCACGCGCAGGACGCGTGCTGCGCGTCGAGATCCGCGAGGGCGATCCCGTGCCGAGCGACGCGCCGCTGATCGTGCTCGCGAGCGAAGGCGCGGTGAGGATCGAAGCGCGCTTCACGGGTACGATCCCGGCAGACGCGCGACCGATCTTGCGCACCGATCGCGGCGACGTGCCGCTGCGCGCGGTCGGCGCGCCGCTCGCCGATCCCGAGACCGGGCTGCGGGTGCTGTTCTTCGAGCCGGAGGCCGCGTTCGATACGACGAACGCCGATACGACGAGCGCCGATCCCACGAGCGGCGATTCCGCGCATGCGCCCGTCTTGCTCGAAGGAGAACGCTGGCCGCTGGAGCTCGTGGGCTCGTTCTCCGACGCGTTCGAGGTTCCGTCGTCGGCGCTCCACGCGCTCGCGGGCGATCCGCGACGCGCCGAGGTGGTGCGTCGCACGGACGCGGGCGCCCAGGAGCGCGTCCCCGTGCAGGTGCTCCGCGTCGACGGCGCGGGCGCGCTCGTGCGAGGCGCGCTCCGACCGAACGACGAAGTCGCGGTCGAGCCCTCACGCGTGCTCGGCGAAGGCGAGGCCGAATGATCGCCCGCCTGCTTCTGCTCGCGATCGAGAAGCGGCGGCTCGTCGTCGCGGTGGTGATGGCGCTCGCGGCGAGCTCACTCTGGCAGGCGCGCAGCTTGAAGCTCGACGCGCTGCCCGACGTGACCGGCAACCAGGTCGTCGTGCTCACGCGCGCCCCGGGCTACACGCCCGAGGAGGTCGAGCGCCTCGTCACGCGACCCGTCGAGACCGCGCTCGGCGGGCTCCCGGGTCTGCAGACTCAGCGCAGCCTCTCGCGCTACGGCATCAGCTCGGTGAGCGCGATCTTCGACGAGGACGTCGACCCGATGCGTGCGCGCCAGCTCGTGCAGGAGCGCCTGGTCGCGTTGCCCGAGCTCCCCGAAGGCGTCGACGCGCCCGAGCTCGGCCCGCTCTCCGGTGGGCTCGGCGAGATCTTCCACTTCACGGTGTCGTCGCCCGATCGCACGCCCGCGGAGCTGCTCGAGCTCGCCGAGCTGCGCGTCGCGCCGCTGTTGCGGACGGTGCCGGGCATCGTCGAGGTGAACACCTGGGGCGGCGAGCGACGCACCCTCGACGTGATCGCGGATCCGATCGCGATGGACGCGCGCCGCGTGAGCCTCGACGAGCTGCGCGAAGCGGTCGCTCGGGCTTCCGGTAACGCAGCCGGCGACTCGCTCGCCGCAGGTCCGGGTCGCGTGCTCTTGCGCGCGCGCGCGTGGCCGGAGGCTGTGACCGACCTCGGCGACGCGATCGTGCGACGCGACGACGACGCGATCGTGCGCGTCGCGGACGTCGCGTCGGTGCGCATCGGCGCGGAGCCTCGCCTCGGCGCCGCGAGCGCGGACGGTCGCGGCGAGACGGTCTACGTGATGCTGCAGATGCTCCGCGGCGCCAACGCGCTCGAGGTGCTCGAAGGCGTACACGCGAAGATGCCCGCGCTGTCCGAAGCGCTCCCGCGCGACGTGCGCACCGACGTCGTCTACGACCGATCGGAGCTCGTGTGGGCGACTTTGCGCACGGTCGGCAAGAACCTCCTCGAGGGCGGGCTGCTCGTGGTGGTCGTGCTCTTCCTCGTGCTCGGCAGCGCGCGCGCGGGGCTGCTGGTCGCGCTCGCGATCCCGCTCTCGATGCTCGGCGCGATCGTCGGCATGGTGCTGCTCGACGTGCCGGGAAACCTGATGAGCCTCGGCGCGATCGACTTCGGCTTGTTGGTCGATGGCGCGGTCGTGTTGGTCGAAGCCGTCTTCCACCGCTTCGAGGCCCATCCACCGGCCGATTCGAGCGACGAATCTCGTTTGAGCACGATCCGCGAGGCCGTCGTCGCGGTCGCGCGCCCGGTGTTCTTCAGCGTCGCGATCATCCTGCTCGTCTACGTCCCCATCCTCACACTCACCGGCGTCGACGGAAAGATGTTCCGTCCGATGGCGATCACGGTGGTGCTCGCGCTCGGGACCGCGCTGCTCCTCACGCTCACCTTCGTTCCGGCCGGGCTCGCGCTCTTCCTGCGCACACGCGACGTGCCGAAGAAGCTGCCGCTGCTCGTGCGCGCGGCGACGCGGGTGCACGATCCCTTGCTCACGCGCGCCGCGCGACACCCTCGCGCGGTCGCCGCGATCGCGCTCGCGATGTTGGCCGGCGGGGGCGTGCTCTTCGCGCGTGCGGGGATGGCGTTCGTGCCGCAGCTCGACGAAGGCGATCTCGTCGTGCAGACGACGCGCGCACCCGACGTGTCGATCGAGACCGCGATCGCGGAAGGCGCGCGCGTCGAAGCCGCGCTCGCCGCGTTCCCGGAGGTGCGTCAGGTCGTGAGCCGCATCGGCAGCCCCGCCGTCGCGACCGACATCATGGGGCTCGAGATGGCCGACGTGTTCGTGCGGTTGAAGCCACGCGAACAGTGGCGCCCGGGCCTCACGAAGGACGCGCTCATCGCGGAGATGGAGGCCGCGCTCGCAGAGCACGCGCCGGGCAGTCAGCCGGGGTTCACGCAGCCGATCCAGATGCGGTTCAACGAGTTGCTCGGCGGCGACGTCACGGACGTGTCGCTCAGCTACTACGGCGACGACCTCGACGTGCTCCGTGGGCTCGCGGAGGACGCGACCACGCGCCTCGAAGGGCTCGACGGCGCGGCGGACGTCCGCATCCTCGCGCCGCCCGCGGTACCGCTCCTCGACGTGCGTCCCGATCTCGTGCGCGCCGCGCGGCACGGGCTCGACGCGACCGACGTGCTCGACGCGGTGCGCGCGTTCCGGGTCGGGCTCGAGGTGGGCGCGACGTACGACGGTCCGCGGCGCATCCCGATCCGCGTACGGCTGGAGACCCCGAGCGCGTTCGAGCTCGACGCCGCCCTCGTGCCGACCGAGAACGGCGTCGTCGCGCTCCGCGACGTCGCGCACGTCACCTCGGTGCCGACCCCGAGCCTCGTGAGTCACGACGAAGCGCAGCGCCGCGTCGTCGTCGGCTTCAACGTGCGCGGCCGCGATCTCGGCAGCGTGGTGGACGACGCGCGCGCGCGGCTCGCGGATCAGTCGCTGCCGGAGGGCTATCGCCCCGAGTGGGGCGGTCAATGGGAGACCCTCGAGCACGCGAAGGCGCGCTTCGCGGTGGTGATGCCGCTCGTGCTCGTGGGCATCGTCGCGCTGCTGATCCTGCTCTTCCGCGCGATCCGCCCGGTGCTGATCATCCTCACCCACGTGCCCTTCGCCGCGCTCGGCGGCGTGGTCGCGCTCACGCTCCGCGATCTGCCGATCAGCATCAGCGCCGCGATCGGCTTCATCGCGCTGAGCGGCATCGCGGTGCTCAACGGCGTGGTGCTCGTGAGCGCGATCCGGCGCGAGCAAGAGGGCGGCGTGCCGGTCGCGGAGGCCGCGATGCTCGCCGGCCGCACGCGCCTGCGTCCGGTGATGACGACCGCGCTCGTGGCCGCCCTCGGCTTCGTGCCGATGATGCTCGCCTCGGGCGTGGGCGCGGAGGTGCAGCGCCCGCTCGCCACCGTGGTCGTCGGCGGGCTCGTGACCTCGACGCTGCTCACGCTGCTCGTGTTGCCGGTGCTCTACCCGGTGCTCGCCGGGAGGGACGCGAGCCGTGACCTGGAGCGTGACGCGGCACGCGACGCGCCGGAGAAGCACCACGCATGAGCGACACGGACGGTGCGGCGGCATCGAGCGACACGAGCGTGGAAGCGCGCTCTCTCGCGCGCGCTACCCTCCCGAGCGAGATGAAGATCCTCCTCGTCGAAGACGAACGCCGCTTCGCGCTCACGGTGGCGCGCGGGCTCCGCGAAGAAGGGCACGCAGTGGACGTCTGCCACGAGGGCTCGGAGGCTCGCCGACAAGCAGGGGTCATCGACTACGACGTGATCGTGCTCGATTGGATGTTGCCCGATCTCGACGGGGTGACGCTCGTGCGCGATTGGCGACGCGACGGCCTCCGAACGCCGGTGTTGATGCTCACCGCGCGCGGCACGGTGGGCGAGAAGGTCACGGGTCTGCGCGCGGGGGCGGACGACTACCTCGTGAAGCCCTTCGCGTTCGAAGAGCTGCTCGCGCGCATCGAGGCGCTGCATCGGCGGAGCGAGGGCGGCACCGGCTCCACGAAGGTCGGCGAGGTCGAGCTCGATCTGCGACGACATCATCTGCGGCGCGGCGCGCTCGAGGTCGCGCTCACGCCACGCGAGCTCCAGCTCGCAGCGGAGCTCTTCGCGCACGCGGGCGACGTCGTCACGCGCGCGCACCTGCTGACCACCGTGTGGGGCTGGGGCTTCGAGGGCGATCCGAACGTGCTCGACGTGTACGTCGGCTACCTGCGCAAGAAGCTCGCCGAGCTCGGCGAGGAGGCGCCGCGCATCGAGGCGGTGCGTGGGATCGGCTTTCGGCTCGTGGGCTGAAGGAGCGCTCGGGAGTGAGACTCCAGATCCGACTCTTGCTCTTCGGCGTCGCGCTGCCGGTCGCGCTCATGATCGTGGCGGGCGTGATCGTCGACGTGCTGCTCGAGCGCGAGCTGATCGGTGGCCTCGATCGATCGCTGCGCGCGCAGGCCGCGGCGGAGTCGGTGTCGCTCTTCGACGGGCCCGAGGGCACCGTGCACTTCCACGCGATCCAGTCGCCGCTCCGTGCGGTCCTCGGCAACCCCGACGCAGCCATCGCGGCCTACGGACCGGACGGCGCGCGCCTCGCGCAGAGCCCGAGCGCGCAGGCCGCGCCACGAACGCTGATCGTGCGAGGCGACGAGCCGCGCCTCTTCGATCGCGGCGGCGCGCGCGAGCTCGAGATCGCGGTGCCGTCGCCCGACGGCGAGCGCTACGCGCTCTGGCTCTCCGCACCCCGCGACGAGCTCGACGCGACGATCGCGACGTTTCGTCGTACGGGCGGGATCGCGCTCGTGCTCGTCACGATCCTCCTCGTCCTCGTGCAGCTTCGACACGCGCGTTGGGTCGCGGGGCGCGCGGAGCGGCTCGCGTCGCACATGCGCCGGCTCGAACGCGGCGCGCTGGACGCGGACCCGCCGGACGATCCGGTGCGCGACGTGCTCGGCGAGCTGCGCGACTCCGTCGCCGACGCCACGCGTCGACTGCGCGAAGCCAAGCGCGCGCAAGAGCGCCTGGTCGCGGGCGCCGCGCACGAGCTCCGCACGCCGCTCGCCGCGATGCGTGCGACCGTCGACGTGACGCTTCGACGTCCGCGCGACGAAGCCGCCCTACGCGCCGCGCTCGACGACGTGCGCCAGGAGGTCGACGCGCTCGAACGGCGCGCGACGGACCTCCTCGACCTCGCGGCGGCCTCCGCGCGCACCACGCTGGGGCTCGAGCGCGTCTCGCTTCGCGCGCTCGCAGAGGAGACCGCGAAACGCTTCGCGGCCGACGCGTCGGAGCGAGGCGTGACGCTGGAGGTCGAAGGCTCCGACGACGAAGCCGATCTCGCGCCCGACCTCGCGCGCCGCGCCCTCGACAACCTCGTCAGCAACGCGCTCCGCTACGCGCCCCGAGACACCACGGTGCGGCTCACGATCGAGGCGACGCCGGACGAGGTCGCGGTCGTGGTGTCCGACGAAGGCCCCGGCATCCCGGAGGACGAGCGCGACACCCTCTTCGTGCCGTTCCACAAGGCGGATCGCCGCAGCCCGGGCGCGGGTCTCGGGCTCGCGTTGGTCGCGGAGATCGCGCGCGCGCACGGCGGACGGGTGGAGCTGCTGCCGAGCGCACGTGGCGCGAGCTTCCGCTGGTCGGTGCCGCGGCGGTCGGAGCGACGCGAAGCCGACCGCTGACCGAAGCGCCCGAAGCGCTGACCGAGCCGCCGAGTTCGCACTCGCTCGTGCGATGCCGCCGTACATCGCGCGCGTCGGGATCTTCCCGTTGTCGTGCGCGGCGCGCCTTCCCACACTCCGTAGGTTCGGTCACCCGCGGTGCCTCTCGGCCGAATGGTTCTGCCGCCGATCCTCGAGAGGCGGTCGAGCGGCTCGAGGACTCAGATCACAGAATCGGCAGGCTGCTCATGTCCGTGCACGTCGGTTGGCTCTTGCGACAGAACGCCGCGCGTCGCGCCGAGGTCAAGGCGATCACCAGCCTGCGCGCCGACGCGACCTACGGGCAGCTCGACGAACGCGCGAGCCGCATCGCCGGCCGGCTCGCATCCGTCGGAGTCGCGCCTGGCGACCGCGTGCTGCTCTGCGCGAGCAACGACGTCGCGTTCGTCGCCGCCTACTTCGGCGTCCTCTATGCCGGCGCCGCGGTGGTGCCGGTGCCGGTCGTGTCGGCCCCCGCGGAGGTCGCGTTCCGCGCACGTCACGCCAACGCCCGCGTCGCGCTCGTCGATCGCGAGCGTCGCGTGCTCCTCCCGGACGAGGTGCTCGCGCTCGACGTGCACGACACTTCCCACGACGCGCCTGCGCTCGAGCCCCGCGACGCGCCCGAGGACCTCGCGATGGTCCTCTACACCTCCGGCACCACCGGCGTGCCGAAGGGCGCCGCGATCACGCACGCCTCGCTCGTCGCGCACACCAGCGCGCTCGTCCATCACGTGCTCGCGCTCGAAGGCGACGACGTCGTGCTCGGCGCGCTCCCGCTCACGCACAGCTTCGGCATCCGCATGACCGTGCTCGCCCCCTTCTTCGCGGGCGCGCGCACGGTGCTCGTCGATCGTTTCGACGCGTCGCTGACGCTGACGCTCGCCGAGCGCGAAGGTGTCTCCTGGCTGCCCGGCGTGCCGACGATGTTCGACGCGTGGGCGAACACGAAGGGCGCGCCGCTCGCGTGGCTGCGTTGGTGTCTTTCCGCC
>ERZ761602.4591-NODE-4591-length-17479-cov-4.244261_pt1 | contig 17479 bp, 13 predicted proteins | sample MGYA00512165_ERZ761602 | MGnify/ENA primary metagenome ERZ761602 (study PRJEB28899, sample SAMN02445085) | bioreactor sludge metagenome | biome: EBPR sludge; isolation source: Thorneside wastewater treatment plant | place: Australia: Brisbane, Thorneside... | reverse complement strand
GGAAAGAGGCAAGTAGGATACTAAAATATCCTTTGAGGTAATCTTTACCTCTCGAATCGCCACTTTCACGGCAGCTAGAAAATTATCCGCCGAATGCATCACTCCCTTAGGAGATCCGCTCGTTCCGCTGGTGTAGATGATAGAACTAAGATCTCCGACTTTGCGATCCGCACGCTTGAAAGGAGAGAAATCCTTTTGCTTAATGAAACACTCTACGTCGGCGAGTCTCTTTTGCTCCGTTCGAATTCCACCAATCGGTTCGTCGACAAAGATATAACGGGCTTCCGCTTCATCTAATATATAGTTGCACTCATCCACGTGCGAATGCACAAACAGCGGCACACTGACGATCCCCGTGGCCATGCAGGCATAATCCAGCGTAATCCACTCCACGCCGTTTCGAGCGCAGATTGCGATACGTTCCCCAGCCTTCAAACCGAGTTCATTTTGGAGGTAGTGACCGTAACCCCGAACCCTTCGCAGCAATTCAGCCCAAGAAATGCCTTCAAATCGCTCGAAGGACTGATCCCCCAATTTCAATACATTGACCGCTATCTTGTCGGGGGTGGAAATTGCGTGCGCCTCAAGCACGTCATAGGGATGGCCCATAGCCCTCCAAGCTACTGCCGAAGTATGCAAAAAGACAACAATGCCTGCACCTATTTGCACAGTATTTCGTCAAATTCGGCCGTAGGGCGAAAATGCCTTGATCTAGAGATGGTATTGAAATTGCAAAACTAAATTCCGTGCAAACGACGCGTTCAACTCCAGATCAAATGTTGTGGCTTAGAATTGTATTCCTCGGCTTAACCGCCCTATTTTTTGTCTCCTGCGCCGGCGAGACATCGAAGACAATGCCTCGCTACACCACAAAGGGGGACACAAAGTCTCCTGACGAACTCTGTCGAGAACTTTTACTTACACAAGATTCCGATAAAGACGGTTTGACCGATCACGAAGAACTTTATGGCTATCCAATTTCGGAAGATTCCGACGAAATGGTGTATTCCGATCCTCTCCTCAAAGATACCGACGGTGACGGCCGTTCGGATGGAACCGAAAGCGCCAACAGCAAAATCGAAGGCTCCAATGCTACAATTTCAGAAGAATTTGCCATGCACCCCGCACGAAAAGATTATCTCATTCAGGTTCACGCCCGTGGCGGTTCAAATGGCGCGCAAACCTCCGGCATTTCGAGTTGGAATTCTTGGACGAAGTTGAAGATGAACGCCGGAGAAAAAATCCTGATTCGAGACACTCGTCTTAGCCAATGGAGTGTTGAGGGAGGAACAACTCCTCCAAATCCCGTGAATGTTTACGCGAACGGATCTTCTGCGATGCTCAATGAACCCGGCAACCAGGTGAATCATTGCGGCAGCTTGAACACATGTATTGTTGGAATTCCTCGAGCGGAACTCATTATGAAATTCGCCGATACGGAAACCGGCCAAGGCACTGGCCTTGTGCGAGTGGGAAATCAGCTCGCGAGCGAAGAGTCGGAAGCTGAAATGTCAGGCCCTGGCAGTAATCAATTTGTTCTTTTGAAGGCTAATGATCGCGATAACACGGCGACGATTTCCTCGAACCTGGCCGATAACACAGGTTTTCTTACTTTGTACGTGGCGATGCTCCCCGGTGATGATGATGCTCTTTATCCGCAGCGCGAACCTTCGGCCGCGGAAGAAGAAGCAGCTCTCGACACGCTTTGTAGTCAATCCAATACTCAGCAAGCCGGAAGCAATTGAGACATTCTTACGCAATCTTGAAGTAGTTGAGCAGTAAGGTCGCGGTACCCAATAAGAAAAAGAATCCGAGACAATCCGTGATGGTTGTAAGAATGGCGGAAGAAGCCACAGCGGGATCTACCTTAAAGCGCTTCATCAACAGGGGAATCAATCCACCAATGGCAAATGCGGAGAGCGTGCTTAAAAATTGCGCGAGGGCAACGACTGAGGCGAGCATCCAACTGCCCTTCCAGAGAAGTGCGACCGCGCCCAAAACAATCCCTAAGAAAGCTCCCACCCGAATCCCCGCCTTTAACTCATGCCAAAGCACGAGCATGTAATCGAGGGGCTTAATAATCCCAAGAGAAAGCTCGCGAATACTGACCGCGACAGACTGATTGCCCGCGGAACCTCCGAGATCAGAGATGATCGTAAGAAACGGAGTGATCGCGACCAGCGCAGAAATCGTGTCAGAGAAACTCGAGATAATACTCGCTGAAATCAAATTGAGCCCGATTTTTACAATGAGGATACTGAGCCGTCGAATGAGGCTCTTATTCATGTCAAGGGAGCGCAACTCCTCTCCCCCTAAGATCCCAGAGGCCATCAAAAAAGCTCTGCCCGCTTTGTTTTCTAAAGCTTCATTCACGGAAGATCGGCGCACCAGCCCTACAAGTCGGTCGCGATGATCGACAACGGGAATTCCGAAAAAGTCGTATCGGTCGAACACTTCTTCTAAGTCGTCGAGCGAGGCATTCACTCGCACATGCACGGGATCCAGAATCATCAAACCATCGAGCCGCATCTCTCGCGGAGAAAGAATTAGATCGCGAAGTTTCACAACGCCTCTTAATTTGTTTCGATTGTCGATGATGTACGCATAGAGAACATCGTACGTTTTGTAGACATCGCTGTTGCGTTGCAAATCTTCTAGCACTTCTCCGCATGTGCGCCACTCGGGATAAACCAAATATTCGGTGATCATGAGACCCCCTGCGGTCTCCGGTCCGTAGGAAAGTAAGTGTCGGGCCTCCGTAGCTTCTTCTGGGTCCATCTCTTGCAAGATGGCTTCGGCATTTTCTTCTTCTAGTGCGCCTAACAAGTCGGCCTGTTGATCGGAAGGCAGCTCTTCCACAATTGCAGCTGCGTGTTCGTCTTCCAAATCCTCAATGAGATCCTTTGCCTGTTCATCCGGGAGTTCTTCAATGAGATCAGCGGCATCTTCAGGATTCAAAAGAACGAGTAATTTATTTTGAGAATCTGAATCTAGGCGAGAAATAGCGCGAGCAGTCTCGCCCGAACTCAAAGTGTCGAGATACGAGCTCAATTGCATGGGATCGCCGGCATCGATGATGCCTTTTAAGATCTCCCATGTTTCGGCCTGTGTTTCTGGAGGCGTCATCGCCCCTCTAATGTATGTCCATTTGGTTTGGCGCGAAAGACCCAAAGTCGAGATGTAAGAAAGTTAAATCCCGTCCCTGCCACAATTCCCGCAAGCGCCGGAATCTGCGGCCAATTTACAAAACTTGGGAATTGAAAAAGCATATAGCGCGCCACGGAATAATTCACCGCAATTCCAATCGAATTGGCGAGGGCATAGCGCACAAATTGCCCAAGGACGGCTTGATGTTTCGCGTAGGTGAAGGTGATCGTTCGATTGAGTAAAAAATTGGATGTCATCGACACCACAATTCCTCCGACTAAGGACCACTCAGCACTAAAACCAAGCAAATGCAGAAGCGTCACGACAGCGATATTTACAATGGTCCCTGACGCTCCCACGATTAAAAATTGCAAGGTATACGACCATTCTCCAAAACGAAAATCCGCTAAGCGCTTCAGATGTCTGATGAACCGAGTCGCTTCAGCCAATCGAGAAGAAACCGTCTTTCTTTCCAGCCCCTCAAAAGCGATGGGAATTTCCGAAATATCTTCCAGTCGACCTCGAACGAGCAGTTCCAGAGCAATTCTATCGCTGGCGGGGTTGAAGAGCTGAGATTTTCCTAAATGAGATTTTCGAAGCGCAAAAAACCCGGAGAGAGGATCCCTCGCACGGGTGAGCGGGCGAATGGACCAAGAGATAAGTCGCCAGAAGAATTGTTTCATCCAGGATGGATTTCCTAAATTCTCCGATCTCCTATCAAAGCGATTTCCCATCACCAATTCATGATCGAGCGCTCCTTGGACGAATGTCGGAATGGCTTCCACGCAATGACTGCGGTCTGCATCCATGACGACAATGACTTCCCCCTCGGCATCTTCCATATGCTTTAAAATCTTCCGGTCGCGCCGCTCTAAAAAAATCACCTCGAAACTGCGGAACTGATTTTGAAGGCGTTGCAGCTCCTCCGAGAGCGCCGTACGACGCCCGTCTGTGATCACCAAAACGGTCACAGAAGCATCCAAAATGCTGGTCTGAGGGGCTGAAGCAAAACGTTCGCCGGGCATAGAACCGATAGGCTAAATCATGAAAACTTTGCAGAGAAGGACCAAAATTGCCCTATCCAAACTGCACAGAAGAGCCCGAAAGGGCCTCCAATACGGGTTTTAAGAGGCATAGTCTTTGCACACTTTAAGGGTGTATGCGACGTCTGAAGGGCAATTCCACTTCCGGCTTTTCTCTCATTCAACTGATGGTTTCGAGCGTGCTCGTGGCGCTCATCGTCGTTGGAGCTCTCCGCTCCTTCAAAAATTCATCGCAAACCCTGATGACTCAAAAGGCATTAGATAACGGATCTGAACGAGTGACCTTCGTTCAAAAATTACTCCTTCAAGACATTCAACGTGCTGCCGATCTGAATGCACCTTGCGGAGGAACCACAGGGATCGCTTGTTCAGGCTATGCCGTTCAAGCCGGCGTCACTCCCCTCACTTCCGCTACCGTATCGACTCTGAACTACTCCAATGCAGAAGCTTTCCGACCGACGAGCGCATTTCTCACCGCCGCCACGACTCCCTACGATGCGCTTCGAATTGTGACAATCGATGAAGAGGCCAATGATGTCAGTTGCCCTCTGCCGGCTTCAAGCCTATCGGGCGCCGTCAACCCCGACCCTTCAGGCCTTACCTTCACCGTGAATTTGAATGAGAACGCAGCATGTGCTCAGCTCCTCGCAAATGCGGTTGGCAAAATTTTTATGGTTCAACAACTCACCGTCAATGGCATGCGAAGCGTTCCCGTGGACTCACAAGATCACTATCAAACCGTGCTGATCCAAATTACCGGCGCGACGGTTTCCGGGAATGTTCTTACGGCGGAAGTGAGTGGCGGCTCATTATTTAATACAGTCGATCCTACCGGTGCGGGGATTCCGGTCTTGCAAGCATTCTCAAATGGTCGCCCCACCCGACTTTATCCGGTCAAGTTTATTGAATGGGCGGTCGATGCTGAATCGCAGGAACTCAAGCGACGAGTCTTTCGAGGCGCACCGAGCGGATTTACATTTGGAGCTTGGCAGGTCATTTCAAAAAATTTGGAAACGTTTCATTTTGGTATTCCGCGCACTCAACAAATTAGCTGCGGATTTTATCAAAACCCTTCGAATCAAAATTCAAGCTTGAGCCCCCGAACGCTTCAAGGATGCAATGCGGAACAGGCCGCCCAATTTTTAAAAATGCATCAAGTCATCGACGCCACCGGCGCAATACATCAGTGTGGTTTAAGTGGCGCTCAAGTGAACTTCACACTGCGCTCTCAAGAGCCCATTCCAAATCCGGAAGATTTTGTGATCACTAAATTGGCCAAGGCTTCCAATGGCTCAACGCAGAATGTTTCCATCTATACAAACTCCACCGAAGATAAGTTCCTCAAGTTCCGAGCTGGAACTAGCGCTTTGATTAAAATGATGGATGCGAGAGGATATCTAAATACATGTTCTTAAGAACTCCCTCTTTTCAGTCCACCGAACGAGGTGGCGCGATGATGATCGCCCTTGTGCTACTCGTGGTTTTTGCCGTAGTCGGAATTGCCGCATATAAATTGAGCGGCAATCGATTGGTGAAGTCCGAGCAAGTGGCGGGCCGAAAGAAAACGGAATATGAAATCGATCAAGCTCTCCAAACGCAAAAGTCGCGCTTCATGCGTTATTTCGATAGCAATATTTCCGAAGAGACCGGAACTCCGGCCTTCAACGACCTGACCTTTCGCCAAGATTTCTTTCAAGCGGCCTTAAATTCACTTAGCGATCCAGATGGTGATCCTGCGACACCCGTGGACGCCGGCACTCGCGCTTCCTGGGCTTGGACTTTTCTTACTCAGATGGAAACGATCATCGCCGATGCGAACATGCGTCCGCTGGGGTGGAATACTTGGAAGAACTCGTTCATGAATGCCATGAAGCCCAATCACACCCAGTGGACTTCGATGGTGGGAGACTCTCGTTCCAAATTTAAGATCAGCATGGAAGGTAGAGGCGCCTCTGTTTCCGTATTTCCTCCGCAAATGACTTTGGAATATCGATATCAACTGCAAATTCAACGCGTTTCAAATGAAGATCCTCCTCTAGCGGATGACGAAGGAATTATATCAATCGAAATTAAGCCTGAGCCCTTTACGAAGTGGGCAAGTTTCCGATTGTCGATGCTCGGTCAAGGAGGCAACGCCACATGGCTCACTGGTAAAACAGTCAACAGTAGCGGCGACACCGTTTTGCCGGCGTCCGTCTACAATGGCCCTGTTTACATAGCCGATCTTCCGGCCATCCGGGGCGATGTGCAATTTCTGGAAGGAATTAAAAGCAGTTGCGCTCATGCGGACTTTACGCCCACGGGTTCGCAGCGATCTTGTCGTCCCGCAGATGCCGCTTCGGGACTATCACCTTACATGATCGCCACCGGTCACCGGGGAAACATGGACGGATGCTACGATGCAAAAAATGTCTGCAAAGATGAAGCAGCGGGAGACGTGCATAAAGGTGAAGCCATGTGCGCCGGCGTGAAATGTGAAGACGCTTGTAGACGTTCAACCGCAGGCGGCCCCGTCAGTTGCAATGCCGCAGCCTACGATCCCTACTACGAGCCGATCATTCCCCCTCAAAATTTATTCAACACCCTTCGACTTGCCGCTGGAGATCAAAATGTAAGTTTACTGCCGAGCACGACGGCCGTCACCGACTCGGAATTGAAAGGCTTTCTTGTCAATCACGCGAATAAGGCTAACCAAAATTTTACGACGGCGTCTTCAGTACCCGCGGGAGCATTTCTTCCCACCGACTCTTTCGGCAAAGTAACTGGAGGAATCGTCGTTCATAAAGCCAATGTGGAAAAGATGACGATCGATACCGGCTCCACCGCCACCAGCGATTTTTTCTCGACACTTCCTGCGGCTCATCGAGATGCGGCTCGCACTTTCTTGAATGCTCAGGCACCAGGATGTGAATTTCAAAAAGTAGCCGTCCTTATTGATCCGACCTCTGCCGCATTGTATCCGCACATGGAAACCTACTCGCCCATTCCAGGAGGTTCCTGCGCCCCCTCGTCCCTTAATAGAACGTTCGTTCTTTATCCCAAAGGCTCGACGCTCGTACAAACTGCTTTAAATGGAAAAACCAATGGGGTGGTCGTCGTCGATCAAGGCAAGATTGATTCATTCGGTGGCGGCAATGCGAATCGTCCTTCCGTCAAGAATTCTAAGATGGGCGTATTTGCGGACGGCGAAATTCGTGTCGATCGCCACCTCACCTATGCTTCCGCAAAATTTGTGAAGATCGATGACATGGGTAATCCGGTGGGTGCGTCTATTGATGCGAATGGAAATATTTCCGGCACGAGCTACACGGTCGATCAATTTGAAAGCCCTCCTTCTGGCCTGGATCGGAACAACGTTCGTCCTGTCATCAACTCAGAATCTCCGGAAGTTTTTGGACTCTATTCACAAAATGGAAATATCACGGTGAAAAATGTCTTTCAGGCGAATGGTTCACTGGACACTGCGGCGTCTGCGCCAAAGAGTTTGGATTTTCATGGTTCAGTCTTTTCAATCGGTCCCAATTGCCAAAGACCCGCTCGGACTTTTTTGAAGTGTAACGAAAGTCAGAGCGAATTTAATTCTAGCCCAGAAACACCCGCCAATTACAATCCGGCGAATTTTCCCTTGGGATGCGGCTTTGGTGTAGAGCAGTTTAACAACAAGATGTTGGGCAATCGCGGCCGATTAAAGCTCTTAGGCAGCAACATCATGAATCGAAGTGGCGCCACCGGCTCTCCCAATTGCCAAGATTCCGTCGATGGGGAATTGATGGCCGGCTTTCAGGGTCAATGGAACTTCGACAGACGTTTGGGCTTAGGCCTCGTCTCGGTCCCGGGCTATCCCGTTAGCAATATCGTCAAAGCCCAAATTCGCGTAATCCCCATCCGAAACTGGCGCATGGCAGACCAAGCGCACTAACGTTTTCAACTTCGACCAAAGTGACAAAAATTGCCTCTGAAAGTATTGCGATCTCACTCCATTTTCTGCCCGATATTTGAGCGATACCCTCGAGATTTCAACTACTTATACTGGCACTGACATTGCAATATTGAAGCACATGCGTGACGGAAGAATTTCAACATTATTTCTATCGAGTGCGATGATCGCCCTCCTTACTGCCTGCGGCGAAGAGAGTTCAAATGGTCCTGCTATTAAAACGAAGCGCGGAACGTCGACGGATGATACGCAAGGCCTCGCGCCGCCCTCTGCCTCATATGATTATACCAAGGCCTCCGCTTACTTTTCTTTCGACGATCTCATTACGACCACCGGCGTGCAGCGCGCGACAACCAATGAAATCGATGCGCTCGCACATGCAACTTGCCTCATGAGCGAGGGCACTGCTCCGGAAGCTCTTTGCCCTGAACTCACTGCGGGATTTCGAGATCAAGCCTTAAACTTTAATAAGAATGGGGCGCTTTCATGTGGGGGGGGTTCTTGTGACGCCCACGATCTTAATCAATGCATGACAGTCGCGGGTTCGGACTCGCTACAACTTTCCGGCACAACTGGATTTTCAATCTCCTATTGGGTTTCTTTTCCCTCTCTCCCTCAGGGAAACCAAGTGGTCCTTTCCCGCTATACGGTCGCTGGCGAGAATCGGGAGTATCATATGGGAATTCGCTACGAGCAATGTAATGCGGCTGGCAACACATGTTCCGGACCGCTCCGCTTCTATTTTGCAAAATCCAAAAATGGTCGACGCGACGACGACACGGCGGTACCGCCCATCACCGGCAATCAACACTTTTATTTTTCCACGAAAACTCTTACTGCCGCGGATATTGGCACAGCCGGCGAGCCCATTTGGATGAATGTGATTTTCACCTTCGATATCACAACCTTAAAAGCCAAGTTTTATGTGAACGGCCAATTTGATTCCGAGCACGACATCACTGAACCTCAAGTTTTCGGGGGAACTACCGCGAAAGCGATGATTGGGTGTGTTCAGCTTTCTTCCAGCACGCCGGATTTATTTTTAACGGGAAAATTGGACGATTTGGTTGTGCATAAAGATAAGATTTTTTCAGCGAACGAAATTGAGGCCTTATCTAAACGCCCCTAAATCCCTTAAACCCCGTAATTCCGCAGTGTCTTTCCAAAAACTTTTTGGTAAACCCAAAGTTCATTCGCCGGGGTGAAACCCTGCGTGTGAGTCGGGGCGTGGCTCAGCCTGGTAGAGCGCTCGCTTGGGGTGCGAGAGGTCGGAAGTTCAAATCTTCTCGCCCCGACCAATTTTTCACATTCATTCTCCGCTCTTAAATTGATCAAAGGCCCGAAGCGCGTCGGCGGCATACATCACCGAAGGTCCGCCTCCCATATAGATGGCCATGCCGAGTGCCTCTGCGACTTCCTCTCTCGTCGCTCCAAGTCGTGCGAGCGCTTTGGCATGAAAACCCAGACAACCGTCGCAGTGCGAAGCAACGCCGAGAGTAATGGCAATGAGTTCCTTCGATTTTTCATCCAGAGCGTTCGTTTGCAATGCCGCTCTGCCAAGCGCAGAGAAACTCAACATCGCGTCGGGTATGAGCTTTCGAAGTTCTCCCATATACGAACTGATCTCGGACGTAATTTCCTTATACTCCTTGGTCATTCGAAAATGCTCCTTTCACGATCCTTGAAAAAATTAGCTATGTCTTAGAATAGGAACTCTTGCGGGCCGTTATAACTACCCCTTGGTACGGTGCCCATCCCTCACTCTTCCCCGTATCGTGATTGGAGGTAAATTATGCTTCATGTACTTATCCCTCTCCTTTTGATCCAAGTCCCACCGAGCTCGGATTCCTCCACTTTGATCGTGGATGGCCCTCCTCAGATGTCTTACAAGGGCTATTGCCTGAAACAAAAAAGGCCAGAGATCAAAAAAATTGAAGGCAGAACTTCATCAGAAGTGATCATTCCCTTCGATATTGAAGAGTGCAAAGTTTCCGTCGAGGAGTCCGCTGCGAAAGATCCGCCATCAGCAGCACCGATTTCCATTTCGCTCTTTCAGAATCGTCAGTTGCTCTATCATCGGAAAATCGAATCGCCCTATTTTGGCGTGGAAATCAGCATCCCCATTGCAAAGATTCTGGCCGGGCGAAAGAGAGTCTCGGAGCCTTAAAAGCTCGAGCGGACAACATCCTGCGTAGCCTGCGAACTCTTTTCCCCGGGCGGAAATGCCCGAATCGGCTTGTATTGCCATTCTACGCCCCTTTCGAGGGCCCTCCACTTTGGCACGAGCTGTGCAACACTTCATTCCGTTGGAGGTTGCTGTATGTCGAAACTCTCATTAATTCATTCTGTCTTTACTGCGCTCATTTTGCTGGGGCTTTCTAGTCCGTCCTTTGCTGCTCTAAGAACACTTCCTAATTCCACGGTGAATGCCAGTGGATGGACGAATTTCAAACGCGAGCCCGGATCTCGTAATATTTTCGTCGACTGCAAAGCTGGTAAAACAAATTGGCCAGGATCCAAGCTACATCCAAAGCGATCGATTCGCGCAGCCTATGAATCCGAGAATTTCAGAGACGGTCACGGCGATTGGATCCTTGTAAAGCGAGGGACGAGTTGCCGAGAAAACCTTTCGGGTTGGAAAAAATCCGGAAGTCCGTCATACGTCATGGGCGTGGGCACCTACGGCGATGGCCCCCGTCCCGTACTGCTCACTGGCAGTGATGGCGCCATCTCTTTTCACGGAAGCGTTCAAAATGTAACGTTCCGCGGACTCTATCTCGTTGCCGATTCCCGAAATTATAAGACCTTCAAATCGCGAAAAGCTGGGCTCAACCGAGGCGTTGGAATTTTTGCAGATGGTTTCGCGAGCAAGATTGACGGTGTCTCCTTCGAAGATATCGTCGTGGATTCCTACACGAGCGGCGTAGACATGGGGAACAACAACGCGACGTTCAAAAACATCATTTTTCGAAGATCCTCTATAGTGAATTCTTATCCTGAGAAGGTGAATGCCATTTCCAATGGAGTCTATATGGCCAATGCAAAGGGGATTCTATTTGAAGAGGTGTTCTTTGATGCGAATGGATGGAATGACAGAACTAAAACTCTCAATGAAGGTACATACAAGGATCATCATTTGTATTTCCGATCGGATGTGCAGGATGTCGAGATGATCAATGTATTCGGCATGCGAAGTCCTGGCGACGCCTTTCAACTACGAGGCGGTGGAATTGCTTCAGGAACTCTTTCTTACAAAAATGGCGGAGGCTTTACCTGCGGGCTTGTAAACGGAGCTGAAACGGTGCACGCCAAAGCGGGCGGGGTGATCTGCCGAGTTGCCGATAGTATCTTTGTCGAAGGATGGGGTGGTTACGCGACAGGTATTTCTCTTACTAATCTAAGGCCGGGTCGAACTAAGACAGGACGAGGAACCAATCAAATTATCAATAACCTCTTCATTAACGGACGAGCCAAAAACGGCGCTGCGATTAAACTTCACACGACGAAATCAGGAGGGGGCTATCCGGAGCCCGTCAATGAAGATGAAACGGTGGGAGTAAATGACCTCGAGATTCTGAATAATCGAGTCGTCTCTTATCCATCTTTCATTTGGTTTGATTCGGGTTTTAATCTCGGCGGAAAAGGTCGTGCTGCATTGAACGGCGTTCGAATCGCTTATAATCAGGCTCGAGATCCAAGAAATGAAAAAGGATTACTGATCGAACGAGGAGTTACGCCGAAGGCAAATCTTGCAAAAAACGGTATCGAGCCCATCGTTTATATTGGGAATGATTACTATAGCTCCACGAATACTCTTACCGGCAACCTCTTCTCTGTCGGATCAGATCTCATGAATCTGGGTAAGTGGGCGAAGTCGATGGAGCCTACCGCCGGCAATCAACCCCTGGCATTTGCGAAGTTACTTTCCCCGCTCGACTACCATCGGGCTCGCGGCGGCATTTATGATAATTACGATCTTCAAGAAAAGATGCTTCGTCAGACAGAGACGAACTGGGACCCTTATTACGCCGTTCACAAAATTCGACGGTGGATATTGTCGGGAATGTAATTAACTCTCTGAGGCAAAGTGAGTTAAAGCTTCTTTCAGTTGCTGACGAAGTCTAACGAGCCGTCCGCGACAGGCTTTAAGAGATTCAGCTCTGGAAAGCTTTAGAGCGCGAACCGATCCTCCGTTAGATTCAGACTTATCCAACGTGCGTTTGGGTTTGCGCATCAATCTTTCCCCCGGCCCCGTCGTGACCTCCGACTCTTGGAGCGAAATCACGATTAAGCATAGCTCTCAGGACTTGAGAAGGTTTGAAGGTTAACACTTTCCTAGCGGAGATCGTCATCTCTTGGCGAGTCTGAGGATTTCGACCCACGCGCGATTTCTTTCGGCGCACCAAGAAATTTCCAAATCCAGAAATTTTAATTTTATCGCCAGTCTTTAGCGTGTCTTTGATCATGTCGAAGACCAGTTCCACAACGTCGGTTGCTTCCTTTTTGGTCAGGCCAACCTTCTCGAAAACATGATCCACGATATCCGCTTTTGTCAGAGTGACTTTCGAATCCATAGAGTGTCCCCCTCAATGCAAACCAATTGATCTACTTCATCATTTTAGAATTTCGAGGGAACATGCGGCAAGGCACCGAGTGTCGAAAAACGCAATTTTTTCAAACGCTTATGAAGTCCCTTTAAGGCCGTCCCTCTAACGCAATGCAATTCGATCCGAGCCAAAACTCGTCAGAAGCTGCTTTACGAGGGCCTCGTGAGACTTCTTCGCTTCCTCTAACGTAAGTGTTCGCTCGCTGGAGCGATAACGCATTGCGAATGTGAGTGAACGTTTCCCCTTCGAGAGCTCTTTGGATTCAAAAATATCGTAGGGTCGCATCCATTCGAGATTCGAAACTCCTGCCGCTTTCTCTGCCTCACTCAGAATTTCTTGAACGAGGATTTTTTCATCCACTAAAAAACTGGCGTCCAAATCGATAGAGGGAAATGTCGGCGGACGAGAATAAGACATGGGCATTTCCGCAAGTTTCGAACTCAGCAACCACTCTCCAATGAAACATCGCCCCGAAATTCCTAACTCCCTTACCCACTGAGGATGTAACTCGCCGGCGGAAAATCCCGCCGTTTGAAAATGCCGTCGAGGGTGCAGCAAGGTGAAATTTTCTTCCAATTCCTCGCCGCGCAATCTTGGATTCTTGAAGCCGCCCCACACGGACTCACACATTCCTTTAAAACGAAAGAAATCATCCGTGTTCTTATTTTCCCACAGGTGTTTTTTATCGATGGGCTTTGGCATCCAAACGACAGCCAGCGCTTGGCGCTCGCTCACCGGAGAATTTTCATAAATCGCGGAAGCGTCTCTGCGAAACACCGGGCCCGCTTCGACGAGCATAATATGGTCCTCTCCATGAGCGCCGTTGGCACGTGCTCGATCGAGAAGGTCTGGGAGAATATTCTTCCGAAGCACAGAACGCTCCGCATGGATGGGATTCACGAGTTCCACCCAGTTCGAGTCCGCATAACCCAGTGAAGTCGCGAGAGCTCGATTGCCAAAACTCAAGTGAATCGTCTCTGAAAATCCGAGAGCGCAGAATCGCTCCACAATTTTATTTTTTGTCGAAAGATGTTCTCTTAAATCCAAGATACTGGAAATGGACTCCGTGGATCGAAGTGCCTGCTTTTCCAAATTCTCATAGCCTATGAGCCTGGCCAAATCTTCCATGACGTCTTCCAGATGAGCGAGATCCGCACGGTAGCCTGGGAACGTCAAAGTTGCGGCACTTCCTTTTGCTTCCAATTGATAATCCAAACGACGCAGAAGTTCGAAAAGATCATTATCCGAAGCCTCCAGTTTTCCAAGTTTACTTTCCACGCGAGAGCGGTCCCAAAGTACTTGAGAGGGCTTCCAATCCCGATCGAATGCCTTCGTTCCTCCCGCAGTTTCAAAACCGGAAAGTTCTTTCACTAATCCAAGCGCGCGTTCCACCACTTCTTCAATTCGAAACGGCATCACTCCTTTTTCAAAACGCGCAGAAGATTCGGAGGACAGCTGGTGTCTTCGTGCAGACGCGCGAATGCGTTTTGGATCGAAGCTTGCGACTTCCATGAGCACATTTTTGGTTTCGCTCGAAATCATCGAAGCCTTACCGCCCATGACCCCCGCTAAACTGAGCGGGCCCGATTGATCGGCGATTACCAGATCCTCAGGGTGCAATTCGATCGTTTGGTCGTTCAAAAGCGTGAGGCTCTCCCCTGCCTTGGCTCGTCTTACTGCAATGGTCGCCGCATCGACTTTATCGGCATCAAAGAAGTGAATGGGGTGGCCGGTTTCAAAGAGTACGATGTTGGTGACATCGACCAGATTCGAAATAGGTCGCGCTCCACAGCGTGTCAGAAATGTCCGCCATACAGACGGTGACTCTCCCACTTTCACACCCTGAATGAGACAAGCCACAAATGCCTTTGCATCGTCCAAAGATTCAATCGACGGATTCACCCCGCCGAGTGGGTTCTTCCATTTCACTGAAGGTTGCGCCTTCAACCGAAGTCCCAGCTTCGCTGCAACTTCCCTCGCCAGTCCGCGATAGCTCATGGCATCGCCTCGGTTAGGCGTAATGTCGACTTCAATTATCCAATCTTCTAAATCGAAATACTTTCCGAGCGGTTGACCGAGATATTCAGAGTGCTCACCAAAATCTTTCGTCTGAAAGGTGAGAATGCCATCGGCTTCCTCTCCGAGGCCCAACTCGGCAGCCGAACAGCACATCCCCATCGATGTTTCGCCGCGAATTTTTGCCTCCTTCATCACCATGCCCTGGCCATCTTTGCCCGGAATTTTCGCACCAACAGGGGCAAGGGCGACGTGATCGCCCTCTTTCATATTCGAAGCGCCGCATACGATAGGAAGCTGCTGACTTCCGACGTCGACCTTCAGCAAACTCAATCGATCCGCCTGCGGATGTCGCTTTTTCTCTAGAATTTTTCCAACGACCACAGCGCCCACTCCAGCCCCTTCATGCTTGATTCCGTCATTAGGAAATCCCAAAGACGAAAGGACATTGGCCAGCTCCGTCGCCGTTCCCTGAAAATCCACAAAGCGCAGAAAGGCTCGATAGCTTAATTTCACGAAGGATGACCTCCCCGTAAGAAGCTCAATCGATTTTCGAAGAAAGCTCTCAAATCGGGCACTCCTAGCTTTAACATCGCTAGCCGTTCAATCCCGCAACCAAAGGCCCATCCTTGAACTTTCTGAGGATTCCATCCACAAGCCGTGAATACTTCCGGATGCACCATTCCCGCACCCGCAACTTCCAACCAACCCGACTGCTTGCACGTGCGACACCCGTTCGACTTACAAAATACGCAACTCACATCTACCTCAGCGCTCGGTGTCGTGAAGGGAAAATAACTCGGTCGAAATCGAACTTTGATCGACTCATCTTCGAAAAACTTTCGAAAAAAGAAATCAAAAACCGCACGGAGATCCCCCATCGTGGAAAAATTATCCACGGCCAACCCTTCGATTTGATGAAACATCGGGGAGTGCGTGCTGTCGTCATCGAATCGATACACTCTACCTGGCACTTGCACTCGAATCGGCAATTGAAATCCATTTTCAGCGGCACGCAAAAGCACGCGCACCTGCACGGGCGACGTATGAGTCCGCATCACCAAAGGACGGTCGTCCTTCACGAAAAATGTGGCTTGCATGTCCCTCGCCGCATGACCAGGCTTGAAATTCAACTTGTCGAAACAGTAATCTTCAAATTCAACCTCAGGTCCGTACACCGCTTGAAGACCAGCATTTTCAAAGATGGAAATGGCTTCGGCAAGCACTTGAGAAATGGGATGGCTATGCCCGAAGGCGTGGTGAACGCCCGGCGCAGTGGGGTCCAACGAATCGGTCATTAACTTCGCATTCATCTCCGCCATCGCGAGTTGCCGAGAAGCCTGCGAAATAGAACTCTCTAGTTTAGATTTAATTTCATTCGCGATCTGACCAATGGATTTTCGCTGATCAGGTGTGAGGTCCTTTAACCCCAAGAGAACTTCCGAGATTCGACCCTTTTTTCCAAGATACTGTATACGAATATTTTCGACGTCGTCCGTCGTTTGGGCCGCTTTAAGCTTTGAAACGGCTTCGCTTTCTAACTCTCGGAGTTGAGACTCATTCACGGAAAATGATCGATCGCGTGCGTCTTAAAATCCGGCTGCCTTAAGAATTTGATCGAACGCCTTAGGTTCCGTCGCCGCCAAATCCGCCAACATCTTACGATTAATGATGATGTTCTTATCCTTCAGCTTCTTGATGAGTCCGCTGTAGTTTAATCCGCGCGCTCGGGTCGCCGCAGTGATTCGAGAAATCCAAAGAGCGCGAATATTTCGCTTTTTCGCCTTACGATCGCGATAGTTGTAGGCCATCGCGCGATCGACTGCTTCCGCAGCGGCTACGGCGGTGTTGCGGATACGGCCGGAAAAACCTTCCGCCTTTTTAAGAACTCGACGTCTTCGATTCTTTGCTTTTGGACCGCCCTTAACTCGCATAACAAACTACTCCTTCAATCAAAAAACTGCGCCTTAGAATGAATAAGGCATCAAAACTTTCACGTGATGCAACTCGGTTTCGCGAACATACGTCTTCTTTCGATAACGTCGCTTCACCTTTTTGGGGTGGGTCGTAAGGATATGCTTCAAGTGATTTCGCTTGCGCTTTGCCTTGCCGGTTCCCGTAATTCGGAATCGCTTTTTAGCAGAGCGATTCGTCTTCATCTTGTAAGCCATAGAGACGAGATATAACCAGGCCGCAGCAGTTGAATCAATCGAGAAATCGGTAAAAGCTCAGCGAATCCAGGCTTTAAACTCTCTTTGTCGTACTGCCCGTCTTGGAAGGCCCAGTCGTTTCAACGATAGGTCCCTTTTTAGCGGGGGGCGTGTCTGCCTGAGGAGATGCTGGCTTGGAAATCACCGTATTTCCCATCGCCGGCTTAGCGGGTGCGGAAGTCTTTTTTGCAGTCGCCGTTCCGGGGGTAAAGATCGCAATAAGCAGCTTTCCTTCCATCTTGGGATCCGACTCCGGCGTGCCATGCTCTTTCAGAGACTCCACGACCTTTTCCATCTGCCGTCTCCCAATCTCTGGGTGCGCCATTTCTCTTCCACGAAACCGAATGGTCACTTTTACCCGATGGCCGTCATCCAAGAAGCGAGCAGAGTTTTTCATTTTGAAATCCAGATCGTGCTGATCCGTTTGGGGCGAAAGAGTGATTTCCTTTACCACGGTCGAAGCGAGATGCTTCTTTTGACCCTGACTCTTTTTCTTCTGCTCGTACTTAAACTTGCCAT
>ERZ761602.4589-NODE-4589-length-17483-cov-4.921850_pt1 | contig 17483 bp, 15 predicted proteins | sample MGYA00512165_ERZ761602 | MGnify/ENA primary metagenome ERZ761602 (study PRJEB28899, sample SAMN02445085) | bioreactor sludge metagenome | biome: EBPR sludge; isolation source: Thorneside wastewater treatment plant | place: Australia: Brisbane, Thorneside... | reverse complement strand
CCGCTGCGCACCGGTCCGTCGCACGTCAGCCGCCTGGGGACAGGCGGCTCCACCTCAGCGGCACGAGTCCGGCTCAGCGCGGGGGCGGAGCGTCGGGACCGGAGGCGGAAGGCGCGGCGAGCACCTCGGCCAGCGGTGGCGCGGCGCGCGGGTGTTCCGCCGCGTAGTCCTCTCCGAGCAGGGCGGCGATGGTGGCGGCCACCTGCGCCTGCGTGACCGGTGCGACGTTCGTGCGCACGCCCCGCGCGGGAGTGTCGGGCCCAAGCACGGCGCACCAGATGTTCTCCGAGCCGGAGATGGCGGCGCCGTGGGCCTTCCACTCGACCGGCGCTCGGCCGCGCCCGTGGTCCGTCGTCAGGACGAAGGTCGTGGCGCCCGCGTAATCGGGCTGCGACTGCACGAGCTCCCAGAGGCGGCGGACGTAGTCATCGAATCGGCGCGCGGCATCGAGGAGAAAGTCGTAGCGTCCCTGATGTCCCCAGTAGTCGGTCTCGAGGAAACTGCCCAACATGACCCGCGGACGCTGGACATGAAACTGCTCGATCGCGGCGTGGAAAACGAAGGAATCCCACACTTCGTTGGCGTGGCCCGCCCGCGTGGTGTCCGCGATGAGCGCGTTGAGCAGCTCCTCGCGGGGATTGCGCGGCGGAAACGGCAGCGGCCTCCAGCCGGCCATGACGGGAAACCCGGCGCGCTCGGCGTTGACGATGCCGCGCATCACGCTCCAGGCGCTGTAGGCGGAAACGCGGCCCCGGAACGCCGGCTTGGCATGCAGCCATTCGAGGACCGTGACGTTCCGATTGGGCACCTCCGCATTGGACATGATGCCGGGATCGGGCCAGCCCACGAGCATCTCGTTGTAGCCAGGATAGGAGAAGTTCTTGCCGTTGCTCACGCGCGCCGTGCTGCCGCGCGCCGCGTCGCCAAACACCTGCCCGTCCCGCGCGATCACGCTCCAGAAGAAGGGCATCAACGCGGCGCGGCGCTCCTCCGGGGTGTCCCGCCAATATGTCTCGCGTGCCCGGGCGACGGCGCGGTCGTCCTTGAAACCGCCGTGCTCCCGGTTCAAGAGCGCCGGATCGGCGCCGGTGAAGACTTCCTCCGGACGGAGTCCGTCGGTGGTGAGCAGGAAGACGTGGCGAGTCCTGCCCGCGGACCAGAGCGCCGGCGACGCGGCAAGGAGGACGAGACATAGCGCGGTCCACCGCGGGAGGCGGCCGGAGGGATCCGCCCGACGGAAGTCCGCCGGGGCGCACTTTTTGCCGTCATCGCAAGGAGAGTTCATGGGAGCGGGACGAGAGGAGTGGGCACGGGTGCGTTCAGTCAGTGCGGTCGATTTCAAAGGCGGGCAAGTCTCCGTGGTGGTCGTGGCGCATGGGTCGCTGCGGCTGGATCCGGGCGCGGCCCCGCCGGCATCTGTCGTCACCTGCCTGCCGCGCCGCCGTCGGCCGCCCGGCGGTCGAGCCCTCCTTCGAGCTCGCCGGTTTTCGGATTCAGCACGATCACCTCGGCCACACCCTGGGAGGCGACCTCATGGAGACGGTGGCCGCGAGCCTCCAGCGCCTGCCAGGTGTCGGGCGACAGCCCGAAGCGTTCGACGTTGATCCGGTCCGGCAGCCACTGGTGGTGAAACCGGCCCGCGTCGACCGCCTCCTGCGCGTTCATGCCGAAGTCGACCACGTTGAGGATCGTGAGGAGCACCGTATTGATGATCGTGCGTCCACCGGGCGAACCGGTGACCATGAAGAGGCGTCCGTCCTTCGCCAGGATCGTCGGCGACATGCTCGACAACATCCGCTTGCCCGGCGCCGCGAGATTGGGCGCGGTGCCGATGAGCCCGTCGGCGTCCGTGAGCCCGGGCCCCGCGTTGAAGTCGCCCATTTCGTTGTTGAGCAGAAAACCCGCGCCCGGGACGACGATGCGCGAACCGTAGCCGCCCTCGAGCGTGGTGGTGAGCGCGACGGCGTTGCGCCGCGCGTCGACCACGGAAAGGTGCGTCGTCTCCAACGCTTCGCCGGTCCACGGCAGCGTCGTGGGCGAGGAGACGGACGCCCGTTCGGGATCGATCGTCCGCCGCAGCTCCGCCGCGTACGCCTTGCTCGTGAGCCGCGCGACCGGCAGGGCCGGCAGGAAATCGGGATCGCCCAGGTGACGGGCGCGGTCGGCAAAGGCGCGCCGCATCGTCTCGGCGATGAGGTGCACGTTCCGCGCCGAGCCGGACCCGTGGGCCCGCAGGTCCCAGCCCTCGAGCGTATTCAACATCTGGATCAGAGCGATCCCGCCGGAGCTCGGCGGCGACATGCTGTACACGTCGTAGCCGCGGTAGGTGCCGCGGACCACCGGCCGGCGCTTCGCGGCGTAGGCGGCGAGATCGGCACGGGTGACGAGCCCGCCGTGCGCCAGCATTTCCTGCTCGAGCAGGCGCGCCGTCTCGCCGGCGTAGAAACCCGCGGGGCCCTCCGCCGCGATCCGCTCGAGCGTGCGCGCCAGGTCCGGCTGCCGGAGCACGTCGCCAGGCGTGTAGGGCGCGCCGTCCTTCGTGAATTGCGCCAGCGAAGCGGGGTAGCGACGGAAGTGCGGGATCTGACCCGCGAGGGAGCGCGCGAGGGCGTGGGAAACCTCGAACCCTTCGCGGGCCAGCCGGATTGCGGGCGCCACCAGTGCCGCCCACGGCTGCGAACCGTGCTCACGCCAGGCGAGATGCAAGCCCGCGACGGAGCCCGGCACGCCCACGGCCCGGTGCCCCTGGTGGTGCGCCTCGCGATCGTAGCGGCCGTCACGCAGCCACATCTCCGGGTGCGAGCCGGCGGGTGCCGTCTCGCGAAAATCATAGGCCACCGGTTCGCCCCCGGACGGGCGATACACGAGAAACCCGCCGCCACCGATATTGCCGGCCGTCGGATGCGTCACGGCCAGGGCGAACGCCGTGGCGACAGCGGCGTCGATCGCGTTGCCGCCGGCGCGGATCACCTCGAAGCCTGCCGCCGAGGCGAGATCGCTCTGCGAGATCACCAGGCCGACGGAGGCGCGGACGGGAGCGGAACCGGCGAACGCGGAAGGCAGCGCCGCCACGAGCAGGCTCACCGGCAGGACCAGGACGCTGGGGACAAGGCGGAGGGGGCGAGGCATCGGGGGAGGACGGCGGAACGGACCATCCAGCCCGCCGCGGCCAGCGTGGCCGCCGGACGCGGCCGAGGCCAGCCTGAGTTTGCCGGCGGTGCCGCCCGGAGCCCGCCGGCGTATCCAGTTTCCCACGATGCCGGCCAACGGATGCGCGGTGTTGGTCAAACCGCGCACAGCCAGCGCGCGCCGGCCGCGCTATGGTGGCGGCGTTACGGACGCGGCCCGATCGGGCCGCTCCGCTCATCGCTCCCTCCTCCTCCATGAAGCAACTCCTGCTCAAGTCCTGCGCCGCCCTCGCGGCGCTCGCCCTCGCTCACGTCGCGCCGCCCGCGCACGCCGCCGGTCCCTGGACCGCCCGCATCCGGGCCACCTACCTCGAGATGGCGGACAAGTCCGACGCGTTCAGCGCGCTGGGCATCAACTTCGGGGCCGACGCCGTCGACATCAACAGCAAGTGGATTCCGGAATTCGACTTCACGTATGCGTTCACGCGCAACCTGTCCGCGGAACTCGTGCTGACGATTCCACAAAAGCAGGAGGTGCGGCTTGCGGGCGTCGGCGGCCTCGGATCGTTCAAGCACCTGCCGCCGACCCTGCTCGCGCTCTACAATTTCGCGCCCGCGGGCAAGGTGCAGCCGTATGTCGGCGCCGGCCTCAACTTCACGCTGATCTTCGACAAGGATCTCAAGGTCGCCAACGTGCCGCTCGACCTCGAGGACTACAGCGTCGGACTCGCCGCCCAGGCGGGCGTGAACTTCGATCTCGGCAACGGCATGCACCTCAACGTCGACGTGAAGCGCGCCCAGCTGCGCAGCGACGTGCTGGTCAAGGGCGGTCCCAAGCTCACCACCGCCAAGCTGGATCCGTGGCTGTTCTCGGTGGGCATGGGCTGGAACTTCTAGCCGGGAGGCGGCAGCGGCCGCCAGCGCGGGCGGCCCGGTGAAGACCGGGACCGCTCGAGCGTTTCGAGGGGCGCAGCCGCCGGCCCGCAACACGCGGCGTGCGGCGACGACGGGGCTGCGCCCCCCGAAACTGACCCATCAAGAAAGTGCCGGAACCGGCGCGCGACGCGCCGGCTCCCTTTCAACCGCCCAGGGCGGCATTGGCCGCGTCGAACGCTTCCTCCGCGGCGACCACGGCCGGGCCGAAATCGTCCTCGGTGAGGCGCGCGGCCCGCAGTTTGTCCGCGTTGATTTCCCACCACGACTCCTCGCCGCGGAAAGTGCGGCAGACGTGCTGCGCGAGCCCGTTGGCGACATTGAGCAGCGCGGCGAGCGGCTGCTCCAGGTCGGCCGGCTGGGTGAGATGATGAGCGCGCACCGATGCCGTCACTTCGCCGGGAAAGCCCCACTCCTCGAGGACCAGGGCGGTGACCTCCGTATTGGTCACTCCGAACACGTTCGCCTCCCAGACCTCGAAGTCCGGCCAGCGGGCGGGCGAATAGAGCGGCGTCGTCGCGGCGTCCTTCCGTCCCGCCCGATCCAGGATCATCATGCCAACCGCACGGACGAGTCCGGCGTTGTACGCCACCCGCGGATCGATTCCCGCCGGCCGCGCCAGCGCCTCGGCCGCGAACGCGGCATAAAGCATGTTGTCGCGCAGGAGCTTTGCGCCGAGGTCGTAGCAGACCAGCGCCGATTCGCTCAGGCGTCCGGCCGACGCCGTGCCGACCAGTCGCAGGACTTCGCCAAAGCCCACGCGGTTCACCGCGTCCTCGATCGAGGAGACACTGCGGCCGCCGCCGTAGGCCGCACTGTTGCTGATCCGTACGATCTGCGTCGCAAGCGCGACGTCCCGGCGCAGGAGCGCGGCGATGTCGTCGAGCTCGCTGTTGGGGTCCTTTAGAATCTCGGCGAGTTTGGAAAGCACGCGCAGATCGGCCGGAAGCGTGGCGGCGATCGCGAGCAGCTTTTCCCGCGTCAAAGCGATAGCGGAAGTTGGGGCAGCCAGCATGCACCGCTCATCGTCCCACCCGGGTGCGCCTTAAGGAGAAACACACAGGCTTCACCTGGGAGACGCCCAGTTCTGTCCGGGAATCCACTGATTTTACGGTTCGAAAACATCCAGCGGGAGACCGGTCGCCCCGTCATCAGCTCCGATTCACCGCCCGCAGCGAACGGGCCTTGTCGCAGAGCCGGGCACCGCCCACAGATGCGCCGTGCTCGCTCCGGCGCACCGTTCCGACCTGACCTCCCGGCGTCGCTTTGCCCTCGCCTGGACGTTCCTCCTCGCGGCCGCCGCGCTCGGCGTGCTGCTGCGCTGGCACCTGGTGTCGCCGCTGCCGGCGTTCCACTACGCGCACCTGCTGCACACGCACTCGCATCTCGCCTTCCTCGGCTGGGTGGGCAACGCGTTCTTCGTGGCGGCGCTGCGGCACTTCGTGCCTGCCCGCGAGGCGGCCGGCTACGACCGGATCTGGTGGGCCCTGCAGGCGGGCGTGGTGGGCATGGCGGCCACGTTCCCCTTCCAGGGCTACGGGGCCGCCAGCATCGCGTTCGCGGCCCTTCACACCGCCGCGTCCGCTGTGTTCGCCCTCAAGCTGTGGCGCGGTCATCGGGCCGCACCCGCCGCGGCGCCGCACCTGCGCGCAGCCCTGGGCTTCCTGCTGGTGTCGGGCGCGGGACCGCTCGCGCTGGGTCCGCTGGCGGCCACCGGCCTGCGGGAGACGCCGGCCTACACGCTGGCAATCTACTTCTACCTCCACTGCCAGTACAACGGCTGGTTCCTGTTTTTCCTCCAGGCGCTGGTGTTGCAACGGCGGGCAGACGCGGGCGTGCCGGTGACAACGTCCGCGGCCGTACGCGCCGCGCACTGGCTGCTCGCCGGCACGGTGCTCACGTACGCCCATTCGGCACTCTGGCTCGAACCCGCCGGCTGGGTGTACGCCGCCGCGGGTGCGGGCGCGTTCGCCCAGGTGATCGGCTGCGCGCACCTCTGGCGCAGCGGCCGGGCACCCGCCGACGGCCGCGGCGGACTCCGCCCGCTCGAGCGCCTGGCCCTCGGTTGCTTTCTCGCCAAACATGCCCTGCAGGCCGCCGTGCTCCTGCCGGGTTGCTCCGCACTCGCGCAGGAGCGCTGGGTGGCGATCGCGTTCCTGCACCTGGTCTTTCTCGGCGTCGTCACGCCGGCGCTGATCGCCTGGGCCCAGGCGCAAGGCTGGTGGCGCGACGGCATGCGCGAACGCGCAGCGATCGCCGTGCACCTCGCCGGCGTGGCCGGGACCGAAGGGCTGCTGATCCTGCCCGGCCTGTCGGCGCTCACCGGCATGGTGCCCGCGGTGCCGCTGCTCCCCGCACTGCTGGCGAGCGCCGGGGTCACGTTGCTCGGGCTGCTCGCGCTGGGAAGACCGGGGCGGCGGTGAAGCAATCGGACGGAAAAAGGCGCGCGTCCGTCTGCGTGCGCCCCGGCAGCGAGCTGGATTTTCGCCGAAGGGCGATCACGTGGCCCAACTCTCCGGATAACTCACGAGACCCTGGGCATCGATTGCTATACCATAGCGGGAAACGAGCACCTTCATCTCCCTTTCGACGACGTCGTCCGATATTTCGGGACCGAGATGCGATTTCAGATGGGAGCGCAATGCGCTTTCCTTCTTCGGCCGATTGCCAGGCGCCTTCCTAAGATTCTCCACGAAGATCTTCGATTTATTCTGCGCCGAAGGCACCCGAGGAGGGAGTGGCGTCTTAGCCGGCAAGGGCGCCGCCGACAGGAACGGAAGGTCCTCCCAGCTCTCCCAGCGCGCGAGCGCCTTGCCCAATCGGTTTAGGTGGCGGACGAGCGCATCGTAGTCCTTGTCCTCGGAAACTATGTGGAAGGAGGCCATCGGATGAGCACCGACGAGGCGTCCGAGGTGGTAGGCAAGGGTGAGATCGAGCGCATTGCGGCTCGAGGCGTCCACGCGCACGAATTCCACCTGCCCGGCTCGCGCCAGCAACTGCTCCACCAAGTCCGACTTGAGGCTCTTCTGCTTTTGCCCGACGAGCAGCACCAGGCTCATCGCCACGCCGTCGGCACGAGGCAGATCAATCTGAGCTACATTCTCGAAATCGACGAATATGATGTGCATGAGAGCTGAATGAGGTCATCGCGGCACCGGATGGTCGCACGTCCGCTGCAGCGGGAGTGTTGTCGACGGTCGCGGGCTGCATTGCGCCTTCAGTTCCGCCTTGGGCCGAGACAAACGCTCCGGCGCTTCAACTGGCAGGCGGCAACGATTCGATAGCTGGTAGCTGATCCGCTGCACTTGAGCCGGCGACAAGCTCACGGTCCGAATCGACGTCAGATACGGAACCAGCGCCCGGGTGGCAATCACGGCCACAGCCGCTGGATTGCGGGTGGAACGCTCGATCCACCATCCCGGAAACGTCAACACGGCCCGGCACGCGACCGATTCACCCGCGGCCTGCGCCAGCCATGCACCGAGGGAGCGCGCGTTGCGGCGGGCCTGATCCAGTCCAAGATGGTTTCTCATTCCCGACGGCCACGTCAGCACCGACCCATCGTAATTCACCACGTGCGCACGGGTCGCCGACGCCGCAGTGCGTCGCTTTCGCCGCGTCTTGGTTTCGATCGCAAACACCCCGGGGGCTCCGACGACGACGTGGTCGATGTTGAAGCCATCGAACGGCACGTCATGGAACACGTGGAATCCGCGGGCTAGAAGCTGATTCAACTGCTCACCGACCAGGCGCTCGCCGCGGAAACCAAGCTGCAGGTTCTGGTAGTCTTTCAGCAATCGGGTCACACGAGGGGCGACCCAGAACGACACGAGCAGCACGATCGCTCCCCACCCGCACGCGATCACCCCCTGGAACCGACTGGCAGCGCTCACCGAGACTCCTGCGACGCCACACATTCCCACCATGAACAGGAGCCGTTCCGTTAACTTCTCGAACACCGCCTCGGCGGCGACGCGCGTGGATTCACCGGGCGGCCGCAGCGGCGCGTCACGAAAGGGAAAGGCGGCCTCCATCCGGTAAGTACGCTTCTTCCAGGCGAGCCACAATCCCAGCGCAAGGACGGGCAGCATGAAGAGCAGAACCCAGAGGACGTCCACGAACGGCTTCGCCAGAACGGACGCCCACGAACGCGCTGCCATTGCGACCAGCATAAGGCTGCGAATATCGTCGGCTCTGCCGGCGACTTGAGTCCGATTGTCCCTGCCACTCCTACTTCACGTCGCGGTCGCGCGCGTCCGCCTTCAAGATTCCGGAGATGAACGGAGCGACGTATCCGCAAATACACGGAGCGGCGGCCGAAATCGTCGGTTGGTCGCGAATAGCGCACCGGTATCGAGCAGGATCCTCGGTGGGAGGTCGCTGTTCCGCTAGCGCCGCGACTGAAGGGGACCAGGCGCGGCAATGCGCCGGCCCCTCCCGCTCACGGATCCGCGGTGAAGAGCGCGGAGTTGCGGCTGTCCTCGATCACCTCTACCGCCTTCACGAACGCCCGGCCTTCCGTGTGCGTCCGGACGAGCGGGTCGAACACGGCGAACAGGTGCCGCGCCATGCCCTCACACGAGCATGATTCGACGACATACACCTTCCAGACTTCCGGCCCGCCGACCGCCGCCAGCGCCTCGCGCAGGGGATCGTCGGCGTTGAACACGCACGCGTGGTCGAGGTGCTCGTCGATCCAGGCGCGCAGGTATTTGAGGCGGCCAAAATCCACCACGAAACCGTTCGCGTCGAGCGCGGTGCAGCCGAACGTGACCGCAATGCTCCAGTTGTGCCCGTGGATCTGCGCGCAGTGCCCGTCGTGCCGGTGCTGCCGGTGCGCCCAGGGGATATCGGTGTAGATCTTGCGACAGGTCACGCTGCTCATGCCAACCTCCGATCCGGCCACGCCGCGGCCTCGCCGGCAAGGATCATCGCGCCACGGCGGTCCGCCGGCGCATGCGCCACACCCCGTACGCCACGCCGAGGGCAAGCCAGCCGAAGCCGGCGAGTTTTGCCGTCGCGCCCAGGCTGAGCCACAGATGGAAACACACGCCGAAGCCCAGCACGGGCGGAAAAAAGTTTCCCGCCGTGCGGCGCGGGGCGCGGACAAAGAAGCGCACGAAGCAGGCGGCGTTGACCCCCATGAAGGCGATGAGCGCGCCGAAGTTCAGCAGTTCCGCGCCGAGGGGAAAGGACACGGTGAGGGCGCCCACCAGCGTGGTGACACCGAGCAGGAGCACGTTGCGGTGCGGGACACGCGTCCGCGGGTGCACGGCGGCGAAGAGCGCCGGGGGCAGCGCTCCGGCGCGTCCCATGCCGAAGAGCAGCCGCGCCGCGCCGAGCATCGCACCGGTCCCCGATCCGATCGTGGCCACGAGCAACGCGGCATTGACGACGTGGAACAGCGCGGGACCGCCCGCCTGACCCGCGATGTGGACAAAGGCCGTGTCGACGTCGGGAAACGTGGACGCGGGCCACACGCGTTGCGCGGTGTAGACCTGGATGGCCGCGAGCACGCCGGTCACGATGCAGACCAGCACGGTCGCCCGCAGGATGTTCCGGCGCGGGTCCTGCGCTTCCTCGGCCAGGGTCGAGATGCCGTCGAACCCGATGTAGGTGAGCACGGCAAGCGAGGCGCCCGCCGACACCGCGCCGAACGAGAACGTCGCGGGATCGTAGAAGGGGCGAATCCAGGCCGCCGCGTCCGCCGGTGGCTGCAGCCACAGGTAGCGCACCGCGGCGGCGAGGAAGAGCACGATGACGCCGCCGAGGCACGTGGCGATGACGGCGTTGGTGCGCGTGCTCGCCTCGATGCCGCGCAGGTTGAGCAGCGTGAACAGCGCGGCAAATCCCACCGCGCCGGCGGCGAACGGCAGCCCCGGCAGCAGGTTCATCGCCGCCTTGCTGCACCAGATGGCGCAGATGACGGGGTTCATCACGTAGTCGAAGACCATGCCCCAGCCGACGAGGTAGCCGGCGGCGGGATGGATCTCCTCCTGCGCGTACGTGAACGCGGAGCCCGCGCTGGGATGCACGCCCGCCATCCGGCCATAGCTGATCGCGGTGAACAGCATGGCGAGCATCCCGACGAGCACCGCGGTCACCACGTGTCCCTGCGCCTTCTCCGCGACCGCGCCGAAGAGCGGCATCGGCGCGGTGGGCTGGATGAGCACGATGCCGTAGAGCAGCAGTCCCGGCAGGGAGAGGGCGCGTTTGAGGTCGGACACGACGACGAGGGGGCGCGCGTTTCAACGCGAGGCGGCACGCGGCGGCAAGGAAGGAGCAATGCCGCTTTCGTCGGGTCGCACCGTGGATAACGCGCTCGACGCCGGCGCCCGCGCGCGGCAGCCTGCGGTACCCGGATGGCGTCGTCCGCCGTCCCACCCCGGAGTCCACCATGAAGTCCCCCGCCCTGCCGGCGCGCCCGACCCGGCTCACGCGCCGCGAATTCGTCGGACGCAGCCTGCTCACCGCCGGCGCGATCGCCGGCGCTCCCGCCTTCCTGCGCGGGCAGAACCTCAACAACAAGCTGAACCTCGCGTTCATCGGCTGCGGCGGCCGCGGCAACGCGAGCCTCGCGGAACTCACCCTCGTCCCCGGCCGCGGCGGCAAGGGTGGCGGCAAAAAAGCCGCTCCGCCCGACCCGCACGCCGGGCCGCATCCGGACGAGAACGTCACGGTGCTGTGCGACATCAACCAGCTCGCCCTCGACGCCGGCGTCCAGCGCTACCCGAAGGCGAAGACGTTCACGGACCTCCGGCGCGTGTTCGACCGCGCGAACGAGTTCGACGCCGTCGTGGTCTCGACCGCCGAGCACACGCACGTCTTCGCGACCTGGCTCGCGCTCACGCACGGCAAGCATGTGTACTGCGAAAAGCCGCTGGCCTATAATATCTGGGAAACGCGGCTCATTCGCGAGACCGCCGCGAAATACCCGCGGCTCTCGACCCAGATGGGCAACCAGGGCCACGCCTCGCCGCAGCGCCGGCAGATCCGGGAGATCCTCGACACCGGCGTGATCGGTCCCGTGCGGGAGGTCCACGTCTGGGCGGACCGCGCGTGGGGCCTGCAGGATGCGGCATCGGCGGCGAAGTTCGACCAGCCGCATGGATTCTACCAGGGCGTCCAGATCGTCGACCGCTTCAAGGAGGAGATGCCGGTCCCGCCGACGATGGACTTCGACCTCTGGCTCGGCCCGGCCCCGGCGCGGCCGTTCCACGCGACGTATTTCCCGGGACCGCGGTGGTACCGGTGGTGGGACTTCGCGAACGGGACCATGAGCGACCTCGGCAGCCACGACAACGACGTGCCGTTCACGGTGCTCGACCTGTGGCGGGACGACGGCCGCGGCGGCCGGGTGCTGGCGCCGGTGACGGTGGAAGCGACGTCGCCCAACGTTCCCCGCGCCCACCCCGAGCTGGCGCCCGCGACGATGCAGGCCACGTTCACGTTTGCGGCGACTCCGCGGCAACCGGCGCTCAAGCTCGTGTGGCACCAGGGCGACAGCAAGCCGCCGGGGTGGACGGCGGCGTGGGGCCGGCGCTCGTGCGTCTTCATGGGCGCGAAGGGCATGCTGCTCGGCGACGGCCGGCTGCTGCCGGAGGAGGCATTCAAGGATTTCAAGCCGCCGTCGGAGCGGCTGCCGCGCTCGCCCGGCCATTGGATCGAGTGGGTCAACCACGCCAAGGGCAACGGTCCCGTCCCGGGCTCGAATTTCCAGTACTCCGGGTGGACCACCGAGGCGAACCACCTCGGCAACGTCGCCTATCGCACCGGCCGGAAGCTGGAGTGGGATTACCGCGCGCTGCGCGCCACCAACGCCCCGGAAGCCGCGCCGCTCATCAAGCGTCCGGCGTATCGGAAAGGCTGGGACGACATTCTCCGCACGTAGCCATCAGCCCGCCCGCCATGAACCGCCGCTCCTTCCTCACCCTTTCGGCCGGCGCCGCCTCGGCTGCGGCACTCGTGCCGCGCTCGCTCGCCGCCCCGCAGCGGAAGCTGCGCAAGGCGATCATGTATTCCACCATCGGGATCAAGGGCACGCCCCTCGAACGGTTCCGCGCCATGAAGGCCGCGGGCTTCGAGGGTGTCGAGCCGATGGGCGGCATGGGCCGCGAGGAGGTGGCCGCCGCGCTGAAGGAGACGGGGCTCGAGGCGGCGAGCGTCTGCTGCCACACCCATTGGGTGAAACCGCTCTCGGCGCCGGATGAGGCGACGCGCAAGATCGGTTTCGACGGACTCGTCCACAGCCTGCACGACGCCCGGGCCTACGGCGCCACCAGCGTGCTGCTCGTGCCGGGCGTGGCGCGCAACGGCGTCACGTATCAGCAGTGCTGGGACCGCTCGATCGCGGAGATCCGGAAGGCGATCCCGATCGCGCGCGACCTCGGGGTGACGATCGCGATCGAAAACGTCGGCAACGATTTCATCCTGCAGCCGCAGCAGGCTGTGGACTACCTCGACGCCATCGACAGCGAGTGGGTGCGATGGCACTTCGACATCGGCAACGCCGGCCGCCTCGGTCCGGCGGAAAAGTGGATCGACGCCCTGGGCCGGCGCATCGTCCGGATCCACGTGAAGGACTTCAGCGCCCGCCCCGCCGATCCCGGCGCCAAGGCTCCCGCGCGGCCGCGGCTGCTCGACGGCGACACCCGCTGGCCGGCCGTGATGGCCGCGCTCGACCGCGCGGGCTACCGCGGCTGGGGCATCTCCGAGCAGCCGGGCAACCAGGCCGACTCGGTTGAATCGGCCCGCGACCTCGCGCAGCGCATGGACCGGATCTTTGCGCTGTGAACGGATCGGCTCCGCTGAGACCCCTTGCCTCCGAGTCCACCGCGCCGGACCGAGGGAGCGGCCTTGCCTCCAATCGCGCTTGTCCGGCTGATCCGATTCCCGCGGCTTGAGCCGAGGCGTTCCACCTTCACTCCCTTCCCTTGCCTCCGCCGAACCTCACCGTCCTCCATCCCGCCGACACCCCGTCGCTGACGTTTGACTGGGGCACGCTGCGCTGGGTCTGCAACGGCGCGCTGAGCCCCGGGGCGCTGCAGACCGTCGGCGTGTCCGAGACCCTGCCCGGCCAGCGGAATCCGCTGCACTACCATCCGAATTGCGAGGAAGTCCTGCATGTCGTGAGCGGCGAATGCGACCATCGCTGCGACGACGCATGGGTGCGGCTCGGACCGGGGTCGACGATCGTGATCCCCGCGGGCGTCCGCCATCACCTGGTCAACCGCGGAGCGGAGAAGCTCGTCTGCCTGATCTGCTTCTCGTCGCCGGACCGGCAGACCGTGTTCCTCGAGTGAGCCCCGCGAGGCGGCCGCAGGGCACGGGAGAAAGCGCAAGGTCGCAAGGGAAGGCGACGTTTCGCCCGGGTTTCCCGGCGAGCCTTTGGTTTCCTTCGCGTCATTGCGTTTAGGAGCCCGCGGTGGGCGGCTACGACTTGGCGCAACGCGCCCTACCCGCGCCCGGCCTCCACGAAGGGCGACGAGGCCCGGACGCGGCCACGCCAGTACCACATCAGCACGAAACCGATCAATGCGCCGCCCAGGTGCGCGAAGTGCGCGATGCCGCCGCCGAAGAGCGAGAAGCCCGTCACGCCGGAGAAGAGATCGAGCGCGAGCAGGATCGGGATCACGTACTTCGCGGCCACGGGCACCGGCACGAACAGGAGCGCGAGCCTGGCGTTCGGATACGTCAGCCCGAAGGCGACCAGGATGCCGTAGATCGCGCCGGACGCGCCGACCATCGGCGACGTGTGGATGCGATAGAGGGCGTCGACCAGGCTGCGCACCGGCGCATCGTATCGCGCCGCGTACGCCCCGGTGCGCAGCATCTGCTCGATCGCGGGCGCGCTCACGCCCGCATCGAGCAGCCGCTGGTGCAGCGAGCGGTACTCGATCCATTCCACGCCGAGCTGGGTCAGCGCGGCGCCGATGCCGCAGAGGAAGTAGAAGACCAGAAAACGACCCGCTCCCCAGCGCCGCTCGAGCAGCGGCCCGAAGGAGACCAGGCCGAACATGTTGAACAGGATGTGGGCGAAGGAGCCATGCAGGAACATGTAGGTGACCACCTGCCACCAGCCCGCATGGGCGTGCAGCGGAAACCAGCAGGCGAACCAATTCGCCAGCCGTCCGTCCCACTGCGGCACGAGCGCACCAAGGCCGAAGATCGCCGCATTCACCACCAGCAGGCCGGTCACCGCCGGCGAGAGATTGCGCATGCGGTGACGCTTGGGCAACCGCGGCGCCACGCAATCCGCAAACGCGAAGGCGCGCTGGCCCCTTGACGCGGCGGAGGGCGCGGTCCCGTCTTGCGTCATGCCGTTCCTCCCGGCCGTCCGCGCCGTCCTCGCGCCGCTCCCCCTGGCCGCCCTGCCCCGCCTCACCCTCGGGCTGGCGCTCGCCGCCCTTTTCGCCGGCTGCGGAAAACGCGAGACCGTCGTCGAACGCGACACCCGCGCCGCGGTGCTGCACCTGGGCGTCGGTTCCGAACCGGCCGACCTGGACCCGCAGACGGTGACGGGCACCGGCGACGCGAAGATCATCCAGGCGCTGTTCGACCCGCTGGTCAGTTTCGAGCCGGGGACGCTGGCGCCCGTGCCGGCGCTGGCGGAGCGCTGGGAGATCTCCGCCGACGGACTGACGTACACCTTTCACCTCCGCGCCGCGGCGCGCTGGTCGAACGGCGATCCGCTCACGGCGCAGGACGTCGTGGACTCGTGGCGACGGATCCTCACGCCCTCGCTCGGGGCCGAGTACGCCTACTTCCTGTACCTGCTTCGCGGCGCCGAGGCGTTTCACAAGGGCGCCAGCCGGGACTTCGGCAGCGTGGGCGTGCGGGCCGCGGATGCCACGACGCTCGTCGTCACGCTCGCGCATCCGGCGCCGTACTTCCTGCAGATCCTGCTCAATTCGCCGTGGCGCCCGGTCCATCTGCGGTCGATCGCCGCGGCCGGCGATCCCCACCAGCGCGGCACCAAATGGACGCTGCCCGGGGCGCTCGTAAGCAGCGGGCCCTTCGTGTTGAAGGAATGGACGCTCAACCGCCGCGTCGTCGTCGCCAGGTCGCCGACGTACTGGGACCGCGAGCGCGTCGCGCTCAACGCGATCCATTTCTACCCGCTCGAACAGATCGAGGCGGAGGAGCGGGCGTTTCGCGCCGGGCAGCTCCACGTCACGTGGGCGCTGCCCCTGGCCAAGGTGCGGCCGCTGCAGCAGGAGAAATCGCCGTTCCTCCGGATCGATCCGCTGCTGGAGACGCTGTTCTTCCGGCTCAACACCCGCCGGCCCGCGTTCCGCGACGAGCGGGTGCGGCGCGCGCTGAGCCTCGCGCTCGACCGCGACACCCTCGTCCGTCGCACCCTGCCGGGCGACCGCCAGCCCGCGCCGACGTTCGTGCCGCCGCTGCTCGAGGGCTACGTGCCGCCCGCCCGGCAGGCCCATGATCCCGAAGCCGCGCGGCGGCTGCTCGCGGAGGCCGGGTTTCCCCAGGGGGCCGGGCTGCCGCCCCTCGAGATCCTCTACGCCAATTCCGAGATCTACCGGCTCGTCACCGAGGCGATCCAGCAGATGTGGCGCCGGGAGCTCGGCGTCGAGGTCCGGCTCGCCAACCAGGAGAAGAAGGTGGTCTTCGAGCGACGCCGCACGGGCGATTACGACATCGCGCTCGCGAGCTGGACGGCCGATTACCTCGACGCCACCACCTTCCTCGACATGTGGCGCAGCGATTCCGGCAACAATCAGACCGGCTGGTCCGATCCCGCCTACGATGCGCTCTCCGACCGCGCCAACACCCTCGCCGACGCCCGGGCCCGCGCCCGCGTGCTGGCCGAGGCGGAGCGCCGGGTGCTCGAGGCGGCGCCGATCGTGCCGATCTTCTTCAACACCCACGTCTATCTGCTGCATCCCGCGGTGCGGGGCTGGCAGCCGACGCCCATGGAGCACTCGGACTATCGCTACGTGTCGCTCGCTCCCTGAGTCCACCTGCGCGAGATTGAGTCTTCCGGCCGGTTGCGTCTCGCTTCCCCCCGACCTTCCCTTCCACCCATGACCCCGCCGTCCCTTCCCTGCCTCTCCGTCCTGGCCCTCGTCACCACCGCCGTCGCGGCCGAACCGCCCGCGCCCAAGTTCCGGGTGCAGGACATCGATACGTCCGTGAACATCGGATACGGCATCGCGGTCGCCGACGTCGATGGCGACCGGCGGCCGGACCTCCTGCTCGCCGACAAGAACACCATCCAGTGGTATCGGAACCCGACCTGGCAGAAGTTCGTCATCGCGGAGAAACTCACCCCGCAGGACAACGTCTGCATTGCGGCCGAGGATCTCGACGGCGACGGCAAGTGCGAGGTGGCGGTCGGCGCCGGCTGGAACCCGGGAGAAACCAGCGACCCCGCGAAGAGCGGCGCGGTCTTCTACCTCCAGGCTCCCGCGGACCGCACCCAGAAGTGGGAGGCGATCCGGCTGCACCATGAACCGACCGTGCACCGCATGCACTGGGTGAAGTCGCCCGCCGGCTCCTGGGATCTGATCGTCAAACCGCTGCACGGCCGCGGCAACAAGAACAACGCCGGCGCCGGCTCGAAGGTCTTCGCGTACGCCCGGCCGGCGAACCCGCGCGATCCCTGGGCGCTCACGCTCGTGAGCGACTTCACCCACGCGAGCCACAATTTCCAGCCGATCAACTGGGATGCCGATCCGGAGCACGAGCTCGTGACGGGCGCGAAGGAGGGCATCTTCTGGTTCGGCCGCAGCACGGGCACGTGGAAACACCGGCAGCTTTCGGACCAGTGGACCGGCGAGGTGCGCGACGGCCGGCTGCCCGGCGGCAAACGCTTTCTCGCCACCATCGAGCCGATGCACGGGAGCGTCAGCGCGGTCTACACCGACCCCGGCCACAACCGGGGCCTGTGGCCGCGCCAGGTGCTCGATGACACGCTCAAGGACGGGCATGCGGTGGTCGTCGCGGATTTCCTCGGCACCGGCAGCGACCAGATCGCCGTTGGCTGGCGTGCGATGAACCCAAAGGGCGCGCCCGGCGCCCGGCTCTTCACGCCGCTCGATCGTGACGGCAAGGCCTGGCGGAAGACCGAGCTCTCCGGGCCTGAGGTGGCGATCGAGGACATGAAGGGCGCGGACCTCAACGGCGACGGCCGCATCGACCTGATCCTCGCCGGTCGCGCCACGAAAAACCTTCGCATCCTCTGGAACGAGACGGGCCGCTGACGGCGTTCGAGGTCCTCGGGTGGAGCGGCTTGTCCTCCAGCTGCTGACAACGGAGCCGCCGCACGTCAGCCGCCTGGGGACGGGCGGCTCCACCCCAGGTCTGCTACGGGGCGGGCGGCGGCGGCATGGGTTTCGTTCGCGGTGCGGCTGCGACGGAGCGCAGCCCGTCCGGGGCCGGGTGACAGCCTGGCGGCAGGCT
>ERZ761602.4588-NODE-4588-length-17492-cov-11.090555_pt1 | contig 17492 bp, 14 predicted proteins | sample MGYA00512165_ERZ761602 | MGnify/ENA primary metagenome ERZ761602 (study PRJEB28899, sample SAMN02445085) | bioreactor sludge metagenome | biome: EBPR sludge; isolation source: Thorneside wastewater treatment plant | place: Australia: Brisbane, Thorneside... | reverse complement strand
CAAGCCCGCCGTGGCCCCTCTCCCTCCTGCACCCGCCGCCTCGCCAGAGGACCGGGTCCGCTCCTACCACGAGCGCAGCTCGCACCGCTCGACCCGCTTCGCCAACGCCTTGGGCTACCTGGACTGGGACAGCCAGCCGGACCCCTTTCGCCGCTGGGCGGGCGCGCCCCTGTCGGCGCTGGACCTCTGCCCGCCCACCGACGAGCCCCTGTATGAGCCCGCCTGGGTACACGGTCGGCTGCCGCCTCGCCCGCTCGATCGGGCGAGCATCTCCCAGCTCTTCATGGACGCCCTGGCCATCTCCGCCTGGAAGTCGGCCGGCGGCAACACCTGGGCCCTGCGGGTGGACCCCAGCAGCGGCAACCTCCACCCGACCGAAGGCTATCTGATCGCCCCGGCGGTACCCGGCCTCTCCGAGGGCCCTGCGGTCTGGCACTACAGCCCTCAGGCCCACGCCCTGGAGCGGCGGGCCGAGCTGAGCGAGGCAGAGTGGGCCACGCTGTCGCAGGGCCTCCCTCCGGGCTTGGTCCTGGTCGGCTTGAGCAGCGCCTGGTGGCGAGAGAGCTGGAAGTACGGCGAGCGGGCCTTTCGGTACTGCCAGCATGATCTCGGGCACTGCATCGGCACGGTGGCCGTGTCGGCGGCGGGCCTGGGCTGGCGGGCGACCCTGCTGGAAGGCCTGGGCGATGCGGAGCTGCGGGTGCTGCTGGGCCTGCACCGCTGGCCGGAAGGCTGGCCGCTGGAGGAGCAGGAGCAGCCCGAGGCCCTGCTGGCGATCTCGGTGGAGGAGTGCCGGGGCTGGCGCGCTCCGGCCGAGCTGATGGAGGCCCTGCGGCCTGCCGGGCGCTGGGGGGGCACACCGAACCGCCTCTCTGCGGAGCATCATCCCTGGCCCATCATCCAGGAGGTACACGCCGCCACCTCGCGCGACGGGCCGGCTCCCGAGGCGCTCTACGACGCACACGTCGTCGACAGCGGCCTGGAGATCGGCGAGGCCCCGCTGGCCCTGCGTCGCCTCATCCACCAGCGCCGCAGCGCCGTGGCCATGGACAGCCGCACCGGCATCCGCCGCGCGGCCTTCGTCCAGATCCTGCGCAAGCTGCTGCCCGGTCGCGACCAGGTGCCTTGGACCACCCTGCCCTGGCGGCCGCGGGTCCACCCCGTCTTCTTCGTTCACCGCGTCGAGGGCCTCAACCCCGGACTCTACCTGCTCGCCCGCGACGGCCGGCCCGAGGCGCTGCGGGCGTCCATGGATCCCGGCTTCTCCTTCACCGAGGTCGAGCCCGGGCTGCCCCTGGTCCTGCTGCGCGAGGGGGATGTGCGCGGGGTGGCCCGCGGGCTGGCCTGCGGGCAGGAGATCGCTGGTGACGGCGTCTTCGCCGTGGCCATGCTGGCAGAGATGGGCGGCTCGTTGGAGGACTGGGGCGCCTGGGCCTGGAAGCGCCTGCACTGGGAGGCCGGCTTGCTGGGGCAGGTCCTGTACCTGGAGGCCGAGGCCACCGGCGTCCGCGCCACCGGCATCGGCTGCTTCTTCGACGAGGCGACCCACCAGCTCCTGCTGAACCCGAAGGCCGGGCTCGTCGACCTCTACCACTTCACCGTAGGCGGCCCCGTCGAGGACGAGCGGATCCAGACCCTTCCACCCTATGGGGATCGCGAGGGTTAACCACTGGATATGGAGGGCTTGTGATCCTGCTCCTGCTGACCGGCTGCGCCTCGCTGCTGACCGTGAAGATCGACGGCAGCGCAACGACCCTGGTCGAGAAGGGGACCCTGGTCGAGGTCCTCGTCGGCGACCTGGGCTTCGAGGAGCTGGTCCGCATGGACCTGACGGACGAGGGCGAGCTGGCAAACCAGGGGGTCGAGCCCGGGGACCTGGTCTCGGTCGAGCTGATCGAGTTCGAGCTGGAGGCGCTCTCCGGCTCGCCCGATCTGGCCTTCATCGACCGGCTGGGCGTGACCATCGAGGCGCCCGAGCTCCCCGAGGTGGAGATCGCCTCGCAAGACGAGTTCCCAGCGGGCGAGGCGCTGGTGGAGATGGAGCTGACCGGCGCCGAGCTGGTCGACTACGCGGTCTCGCAGGCGCTCACGCTGCGGACCGAGGTCGAGGCCGAGCGGCCCGACCAGGACACCGAGGTCGAGGCCCGCTATGTCTTCCGCGTCCAGGCGACGTTGCGGGGGGCACGCAACGCGGCGAAGGATCGCTGAGGTTCAGCTCAGCGAAAGCAGCGCCTCGCCTGGGCCTCCTCGAAGCGCTGCCGGTGCCGGGCGAGCAACAGCGGATCCAGCTCCCGCCGTACCGGAGCGCGCAGCCGGGCGCCCTCCGTGCGCAACAGCGCCTGCGCCAGGGGCGAATCGGGCAGGTCGGCCCGAAGTCGAGGAGAGACCAGCAGGCGCTGCTCGCTGTCGAAGATGATCAGGTGGCGGTCGAAGGCAGCGTCGTGGAGACGGTTCAGGCAGAGGCCGTTGGCGGCGCGGATGCGCTGATGGGGATCGGCGCTCCAGGGCGCGATGTGGCTGGCGACCAGCAACTCGGGGGTGCCGATGTCCGTGAGCGCGCAGCGGTCCTGGAAATTGGCCAGCACGAGGCGGCGGAAGTAGCGCTGTGCGAGGCGTACTCGGCGGGTGGCCTCCGTGTCCATCTCATGGGGCTCCTCGCTCGTCACGTCGGCGCAGGTCGCCGACAGCGACCGCCAGGTCCTGGGTCAACTGCCGCCAGGAGAGCAGCTCGCTGACCGGCCCTTCCGGGTCCAGGCGAGACACCAGCTCGCGGCGCTGATGAACGAAGTCGCTCGCCGACCGGCGCGCCCGTCGGCCGCTGGCCCCCGCGGCCAACGCAAGAGCTCGTTGCAAGGACTCCTTGGCCTCTCTCATCGCCTCGATGCGCGACAGCTTGGGCAAGTCGAGCGCCTGGGTGCCTCGTGGGTTCCCGGCCACCTCGCGAATGTTCTGTTCATTCAGCAGCAGCCAGGCTTCGGTCTCGGGGACGGGGATGACCGGGACCCACGGCAGGCCTCGCCCGTGCTGTTCCATGGCCTGCTTCATCTCCCGCAGGCGAGCCGCTCGCCCCACGCCGTTGGCGTCGCGATGCAGGAAGACCAGGTCGACGTCGGGCTCGAGGTCGAGACTGCACCGAAGCCCATCGACCAGGCGCTTTCCCGGTACCGGCCGCACAAGACTCAGATCGGGGCTGACATCCTGAGCTTCCGCAGCACCTGCATCGATGCACAGCCGCGCCAGGTGGTCGGAGAGGGCCAGGTCGCTGCTCCCCTCTGCGAGGAAGAGGTACCGCAGCCTCACCGCTGGTCCGACGCGAGCAGCTCGGTCAGATCTCCCGTGGAGCCCGTCACTTGGGTCAGGTAGGGGAGCATCTGGGCCACGCTCAGCCCGCGCTCCTCGGGGGTGCATCGCCAGGATCCGCTGAGGGGCACCAGCCGCAGTGCACGCGCGACCCGTCCCGAGGGGCGACGAACGGTCGCGGTCTTGGCGAAGAGGATCTCCTGACTCCAAGGAGTTCCCGGCTGGTGAACGATCTGCAGGAAGCGCGGAGAGTGGGTGTTGACCACGACCTGGCGCATCGGGTTGTCGTCACCGGGTGCCCGGTCCGGGTCCACCGCCATCTCGCCCACGAGCGAGACCATGGCCTCCATCCGGGCTGGATGGATCCCGTTCTCCGGCTCCTCCATGCAGATCAGGCCAAGCGACTCAGGGTCCTCGTCCAGCAGGATCAGGGCGAGGAAGCGGAGGGTCCCCTCGGAGAGCGAGCGAGCCGGCAGAAAACCTCCGCCGTGCTCTTGGATCTCCAGGGTCAGGCGTTCGTACCGGTCGTCCCGATCGACCCGCACCGAACGAACACCGAGCAGACGGGAGAGGCGCATCGCCACCCGGGCATAGACCGCCGCAGCGTGGACCTCGATCTCTTCCTTCGAGAACGCCCGTCCCGGCTTCTCGGGATCCTTGGGGCTGTGCGCCATCCGATAGAGGGCCGCCGCGAGGTGGGCACCGTTGGCCGCGACCTGGGCCCGCTCGATGAAGCGGTCCGGTCGCCGCATGGCGCTGGGCTCCAGGGCCAGGGCTCGCCAGCTCTGCATCTCGCGCTTCGCGGCGAGGATGGTGGGGTCCGAGGAGGTCGTCACGGTGTTGACGATGGTGCGGGGCGAGGTCCGCCCCGGGGAGGGCCGAGGCTGACCACGGCTGCCACCATCCTGGTGGATCTGGATCACCAGGTTGTCATCGTTGTCCTTGGTGGTCGAGATGAAGGCCGTACCGGCGCGCTTGTTGATGACCACATCCCGCCGAAAGCTGTTGGCTCGATGAGGAAAGCGGAGGTGGTTGGCCGCATCGCCCAGGGTGATGTGCGTGAGCTCCTCCCGCAGCAGCCGGAGGCTGCCAAGGGTCGCGAGCCCCGAGGGCGCCTCGTAGCCAAGCTCCAGCTCGTAGCGGAGAAAGGTCGATGACGGCACGGCGGCGCGACCAAAGTCGTCGTGGACCTTCTTGGGCACGATCATCTCGACTGCCATGCGGATCGTGTCGGCGCGTTCGACCCCATCCGTCCAGAACAGCTCCCGGGGGTCGGCGCTGCGCTCCTCGTCGCTGCGCAGCAGCCGGGCGGCCTCGACCATCTCGTGATCGGTCAGCAGGCTCAGAAAGCGAATCACGTCGAAGACATTGGACTTGCCGGTGCCATTGGGACCCGCGATGCAGGTGAACGGCCCCAGCTCCACGGAGAAGCCGAGCAGGTTCTTGAATCCGTCGACCTCAATTCTTGTGAGCACTGCGGTTCTCCATAGCTCGGACGAGCCCCCTCAGCCTACCTCAACCCGTGCCTCGCCCTGCACCACCTCGCCGATGACCCGGGCCCGGTCGAAGCCCTCGGCGGCGAAGGCCTCCATGACCTGCTCCTCGGACTCGGGGTCAACCGCCACCAGCAGGCCGCCGCTGGTCTGTGGGTCGGAGAGCAGGGTGGGCACCCAGGCGGGCAGGCCCGGACCCAGGCGCAGCTCGGCGCCGTAGCTGGCGAGGTTGCGGGCGCTGGCGCCGGTGAGGATGCCGGCCTCGATCAGGGGCAGGACCCCCTCGAGGATCGGCAAGCCCGCGGCGCGGACCCGAGCCCCGACCCCCGATGCACGCAGCATCTCCAGCAGGTGCCCGCCCAAGCCGAAGCCGGTGACGTCGGTCATGGCGTGCACGCCAGCGATCTCCGCGAGGGCCACCCCGACGGTGTTGAGCTGCGTCGTGCTGGCGATCATCCGGGCGTAGCCGGCCTCGTCGAGCAGGCCCTTCTTGAGGGCGGCGGACTGGATGCCGACCCCCAGGGCCTTGCCGAGCACGAGCAGGTCGCCGGCTCGGGCGCCCTTGTTGCGCAGGACCCGGTCGGGGTGGACGAGGCCCATGGCGACGAGCCCGTAGATCGGCTCGACGCTGTCGATGGAGTGGCCGCCGGCCACGGGCACGCCGATCGAGGCGCAGACGGACTCGCCGCCGGCGACGATGCGGCGGATGACCTCGACCGGGAGCTGGGCCAGGGGCATCCCTAGCAGCGCTAGGGCCATGATCGGCCGCCCACCCATGGCGTAGACGTCGGAGAGCGCGTTGGTGGCGGCGATGCGCCCGAAGTCGAAGGGGTCGTCGACGATCGGCATGAAGAAGTCGGTGGTGGCGACCAGGGCCTGGCTGTCGTTGAGGCGCCAGACGGCGGCGTCGTCGCTGGTGGTCGTCCCGACCAGCAGCTCGGGCGGGATGGGCAGCGCGCTGCTGCCGGCCAGGATCGAGGAGAGCACGCCGGGGGCGATCTTGCAGCCGCAGCCGCCGCCATGCGAGAGCGAGGTCAGCCGGGGACTGGGGGGGTGGGACACGGGAGCCTCGGGGCAGCGGGTTAGACTGCCTGTCTACCCCGGTGAACCATGGCCCTCTGCCTCCTGATGCTCAGCGCATGCCTCTTTGGTGGAGGGGGCAAGGACGAAGACGACACGGGTAGCGACGGGAGCAGCGGCGACGGTGGCACCATCACGCCGGATCCTCCCGGCCCGGGCGTGCTGCTCTACGTCGGCGATGGGGGCGGCGGCCCGGGCACCGACCTCTACCCGACCGAGGTGGAGGCGCTCTTCGCAGACGCTGGAATCGCCGTCCTGCTCAGCGAGACCCTGCCCGCGGACTGGGTGGAGTCCTACGGGGTGCTGGTGCTGCTCAACCCGACCTCGGCGCTCTCCGCCGAGGTGACGAGCGGGGCGGCCGCCCTCCTGGACCGCGGAGGCCGCCTGGTGATCGGCTTCGAGCGCGAGGGCTGGGGCAACACCGCTGCCCACAACGAGCTCCTGGTCGCGGTGGGCAGCACGATGCGCACCGTCAGCGCGCAGTCCAGCGGGGGCGAGGCCCACCTCAGCGTCCAGGACGTGGGCGGCCTCACGGCCGGCGTATCCAGCCTGTTGACCTTCTACTCGGCTTCGGTCGACCTGGGTGAAGGCGACGCGGTCTCCGTGGGCGAAGCCGACGGGACCACCGTCGTCGGCTACGAGGCGGTCGGCCGCGGCGACGTGGTCATCGTCGCGGACTCGTCCTTCTTCGGCTACGCCCTGGACGAGGCCGACAACGCGCGCTTCATCGAGAACTTCGCCTCGCTGCGCTAGGCCTGGGCGATCGAGAGACCTAGGGGATCGAACACCAGCTGGGGAAGGACTCCGGCAGCCCGTCGGCGTAGGGCTCGGGGCTCACTCCGTAGGGGTGGTCGGCGAAGAACTGCCAGATGTACTCGGTCGCGCCGCTGGGGATGCTGTGGCCGCCGGTGTGCTCGCACTCGATGACGAAGCTGCCGTCCGCCCGCAGCTCCTCGCTGAGCAGCAGGGCCGCGTCGTGGAACGAGAGGCCGTTGCTGTTGTCGCTCTCGCCGCCCCAGGTCAGCAAGACGGGCAGCGGCCAGTCCGGCGTGAAGTAGAAGCCGTCGACGACCCCGCCGGAGAGCGGGGCGGTGGCGGCGTGCCACTCGGCGCGGTGGATCGTGAGGTAGCTGGTCTGCAAGCCCCCCGCGCTCATGCCCATCGAGTAGACCCGGTCCAGGTCGATGCCCCACTGCTGGCGGGCGCAGGAGAGCAGGTCGTCGAAGAGGGTGAGGTCGGGGTTGCCCTCGGGCTCGGCCAGGAAGTTCCAGTCGAAGACCGACCCGCTGCCGGCGTTGGGGGCGATGATGATGACGTTCTCATCGGCCGCGAGCTGGTCGAGATCCATCTGGTTGATGATCTGGCTGGCCGTGCCGCCCAGCCAGTGCCAGGCGAAGATCACCGGGGCGCCCTGCGGATCGGGGGGCAGGACGATCTTCAGGTCGTAGCTGGTCCCGCCGGTGGGGAAGTCGTCGAAGCTGCCGTCGAAGAGCTCGGGGCAGGTGCCCTCGCTGTAGGCCGGAGGCTCGGGGCGCGGGTCGGGGGTCGATCCGGTGCCATCGGCGCCGGTGTCGTTCGCGCCGTCGTTGTCGCCGCAGGCCAGGAGGAGGAGGAGGGGCAGGAGCAGGGTCATCGTCGTTCTCCAGGGGCCGCAGTGTATCGGGTTCCATGACAACCGGAGACGGGACCTCCAGGCAAGTCCTCGGCGGCCGCGGCGATTCCTCCGATCGTGACCCATCCGCCCGGAGGCTTTCCCATGACCCCACGCTCTCCCCTGCTCCTCGCTGTCCTCGGACTCCTCAGCGCCTGCCAGGCCCCTCCCGTGGACGACTCCCCGGCGGAGGCCCGCTGGCCGGGCGACTGGACCGGCGAAGACCCCTGGACCTTCACGGGCCGCATCGACGCCGAGCTCTGCGGCGACGCCCTCGACAACGACGGCGACACCGAGATCGACGAGGGCTGCAGCCCCTGCAGCACCTTCGCCACCCGGGGCGCGACCTGGTGGCAGGACGCCGACAGCTGCGTCCTGGCCGGCGAGGCGACCGGCTTCAACGCCTTCCCGATCAATGTTGGCTACGCGACCCATTTTCCCACGGCCGCTGAGGTCCAGGCCGAGCTGAGCGCCACCCTGAGCGGGGACCTGCGTCAGCGCCTGCGCCGGCAGATGATCGTGCTGCGCCTGAACGCCGCGACGTTCAACCTGTGGGACCGGCCGGTGGTGGACTGGAACGGCGACGGCAGCCCGGAGACGGTCCGCTGGCTGCTGCAGAAGGCCGACACCGTCTACGACTCGGGCGACGACTACCTGCTGAACGTCTACATCGAGCAGTTCCGCGAGATGAACGAGGCGGGGACCGCGGCGGGCCTGTGGTTCGACGAGACCTGCATGGAGGCGGCCGAGCTCTGCGACGGGCTCGACAACGACACCGACGGCGAGATCGACGAGGACTGCGCCTGCGTCGAGGAGTGCGGCGACGACGTCGACAACGACGAGAACGGGCTGGTCGACGAGGGCTGCAGCTCCTGCGGCGAGTTCATGGGTCGCCCCAAGGCCTTCTGGGCCAACGCCAGCTGCGTCGTGGACGGCGACATCGGCTTCGAGCTGCTGCCGATCACGCTCGGCGCGAGCGAGACCTACAGCAGCGCCGCCGAGGTCACCGCCCTGCTGGCGGCGTCGCCCGGCAGCAACGCGCGCAACCGCCTGCGGCACCAGCTCCTGACCGCGAAGCTGAACCAGGGCGCCTTCAACAGCGGGGCCCAGGCCGCCGTCGACTGGAACGGCGACGGCACGGTGGAGACGGTCCAGGAGCTGATCACGCTGGCCGACACCATCTTCGACAGCGGCCCGGACTGGCGCCGCAACACCATGACGACCGCCCTGCGCAACGCCAACGAGCTGCGGCAGACCTGGCCCATCTGGTTCCAGGCCGACTGCTCGGGCTGGAACGAGGTCTGCGACGGGCAGGACAACAACCGCAGCGGCGTGGCGGACGAGTGGTGTGGCTGCGTGGAGCTCTGCGACGGGGCCGACAACGACCTGGACCTGGGGGTCGACGAGGACTTCGCCGAGATCTGCGATCCGGTCATCGTCTGCGAGGACGGCAGCGACGCGCCGACCTGGTACCCCGACGCCGACGCCGACGGCTTCGGTGTCGGCAGCGATCCCCTGATCTCCTGCACCGAGCCCGACGGCTTCGCCGCCAACGACCTGGACTGCGACGACGCCGAAGACGAGATTCGACCGAGCGCGGTGGACATCTGCGGCGACGGCATCGACCAGGACTGCTCGGGGGACGAGGTGGGCTGCACCTCGGTCAATCCTTCGGTCGCGACCCTCTTCACCGGGGAAGCCGCCAGCGACAACGCCGGCATGTCGATGGCCGGCGCGGGCGACGTCAACGGCGACGGCTTCGAGGACCTGCTGATCGGCGCCCGCAGCCACGGCTACGGCGGTGCCAACGCCGGCGCGGCCTACCTCGCCTACGGACCCTTCGAGGGCGGCAGCCGCAGCCTCTCCAGCGCCGATCTGAAGCTCTACGGCGGGCCCGGTGACCGGGCCGGTCGAGCCGTGGCCGGAGGCGCCGATCTGGACGGCGACGGCCTGCCCGACGTGGTCGTCGGCGCGCCCAACGCCTCCGACGCGGGCGTCGCCTCGGGCGCGGCCTTCGTGGTCTTCAGCTCCTCTCTGGCCGAGGCCAGCGGGCCCTTCGACCTGAGCGGGGGTGACCTGATGATCCACGGGCGCCGCTCGGCGGAGTACTTCGGGTCCCATGTGGCGGTCGGTGACGCGACCGGCGATGGCCTGGCCGACCTCTTCATCGGCGTGACCGGCGACTCCTCGGCCGCCACGACCGCGGGCGCGCTCTACATCTTTGCCGGACCGCTGGCCGCCTCGGAGACGGCGATCGGCATCGCCAGCGGGACCTGGACGGCCCGCATCACCGGCGAGTCCTCGACCGAGCAGATCGGCCTCTACATGGACGCAGGCGCGGATCTGGACGGCGACGGCATCGCCGACGTGCTGGTCGGCTCGGCCCGCAACGCCACCGCCGGGAGCTTCGCCGGCGCCGCCTGGGTCCTGCCGGGCCCGATCAGCGGCACGGTCAACCTCTCCACCGTCGAGGCCAAGCTGGTCGGCGCCGCCGCAGGAGACCGCCTGGGCGCGGGCATCAGCGGCGCGGGCGACCAGGACGGCGACGGCTACCAGGACTTCGTTGTCTCCGCGCCCTTCGAGGACAGCGTCGACAGCGACGCAGGCGCCGTCTACCTGGTCCGGGGCGGCCCCGACCTGGCCAGCCTCGGCGGCGCGGCCATCGACACGGTCGCCGCAGCCACGGTCTTCGGCCGGGAGCGCAGCGGGCAGCTCGGCTCCTCGCTGGACGCCTCGGGCGACGCCGACCTCGACGGTGTCAACGACCTGCTGGCCACTGCCAACAACGACGGCTTCGAGGCCCACGGCGCGGCATACCTGTTCTTCGGGCCAGTCTCCGGCAGCCTGACCGCCCTGGACGCCGACTGGTCCCAGGTCGGCGAGTCGGCTCAGGACCACCTCGGCTCCTTCGCGGCCTTCGGCGGGGACCTGGCCGGGACCGGCGCCTCCAGCCTGTTGCTGGGCGCGCGTGAGGCCGACGTCGCCGAGTCCACCGACGCCGGCAAGGCCTGGCTGATCCTGGGCCTCTGAGCCCCGATCGCCTCGGCGGCGCTGCGCCCCTCAGCGGGACTGCGCCTCGCCGGTCATGGGCACGAACATCACCGGCAGGATGCGCTCCTCCCTCCAGCCGGTGGGTTCGTTGGTCAGCAACAGCAGCTCCTGACGGTCGTCGTCGCCGACCGGCAGCAGCAGGCGCCCTCCCGGGGCGAGCTGGTCCTTGAGCGGCTGCGGGACGTGGTCGGGCGCGGCGGTCAGCAGGATCCGGTCGAAGGGGGCGGCCTCGGGCCAGCCCCGGTAGCCGTCGCCCTGGCGCAGGTGGACAGGGCCCAGCGAGGCATCGGCGACAGGCTCGTAGCCGACCACGGGGAAGCCCGCGCCACGCAGGGCCCCATGGGCCCAGGCCGCCAGCTCGGGCACGATCTCGACGCTGTAGACCTGGGCCCCCAGGGCGCTGAGCACGGCGGCCTGGTAGCCCGAGCCGGTGCCGATCTCGAGCACCTTCATCCCCGGCTGGACCCGCAGCGTCTGGGTCATGAGGGCGACGATGTAGGGCTGGCTGATGGTCTGGCCGTGGCCGATGGGGGCCGGGCCGTCGTGGTAGGCCAGGGGCCAGGAGCTCTCGGGCATGAAGAGGTGGCGCGGCACGCGCCGCATGGCGCCGATCACCGCGGGGTCGGTGATGTCGCGGCCGAGGAGCTGCTGCTCGACCATGGTCTGGCGCGCGGACATGGTGCCAGGGCCCTCGCCGAGAGAGGAGGGGGGCGGTTGAGGGGGAGGGGGAGCGGCCGGAGGCAGGGTCCGGCTGCAGGCGATCAGCAAGAGCATCACCACGGAACCCCCAAACGCAAAGGGGGCCGCCCGAAGGCGACCCCCAGAGAGCGGAAGACCGCAGCCTGAATCAGGCGCGCTCGACCTTCTCGACGGCGATCTCGATCTTCTCGATGGCCATCGAGGAGCTGTCGGCGTCCATGTCCGGCACGTTCCACTTGCAGGGCCAGCCCTCGAAGAAGTTGTAGCGGGCGACCTCGGTCTGGCCGTCCTGGTCGAGGATGATGACCGAGCCGGCGCGGCGGTCGATCTTGCCGTCCTCGATGTTCTTGCGCCACTGCCAGAGGTCGTCGGTCGCGGTGTAGCCGCGCTCGAGGACGATGTTGGCGTAGGTGGTGCGGCCGGGCTTCTTGCGGACGACGAGATCGTTGCCCTGCTTGAACTCGATGACCTCGGTCTCGGAGTCCATGCCGGAGACGGACTTGAAGCCGCCGACAATGACCTTGTTGTCGTTGATGATCCCCTGGATCTCCAGGAGGAAGTGATATGCGCCGAACAGCTCTTCGGTGGGCATCGTGGTGTCCTTGGGTTGGTGCCTGGCTCCGCGTTGGTTTGCGGTACGCCCCGTGGAGCCTTGCGGGTTGAGCCCCCGATGCCGGGCGTGGACATCGGGAACGGACCCAGCCTACCAGATGGATCCACGCCGGGGGAAACCCGGGGAGAGAATCTTTGTGAAATCGACGAGTCGGCTCAGGCGCCCGCCGCGGCCGCCCCGGCGCCTCAGGCGCCCGCCTCAACCGGCGCCGGCACCCGCTCGAAGGTGATGTGGGCGTCGGCACCTTCGCCCTCGGTCTCCACCTTGATGGTGTCCCCCGGACCGTAGCCGCCGCCCACGATGGCCTTGGACATCGGGTTGAGCAGGTGGGTCTGGATGGTGCGCTTGAGCGGGCGGGCGCCGAAGTCCGGGTCGAAGCCGGCGTCGCAGAGCGCGGTGCGGGCGGCGTCGGTGACCGTGATGTCCAGCTGGCGGTCGGCCAGCAGCTTCTTCACCCGGCGGAGCTGGATGTCGAAGATGGCGTCCATGTCCTCGCGCTTGAGCCCGTCGAAGACGATGACGTCGTCGATGCGGTTGAGGAACTCGGGCTTGAGCGTGCGGCGCAGCTCGGCCATGACCTCGGAGACGGCCTTCTCGCGGTCGCGCCCGGCTTCCAGGATCTTCCGGCTGCCGATGTTGCTGGTCATGATCAGCACGGTGTTCTTGAAGTCGACCGTGCGCCCCTTGCTGTCGGTCAGCCGGCCGTCGTCGAGCACCTGGAGCAGGACGTTGAAGACGTCGGGGTGGGCCTTCTCGATCTCGTCGAAGAGCACCACGCTGTAGGGCCGGCGGCGCACCGCCTCGGTCAGCTGGCCGCCCTCGTCGTAGCCGACGTAGCCGGGAGGGGCGCCGATCAGCCGGGCGACGGTGTGCTTCTCCATGTACTCGGACATGTCGATGCGCACGACGTTGCGCTCGTCGTCGAAGAGGAACTCGGCCAGGGCCTTGGCCAGCTCGGTCTTGCCCACGCCGGTCGGGCCCAGGAAGATGAAGCTACCGGTCGGCTTGTCGGGGTCCTGCAGCCCGGCGCGGGCGCGGCGGACGGCGTCGGAGACGGCCACGACCGCGGTGTGCTGGCCGATGACCCGGTTGTGGAGGTTCTCCTCCATCTTGACCAGGCGGTCCTGCTCGCCCTGGGTCAGCTTGTTGACCGGGATGCCGGTCCACTTGCTGACGACGGTGGCGATGTCCTCCTCGGTCACCTCCTCGCGCAGGATGCCGCCGTCGCCCTCCTGCAGGGCCGCGAGCTGGGCGGTCTTCTCCTTCAGCTCCTGCTGCAGGGCCGGGATCTCGCCGAACTTGATCTTGCCGGCGCCCTCGTAGTCGCCGTGCCGCTCGGCCAGCTCGAGCTGGTGGCTGAGCTCCTCGATGCGCTCGCGCGAGGCGCGGATCCCCTCGATGGCGTCCTTCTCAGCGTTCCAGCGGGCCTTCAGCTCGCGGCTCTCCTCTTCGATGGCGGCGATGTCCTGGCGCATCGCCTCGGCCCGGACCTTGGCGGCCTCGTCCTTCTCGCGGGACAGGGCCGAGAGCTCGACCTTGAGCCCGCGCACCTTGCGCTCCAGGATGTCGATCGGCATCGGCAGGCTCTCGATCTCCATCTTCAGGCGGCTGGCGGCCTCGTCGACGAGGTCGATGGCCTTGTCGGGGAGCTGCCGGTCGCTGATGTAGCGGTCGGAGAGCACGGCGGCGGCGATGATCGCGTCGTCCATGATCTTGATGCCGTGGTGGACCTCGTACTTCTCCTTGATGCCGCGCAGGATGGAGATGGTGTCGTCGACGGTGGGCTCGCCGACGAAGACCGGCTGGAAGCGGCGCTCCAGGGCCTTGTCCTTCTCGATGTGCTTGCGGAACTCGTCGAGCGTGGTGGCGCCGATGCAGCGCAGCTCGCCGCGGGCCAGGGCCGGCTTGAGCATGTTGCCGGCGTCCATGCTGCCCTCGGCCTTGCCGGCGCCGACCATCATGTGCAGCTCGTCGATGAAGAGGATGTAGCGGCCCTGGCTGGCCTCCAGCTCGTTGAGGACCGACTTCATGCGCTCTTCGAACTCGCCGCGGTACTTGGCGCCGGCGACCAGGGCGGCCAGGTCCAGGGCCAGCACCTCCTTGTCCTTCAGGCTCTCGGGCACGTCGCCCATGGCCACGCGCTGGGCGATGCCCTCGACGATGGCGGTCTTGCCGACGCCGGGATCGCCGATCAGCACCGGGTTGTTCTTGCTGCGCCGGGAGAGGACCTGCAGGGTGCGGCGGATCTCCTCGTCGCGGCCGACGATCGGGTCGATCTTGCCCTCGCGGGCCTGGTCCGTCATGTTGCGGGTGTACTTGTTGAGCGCCTCGTACTGGCCCTCGGCCTCCTCGCCGCTGACGGTCTGGCCGCCGCGCAGGATCTTGATGGCGCTGCGCAGGCTGTCGCTGGTCAGGCCGTAGTCGCGGAAGAGCTGGCGGGGCTTGTCGTCGACCTCGCCGATCGCCAGGAAGAGGGTCTCGCTGGCGATGTGCGTGTCACCGAGCTCGCGGGCGATGGCCTCGGCCTTGTCGAGCACCTTCTGGAGCTGGCTGCTCATGCGGGCCTGGGTGGCGCCGCTGACCTTGGGCAGCTCGTCGAGCAGGCGGGTGGCGTCGCGGTTGAACTGGTCGAGCTGGATGCCGACGTGCTTGAGCAAGGACTGCACGACGCCCTTGTCCTGGGTGAGCAGGACCATCAGCAGGTGCTGGGGACGCAGCTCGGGGCTGCCCAGCTTGCCGGCCAGGGCTTGGGTGTCGGCGATGGCCTCGCGGGCCTTGACGGTGAACTTCTCGAACTTCATGGCGATCCTCGGGAGAGGGGAATTGCCGGGAGAGTATGCACCGCGGGGGAGGCGGGGAGGGGGGCGAGGTCCTGCGGCATGGGAGTTGCACTCTCTCTCTCTCTCCGATACTGTGGGTGGAGAGCGGTCCCGGGCCGGGGCCGCCCTTCACCCTCACCCTGGAGCCGACCATGGCCGGCCGCTACGTTCGCCTGATGGATGCCTACACCCCCAAGCCCAACGAGGTGCAGGAGTCCGACCGTGTCGTCGACGCCGGTGGATTTCGCGAGTGCGGGATCGACCCCCGCGTCTTGAAGACGGGGAGTGATGGCACCGTGATCATCGAGCACGCCTCCGTGAACGAGGAGGGTGCCTGGCGCACGCTGACGACCATCGACCTGACGCAGGGGGGGACCTTCACCTACGTCTCCGCCTTCTTGCGCTTCCTCCGCTGGCGGGCGGACGCGGGCGTGGCGGGCGCGCCGATCGTCCTGGTCGACCTCGTGTTGAAGGAGTAGCGCCGATGGCGTGCGCGGGGGGCTGCGGGTGTGGCGGAGGCTGCCAGTCGGGGGCGAGCCTGCTCGGCGTCGCGGGCCTGACGGCCGAGTGCGGACTGGGCCTCCCCCCTTCCCAGGGCCTGCTGTTCGCCCGACCGAACCTCCCCGCGGGCGCTCCTCGGGATCCGGTGCGCGCACGTGCTGCCAACGGGCGCCGGTCTTCCACCCGGCGGTCCTCCGGCCTGTCGGCCATCGGCCCCGGGGGGCTGGCCCTCGACGGAGACTCCTGTTGCCGCGAGGTCCTGGCCTGGCGGCGAGCCGGTCGACCACCCCGGCTCCACGCCCGTGGCACAGGCCGCGGTACTCCGCTGGTTGGTGAACCCACCCTGATCCCCAGCGGGGCCGACCTGATCCTCCCCGAGACGACCATCCAGTACCGCGCGGTCGAGTTTCGAGTGCCCTCCCTCTGGTACCGGGCCTGGCTGGACGAGTACCTGGACCTGGAAGGCAGCAACGCGGGCGGCAGCCGGGTCAGCAGCGTCAGCGACTGCCTGGCGGGGGTCCTGCCCGAGTTCGTCGCCGCGTACAGCGCCTACCGTGGGCTCACCAACGACAACCTCGATGCGATGCTCGGCTGCGTCTCGCTGGGCAGCGTCGCCGACCGATCGTTCTTCTGGCGGGAGGAGGAGGGCAGCCACCGGGTCGCCTACCGGATGATCATGCGGATGATCGTCGCCTACGCCGACGGAATCGAGGATGAATACCAGCCCAGCGGCGGCAGCGCGGTGGACGCCGAGCGCTGCGAGGGGTTGGGGGACTTCATTCGGCGGCTTTTCCAGAACCGACCGGCGCCATCGTCGAGAGGGAAACGCTGCACGCTGACGGTGCACTTTGATGCGAAGGACGAGAGGTCCGAGCGGGCCCACGCGGTGGCGTGTGATGACCGGGAGCGCAACTGCGGGCGGTGGTACAGTCGAGGAGACGGGGAGCCAGGGGTCCCGTACGATAGCGAGTGGGAGGCTTGGGAGGACGGGTGGAGCGAGGCGACACGGACGTATGTAGCAGAGAAGGGAGGCCTTGAACCAACGAAGCCAGGCAGTTCAAGCGGCTACGCTGTCATGGAGAGCTTCCAGATAGTGACCCACGCCATTTTCCTTGCGTGGGTGGGCTTTGTGACCGACCGCATCATGCATCGGGCGCGCATCGCCTGGGACTACTACCAGCACAGCGGCGACAAGACCTATCGCACCCACGCCCGGCGCCTGGGCCGATATGCGCTCTCGACTCTGGTCTCGCGGGCGGGTCTCTTCATCCACGAGGCTGGCCACCTGTACATAGGTACGGGAGGCCACTGCACGTACGGCTGCTGCTTTGAGATTGCGGCTCGGAACTGGCAGTGCTTTGTCATCGGGCAACTGGGGCTGCCGGCCTCCGTAGTCGACTCGCCGAACACCATCGCCACGCTCTACTCGGGGACCTTCCATGGAGATGGCCCTCGACCGACCGATGGGTCGTTGGTCGAGGTTGATGACGCTCTGGAGCATGAGTTCGGCGGTGGCCCATCCCTGTTGATCCACACAAATGGGGGTGGGCGATGCGACGACGGCCTGTGGGACTGGTGGATCGGCGAGGGTGGGAGCACCACCCACATCGTCCCCGACCTGACCCGCGGCGACGGCCGGCTGTGCTGGAGCTGCACCGTCGAGTCGGCCGGACGATGGGGAGGAACCTCCGAGTTCTGCCTGCATCGGGCGTGGCGGGACTACTCGGTAGCCGAGTTGGACCTCGGCGCGGGAACCGTTCGGACAGTGCGCGGCGGCACCGAGGAGTGGACCCTCGCTCGGGCCTGTATTCCTGGCGACAGCGAACAGATGGCCGACTACCTGCTGTCTACGGCCTGGTGTGCTTCACGATGAGGAGGACGATATGATCGCAATCATCCGAACGTCGCTGGCGGCTTGCCTGTTCGGAGGCTGCGCCGCCAAAGAGGACCCCCGCGACGACTTCGAGTGCATCGACTACAGCGGGGAGGACTGCGCGAGCGTTGGTTTGCCGGAGGAGAACCTGCGCGCGACATGTGGAGATTGCTCAGAATTGTGGATCTGTATCGGCTCCGATGACCGCGGATACGAAGTAGAACAAGCAACCTACTACTACTGTTTCGAGTGCATCACAGAAGATGGCTATTTCGATACGACACCCGGGGGCCCTTGCGACTACTCGAACCAGTCCCCCGACTGAACCCGAAGTCCGGGTCCCCGACCCGGACATATGTGTCGGCGATGGCCTCGCGGGCCTTGACGGTGAACTTCTCGAACTTCATGGCGA
>ERZ761602.4587-NODE-4587-length-17495-cov-5.245757_pt1 | contig 17495 bp, 13 predicted proteins | sample MGYA00512165_ERZ761602 | MGnify/ENA primary metagenome ERZ761602 (study PRJEB28899, sample SAMN02445085) | bioreactor sludge metagenome | biome: EBPR sludge; isolation source: Thorneside wastewater treatment plant | place: Australia: Brisbane, Thorneside... | reverse complement strand
GTGCCGTGCTTCGAGGGACTCGGCTGCACCGCGACCGAAGCCGGCTTCGACTGCGTGGGCACCTGCCGCTCGGGCCTGACCGCGTGTGACGGAACGACGCTGAGCTGCGTGGGCGCGGTGATGCCGGTGCCTTCGGAGGACGAGTGCACGACCGATGGAGACGCGGACTGCGACGGCGCGATCGACGAAGGCTGTCCCTGCACCACGGGGGAGACGCGCGACTGCTACGGCGGCCCGGCCGGCACGGAAGGCATGGGCGTCTGCGTGGGCGGAACGCAGACCTGCACCGACGGAAGCTGGGGCGAGTGCGTCGGTGAGCGGACTCCGAGCGAAGAGACGTGTGCGAACGAGGGCGCCGACGACGACTGCGACGGGACGGTGGACGACATCCCGCTCGTCGGCAGCCCTTGCGACGCCGCGGCGATGGGTGCGTGTCGACAAGGCACCTGGATCTGTGTCGGCGCCGTGCGGACGTGTCACCCCGGACCGGCGGCGGCGAGCGAGCGCTGCGACGGGGTGGACGAGGACTGCGACGGGACGGTCGACGAAGCGCAGACCGACTGCGGCAGCACCTGCTGCGGCGGCGGTTCGTGCGTGGAGCTGCAGAACGATCCGATGAACTGCGGTGGGTGTTTGGTGCGTTGTGCGCCGACCCAGATCTGCTCGAACGGAGACTGCTGTGCGGCGGGGCTCACGTCGTGTGGAGGAGCGTGTGTCGACACCCAGACGAATCGCGATCACTGCGGCCAGTGCGGACGCGAGTGCAACGACGGTCTGCTCGGTGCGCTCCGCCAGAACTGTGTGATGGGGGTCTGCCGATGAACGACACGCTGCTCGACTCGCGGCCCGATCCCCTCGTCGGCCAGCTCGTGGGCGCGCGCTACCGCGTGGTGCGCGAGCTCGGGTCGGGCGGCATGGCGGTGGTCTACGAGGGCGAGCACGAGGACCTCGGACGGCGCGTCGCGATCAAGGTGATCAAACACGAGCTCGTCGCGCACGCGCCGGACGCGGTCGATCGTTTCCTCCAAGAAGCGCGGACCGCGAGCCGTCTGCAGCATCCGTCGGTGGTCGACGTCTTCGACCTCGGTCGCCTCGACGACGGGCGTCCGTTCATGGTCATGCCGCTGCTCAAGGGCATGGATCTCGAGCGCATGTTGCGCGAGCGCGGGCCGCGTCCGCCGGCGGAGGTCGCGAAGCTGCTCGCGGGCCCGGCGGCGGCGCTCGACGCGATGCACGCGCAAGGGATCGTCCACCGCGACATCAAGCTCGAGAACCTCTTCCTGGAGCAGCACGACGACGGACACGAGGCGGTGCGCCTGATGGACTTCGGGCTCGCCGCGATGGCGGGCCACGGCTCGCGCATGACGCGCGACGGAATGGTGCTCGGGACGCCTCAGTACATGGCCCCCGAGGTCGCGCGCGGGAACAAAGCGAAAGCGGCGGCCGACATCTACGGACTCGCGACGCTCGCGTACGAGCTGATGGCGGGCGCGTTGCCCTTCGACGACGACGAGCCGGTGCGCCTGATGGCGACGAAGCTCGTGCAGGACGCGCCGCTGCTCTCGAGCCACGTCGCGTCCTCGCCGGAGCTCGACGCGATCTTCGTGGACGCGCTCGCGCGCGATCCGGAGCGACGCCCCAAGACGTGCGGCGCGTTGATCGAACGGCTCGTGCAGGCGACCACGAAGAAGCGTCTCGGGACCGCGGAGGCGGACGCGCTCTTCGACGGACCGTCGCCGGTGGAGCGGCGTGGCGAGGAGCGACCGGTCACGGGGCTCTCGGGCGCGGTCGGCACGGAGGCGGAGCTCACGTCGGAGGATCCTCCCGAGGAACCGATGGACGCCGCAGGGCGTCCGCCGGTGCGCTCGCGGGGGCCGCTGATCGCGATCGTCGTGGCGCTGCTGGTGGCGATCGGTGGCGGAGCGTTCTGGATGATGCGCGGCGGCTCGACGGTGGCGAGCGCGGAGGTGCCGACTCCGACCGCGCCGATCCCGGAGACGTCGTCCTCCGCGGACACCCCGTCGGAGCCCGCGACCGCGACGGAGCCCACGGTGGCGACGGAGCCCGTCGCGGTCGCGGAGCCCGTCGCGGAGCCCATCGCGCCGTCCGAGCCCATCGAGCCTCCGGGTCGGCGTCCTCGACCGAACGCCCGATCGACCGAATCGACACCCGAAGCGGCGACCGTCGTGACGACGAGCGCGATGGCGAGCGCGATGACGAGCTCGGTGACCGGGGCGACGATGACGGAGGCCGTGCCGACTCCCACCGAGTCGGCGATGACGAGCGACGACGCGCTCGCGCGCGCCCAGGAGCTGAACCGCGAGGCCCAGTCGCTCGCGTTGCGGGGGCTCTTGCCCACCGCGATCGAGAAGTACCGCGAGGCGACGTTGCTCGCGCCGCGCTACCCGGTGCCGTGGCGTGGGCTCGGCATCGCGCACGAACGCCTGCGGCAGAACGCGGAGGCCAAACGCGCGTTCGAGCGGTACCTGCAGCTCGCACCGAACGCTGCGGACGCCGCGGTGATTCGCGAACGCGCCGCCGCGCTCTGATCCTCAGCGCGAGAAAGGCATCTGCATCTGCAAGCTGCCGCCCGGTGGGGGCGGGAGCTGCCACGACGCGACCTGACTGCGCAGGCAGTTGCCGAGCACCTCGTCGCCCGTGGTGTTCCGCGCGACGCTCGTGTCGCTCACGTTGCCGTCGGCGCCGATCGTCATGTTGACGACCACGGTGCCGCTCACGTTCGGGTTGTTGCGCGTCGCGCGGTCGAAGCAGGTCTGCGCGCGCGCGGCGTAATAGCGCTGAACCACGAAGCGCACGCGGCTGCCGTAGAGCTCGAGCTCGAGATCGCGCTCCTCGGGCAGATCGCCGCCGAGGTTCGGGATCGTTCCGGTGCTCGAGGAGCCGTCCATCGAGCTCGAGTCCATCGAGCTCGTGTCCGTCGCGTCCATCGAAGTGCTCGTGTCCGTGGAGGTGCCGGTCGAGCTCATCGAGCTCGTGTCGGTCGTCGTGCCGGTCATCGAGGTCGTGCCGGTCATCGTCGTCGAGTCGGTCGTACCGGTCATCGTCGAGTCGGTGGTGCCGGTCGACGTGCCGGTCATCGTCGCGCTGCCGGTCGTCGTCGCGCTGCCGGTCGTCGTGCCGGTCGTCGTCGTCGTGCCGGTCATCGTCGTGCCGGTCATCGTCGTGCCGGTCATCGTCGTCGTGCCGGTCATCGCGCTGCCGGCCATCGACGTCGCGCCCGTCGTGTCCGAGGGCTCGACGGCCTCCGCCGGTGTCGTCGGCACCTCGCCGGGGGGAAGCGGCGTCCCGATGACGAAAGGATCTTCCGGCTGCGCGTGGCCCGCCTCCGCGACCACCTCGGGCTCGCCGCGCAAGAGCCAGCTCCCGAGCGCACCGAGCCCGACGAGCAACAGCGCCACGAACGCGATCCCCGCCCAGACCTTCTTGGTGCTGCGCACCCCGATCGTGTCGAGCGAGACGCTCATCATCGACGGGCCGCCGCCCGAGCCGCTCGTCTGTTGCTGCTCCCACACGTTCACAGGCGCGTTCCCCGCCGCGGACGGAGGTGCGATCCCGGAAGACGCCGGGGTACCCATCCCGACCGCGGTCGCGCTCGGTCCGCTGACGGGCGCGGGTCCCCCCGCATCGCCCGGACGCGCGATGCGACCGCCGCATTGATTGCAGAACTTCGCGTCGTCGGAGTTCGAGGCGCCGCAGGACTGGCAGTACATGGGTCGGCAGCATACCCGCCCACACCCAGACGTCGCGCCTTCGTGCCCATCGTTGCGCCCGTGCGGGGTCGCGCTGGGGGTCGCGCTGGGGTCTGTAGACCCCAGGTTCTCGCGCCAAGACTTCCGAGACGCGCAAGCGCGGCTCGAGCCCGCTCGGAAGCCGACCGTCGACGAGCACGTTTTTCTTCGCGCGCCTCGGTGATTTTTACGATCCGCTGCTGGTAGAGTGGGCCCTCGATGACGCGGCGCGCTCGCAGCCCGGATCAGTACGCGAAGGGCCAAGAGCTCGGGAAGTACCGCATCGTTCGCTTGCTCGGTACGGGCGGCTTCGCGCGCGTCTACCACGCGCAAGACACCGTTGAAGGTCGCGACGTCGCGTTGAAGGTGCCGCACGAGCACCTGATGAAAGACGGACTGAAAGAGGTGCTGCGCGAAGTGCGCATCATGGGGAAGCTCGAGCACCCCGGCATCCTCCAGCTCCGCAACGCGATGTTCGTCGGCAACCGCCTCGTGATGGCGTATCCGCTCGGCGAGCGCTCGCTCGCGCTGCGTCTTCGTCATCGTCTCTCCACGCGCACCGCGTTCGAGCTGATGCACCAAGTGCTCGACGCGGTCTCGTACGCGCACGCGCGGCGCGTGATCCACTGCGACATCAATCCCGACAACGTGATCTTGTTTCCCGGGCCGCAGGCGAAGCTCATCGACTTCGGCATCGCGCGCATCGCGCAGCGCACGCAGGTGGTCGGCAGCGGCTCGGGCACCGTCGGCTACGTCGCGCCCGAACAAGCGCTCGGTCTTCCTTCCTTCCGCAGCGACGTGTTCAGCCTCGGGCTCCTGCTCTGGCGCATGCTCGCGGGCGAGCTCCCGCGTTGGCCCTACGAGTGGCCCTTTCCCGGCCACGAGCGCGTGCGACGCAAGGTGCATCCCGAGGTGATCGCGATCCTGCGCAAAGCGGTGTCGGTCGATCAGCGCAAGCGTCACCGTGACGCGACCCGATTGAAGGCCGACCTCGAAGCCCTCGGCGACGACGCGATCCGCTGAAAGAGAATGAGCGAACGCTCGTGGGCCCACGGGCTTCATGCCCCAGCCGCCGAGGCCCTGCCGGCTGGATCTGTGGGGCGAACGACGGTAGGAGCGGGGCGATGACGTCGCCGAAGGTCGTGGTCGTGATGCCGGGCTTGAACGTCGCGCGTACCCTGGAGCGCACGGTGCGCGCGATCCCCGCGGGCGCCGCGGACACCATCGTGCTCGTCGACGACGGCAGCACCGACGACACCGTCGCGGTCGCGCGGAAGCTCGGCATCGCGTGTGTCTCGCACGCGAAGAACCTCGGCTACGGCGCGGCGCAGAAGACCGGTTATCGCGAGGCGCTCGCGCTCGGCGCGGACGTCGCGGTGATGGTGCACCCGGACTTCCAGTACAAGCCCGAGCTCGTGCCCGCGATCGCCGCGATGGTCACGCACGGGGGCTACGACGTGGTGCTCGCCTCGCGGGTGCTCGTGGGCGGCGCGCTCGCGGGCGGCATGCCGCGCTGGAAGTACGTCGCCAACCGCGTGCTCACCGCGGTGGAGAACGCCGCGATGGGCGCGCACCTCTCCGAGTTCCACACCGGCTACCGCGCGTACTCGCGCCGCGCGCTGCAGGCGCTGCCGCTCGCCGGCAACCGCAACGACTACGTCTTCGACAGCGAGATCCTCGCGCAGGCGATCGAGCTCGGGCTCCCGATCGGCGAGATCAGTTGCCCCGCCCACTACTTCGACGAGATGCAGACGATCACCTTCGGGCCTGGGATCAAGTACGGGCTCGGCGTGCTCGGCGTCGCCGCGCGCGTGACCGCGCATCACCTCGGCAAGAAGGACCGTCTGCTCGATCCGAACGCGCCGAAGCTCGACGCGTGGACGCACGGCTCGTGGAGCGTTCCTCCGCGCGCAGGTGCATGAGCCATCGATTCTGCAGGAAGAAAGAGAACTGAATGCTCGATCTTCGCGAAGAGAAACGGACGCGACGCAAGGTGTGGATGAGCGTGCTCGTCGCGATCCTCGCGGCCGTCGGGATAGGGCTCGTGGTCGGGCAGGCGTACCTCGCGTCGCAATGGGAGTCCGAGCCGCCGCCGAGCCGCGATCTGCGCAACGTCGACGGTGAGATCGGCGAGGGCTGCAAGCTCTTCGCGGAGAGCCGCGTCACGCCCGAAGTGGAGGTGCTCGCGCGACCGGAGCTCGGCGCGATGGTGCGCGGCACGATCGCGAACGGCACGGAGCTCGACGTGGTCAGCGTGCGGCGCGACTACGTCGAAGTGCGGCGCGCGGGCGAGATCGTGTGGATCGAGCGGCGACACGTGGGGCAGGAGTGTCCGTGAACGAGCCGAGCGGAGACGCTCCGAAAGCGACGAGCCCACGCACCCCGATGCGCGCGCCGACGCCACGCGCGAACGACGACTTCCTCGCGCGCCAACAGCGCCGCGAACACATGAAGGCGATCTGGAAGGTGATCTCCTTCGTGGTCTTCCTCGGGCTCGCGGGCTGGCGCCTCGTGGTGTGGGTGCGCGACTTCGGCGAAGCCCCGACCCAACACCGCCGTCGCTGATCGAGGTTTTGGGAGCCGGCAGTTCGAGCTCTCGTCGCGCTCTCGTGACTTTCGTCGCCGACCACGTCGCCGTTCACGACCACGACCACGACCACGTCGACGACCACGAGTCGAGCACCGACACCTCCGATACGCGACCCGACGTCACGCCGCCGTCAGGACCGAACCCCGTCCGTCAGCGACGGAAGGGCTCGCCCTCGATCCGATGCGGCGTGTGGCCCTCGGGCGCGCAGCTCTCGACCACGAAGCGCAGCTCACCCGTCACGGACGTGCAGCGCTCACACGCACACTGCGCGTGTCCCTGCGTTCCGAGCCATCGCGGGGGCAGGAGCTCGGCGCCCGGCACCAGCGACACACACTCGGGAACGGGTTGCTCGCAGCTCGCGCGCAGTCCGAAGTCGAGCGCGACGTCCTCCCACCCGTTCGACCCGCGCTGCTCGAGCCGCACCCGACCCTTCAGGCGCGCCACCGCGTCGCCCACGTTCCGCACGTGGAGCACGTCGTCCTGGAGCACGATCTCCAGACGTGGCGGAGGCGATGCGTCGCGCGGCGCCGACGATCCCGAGGACGAAACCGTCTCCGAAGCCGTCGACGACGACGGGCTTCCCGAGGACTCGTGCGAGCTTCGCGTCGAGGCCGACTCGGTCGTCGCCGACGCCCCGCCGCATCCACCCGAGCACGAGATCGAGCCCACGAGCGACGCACACAGCACCAACACCCGCGCGCTCACGTCGGCGTGACCTCCGTGCTGCGCGCGGTGCGCACCCACTCCTGCTGGCGCGAGGCGGCCTGCAGCACCTTCGGGAGCACCTTCGCCTTCCAGAGCAGGTAGCGCGGCACCCGCGCCAGCGCCTTCATCTCGGTCGGGCCCGCGCCGCCGACCTTCATCCCGATCGCGACGTGCGCAGCCACCACGCCGAGGCTCGTCGCCGCGTAGAGCTGCGTGGGCACGAAGGGCACCGCGAGCGTGCCGCCGAGCAGCGCGACGTGGGTGCCGAGCGGGAGGAGCAAGAGCTCGAGCAGCGGCTCGATCAGCTCGGGACGACCCGCGAGCACCTCGCGCACGAGCGGCGGCGCGTGCTCGCGCAGCATCCGCATGCGGCCGCCCTCCCAACGCGCGCGCTGCGTGTCCGCGCCCTGCTCGCCGATCGGGAAGTCCGCGCGCACGCAGGTCTCGTCCATGAACTCGACCTTGAAGCCGGCGCGCACGAGGTGGAGGTGGTGCTCGAGATCTTCGACCACCGAGCGCGCGGAGTAGGGCACCACTTCGAGCGAGCGGCGGCTCAGACCGAAGCCGTTGCCGAGGATGCCGACCGAGAGCCCGAGGCGCGAGCGTCCGCGCGGCCGCAGCACGCAGAAGGCCATGAACGCGAGGTTCATGAGGGCGGTGCGATCGGAGGCGTCCGCGTTCTTCACGAGGTAACGCGCCTGCACCGCGTCCGCGCCCGCCGCGAACCACGCCGCGCTCGCCTTGAGGAAGTTCGAGTCGACCTCGGTGTCCGCGTCGACGACGAGCACGGCGTCGAGATCCGGGAAACGTTCGAAGAGGGTGTCGAACGCGTACTCCAGCGCCCAGCCCTTGCCGCGGCGCTCGGTGTCGTGGCGTTCGAGCACCGTCGCGCCCGCCGCGCGCGCGGCACTGGCGGTCTGGTCGCGGCAGTTGTCGGCCACCACGAGGATCTCGACCGGAAAGCCCGGCGAGTCGCAGGTCCGAAGGCTTCGCACGCAGTCCGCGATGCCGGCTTCTTCGTCGTGCGCCGGCACCACCACTGCGAGCCGTTTCAAGGTGCGGACCGGAGGTCCGGGCTCACGGGCGGGCAAGGCTCCAGCCGCGCTGAGCATCGAGAGCTCGAGGGTGCCGGGGAGCGTGGCGGCGGCGCCGCCGAGGCCGAGGAGAGCCGCGATCATGGGGGCGATCCTTAGCAGGTTGTCGGGTCGGCTCGGAGTCGAATCGGGAGCCTTCGATCGGGACGGAACGCGAAGAGCCCGCGCGAGGCGGGCTCTTCGGAGGCGAGGCGATCCCCGGCTCAGGGGAAGATGCCGCGCTCTTCGTACGCGTTGCCGAGGTTCCGGAGCGCGAGGCAGTACGCGGCGACGCGCATCGAGACCTTCTTCTCCGACGCGAAGAACGCCACCTTGCGGTAGGTCTCCTTCATCGTCTTCTCGAGGCGACGGTCGACCTCTTCGAGGTCCCAGGTCTCGCTGCGGAGGTTCTGGACCCACTCGTAGTAGCTGACGGTCACGCCGCCCGAGTTCGCGAGCACGTCCGGGAGCACCGCGATGCCCTTCTTCGCGAGGAGCGCCTCGCCCTCGGGGCTGCACGGGCCGTTCGCGCCCTCGACCACGAGCTTCACCTGGAGGAGCTCGGCCTCCGGCGCGCGCACCTGATTCTCGAGCGCGGCGGGGATGAAGATGTCCGCCTTGGTGGCGAAGAACTCTTCGCGCGTGATGGGCTGACCGCCCTCGTAGCCCGCGATCGAGCCGTTCTTCTTCACGTAGTCGCTCAGCTTGTGGGCGTTGAAGCCCTCGACGGAGCGCATGTAGCCCGTGTGATCGCCGACCGCGATCGTGCTGACACCGAGCTTGGAGAGGAGCAGCGAGCTGAACGAACCGACGTTGCCGAAGCCCTGAACGATCGCCGTCTTGCCCTCGAGCTCGAAGCGGTTGTCCTTGGCCCACTCGGTCAGACAGTGGATCGCGCCCTGCGCGGTCGCCTTCTCGCGACCCGGGCTACCACCACAATTGAGCGTCTTGCCCGTGACCACCGCGCGCTGCGCGTTCTTGTTCGTGTGATCGACCTGGTTCATGTACGTGTCCATGATCCAGACCATCATCTGCGCGTTCGATCCGACGTCCGGCGCGGGGATGTCGTAGTTCGGGCCGATGTTGTTGCCGAGCGCATGCGTGAAGCGACGCGTCACGCGCATCAGCTCGTCGCGGCTGAGCTTGTTGGTGTCGACCTTCACGCCGCCCTTCGCGCCGCCGAAGGGGATGCCCATCAATGCGCACTTCCACGTCATCATCGTGGCGAGCGCCTTGAGGTCGTCGAGGCTGACGCTGTGGTGGAAACGGAGGCCGCCCTTGTAGGGGCCCATCAGGTTGTTGTGCTGGATGCGGTAGCCCTTGAAGATCTTCAGCGACCCGTCATCCATGCGGACCGGGAAGTGCACGATGATCTCGTTCTTCGGCTGCGAGAGCATCTCTCGCACGTGCGCCGGGAGCCCGATGATTCCAGCCGCCTCGTCGAGGTAGCCCTGGATGACCTTGAAGAACTCGTAGTTGTCTTCCGACACGGATGCCTCCTGAGCGCTGCGGTCGTCCCGTTCGTCCTGATCCGGCTGTTCCGGAGCCTCCACGACCGGCGCGTCGCCGCGCCCCCGCTTCGACTTCCGTGCCTTCTTGTCTTCGTTCAGCTCCGACGTGCCCGCCATGGCCGTCGTGTCTCGCATCGCCCCACGAAACCGTCAACGACGCGCCGCGTCAGCCAAATGCATGGAATTAGGCCGTTTCGGGCGGCCCGCAGGGTCCGGCTCGCGCGCCCTCCGTGCCACCGAAGAACGTGAGGTGAGCGGGCCCTTCCGCCCCTCGGGCGTGAAGTGTGTGGAAAGTCGCGGCGTGAAACCTGCCGGAAACGCGCGGGCTCGTTCGCGAGCGACCCGCGATCCGTGAGGTGAACCGTGCGGAGAGGGGGTAGGGCGCAGCCGTCGCGACCTTGCAGCCCGTAATCGCGTTCTCCCCATTCACGTGGGGTTGCGTAGGATGCGAACGATGCTTCGTCGATTCGCTCTCCTCTCCTTCTCGCTCCTCCTCGCCTGCGGGGACGACGACGGCCCGACCCGCGGCGAGGGCGCGCCCTGCGAGACCGTGTCCGACTGCGACTCGGGGCTCGTGTGCCTCGACGGACGCTGCGCGGCGGGCCGCGACGGCAGCGTCACGCCCGACGCGGACACGAGCTGTCCCTCCGCGCGCGTCTGCGGGGAGAGCTGCTGCGAAGGCGCCGAGCTCTGCGGTGGTGGCTCGTGCTGTCTGCCGGCCGAGCTGTGCGGCGGCGTGTGTTGTGGCGGCGCGGACCAGGCGTGTGTCGCGGATCGCTGCGTGCTCGACTGCGGCGAACGTCAGAGCTGCGGCGAGGGCGGGAGCGCGGTCTGCTGCGCCGACGGCGACCTCTGCTACCTCGGGGCGTGCCGCACGCCGGGCGCGACCTGCGAGCGCACCACGGACTGCGAAGAAGGCGAGTACTGCGAGGCCACCGTCGGTCGCTGCCTGCCGCGCGCGACCGGAGGCGAGGCGTGCGAGTACATGCCCGCCACCGACGAGCTGAGCATCACCGAGGAGTGGCATTGGCCCGCGCCCACCGGCCCGGTCGCGTTCCCCACGCACGACCAGGTGATGATGGCGCCGATGGTCGCGAACCTCACCGACGACGACGGCGACGGCGCGATCGATCGCAACGACGTGCCCGACGTCGTCTTCCACACCTTCACGGGCAACGACTATTGGGGCAACGGCATCTTGCGCGCGGTCAGCGGCGACGACGGCCGCGAGCTCTGGCCGGCGCCGGGCGTCGATCCGGGATACCGCACCACGCCGGGCGGCGAGGTCGCGATCGGTGAGCTCGTGGCGGACTCCCCGGGCCCGGAGATCGTCGCGTGCTCGTTCAGCGTTCGCGACAACACGCCGGGGCACCTGCTGCTGATCGCGGCGAACGGCACGTTGATTCGTCGTTTCGACACCGCGCCCAACGACGTGCCGTGTGGCTTCGACGCACCGGCGCTCGCGGATCTCGACGGCGACGGAACGCCGGAGATCGTGGTGCGCTATTTGGTGGCCCGCGCGGACGGCACCGTGCAGCGGTTGCAGGAAGCGGGCGGGGCGAGCTTCCCGTACCTGACGGTCGCGAACGTCGACGACGATCCGGACCTCGAGATCGTCGGCGGGGATCGCGCGTACAACCTCGATGGCACGACGGTGTGGCTCCGCGACGGGAGCGACGGACAGCCCGCGCTCGGAAGCGCGTATGTCGCGATCGCGGATCTCGATTTGAACGGCACCCCTGAGGTGATCCGCATCGGGGGCGGGAAGTTCATCATGGCGCTCGACGGACGCACGGGCGCGACGCTCTGGGGTCCGATCGACATCAACCCGCCCGAGATGGCCGGGGTGATCGCGACGGTGGACGCGTCGCGCCCGACGCCCGGCGTCGGAGGTGGACCGCCGACGATCGCGAACTTCGACGACGATCCGAACCCCGAGATCGCGTTCGCGGGCGGCTTCGCGTACGTGATCTTCGAGCACGACGGAACGCGCAAGTGGTACCGCGAGACCGTCGATCGTTCGTCGCGGCAGACCGGCTCGTCGATCTTCGACTTCGAAGGCGACGGGATCGCGGAGGTCCTCTACAACGACGAGCGCAGCTTCCGCGTCTACCGCGGGCCCGACGGCGTCACCCTCGACGAGCGCTGCAGCACGAGCGGCACCCTGCGCGAGTACCCGATCGTGGTGGACGTCGACAACGACGACCACGCGGAGGTCGTGCTCATGTCGAACAACTACGCGTTCGGCTGCCTCGACGGTTCGGCGTCGCGCACGGGGATCACGGTCTTCGGCCATCCGGAGAACCAGTGGGTGCGCACACGCCGCATCTGGAATCAGCACACCTACCACGTGACGAACGTCGACGAGGACGGGCGCATCCCGGCGCGCGAGGCGAACAACTGGACCACGCCGGGGCTCAACAACTTCCGGCAGAACGTGCAGCCGGACGGGCTCTTCGACGCGCCCGATCTCGTGCTCGTCGATCTCACGGCGTCGACCGCGGGCTGTCCGAGCGAGCTGCGGCTCTCGGTGCGTGTGCTCAACGCGGGGCGCTCGGGCGCGCCGGCGGGGGTGCCGGTGACCTTCTACGACGTCACGACGGATCGCGTGCGCCTCGGTCGCGTGACCACGACCCGCGCGTTGCTCCCGGGCGAGAGCGAGCTCGTCACGCTGAGCCCGCCTTTCGCGGTGCCGGCGGGCATGAGCGACTCCGTCTTCCGCTTCGCGGCCACCGTGAACGCGCCCGACGACGAGCCGCTCACGGGTCTCAACGAGTGCCGCCCCGCGAACAACGACGCGGGCCCGATCGACGCGACCTGCCCGTTGATCGACTGAGCGACGGTTCGACGGATCGATGGAGCGACGGATCGATTGAGTGACGGCGCGACGGAGCGAACGGGCGCCGGCGTACGAAACGCGCGCAGCCTTCTGACGTAGGTCGAATCGATCCTCCGAAACGCATCGTCACGAAACGCTGCGAGGCGTCGCGCGACGATGAGGCCAAACGCCCCTCACGTGGGGCATGGATTCCCCCGGTCCCGCGTGGATGCGGACCGTTCGCTTCGCGAGATCGTGTCGTCGCGGGGTCGGGACGCGCGCGTCTCGCTCTCCTCGACACGACCGCTCTCGCTTGTTCGACACGACCGCCGTAAGGCTTCGCGGGTCGCCTCGTCGATCTCCGCGTCGCCCGACCACGCGCGCCCTTCGCGCCGAAACATCGTGCCGAACGACCTGCACCGCCGCTCGCGGCCTGCACGGGTCGACGACGGCGCGTGTGCACCCTCATGTCCAACGAACCCACCCGACCGCCTGCACCTCTCGTCGCTCGCCTCGCGCTCGCGTCGCTCGTCGTGCTTGGCGTCGCTTCGTCGAGCCCCGCGTACGCGACCGACGACACCCTCGTGACCAGCGAGCGCGGCGACGAAGTCGAGGACGTTGCCGCGTCGACGTCCTCGCCGCCGACGTCGACGCGCCACCCGGTGCGTGGACCGATCGTCGCGTTCGAGGCGCACCTCTCGCTGCTGAGCGACGTCGCGGATCGTTCGCTGCTCGCGAGCGCGTTCGGCTACGCGCTCAGCGTGACCGCGCGGGTGGGCCGCGATTGGCTCGTCGGCGCGAAGGTCGAGCACGATCTGTGGAGCACCTTCGAGCTCGAAGGGGGCATCGACCTCGGCGCGCTCTCGATCGCGATGGTGGTCGCGAAGCTGCACCTCGACGGGCGCGTCCGCACGACGCTCTCGGCGGGTCCGAGCGTGTTGCTCTTCGACACCGGCCTCGATCGGCGCGGCAACGTCGGCCTCTACCTCGAGCTCCGCCCCTTGGGGATCCGCTGGCCCCGCCCGCGCGCCACCGTCGTGCTCGACCCGCTCACGTTCGCGGTCGTCGCTCCCGTGCTGACGAACATTCCGCTCGTTCAAATCCAATACCGAACCGTCCTTCAAATCGAGATCGGAGGCGGACGATGAGCCGCTCTCGCTCCCTGTCCATCGTCGCCGTCGTCGCGCTCTTCGTTTCGCTGTCCTCGACCGCGCACGCGTTCTCGGTGCGCAGCGCGTTCACGCGTTCGTGCCACGAGACGATGACCCTCGCGGCGCTGGTCGCAGCCGGCGACGCGATCGACCTCGCGCAGATCCCCGAGCCCCGCACGGACGATTGGGAGACCGCGTCGCGTTGGGCGCTGCGTGATCTCGACGTGACGCTCGAAGATCGTCGCGAGCGCTTCTACTACTTCAGCTTGCTCGCGGGGGTGCGAGCGCCCGACACCGAAGGACACTCGACGGCGAACCTCGACGCGGTGCGCGCGATCCACGCGAGCCCGGCGGGGCAGTACGCGCACTGTCTGCGCGCGCCGGAGGACGACGGCCCGGAAGGAAACGCCCGCGCGGCCCGCGGTTGTGCCGCGGCGTTCGTGGAGGCGGTCGAGGCGGCGCGCGACGCGATGAGCCTCGAAGAGTCGCGCATCCGCGTGCCGTTCGCGCTCGATCACTACGGCCGCGTCGAGCTCGAAGCGTGGGCGCCCGCGTACCACCTGGGGCGCGCGCTCCACCTGCTGCAGGACTCTTTCGCGCACACCGTCCGCACGCCGGACCTGCATCGGATCGTGCACGTGATGAACTTCGCGGAGGCGGTCGCGGGCAGCCTCCGCCGACCGCGCGACGGTCTCCCGCACTCGACCGCGACCGATCGCTGCGACCTCGGCAACGCGGAGCGCGTGGACGCGGCCACGGAGGCTTCGACGGACCTCCTGGTGCTCACGGGCGCCACACCGGATCGCGTCACGCGCGAGGGTATCGACGGCTTCGTCGCGCGCTGGCTCACGCTCGACGCCAGCGCGTCGGAATGCACGCTCGGCAACGGGCTCTGCGACTCGCCGTGGCTCCCGTCGGCCACGCGCGCCCCGACCGAGCCGGTGCTCGGCTGCGCGGCGGGCGGTGCAACGGATCACGCCGCGTGGTCGGTCCCGTTGCTCGGCGGGCTCGTACTGCGCGCGCGACGGAGCGCGTCGGATCGTTCGCGTCGCTGGCGTCGTCGCGGTGTCGACGCTCGCTCGACCGAGACGCTCCGTGCGATCGGTCGTTGGCGCCGCGCGATCGTGCGCTCGCTTCGGGCGATCCCGCACGAGGTCGGCTCGTGGATCGTGGGCGCGCGCGCGAGCACCGAGCGTGTGCTGCGCGTGGTGGCTCCGCTGCTCTTGATCGCGTCGTGCGTCGCACCCCTCGATCGCGCCCCGATCGAGGTCTACGTGATCGACGACGGCTCCGCGGACGGCATCGCGGCGCGCGTGTTGGAGTCGCTCGATCATCCGAGCGCCGCGATCGAGGTGACGGTGGTGCACGAGATCGCCCGCACGCGGGACGAGGTGGACGCGCTCCTCACGCGCTGGCTCGAAAGCGCCGACGAGGGTGCGGGCGGACGTGCGAGCGATCGCGCCGAAGGTGACCGCGACGTGCCGCGGCTCCTCGTGACCACCGCCGAGCACGCGTCGGCGCTGGAAGCGCGCGCGTGCCTCCCGAGCGGTTGGCAGGGCCTGCACTTCGGGGACGCGCTCGACTGTCCACGCGTGCACGTCGCGCGGCTTCCGCACCGTGCGGCGGGTTTCCTGGCGGGCGCGCTCGCGGCCGAGCAGACCTCGATGCGCGTGGTGGTGCGCGACGACGGAACGGATCCGGAGCCGATCGCCGGCATCGTGGACGGCGTCGCCCACGTCGCCCACGTCACGCCCGAGCGAGCGCGACAGCTCGTGCTCGTCGACGCGAAGTCCGACCCCGCGACGCTGGTGGAGCACCCCGACGTGTGGCTCGCGGGACGGCGCGCGGCCGACGCGCTCGTGGACACCGCGGAGCGCCACGACCTGCGCGGCGATCGCGCGCGCCTCGTGCTGCTCGATCCGGAGCTCGACGCCGCGCGCCGCCCCGAGGTGCTGGCGGTCGTGCGCGTGAACCTGCCGCGCGTGCTGCGTCACGCCGTGCGCGAGGCGGCCCGCGACGCGCTCGCCGAAGGTACCCACACCTACCGCGCGGCGGACGGTTTCGTGGACGTGATCTACACGGGAGGCCGCACGCTTCGCGACGAGGACTCCGACGAGGACGTCGACGAAGACTCCGACGAGGACGTCGACGAAGACTCCGACGAGGACGTCGACGAAGACACCGACGAAAGCACCGCGTGTTGGGATCCCGTTGCGGAACGAGCACTGCGCCAGGCCGCAGACGCGAGCGTGGACTGACCCTCAGACCGCGGATGCGAGCGTGGACTGACGCTCCGAGGTTCGCCGGGGCTCAGCCCAGGATCTCGTCGACGTCGCGCTCGTGCAGGCCGAGCAGGTAGAGGATGCGGTCGAGACCGCCCGCGCTCACCGAGGTGTCCGCGGCCTCCTTGAGCTTCGGCTTGGCGTGGAACGCGATGCCGAGACCGGCGCGCTCCAGCATCGTGAGGTCGTTGGCGCCGTCGCCGATCGCGATGGTCTGCTCGAGCGCGATGCCTTCGCGCTGCGCGATCGCGTCGAGCAGGTCCGCCTTGCGCTGCGGGGTCACCACCGGGTCGAGCACCCGGCCCGTGAGCACGCCGTCGCGCATCTCGAGGTTGTTCGCGTACGCGTAGTCGAGGCCGAGCTCGTCGCGCAGCGCGTTGGCCGCGAAGGTGAAGCCGCCGCTGATGACGCCGGTCTTGTAGCCGAGCACGCGCAGCACGCGGAGCATCTCGCGCGCGCCGTCGGTGACGGGGAGGTTGCGGGCGAGCGAGAGCACCTGGTCCCAAGGCATGCCTTCGAGGAGCGCGACGCGGGCGCGGAGGCTCTGCTCGAAGTCGAGCTCGCCGGCCATCGCGCGGCGCGTGATCTCGGAGACACGATCGACCACCCCGTGCATGCGCGCGAGCTCGTCGATCACCTCGATCTGGATGAGCGTCGAGTCCATGTCCATCACGACCAGGCGCTTGCTGCGTCGCGTGAGCTTCTCGCGCTGGACCGCGATGTCGATGTCGAGGTTGGCGGTCGCGATCAGCAGCTCGCGACGCAGCTCGTGGGCGACCTCGTCGCGGCCCGGCAGCGACAGGATGATCTCGAGCGAGAGGAGCCGACCGCTCGAGAGGCGGCGGATGTTCTCGATGTTCGCTTCGGACTTCGCGAGCACGTCCGCGATGCGGTGCACGCCCGCTGCGGTGAGCCCGTCGCCGATCGCGGTGACCGCGTAGCGCTGTACGCGCGGCGGCGGCGTCTTGGTCGAGCGCTCGCCCGCGTCGAGCACCTTGAACTGCATCTCCAGGCCCATGCGCTTGGCGAGGAAGAGCAGGTCCTTGAGGGCGGGCTCACCCTTCGCGCGCGCGGGGTCCAGGCCGATGAGCAAGCAGAGCGTGAGCTGCCCTTGGACCACGACCTGCTCGATGTCTTGCAGCTCCGCGTGGTTCTCGGCGAGGACGCCGGTCAGCGCGGAGGTGATCCCGGGGGTGTCCGGGCCGGTGACGGTGACGAGGACCCGCTGTGCTTCGGTCATCGCGCGGGCTCTACCTCAGCGCCGAGTCCCCCGCCAGCGACGGAACGAACGTGACGACTTCTCCACCGAGTCGGCGGGGTCAGCCGCCGACTTCTCCATCGAGTCGGCGGGGTCAGCCGCCGACTCCGGCCACCGGGCCGACGACGCCGTACGACGACCCGGCGAGAGGTCGACATTCTCGTGCCGAACGCACCGCGCGCCGCGACAGACGACGTAAGGTGGCCGACCTCGAAGCGCGCGCGATCTGTCTTGCGCGCGTTGCGCCGACGGATCGCGGCCCGTGCACGCGCGCAACGTGCTCCCCATGCGCGCGTCTCTTCGGCTTCCTCGAGGGTCTGTCGCCAGACCCTCCCCCACGGGGCATGAAGCCCCGAGG
>ERZ761602.4586-NODE-4586-length-17501-cov-4.097673_pt1 | contig 17501 bp, 13 predicted proteins | sample MGYA00512165_ERZ761602 | MGnify/ENA primary metagenome ERZ761602 (study PRJEB28899, sample SAMN02445085) | bioreactor sludge metagenome | biome: EBPR sludge; isolation source: Thorneside wastewater treatment plant | place: Australia: Brisbane, Thorneside... | reverse complement strand
TGGACTCGGACTCGGCGCCCCGGACCGTCCAGGTCTCGTTCGGGTCCAGGATGGCGAGGTCCGCGTCCAGCCCCTCGGCGATGTCGCCCTTCGAGTGCAGGCCGAAGCGGCGGGCAGCGTTGTAGCTGGTGAGCGCCGCCATCTGGTTCCAGGTGAGGCCCCGCTTGCGCCCCTCGCTCACGAGGGCGGCCAGCAGGTACTCGGTGCCGCCGAAGCCGGACTTGGCGAGCCAGATGTTGCCGGGCTTCCTGGCGTCGACCTTCATCTCGTGCTTGCAGCAGGCGTGGTCGCTGCACACCCAGTCCAGGTTGCCGGCGACGAGCTGCTCCCAGAGGTACTCCACGTCCGGGCGGGGCCGGATGGGCGGGTTCACCTTGGCCAGCGACGCGGCCTTGGAGTCGGTGTCCAGCATCAGGTGGCCGATCGTGACCTCCCGGCGGAAATTGATGTGCGGGAAGACCGCAGCCATCTGCAGCGCCGCCACCACCGCCTTGCGGGAGGTGAGGTGCAGCAGGTTGATGTTCGGCAGGTCGGTCTCGTTGGCGAGGTAGGACGCGATGAAGATCGCGAGGCCCTCGGAGTGCGGCGGGCGGCCGGCGCTGTAGGCGGCGAGGCCCTTCAGCTTGCCCTCGTCCTCCACGATCTTCGTGTAGGCCGCCATGATCTCGGCGGTCTCGCAGTGCAGGCTGAGCGAGATGTCGCCGGCCTTGTCCGGGAAGCGGTCCATGGCCTTGCGCAGGCCACGCATGACGAACTCGAAGTGCGCGATGTCGTACTTCTCGTCCTCGTTGATCATGAGGAACTCGTGCTGGTTGCTCGACCGGCCGTGCAGGCCGTGGCCGCCGTAGAACATGTAGATCTTGAAGGACGTGACGCCGAAGTTCTCGACCAGGTCCGGGATCTCCCGGATGTGGCGCTTGTCCATGGGCGCCAGGTGGTAGGCGTAGTCCACGTGGAAGCGGCCGGCGGAGATGTCCAGCACCTCGGGGAAGAACTTCTTGTAGGGGCCGCCCTTGTTCAGGTAGTAGCCGCCGGTGCGGAAGTAGTTGAGGCTGCTGGTGACGCCGCCCTGGGCCGCGGCCCGGCTCTCGGTCACGGCGTCCTCGGCGAGCGGCGAGTAGATGCCCGTGTGCATGTGCGGGTCGACGAGGCCCGGGAAGGCCAGCCGGCCCTTGCCGTCGAAGACTTCCTTCGCCGTGTCGGCCGCAATCACCGGCGCGATCTTCGCGAACTTGCCGCCCTTGATGGCGATGTCGCCCTGCTCGACCAGGCTGGCGCCGGGGCGGACCACGCGGACGTTCTTGATCAGGAGGTCGTACTGGGGCTTCGGGGTCGCGGTGCGGGCGGTTGCCTTCTTGGTCGCCATGGTGTCCTCGTTCTGTCGCAGGGCTGGGTTCGGGGGCGCAATTTCCAAGTTTAACCGATGCCACTCCCGTAGGAGCGGCTTCAGCCGCGACCGGGCGGGAATTCCCGCCCGGTCGCGGCTGAAGCCGCTCCTACGGCGGCAGCCCCAGGGCGCCCGGGTTCAGCAGGCCGTCCGGGTCGAGCAGGCGCTTGAGGTCCCGGACCAGGACGCGGGTGGCGGGCTTCCGGCTGGCGAGGTAGGGGTAATCCTTGCCGACCTGCATGTGGCTCGCCCCGTTGCGGCTGCAGAGCTCCTGGATCCGGCCCTTGATCTCCTTCACCAGCGCCCGACCCGCGGGATTGGCGGGATGCACCGGCACCTTCGGGAGCAGGGCGGCGGGATAGACCCGGCGGTGGTAGGCGGTCTGCTCATCCCGCCACAGGAAGGTGGGCTCGTAGATGAAGGCATTGGTGCCGAAGAACATCAGCATCCGGGTCAACTGCACGCCCTCCCGCTCCATCCGGTCCCGGTACTCCGCCAGCAGGGCCTCGAAGTCCGCGTGGTGCTTCAGCACCGCCGAGAACGGCAGCACACCGTGGGTCGGCTTCCAGCGCTCCCCGTTCGGCCCGAGGATGGGCAGGAGCTCCATGAAGGGGTTCGCGTTGAAGTAGGTCGGGATCGTGTTGGCCACCTCGGCGCCGTACCGCCCGGCCACCTGCCTGACCGCGGCGAGCTTCAGCTTCGCCTCGGCGGCCGTGAGGCCCTCGGTGCTGAAGTGGGCCGAGTACACGGCGTTCTTCAGGAAATTCCGGCCCGCCATGGCCATGCGGGCCACCTGCAGGGCGCCATCCAGCGGCCCGGTTGCCGACCGGAACACCGACCGGGCGGCGTCCAGGGGATTGGCCGACTCCATGCGCGTGAGGGCCGTTTTCTGCTGACGGGGGTCCAGCCCGAAGTTCTGGGACACCACCCCGAGCCGGGCCGCCTCCATGAGGGCCCGGAGGCAGTTCTCGCCGGTGGGGAAGCCGTAGGAGGCGGCGGCGAATCCCGTCGGCTTGTGCATGAGGCGCAAGGTCAGCCGGGCCTTCACGCCGAACGCCCCCGCATCGCCGACGAACAGGCCGGTGAGATCCGGTCCGTAGAAGCGGTAGAACGGCAGGCTGCCCTCGCCGCCCCCCGAGCCGGTGGACACGATCTCCCCATTCGCCAGGATCACATCCATGCCGAGCAGGGACTCCGCGGATACGCCGTACAGGCCCGAGCCGTAGTTCACGGCGTAATGGGACATGCCCCCCGCCACCGTGGCCGCAAGGCCCGAGAACGGGCCCCACATGGGGGTGCGCAGCCCCCTCTCGCTCACGGCCTCGTACAGCTTCGCCCAGGTGACGCCGGCCTCGACCGTGACGTAGAGGTCCTCCTCGCTGATGTCGATGCGGGTCAGGCGGGAGGTATCCAGCGTGACGGTCCCCTCGCGGACGGGCAGGTAGGCATCCGTGTAGGACGCGCCCCCGCCCCGCACCAGGGTGGGTGTCCGGTGGCGGGCGCAGAGCCGCATGACCTCCTGCAGCTCGGCCACGGTGCCTGGCTGGACGACCGCCAGGGCGAGCACGTCGGCCTCGCGGAACACGTCGGTGGAATAGAAGGTACGGGACGCGTCGTCCGTGAGGACGTGGTCCGGGCCGACGATGGCGGCAAGCCCGTCGAGGAGGCCCGGGGCCGGGAGGTCGCTGGATGTGGCGCTCATGTCATGATTGTAGGATATGAGCGCCTGCAGATGACGGCACACAAGGGTTACGCCGACGGCCCGGACGGGCAGGTCCACTACCGGGATGCGGGCACCGGGCCGCCGCTGCTGCTCCTGCACCAGACGCCCTGCCACCTGGGCATGTTCGATGCCGCCTGGCCCCTGCTCGTGGCCGCAGGCCTCCGGCCCATCGCGGTGGACACGCCCGGTTACGGCCAGTCGGACCCGCCCCGGGGCACGCCCACCATCACGGGCTACGCCCGGGCCGCCGTCGCCGTGCTCGACCACCTCCGCATCGACTGTGCCGACGTGCTCGGCCACCACACGGGTGCGGCGACCGCCGCGGAGCTCGCCGCCAGCCACCCGGCCCGGGTCCGGCGGGTGATCCTGAACGGTCCGCCCCTGTTCACGCCCGACGAGCGGGCCGCCTATGCCGCCGCCGTCGCCGCATCGCCGGTACCCAAGCCCCGGGCGGACGGCGGCCATCTGAAGGAGATCTGGGACCGCCGGCAGCACTTCACGCCGGGCTGGACCCGCGTCACCGCCATGCACAGGGGACTCGTCATGATGCTGGAGGCGCAGCTCGGCGCCGGCGGTGAGCTGGCCGGGTACACGGCGGCCTTCGCCCATGACGTGGCGGTGCCCCTCCGGGCGCTCCGCCAGCCCGCGCTCATCCTCACCAACACCGGCGACGATCTCTACGTGGCCGCCTGCCGGGCCCGGGACCTGCGGCCCGATTTTGCCTTCGTCGCGCTGCCGGACGGCACCCACGACATCGTGGACGAGCAGCCCGAGGCCTGGGCCCGGGCCGTGACGGCGTTCCTCCGGCCGCCGGCAGCCCCTTAGGTCAAGTCACCGAAATCTTACGAACTGGACACAGAAGCCCCGGCAACGGCTTGATATGCTTTGCGTCACAACAGGATTGAAGAGCCCCGGAACCCCGTCCTGACGGCGGCCAGCGAGCACCATGCAGATGACTTCTCCCGTGTACATCCTGGGCCTGTCCGCCTACTACCACGACAGCGCCGCCGCCCTGCTCAAGGACGGCGAGGTGGTGGCTGCCGCCCAGCAGGAGCGCTTCACCCGCAAGAAGCACGACCCGGACTTTCCCCGGGAGGCCATCGAGTACTGCCTGGCGGAGGCCGGCATCGCGCTCAAGGACCTGCACAGCGTCGTCTTCTACGACAAGCCCCTCGTCAAGTTCGAGCGGCTTCTCGAGACCTACCTCAGCTACGCGCCGAACGGCTTCCGGTCCTTCGTCGCGGCCATGCCGGTGTGGCTCAAGGAAAAGCTCTACCTCAAGACCACCCTGAAGCGCGAACTCGCGAAGATGGCGGGGCTCAAGGAGCGGGCGCTGCCACCCCTGCTCTTCGCCGGGCACCACCAGTCCCACGCGGCCTCGGCCTTCTATTTCAGTCCCTTCGACCGGGCGGCGGTACTCTGCCTGGACGGCGTCGGCGAGTGGGCCACCACCTCCACCTGGGTGGGCAATGGCCGGGAACTGAAGCCCCTCTGGGAAATCGACTTCCCCCACTCCCTCGGCCTGCTCTACTCGGCCTTCACCTACTTCACCGGCTTCCGCGTGAACTCCGGTGAGTACAAGCTGATGGGACTCGCCCCCTACGGCCGCCCCATCTACGAGGACCTCATCCGCGAGAAGGTGCTCGACCTCAAGGACGACGGCACCTTCCGGCTGGACATGCAGTACTTCAACTACTGCACCGGCCTCACCATGACGAACGAGAAGTTCGCCGCCCTCTTCGGCGGGCCGCCGCGGGCCGCCGAGAGCCCGGTGACCCAGCGCGAGATGGACATCGCCGCGTCCATCCAGAAGGTCACCGAGGACGTGGTGCTGCGCCTCGCCCGCACGATCCACCGGGAGACCGGCGAGCAGCACCTGTGCCTCGCCGGCGGCGTGGCCCTGAACTGCGTGGCCAACGGCCGGCTGGTGCGCGAAGGCCCCTTCAGGCAGATCTGGGTGCAGCCCGCCGCCGGTGACGCGGGTGGCGCCCTCGGCGCGGCCAGCGTCATCTGGCACGAGTACCTGGGCAGGGACCGGCCCGCCGCCAACGGCCGGGACCGCATGCACGGCAGCTACCTGGGTCCCCGGCTGCCCGCCGACGAGGTGCGGAAGCAACTGGATGCCGCCGGCGCCGTGTACCAGGAACTGCCGGACGCCGAGCTGCTGCCGAAGCTCGCCACCATCCTCGCGAGCGAGAACGTGGTCGGCTGGGTCCAGGGCCGCATGGAGTTCGGCCCCCGGGCGCTCGGCGGCCGCTCCATCATCGGCGACCCGCGCAGCCCGAAGATGCAGAGCGTGATGAACCTCAAGATCAAGTACCGGGAGTCGTTCCGGCCCTTCGCGCCGGCGGTGCTGGCGGACAAGGTCGAGGACTACTTCGAGCACCGGGGCGACAGCCCCTACATGCTGATCGTGGCGCCGGTGCGCAACGAGCTGCGCATCCAGCTGACGCCCGAGCAGGAGCAACTCTTCGGCGTCGAGAAGCTCAAGCTGAAGCGCTCCACGCTGCCCGCCATCACCCACGTGGACTACTCCGCCCGGGTGCAGACCGTGCACCCGGACACCAACCCCCGTTTCCACGGCCTGCTCACGGAGTTCCACGCCCAGACCGGCTGCGCCGTGCTGGTGAACACCTCCTTCAACGTGCGCGGCGAGCCCATCGTCTGCACCGCCGCGGACGCCTACCGCTGCTTCATGCGCACCGAGATGGACTACCTCGTCGTGGAGAACTTCCTGATGGCCAAGCCCGACCAGCCGGAACCGGCCGACAAGACCGACTGGCGCACCGAGTTCGCCCTGGACTGAGACGAGACATGAGCGCGCCCCACACGATCCCCGTACTCGACCGCAAGGGCCTGCGGGAATTCGGCCTGACCACCGGCGGCATCGTCGCTGTGCTCTTTGGCCTCATCTTCCCCTGGCTGCTCGAGCGCCCCATCCCCCGCTGGCCCTGGGTCATCTTCGGGGTCCTCGCCCTGATGGCCCTCCTGGCGCCCATGGCCCTGCGGCCGGTCTACACGGGCTGGATGAAGTTCGGCCTGTTCATGAGCAGGATCATGACGCCCCTCATCATGGGGATCGTGTTCTACCTGGTCGTCACGCCCATGGGCCTCGTCCTGCGCCTCATCGGCAAGGACTTCATGGCCCGCCGGCTGCGGGAGCCGGGCACCACCTACCGGATCGAGAGCGAAGCCACCCCACCCAAGCGCCTGGAGAAGCCATTCTGATGCTCGACCTCATCAAAGACCTGTGGGACTTCATGCGCGAGCGCAAGAAATTCTGGCTCGCCCCGATCATCCTCGTGATGCTGCTGCTCGGCGCGCTGATCGTGCTCAGCCAGGGCTCCGCGGTGGCGCCGTTCATCTACACGCTGTTCTAGGATCAGCAGGTAGGAGCGCCTTCAGGCGCGACGGATTTCCTCGTCGCGCCTGAAGGCGCTCCTACCAGGGCCATTCAGTGGCACGCGCCGACCCGCCCTTCGCGTTCAAGGTCATCGGGGTGGCCACCGGGCTGCTGCTGGCATTTGGCGCACTCGAGGTCACGCTCCGGTTGCTCCCGGTGCAGGACGTGGCCCGGCACACGGCGATCGACGAGACCTACCAGGTCAACCGGTTCAGGCCCCATAGCGTGCTCACCTGGAGCAGCGGCTGGAACTTCGCCATCCGCACCCGCAAGCAGGCCAACGACCTCGGCTACCTGAATGACCAGGACTACGCCGGCGGCGACGGCCGCCCGGTCCTCGCGGTGATCGGCGATTCCTTCGTCGAGGCATTGCAGGTGCCGAACGACGGGACCTTCCACGGCCTGCTGCACCAGGAGCTCGCCGGCCGCGGGCAGGCCTTCGGCATCGGCCAGTCCGGGGCGAGCCTGGCGGACTACCTGGCCTATGCCACGATGGCCCGCCGGGAGCTCAGGCCCGCGGCGCTGGTCTTCGTCATCATCGCCAACGACTACGACGAGACGCTGTGCGCCTACGCCTTCATCAAGGGGGTCAAGTGGTGCTTCAGGTCCACGGGCGCCGGTGAGGAACAGGCCGTGCCGATCCGTCGCCCGCCCCGGTCCTGGCTGGGTCGCGCTGTCGCCGACACGGCACTGTGGCGCTACGCCAGCCACAATCTCGGCGCGACGCCGGACGTGCTCCGCCAACGCCTCCGGGAACTCACGGGCGGCGACACCGTCTGGGCCGGCAACATGCCCGCCGCGGTGGACGCCGGCCGGGAGGCGGCGGCCCTGCACGGGATCGGACTCTTCTTCCGCGACCTGCCCGCCCGCAGCGGACTGCCACCCGACCGGATCCTGTTCGTCATGGACGGGGTCCGGGATGCCATCTACGCCGGCCGCCCGGTCGGGGACACGTACGTCGGCCGGACGCGTGCCGCCTTCATAACCGGAGCCCGTGCCCGGGGCCACGAGGTGATCGACATGCACGAGGCCTTCGCCGCACACTACGCCGGTTACGGACAGCGCTTCGAGTTTCCCGAGGATGGCCACTGGAACGCCCTGGGGCATCGGCTCGTGGCCGCGGAAATCACCCGTTCGCGCCTCTACCGGCGGATCTTCGCCGGGCAGACATGACCAGCAGGAACCACTGAGATGGCAAAGAAGGCCCTGATCACCGGTGTCACCGGACAGGACGGTTCGTACCTGGCGGAATTCCTGCTGGGCAAGGGCTACGAGGTGCATGGCATCAAGCGGCGGTCGTCGTCGTTCAACACCGAGCGCATCGACCACCTCTACCAGGACCCCCACGAGACGGGCCGGCGGTTCATCCTGCACTACGGGGACCTCACCGACTCCACCAACCTGATCCGCATCATCCAGCAGGTCCAGCCGGACGAGATCTACAATCTGGCGGCCCAGAGCCACGTGGCCGTGTCCTTCGAGACCCCGGAATACACCGCCAATGCCGACGGCATCGGCACGCTGCGCATCCTGGAAGCCATCCGCATCCTCGGCCTCGCCGGGAAGACCCGTTTCTACCAGGCCTCGACCTCGGAGCTGTACGGGCTCGTGCAGGAGATCCCCCAGAAGGAGACGACGCCCTTCTACCCGCGCTCCCCCTACGGCGCCGCCAAGCTCTACGCCTACTGGATCACCGTGAACTACCGGGAGGCCTACGGCCTCTACGCCTGCAACGGCATCCTGTTCAACCACGAGTCGCCCGTGCGCGGCGAAACCTTCGTGACCCGCAAGATCACCCGGGCGCTCGCCCGGATCCGCCTCGGGCTCCAGGGCACCCTGTTCCTCGGCAACCTGGACGCGCTCCGGGACTGGGGCCATGCCCGGGACTACGTGGTGGCCCAGTGGCTCATGCTCCAGCAGGCTGAGGCCGAGGACTTCGTGATCGCCACCGGCAAGCAGATCTCGGTGCGCCGCTTCGTGGAGCTCGCCGCCGCCGGCCTCGGCATCAGCCTGGCCTGGGAAGGCCAGGGCGTCGGGGAGCTCGGCCGGGTGGTCGCCGTGAAGGACGACGCGGGCCCGAAGCCCGGCGACGTCATCGTGCAGGTCGACCCCCGCTACTTCCGCCCCACCGAGGTGGATACCCTGCTCGGCGATCCGTCCAAGGCCCGGGAGAAGCTCGGCTGGACCGCATCGACGCCCATCGAGCAGCTGATCGCCGAGATGGTGGAAACCGACCTGCATCTCGCCGAGCGCGACGCGCTCGTCGCCCGGGAGGGCTACAAGGTCTTCGACCACCATGAGTAGCGCCGCCGGCGACCTCGCCGGGGACCTCACGGCCGCCCGCATCTTCGTGGCGGGCCACCGGGGCATGGTGGGCTCGGCGCTGGTCCGGCGCCTCGAGGCCGCCGGCTGCCGGCACCTCATCCTGCGCCGGCGCGACGAACTCGACCTCACCGACCAGGCCGCCGTGCAGGCCTTCTTCGCGGCGGAGCAGCCGGACTACGTGTTCCTCGCCGCGGCCCGGGTGGGCGGCATCCACGCCAACAACACCTGGCCGGCGGACTTCATCCAGGACAACCTGGCGATCGCGCTGAACACCATCCACGCCGCCCACGCCCACGGCTGCCACCGGCTGCTGTTCCTCGGCAGCTCCTGCATCTACCCCCGGCTCGCCGCCCAGCCCATGACCGAGGCCGCCCTGCTCACGGGGCCCCTGGAGCCCACCAACGAGCCCTATGCCATCGCCAAGATCGCCGGGATCAAGCTCTGCGAGTCCTTCAACCGCCAGCACGGCACCGACTACCGCAGCGTGATGCCGACCAACCTCTACGGGCCGGGGGACAACTTCGACCTCGCCACCAGCCACGTGCTGCCGGCCCTGATCCGCAAGTTCCACGAGGCCGAGGCGACCGGCGCGCCGGCGGTGACGGTCTGGGGCAGCGGCAACCCGCGCCGGGAGTTCCTGCACGTGGACGACCTCGCCGCGGCCTGCCTGAAGGTCGCCACTCTGCCCAAAGAGTCCTACGCGGCGGTGACGGCACCCATGCTCTCCCACCTCAACGTGGGCACCGGCGAGGACGTGTCGATCCGGGAACTGGCGGAACTGGTGCGCGACGCCGTGGGCTACCGGGGCCGCATCGAGTTCGACCCCCGCCAGCCCGACGGCACCCCGCGCAAGCTGCTGGACGTGGGCAAGCTGAAGAGCCTCGGCTGGCAGCCGCAGGTCACGCTGCCGGCGGGCATCCGGAGCACCCTCGCCTGGTACCGGGCGAACGTCGCGGGGGGCTAGTCGCCTAGGTCAGCCGGCGGGGTCGACGGTGCGGAGCACGTGCCCGCGCAGCCGGGCCTTGAGCAGCCGGTAGACGAACTTCGGCAGCGCGACCTGGCGCAGCGCCCGGCGGGGCTCGGTGAGCAGCCGGTAGAACCACTCCAGGTTGTAGCGGCGGAACCAGAGTGGCGCGCGCCGCACCCGGCCCGCGAGAACGTCGAAGGTGCCGCCCACGCCCTGGCAGACCCGCACGTCGAGCTCCGGCAGGTGACGCTCCATCCAGACTTCCTGGCGCGGACTGCCGAGCGCCACGAACAGGATCTCGGGCGCCAGGGCATTGATCTCGGCGATGAGCCCCGGCATCTCCCCGGGGGACACGTAGCCGTCCCGCGCGCCGGCAATGGCAAGGCCCGGGTAGTCCCGGCGGAGGGCCGCGCAGGCGGCGGCATTCACCTCGGGCTTCGCGCCATACAGGAACACCTTCCAGCCTCGCCGGGCCGCGAGGCCGCAGATGGCTGGCATCAGCTCGGCACCCGGCACCCGCTCGACCCGCTCGCCGCCGAACAGCCGCAGGGCCCACACCACGCCGATGCCGTCGGGGATGAGCAGGGCCGCCTGGCGCAGGCTGCGCAGCAGGTCGGGCGTGGCGGCCGCGTGGATGACCTTCTCGGGGTTCACGGCCAGCACCGCGCCGGGCCGGTCGCCCGCCACCAGCGCCTCGACGCGCGCGAGCGCGCCCGCCATGTCCACGCAGTCCACGGGCACGCCCATGATCTCGACGCGGCGGGGAACGGGGTCACCCATGCCGGTTCAGCCAGAAGTAGAGGGCGAGCAGCAGGAAGATGTGCCGCTCCCGGTTGTAGCCACGCTGGTGTTCACCGATCGTGCGCCCCACGGCCTCGAGGTCGAAGTAACGGGCAAAGCGGGTGGCGGGATCCAGCAGGATGGCCCGCAGGCGGGCCTCGTCCCGGAACCAGACCCGGGTTGGCGACCAGAAACCCTTCTTGGGGCGGTCCACGATGCTCCCCGGGAGCACCGTCCGGGCCCAGGCCCGGTGCACGATCTTGCCCTGGCCCCGCCCCACGCGATACCTGGCCGGCAACGTCTCGATGAAGCGTATCAGGTCGAGGTCCAGGATCGGCACGCGGCACTCGAGGGATGAACGCATGGTAATTTTGTCGGTATAGAGCAGCAGGTCGTCGGCGAGGCCGAGGCGCAGGTCCAGGGCCATCATCCGCTCGACCGCCGCCGGCAGGGCCGGCAGGCCCAGGAGGCCGTGGAAGTACTCCAGGCTCTCCCGGGGGGCCCGGGGGGCGGTCCCCGTCAGGTCCCGGATTTCATCGTCCCTGAAGACCGCACAGGCGGCCAGGAACCGGCCCACATCGTCCGGGGCCGAAAAGGCCTCGAGACCCCGGTTCAGGCGCTCCCCGGTCAGGCCGAGGCCCCGCACCAGGGCCCGGAGGCCCCGGGCCAGGACCGGCGGGACATAATCCGCGTACAGCTCCGCCTGGTAGCGCCCGTAGCCCCCGAGGGGTTCGTCCGCCCCCTGGCCCGACAGCACCACCTTCACGTGGCTCGCGGCCAGCCGGGCGAGGTAGCGCATGGGCACGATCGAGGTGGTGGCGAGGGGTTCCTCCACCACCGCAACGCAGTCCTCGAGGGCGGTGAGGAAGTTGTCGAAGCCGATGCGGACCGTGAGGTGCTCCATGCCCAGGGCCGACGCGGTGGCCGCCGCGTCGGCGATCTCGTCCGCCTCCCCCGCGCCCTCGCCGGTGAAGCCGACGGTGAAGGCCTTCAGGGGCCGGCCCGATTCCCGCTGGGCGACGGCCGCCACGAGGGCGGAATCCACGCCACCGGAGAGCAGCACGCCGATCTCCACGTCGCTCATGAGCTGGCGGCGGACGGCGGCGGCGAAATGCGCGCCGTAGTCGTGCACGGCCGCGGCCATGCCGCCCGGGTCTGCGAGCTGCGGCAGGCGGCCCACGTAGGGCAGCTCCCGCGCCACGGGCCGGTCGCCGTCCAGGCGCACCTCGAGCAGGTGCCCGGGCCGCAGGCGGCGGATGCCGGCGAACAGCGTCCGGGGCGAGGGCGTGAAGCGGAGCTTCAGCAGCGTGCCGAGCGCGTCGGCGTCCACGGCCCGGGGCACGAGCTCGAGCAGGGGCGCGAGCTCGGAACCGAAGGCGAGCCCGCCGGCGTGCTCCGCGTAGTAGAGCGGCTTCACGCCGAAGGGGTCCCGGGCGAGCACCAGCCGGCGACCCGGCACGTCGAGCCAGGCGAAGGCGAAGATGCCGTTCAGCGCGGGTACCGCCGCCGTGCCCTCGCCCGCCAGCAGCTCGAGCAGGGTCTCGGTGTCCGAGTGTCCCCGGAAGGGCACGGCGCCGAGGCGTGGGCGGAGCGCCGCGTGGTTGTAGATCTCGCCGTTGAACACCAGCACGTGACTCCCGTCCCGGGTGCGCATGGGCTGCGCGCCGTTCGGGGAGAGGTCGACGATGGCGAGGCGCCGGTGCCCCAGGTGCACGACGTGGTTGCCCACCGTCTCGCGCGCCAGTCCGGACCCGTCGGGGCCGCGATGGGCGATGAGGTCGAGCACCGCGTCGTCGAGCGGCAGGTTGACGGTGCCGACGAGGCCGCACATGGCGTCAGTCCGGCAGCCGGGACAGCGCGTGTAGCCAGGGCATCACTGCCCAGCGCAGCGTGTTGCGGTTGTGGCGCAGGCCGAAGCGGTCGATCTGGCTGTAGATGGCATCGCCACGCTGGAACGCGCGCGCCGTGGCGCCCGCCAGGCTGGCGGCGAGGTCGTCGTGGCCGAGGAGCAGCGCCAGGTTCACCACCTCCGCATTGTCGTACAGGTCGAAGCGCACCAGCGAGGGCTTGTTCGCGAGCGCGAAGCGCCGGAAGAGCCCCGTGCCCTCGTCCCGGAAGGCCTGCAGCAGGTACTGCCAGCCCCGTTCCACCATGGCCGCCGCCGCCGGCAGCCCGGCCCGCCGGTCGGCCCGCACCAGGTTCTTCAGCACGATGGCGGTGTGGAAGCAGTCGATGAAGGGGGGCCCGTCCGGCGAGTAGAGCCAGGACCCGTCCGGCCGCTGTTCCCGCTCGAGGTACCGGCCCAGCCGGGCGATGCGTCCCCGGGCCCGGGCCTGCCCCGCCCCGTCCAGGTACGGCAGGGCGAGGGCCAGCGCGTGCAGCAGGTAGCTCGTGGCGTTGACCACGCGCCGGTCGCGGCGGGCGCTGTAGGCCGGCAGCTCCCAGTCATCACCCTGGTCCATGAGGGGCACGTCCCGGTCCAGGAAGGCGTGGATGCCCCGGATGACGGGCGGCAGGTCCGGATCGCCCGTGGCCTCGTGGTAGCGCACGAAGGCCTCGAGGGGATACGGGGTCATGGTCACGAGGGGCAGGTCGGCCCCGTAGACGAGCCCGGGGCTGATGGGCTGGCGGAAGGCGATGCCCCAGCAGGGGCCGCGGTAGCCGGGGCTCGCGTGGGCGAGCAGCCAGTCCAGGTGGCGGCGGGCGGCGGCCAGGTGGCGCGGCGCCGGTTCACGCTCGTGGAGGTTCAGCAGGCACAGGGCGGCCCACGCCCGCACGATCGGGTACTCCTGCGCCTGGTAGCCCCAGCGGGGCCGGTCGTTGAGGTAGGTGTCGAAGAGCGTGCACGCCGCCGCGGGCAGCAGGCCGAGGCGCCGGTGCCGGTTGTAGAAGTCCTTCACCCGGAACCCCAGGCCGGTCTTCCAGATGTCGTAGGGATCGGGGGTGGCAAGGTCGTCGCGGGCGCACCAGCCCTCAACGAGCGCCGCCCTGTCCTGCAACCCGGCCATAGATTTCCAGCAGCCTTGCGGCGACGACCGAGGCGGCGAAGCGCCGCCGTGCGTAGTCGCGATTGTACTGACCCATGGCGGCCCGCAGGGACGGATCCGCCAGCAGCCGGCCGAGCAGTCCGGCCAGCACGGCCGGGTCCCGGCTCTCCGTGATGTAGCCCATGCGCCCGTCCTCGAAGAAGTCCCGGAGGCCACCCACGGCCCGGGTGATCACCGGGAGGCCGAAGGCCATGGCCTCCAGGACCGCGTTGGGCATGCCTTCATGGTGGGACGGGAACAGGAAGATACTGGCCGCCCGGTAGGCCCGGGCGCGGTCACCATCGGCCAGGTGACCGGTAAACGTGACACGTTCCAGGCCGCGCGCCCGGACCCGCTCCTCGGCGCCGCCACGCTCCGGGCCGTCGCCCGCGATCGTGAGGCTCGCCGCCGGGAAGCGCCCGTGCACCGCGGCCATGGCGTCGATCGCCTCCTCCAGGCCCTTGCCCCGATCCAGGCGGCTCAGGAACAGGATCCCGGCGCCATCCCGGTCCGGCTCGCGGCCGGGAGGCTGGGCGAAGACCTCGTCGGCCACCACCGTCGTCTCCACGGCCACCGGTACCCCGAGGCCCATCTCGACGCACGCCCGCGCGAATTCCTCGGCCAGCACCACGAGGGCGCTCGCCTGGCCATAGACCCACCTGAACAGCCGGGCGTGCCGGGCCCGGAGGCGCGCCTCGAACGCGGGGTCCCAGCCCCGGAAGAAGACCAGTACCGGGCGCCCGTGGACCCTGGCGATCAGCAGCAGCAGGCCGTCACGGACGATGGACCGGGGGCCCAGCGACGGATTGATGTGCACGAGGTCCACGGCGTCGGTCACGAGACAGCGGTGGAAGCGCCAGTAATCCCGGACGATGCGCGCCACGCCGGCCCACCAGCCGGATTCGCCGGGACGAGCCCCAATCTCGAAATAGCGCTTCTCCGGGCCGAGGTGCGGTCGCAGGGTCCGGTAGTAGTTGGCGACCCCGCCGGGCAGGTCGAGACAGGGCACGGTGATCAGCACCCTGGGTGGCCGTGAATGTCCGTCCGGGGGCGAAAGGCTCATCACCGCTCCCCGAGGCTCTCGACCAGTGCGAGCAGTCGTCGCCCGTTCGTGCGGGCGGAGAAGTGCTCCTCCGCTACCCGCCGGCCCGCCAGGCCGATCGCCAGCGCCCTGGCTTCGTCCGCCAGCAGGTACTCGACGGCCGAGACCACGCCGGCGACAGAACCGGCGTCCACGAGCATGGCATTGACACCGTCCACGAGGTAGCGCTCCACATCGCTGACCCGCGACGCCACCACGGGCCGGCCCGTCGCCAGGTATTCGCCCAGCTTGAAGGGGAACCCGCGGTCCGCGAACGCCGAGGGCGCGCGCACCACGCAGGGAATGTCGCACTCGCTGATCAGGCGGAAGTACTGCTCGTCCGGCAGCCGGCCCACGTAGCGGATCTTCGCGGCAAACGGCGACCTGGCGATCCGGCGGTGCACCTCGTCCATCCGGCCGGCCTGCCCCAGCCCCGTGAGCACGAACTCCAGGTCCGGCCAGCGGCTGGCGAGCTGGTCGAACGCGTCGATGAGACCCTCGACGCCGTCCTTGTCACCGAAACTGCCGGCATACAGCAGGCGTACCGGACGGTGAAAGGCACCGGTACGGGCCACCACCCGGTCGAGGTCGACCGAAATGGGCACGTGGCATACCGGCCGGCGACCGCGCAGGATGCCCGCCAGCTTGCGCTCCAGGAACGACGAGATCACCACCACCCCGTCGGCAAACCAGTCCAGGTGCCTGGTCGCCCAGGCGCTCGAGCGGGCCTTCAGCCGCGAGATCCAGCGGGCGTCCCCGGGAATGAAGTAGCTGTCCTCCACGATGTCCACGATGACCCGGTAGCCGAGCAGCTTCGCCCACAGCACGAAGGCGACGTTCTCGACGTTGGGCTCGTTGTAGAGAAAGAGGATGTTGTGGCCGCCGGGTCGCCTGGCAGCCCACAGCTGACGGCACCCGGCGTAGAGGTAACGCAGCACTGCCACGGGGAGCCCGAGGTTGGCGCCGATGTCCTGCCCGATCGTGGCGTAGGTTATCCCGCGGTGCTCGCCGGACAAACCCGCCCCGGCGCGGCCCGGGTGACTCTGCCTCAACAGCAGGACCCGGACCGCATTGCCCGGATCGGCGGACATGGCATCGATGAAATGCTGGAAGCGCTTGGTCTCGGCGAGACCCTCGGGGTAGAGCAGATTCCCCATGAAGACGACGTTGGCGCTGGACATTCGGGACATTCAGGCCATCATACCGGCCACGTTCACGGAAGCGCCCGGCCACGGGTGAAGCAGACCGGCATGTGCGGCATCGCGGGCATTCTCTATCGGGACCGGTCGAGGGACGTCGATCAGGACCTGCTCGCGCGCATGACGAACGTGCTCGGGCACCGGGGCCCGGACTCCAGTGGCTTCCATCGTGTGCCGGGCCTCGGGCTCGGCCACCGGCGGCTCGCCATCATCGATCCCGCCGCCGGCCACCAGCCCATGCAGGACCCGGCGTCCGGGAACGTCATCGTCTACAACGGCGAAGTATACAACTACGTCGAACTGCGCTCGGAGCTCGAGGCCCTCGGCGCCACCTTCGCCACCGACTCCGACACGGAAGTCATCCTGAAGGCCTGGGACCGGTGGGGCGCCGGGTGCCTGGCCAGACTTAACGGAATGTGGGCCTTCGCGCTCTGGGATGTGCGTCGGGGCGAGCTCTTCGTCGCCCGGGACCGGCTGGGCATCAAGCCGCTGCACTACGTGGTGGATGACAACCGGTTCATGTTCGGCTCCGAGATCAAGAGCCTGTTCGCCGGCGGAGTCCCGCGGCAGCCCGACCCGGAGCTGCTCGACGTCTACCTGGCCCTGGGCTACATCCCGGCGCCGCACTCCTTCTACCGGGGCGTGCACAAGCTCAAGGCGGGCCACTACCTGGTCACCGATGGCAGCCGCACGGAGATCCGGCAGTACTGGGACCTGCCGCAGGTCGCCGAGGGGGACATGCGCACCGACCGGGCCGCCGTGCAGGAGGAGTTCGGCGCCCTGCTCACCGACGCTGTGCGGATCAGCATGCGCAGCGACGTGCCCTTCGGCGCCTTCCTGAGCGGCGGCCTCGACTCCGCGTCCGTCGTCACCCTGATGGCGGACCAGACGCCGCTGCCCGTGCAGACCTTCACGATCGGCTTCGCCGAGGCCGGCTACGACGAACGGGAGCTCGCCCGGCTCGTGGCCCGGCAGGTCGGCGCCGACCACCACGAGCAGGTGGTGGAGCCCGGTGACCTCGCCACCACCCTGGACGCGGTGGCCTTCCACTACGACGAGCCCTTCGGCGACTCGTCGGCCATACCCACCGGTTACGTGTCCCGGCTGGCCGCCTCCCGGGTGAAGATGGTGCTGACCGGCGACGGCGGCGACGAGCTGCTGTCCGGTTACCAGGCCTACCAGGCGGAGAAGTTCGCGGCCGGCTGGCAACGCCTGCCACGGCCGGTGCGCCGCCTGGCCGAGGGCGCGCTGGGCGGCGCCGCTGGCCTGGCCCGGGGCAGCGCCCGGTATACGCTGAACCGCTACGAGCGCCTGGTGCGCACGGCATCCTGGCCCTTCACGGAGCGTCTCCTGGGCAAGGCGGCCTGGCTGGATGACGCGGGCCGGGCCGCGCTGCTCGGCGGGCAGCGGGTGATCCCGGTCGCCGACGTGCTCGCGGAGCTCATGAAGGACTGCCCCTGGACCGACCCCTTCTACCGCCTGATGTACTTCAACCTCAAGGTTTCCCTGCCCGACGACATGCTGACCAAGGTGGACCGCATGACGATGGCGGCGTCCCTGGAGGCCCGGGTGCCCCTCCTCGACTACCGGCTCGTGGAGCTGATGGCGGG